>Ga0181526_10002497_pt1 | contig 15988 bp, 9 predicted proteins | sample PEATcosm2014_Bin_35_FD_119750 | JGI IMG/M metagenome (GOLD analysis project Ga0181526, IMG submission 119750) | Peatland microbial communities from MTU Mesocosm Facility, Houghton, MI, USA - PEATcosm2014_Bin06_30_metaG | ecosystem: Environmental > Terrestrial > Soil > Wetlands > Peat | place...
AAGGCGCTGCCATCAAACCAACACCAAGCAAGCTGAGTAGCATTAGCTTTTTCATGGTTCATACCTCCTCGGCTCCCAAGAGCCCTTTCAAACTTCAGCCTTGGAAGGAGCACGGGAGTTGCCAAACCGGCGTTTCCCCGTCAACGCGCTAAGGACTCTGGAATTATGGTAATGGCAGGATGCAGGAGGGGTTGTCGATTTATCCCTGGAGCAGCCGTTCTGGTGCTTTTCAGTTAAGGCGGTGTTTTTCGGCCACCGGGAGATTGGACGGTGGCCTCCAGTTAGAAGTTCGTTAACAGACCTCTTTGCCGCGCGAGCCCGTGCAAATTAGGGACAGGCCTGCGCCGAGGCGTGCACCTACTAGAGTTCCAAAGCGGATGCTTCGCCCTTGCTCGGGCGCTTGGTGAGGGCGAGGAAAGGAATCATGGCGAGGCTCAGGATTCCCAGAAATTGAAATGCCCGATCCATCGCTACCATGGCGGCTTCGCGCTGCAGCAGACCAAAGATGGCAGCGTAGGCTTGCTGGTCGGCCAGCACAGGTCCGGAAGCCGCAAATAAGCCCTTCAGCCCGCCCAACAATCCTTGCACAGAAGGGAGGAGCGGCGTGATGTTGGCGGCCAGCAGGTGTGTGTGCTGCTGTCCCTGGCGGGTCATCATGGTTGCCACCAGGGAAATGCCGACGCTCCCGCCGATGTTGCGCATCATGTTGAACAAGCTGGTGGCGTTCCCCATTTTTTCCTTGGGGATGAAGGCCATGGTCACGACTGCGAGGGGAACAAACACTGTCCCAATCGAGAAGCCTTGCAGAAACTGCGGCCAGAAGATATCCCAGTAGCCGACCCCCAAGTTGAACCCCATGAGCTGATAGAACGACAGGCTGAGGGCCAGCACTCCGCCCAGGCACACCTTGCGGGGATCGAACCTGCTCGTCAACGCGGCGGCGACCGGCATGGCACAGGCTGCTCCCAGCCCAATGGCCAGCATGGCGGTGCCCGCCTGCATTGATGGATAGCCCATCAGTGTTTGCAGCCAAAGGGAGATGGTGGTCTGGCCGCCGTACATCACGAACCCGGTCAGCGCCATGACCACCGTGCCCGCGGCAAAAGGTACCTGCCTGAAAACCCGAAGATCGGCCACGGGGTGCGGCGTGTTCAACTCGCGTGCCACCCACACCACGAGTCCCGCTGCAAAGACCGCCGCCAAAACGCAGATGAACCTCGAGTCGAGCCAATCCTTCTCCTGTCCTTTGTCCAGCATGATCTGGAGCGCAGCCACCCACATCGCCAGCGCCGCCAAGCCCCAGGAGTCGATTTTCGCCGATGAGCGGCGGATGTACGGCGGGTCCATGAGGAACGCTTTGATCATGACCACGGACGCCAAACCCACCGGCAGGTTAATGTAGAAAACCCAGCGCCAGGAGAAGTTGTCGGTGAGCCATCCGCCCAGAACCGGCCCCAGAACCGGCGCCACGATGGCGCCCATCGCCCAGATCGCCATCGCCTTGCCGCGTTGCTTTTGCGGGAATGCCTCCAGCATCACCGCCTGCGACAAGGGCTGAAGTGAACCGCCGCAGGCGCCCTGAATGACTCGAAAGGTCACCAAGAGGGCCATGCTGGGCGCGAGTCCACAGAGAAGCGAGGCGAGCGTAAAGCCTGCGGTGGAAACCAGCAGCAGGTTCTTGCGTCCAAAGCGATTCGCCAGCCATCCCGAGATCGGAATGACCATGCCGTTGGCCACTAGGTACGACGTGAGGGCCCATGTCGCCTCATTGGGCGTCGCGGAAAGGCTGCCTGCAATGTGCGTGAGTGAAACCGCGACCACGGTGGTGTCGAGGATCTCCATGAAGGTGGCAAGCATCACGGCGGCGGTGATGAGCCAGCGATCGTGGTCGGCGCTCGCTTGTCCGTTTAGGAGAGCCTTGACGCGATCTGTTGAGTCAACGCCTTTGCTTTCGAGCACGCTGAATAGGAAGGCATCTCGGTTGCCAGTCGCCGCTCCGGTGTAACTAATTGATATAGCGGCGCTTATCTAACTGGGAAAAGGACAGGGTAAGGCTCGAAGTGCCCGCACCATGGCACTGTGCCGAAGGGAAGGCAATCAGCGGAAGTCAGACGTCTCGATGCTGAGCAGGCGCATTCGGGACTGAAGGGTGGTGCGTTTAAGGCCCAACAAGGCTGCTGCGCCTCGCGGACCGCCAACACGTCCGCGGGTCTTCCGCAGAGCATCCAGGATGGCATTTCGTTCAACCTCACGGAGAGTGCTGCTTCCGGCAGTTCCTGCCGGGGCGCTTTCGATACTTTTCGAGCCTAGTTCTTCGAGCGGCACCTCGAGGCGTCCTCCCGTGGCCAGAATCACCGCCCGCTCGATGAAGTTCTGCAATTCGCGGATGTTTCCCGGCCATCTCCAGTCCGTCATGGCCTGCATCGCCCGCTCAGGAATTTCGCGGATGTTTTTCTTCATTCGGCGCGCGTAGCGGTCGACGAAGTATTCAACCAAAAGGGGGATATCTTCGCGTCTGTCGCGCAGCGGCGGCAACTGGATGGGGAAGACCGCGAGGCGATAGTACAAGTCCTCCCGGAACTCTCCGCTCGCCACCACTTGCGAGAGGTTGCAGTTCGTGGCGGCGATGAGGCGTGCGTCGACTTTGATGGTTCGAGTGCTTCCCAGCCGCTCGAATTCCTTCTCCTGCAAAACCCGCAGGAGCTTGGGCTGAAGTTCCAGGGAGATGTCGCCGACCTCGTCGAGAAAGAGGCTGCCTCGGTTGGCCAGCTCGAAACGGCCGCTTTTAGCGGCGATGGCGCCTGTGAAGGCTCCGCGCTCGTGCCCGAACAGCTCGCTTTCCATTAGGCCCGACGGGACGGCCGCGCAATTCAGCTTTACGAAGGTTCGATTTCGGCGCGAGCTATGACTGTGAATCAGCCTGGCCACCAGTTCTTTCCCGGTCCCCGTCTCCCCCATCAGCAGCACGGTGGCGTCGGTCCCGGCTACAAGCTCCGCCTTGCTCAAGGTCTCGCGTAGCGCCTGGCTCTTTCCGACAATGTCTTCCAGGTTGCGGTCGCACCGGATCTCGTCTTCCAGGTAGGTCTTCTCAGTGCTGAGCTGGTCGCGCGCCTCAGAGACTTTGCTGAAAGCCAAGGCATTTTGCGTGGCCAGGGCTACCTGGTTGCCAACCTGCTGAAGCAGGCCCAGTTCTTCTGTTTGAAAGGCAGACTCGCTTGTGCTTCCCAGCCCCAGGACGCCGAATGGTTTCGAGCCGGCAACCAGCGGAATGACTACCCCCGAGCGGAAGTCCTCCGCCAGGACGGGCGCGGCGATCGCAGCCGGGAGTTGACTGATATCCTCGCGCCGGATCAGTTTGGTGGTGCGAGCTCGGACCTCGGCCAGTTCTGAAGGCGTCAAGCTCACCGATTGCAGGTTCTGGATGAAACCGCGGTTGCCGGGAAAGTCCATGCCCACGCAACGGATTCGTGTGCCGTCTTCCTCGATCAGCCAAAGACCCGTGTATTCGTGGTGGAAGCATTCCTTCAGCGCGGCGGAGACCGCCTGAAAAAGATCGCTCAGCTCCAGGTGCGAAACGACGTTGTTGTTCACTTCCAGCAGCAGGCGCAGGAGGTCGCGCTCGCGCGCCAAGAGTTGCTGGTAGGAACGAGCCTCCTCGTAATTCAAAGCGTTCTCGAGCGCCACCGCAACGTGGGCGGCGACTGTGGACATCAGCTTCAAATCTTCTTCGCTATAGTCCTTCTGGTGAGTGGTCCCAAACACCAGTACGCCCAGCCGCCGTCGCGGGGAGGTCAGAGGCAGCAGGCACATCGACCGGACACCATAGGGACGCGCACGCTCCACGAGATCCGCAAACCTTGTCTCCTTCTCGACGTCATCGACGATGATCGGCTTCAGCTCTTCCAGCATCAGGGAAGCAGCGGAGGACTCATCCAGAGCGATTTCTGTGCCAACTTCAGCCCGGTCGGCCAAGGAGCCGCCGAGGGCGTAGATGCGAGCCACCTTGCGCTCGGGATCATGAAGAGCCACAGCGACGAACTCGAAGCTGACCACCGCGGGAAGAAACCGGGCGAGGTTCTCCAGCACTCCATTCAAGTCCGCCTGCGAGGCGATAATGCCCGACGCCTGCCGCAGCGCCTCGTAACGAGTCTCCGAGCTTGCCTGTTGGCCATCAGTGTTCAATGCCAAATGTCCCCCGTCGAGCTTTGTACACTTCTGTCAGTCCGAGTGAGCCAAGGAATGTCGACTCGAGCCGTGAGCCCCTTCGGGGCTTAATTTCCCTTAACCCAGGCACTACCTCGCATCCACCACGCAGCGGAATCCCAGCGTGCCCGCGCGGTCCTTGCTGGGCGCGATCAAGAGGTACTTGCCATGCTCCGTCAACTTATAAGCCTGGGGGAAGTACCACAGCGAGCCTTGCGGTTGATAGTAGCTTCCGCCTTTGACGATTCCGGCGCGGGTATGCTCATCGACGAACTCATCCGTCCACTGCCAGACGTTGCCAACCAGATCCGTCACCCCGAAGGGGCTCGCGCCCTGGGGGTAGGCGTCCACACTCGTGGGCGGGCGCATGTCCCGGCCCTTTTCAGGCGCGGGAACTCGCGACGCGTTCCATTGGTCGCCCCAGGGAAAAGTGCGTCCGTCCGCGCCTTGGGCGGCGTATTGCCATTCCCATTCGTGGGGCAGTCGCTTGCCCGCCCACTGCGCATAAGCGCGCGCGTCCTCGAGACACACCCAGGTGGCGGGCTTCTGGTCCCAGCCTTCGGGGTAGCTGCCGTTCTTCCAGTCGCGCAAAAAGTTGTGATCGTCTTTAGGGCGATAGCCGGCCGCGTCCAGGAATTTCTTAAACTCAGCGTTCGTGACCGGGTATTTATCGATATAGAAAGACTTCACGTGCATTTTATGAAGATGATAACGGCGCGGCGCGTCTTCCCAAGGAAACTGCACGTCCACCCCCACGTCATTTCCTCCTTCGATCATGATCCCGTCGGTGCGAAACAAATAATCCCCCTCCGGGATCTTGACCATCCCTTCCGGCGTTGAGGCGGCGGGCGAGGTGGAAGGAATCTCCACGAGTTTCTGTGGCAGGAACCTCCACTGGTTCGATAGGCTCCGAAGCGTTGTCCGTGAAAGCTCCCGCATCTGGCTGAGCAAGGTGGCGACGGCCCCCTCGGCCTCCCGGTCCTGTTCCAGAAGGGCGCCGAAACCCCCGCTCTCGATCTCAAAGCTGAGCACCGCGCGGTCGCCCTGCACCTCGGCTTTCAGCTCCTCGCCGTGCCAGAGGTCATAGAAGCGCTCCCCGGCGTGATAAGGGACCTCGATCTGGCGTCCGCCGAGGTCATACTGATTGCGGTTGACGACGGTCCAGAGTGTTCGGCCTTGTCCGGGGAACTTGCTGGCAAACACGCCATAGCGGAGCGTGGGAGTGTGAGGCTCCCAATCCGGGCTGATCAGCAAGGCCGCCATGGCACGCTCAATTTTGGCGATGCGCCGCAGGGCCTCCGCGTCGCGCGGCGTGATCTGGTTCCAGATTCCCCAGATGTTCTCCCAACTTTCGTAACCTGCGCCGTTGAAAAAGGCCAATTGCAGGTTGTCCGTCTTGCGGCGGTTCCAGCGGTCGCAGACATTCACCATGTGGCGGGGCTCCAGCCATTTGTAGCGGCTGATCATGGGCACAAAAGTGTATTTCCAATAGCCCCAGGAAAGGTTGTTCCACTGGAGCGCTTCGTCGGCGGGTCCGCCCTCGGGCTCCAGCGCAATGGGGTGACGGGTCTCGTCGGAAGCCGTGCGGAACGAGCGAGGCACGCCATCGAGCGTATCGCCGTTGATGCCGTCCGCGCCGATTTCCGCCATGGCTTGGGCGGTCGCGACGGCGTTGGGGAGCATCGGGTCGCGCGTCCCCTGGTCCCAAAGCATCACCGGGAAAAGCACGCGCACTCCGCGCCGGTGGAAGTCCTGGATCATCTGGCGCAAGCCCTCAACCCCGCCCGGCATATCGCGCAACAGGTCGTATTGGTCGCGATTGTCGATTCCGATGTTGGGATAGGTGTGCCAGATCAGCACCGAGTCGATGCCGCCGTAGCGCTTCTCGAGGTCGTCGAGGTAACGGTCCACGGTGTACTTGCCCGCGACGGGGTCGTAGAAGTAGCGGTCCTCGATCATCATCTGCGGCTGGATGAAGCTCGACTGCGTCCAGAGCAGCTCCGGCCGTTCGTACTGCGAGCTATCGTAGCCAATTCGAATCCGGCGCTCGCTTCTCCAGTGGCGGACGTCGGTGATCCAGGTTTGGAAAGCCTTCACAGAATCCTCGACTTCATCACTTCGATAGCAACACTGGTCGGCGTCGACCTTGGCGTTGTCCGGCCCGGGGATTTGCTCGCTTTGAGGTTCGAATCTCGTGTCCTGCGCCCGTAGGCAGGATGCCAGGAGCAGAAAAAGAATGCCTGCGGAGAACCATCGCCGGATGTTCATGTGGATTCCTCTTTTGTGAAGCGTGAAGACTGCACTGCGCATTATGCTCACAATTCGCGGGTGCATCAACAATATTCCCGCAGAGAACAATGGACCACCAAGACGCAAAGACACTAAGGCAGGACAGCTTGGGCCTGCTCGTGCTTTTGTGTCCTCACGTCTTTGTGCCGTCGTGGGGAGAAACGTGTGAGTCGGTAGCTTGCGACCTTACCAAGCGATTCTTCCGAGGCCGCCGACCAGATCAAAGTGCCGCTCTCGCCTGTCACATCTCCACATCGATCTTCTCGGTGCCCGCGTCGATCAGTTGGTTGATGCGCTCCGTTTCCTCATGCAGGTGCATTGAAAGGTTACCCATCGAGATACGAGATCATCCGGTAATAAGTTTTGTAGAAAGCTAAGGTCTCGGCATCCCGAAATTCATCTTTTGTGGTTCGCCTTTGACGTGCGAGGTTTCGCCGCTCAGCACTTTCTCGAGCACCATCGTCATCTCGCCGCTGGTCATTTTCACCGTTCCGTAAGGAGAGACTCTTGCGGATACCCAGACATCGACAGGCCCTCCCTGGGTCTGCTTGCGGTAGTGTTCGCAATCGAAAGTGCCGGCAGGAACGGTGATGGTCTCCGATCCCACCTTCACGCCGGGGTCGGTGGTGGTGGCCGCGTGTCCCCCACTCCCACGCTGCGTCATGTTCATCATGGCAGCGGGCATTTCCATCGGGGGACGCCCAGGAGATTGCATGATCATGCGCTTGATCTGGGGCTTGTCTCCGCTCGTAACCACGAGTTCTTTCATTACCATTTCGCCGGCCGTCTCTCCGCCTGAGGTGCGAATTTCCATCCAGTAGCCGGTGCTTCCCTCCACATCTTCCTGGCCGACGATGACGTACGCGAACTCCATAGGCCGGTCCTTGGTGGTGGCCTGGTACTGCGCTCCCGTGCCGACCACGGGCTTGAAGGCGCCGAACATCTGCGGAGCGTGCGAGCCCCCACGCCCGCCCATGCCTTGGCTCAGCCCGCTGACGGCCAGGCTCAGCGCCATGACGACAATGAATCCTGCTATTTTCACGCGCTTCATGATTCCTCCTCTGAGTTGGGTGAATGACTTCGAGCCTTCCAGTATGTCCGTCCCAAGAACTGCCTCGTGATTCGGACGGTGACAGGGATTGTACCAGTCTGCACGAGCGCCCGGCTAAATAACTTCATCAACTGCGGCACCGGGGCGAAAGTAATTACGGGACTACTTGGTGTCTTCGTGCCTTGGTGGTTAAATGGGGGTATGAGCATTTCGGCTCTCGACGTGATCCGCAAGAAAAGGGATGGAAACGAACTCTCGCGCGAGGAGATCGACTTCTTTCTCCGCGGCAACACGCAGGGCGAGATTCCGGACTCCCAGGCGGCCGCCTGGCTCATGGCGGTGGTGCTGCGCGGCCTCACCGTGCAGGAAACCGCCTGCCTGACTGACGCCATGTTGTATTCGGGCGAAGTGATGGACCTCTCCGCGCTCCCCGCGCCCAAAGTCGACAAGCACTCCACGGGAGGAGTTGGCGACAAGACCTCGTTTGTGCTTGCTCCGCTGGCCGCCGCGGGCGGCCTGATTGTGCCCATGATCAGCGGCCGCGGCCTGGGCCATACGGGGGGCACGCTGGACAAATACGAAGCCATCCAGGGCGTTTCGGTTAACCTGTCGCTGTCTCGCTTCAGAGAGGTTCTCGAAACCTGCGGCTGCGCTATTGTTGGCGCGACGGAGGAAATCGCCCCCGCAGACAGAAAGCTTTATGCGCTGCGAAACGCCACGGGCACGGTGGAGAGCCCGTTTCTGATTTGCGCCTCCATCATGAGCAAGAAACTGGCCGAGGGCATTGATGCGCTGGTCCTAGACGTCAAGGCCGGCTCCGGCTCTTTTCTGAAGCATGACGAAGATGCTATGCACGTCGCGAGACTCATGGTCGGGACCGGCCGGCGCATGGGCAAGAAAACCGTGGCGCTCATCACGGACATGGATCAACCCCTCGGGTGCAACGTCGGCAACGCGCTTGAACTCGCAGAAGCCATTTCAGTTCTGCGCGGAAGAGGACCGGAAGATCTGCGCCAACTGTGCGTGGAACTGGTTGGATGGATGTTTCAGCTGGGAGGAAGGGTCGATTCGGTGGAAGAGGGCAAGCGGCTTGGCATTGAACTCATCCGCTCCGGCGAGGCCTTCGATCGGTTTCGCCAAATGGTCGGGTTGCAAGGCGGCGACGTGAAGGCCGTGGACGAGCCGAGCCGCCTGCCGAAGGCGCAAGGCAAGCTGGATGTTGCCAGCCCCAGGACCGGATATGTCACTTCGATCCAGTGCGAAGCCATCGGCAAAGCGAGTGTGCTCCTGGGTGGCGGCCGCGAGTCGGAAGGCGATGCCGTGGATCCTGCGGTGGGGATCGTGCTGCACAAAAAAGTTGCACAGCCGGTGAAAGCCGGTGAACCGCTCTGCACGATTCACTACAATTCCCAAGCGCGCCTCGACCGCGCACTGCCGCTGATTGAACAGAGCTTTGAGATTGGCGATGTCCCTCCTGAGCCAGGCCGCATCGTTCGCCAGGTAATTCCGGAGCTGTAGGGGGGCGGCTTGCCGTCCCCTCATTTCTCCTGGCCCCGACGAGGGCAGGGCAAGTCCTGCCCCTACACCGCCAGGGATGCTGCGCAACCTTCGTTTGCCATTCTTTGGAACTATTCTCCACGTCTTATAGAATTGGAAATGTAGCGCGGAAGGGTGGCGCATACATTGAGTTCAATGTGTGCGCCACGCCCGCGGTGTTACAACCATAATGCCGTTCTTTACGTCTGAGAAGTGGTAGCAGGGGCTGGTATTCACTCGTGAGGTCTGTCATATGGCGGATTGGCGTGAACCGCTGCCGGAAGACCAGCGTGTTTGGCATTTGCTGAACCGTGTTACGTTCGGCCCTCGCCCGGGCGACGTGGCGCGGGTCGAGAAGATGGGCGCGAAGGCGTTTCTCGAGGAGCAGTTCCATCCTGAGGGGATTGACGACTCGGCCGTTGAACGCAAAATTGCCAGCCTGCCGACGCTCTCCATGAGCTCCGAAGAGTTGGCGGAAAACTTTCCCGCCAAGAACCAGGCTCAACAACAGGCTCAAGCGCGGGCGCAGGAGAGCGGGAAGGGAAGCGAGGACTCGGCCTCGGCGGAGATGACTCGCCCGGACTCCGGACGCGACGTGGCGGCCATGCAAGGGCCGGGCGCGATGCAGGAGCCGGAAGGCCCGCGGCGCATCACCGTGGAATTGGCTCGCGAGCAGCTCTGGCGCGCCATTTACAGCCAGCGCCAGCTCGAAGAAGTGATGGTCCAGTTCTGGATGAATCACTTCAACATCTTCGCCGGCAAGGGCGCCGACCGCTGGCTGATCACTTCTTTCGAGCGCCAGGCCATCCGTCCCCACGCTCTGGGTAAGTTCGGGGAACTGCTGGTCGAGACGGCCAAGAGTCCTGCCATGCTTTTCTACCTCGACAACTGGTTGAGCGTGGCGCCCTACACGACCACCGATGGCAGTGTTTATCGGCCCCTCGCCAAACTGCAGAACCGCCGCGGGCTGAACGAAAACTACGCCCGCGAGCTGATGGAACTTCACACGATGGGCGTGGAGGGGGGCTACACCCAGCACGACGTTCGAGAAGTGGCGCGATGTTTCACCGGCTGGACCATCCACCGCCCGCTCCAGGGCGGCAGCTTCTTTTTCAATCCCCGCTTGCACGACTTCGGCGAGAAGGTTGTCTTGCGGCACAAGATCAAGCCCGGAGGCGGAGAGAAAGACGGTCTCGAAGTGCTTCACCTGCTGGCGCACCATCCCTCCACGGCGCATTTCATTTCGCTCAAGCTCTGCCGGCGCTTTGTGTCGGACGATCCACCGGCTTCGGTTGTCAATCGAGCCGCCAAGACCTTTCTGAAGTCGAAGGGTGATCTCCGGGCTGTGCTGCGGAGTATTGTGACTTCGCCGGAGTTCAACTCGCGCGCGGCGTTCCGCGCCAAAGTGAAATCGCCCTTCGAGTTCGTGGCCAGTTCGCTTCGCGCCCTCGACGGCCAGACCGACGCCGGACCTCTGCTACTGGCGGCGATGGTGCGCATGGGGCAGCCCTTGTTTTATTACCAGGCGCCGACAGGGTTTCCGGACCGGGGCAGCGCCTGGATCAACTCCGGCACGCTTCTTCAGCGGATCAATTTCGCAGTTCTGCTGGCCGCGAATCGCATTCGCGGCACGCAGGTGGATTTGCAAGCCGTCGCGCCGGACAGCGGTCCCAACGAAGTTGTAAAAGAACTTTCGGAGCGGCTGGTCGGCGGAGAGCTTTCGCCCGAAACGCGCCAGGCCATTGTGAAGACTGTGGAGGGTTCCGAGGCGCCTGGAATGGGCGGCCCCTGGAACGCAGTGGCGCTGAAGGTCGCCGCTATACTGGTTGCGTCGCCGGATTTTCAAAGGAAATGACTGGTGTGGGAGCGCGGGCATCCTGCCCGCCATTGTGCCGCAATTTCACACGCGCTGCGGGCAGGATGCCCGCGCTCCCAGGCATTCGCCAACAATTTGGAGAAGTTCACTATGAACATTCCTCGCCGCTATTTCATCAAGACCGCAGGCCTGAGCCTTTTCGGCGCAGGCTTAGTCCCAAGTTTTTTGAGGCGCACCGCGTTTGCTCTCGAGCAGCCGTTGGGCAGCGCGCGGAGGAAGATTCTGGTGGCTGTCTTTCAGCGCGGCGCCGCGGACGGGCTCAACATCGTGGTGCCTTTCGCCGAGCGGGACTACTTCGCGATGCGGCCCACCATCGCCATCCCGCAGCCGGGCAGGAACGCCGCGGACGGCCAGGGCGTCATCGACCTTAACGGATTTTTCGGACTCCACCCGGCTCTGGCTTCGTTGAAGCCGCTGTTTGACGCCCGGCGTCTGGCGATCGTCCACGCCGCGGGCTCGCCGGACAATTCGCGTTCGCACTTTGACGCGCAAGACTACATGGAAACGGCGACGCCGGGCGTCCGATCCACCTCCGACGGCTGGCTGAACCGTTTGCTTCAGGTGAATCCTGAGGCCGACGCCACGCCCTTTCGGGCCGTGGCGTTTGCGCCCAGCATGCCGCGCACCTTGGCCGGGCCGGCGTCAGCGCTTTGCGCGCAGAATTTGCGAGGCTTCCGCCTGGCTGCCAATCTCGGCCGCGGCGGGCCGAATGCCGGCGGGCTGGCGGGCGCCTTCGAGGCGATGTATGCTTCCACCGCCGATCCTCTTCTGGGAAGCGCCGCCCACGAAACTTTTGACGCCATATCCACTTTGCAACGTATTGGAGTTGAGAATTATCAGCCTGCGAACGCCGCCCAATACCCGCCAGGGCCGTTGGGCCGCAGCCTGCAGCAAGTGGCGCAGCTCATCAAGGCGGATTTGGGGCTCGAGGTCGCTTTCGCGGAAGTGGGCGGCTGGGACCATCACGTCAACGAGGGCGGCGTGCAAGGCCAGTTGGCGGCGCGATTGAAGGTTTTCGGCGAGGCGCTGGCTGCTTTTCACCAGGATCTGGGCGACCGCATGGAGCAGGTTGTGCTTCTGACCATGTCGGAGTTTGGCCGCACGGCGCGCGAAAACGGCAATCGCGGGACAGACCATGGGCACGCCAACTGCATGTTCGTGCTGGGCGGGCCGGTAAAAGGCGGAAAGGTGTACGGGCGATGGCCTGGACTGAAACCGGATGACCTCAACGAGGGGCGAGACCTGGCTCTGACCACCGATTTCCGCGATGTGTTCGCGGAAGTGGCGGTGCGCCATCTGGGCGCGCAGAAGCCGGAGAGCATTTTTCCGGGCTTCACGGTTTCGCCCGCGCGCTTCCGGGGATTTCTGTCCTGAAATTGGTAGCTCAGCGCAGCGGAGAGGCAACCAAAAGCTTCCAACACAGAGGCCTCAGAGAGAAGGGCCGCAGAGATCACGGAGACGGAGAGAGAAATAGAGACCGTTGTTTCTTCACTGCGCGCTCCGTGAGCTATTCTCTGTGACCTCTGTGTTTCGCCGTCCCGATTGAAGAAGAGGTCGTTCCTGCGGCGTGCACCGCGGTGATCTTCTCACTGCGGCCCGGGCGGCAGGTGTTCTTCCAGGTAGCGGGCCAGCAAGCTGAAGAGATGGTAGTGAGTGTCCTTGCCTTCCAAAAGGCTATGTGTCCTTCCTGGGTATTCCATCATATCGAACTGTTTACCAAGTTCCACAAGGCGGTCAATCAGCAGTTCGCTGCCCTGGAAGTGCACGTTGTCGTCGTCGGAACCGTGCACGAGCAGCAACCGGCCTTGCAAGCCTTGGGCGAAGTTGATGGCCGATCCTTGCTTGTAGCCTTCCGTGTTCTGTTGCGGAAGTCCCATATACCTTTCCTGGTATATCGTATCGTATAACCTCTGGTCCGGGACAGGCGCCACGGACATGCCCACTTTATAAACATCCGGATAACGAAACATCAGGTTGAGAGTGTTGGTGCCCCCGCCGCTCCAGCCCCACACAGCGGTGCGGCCAGCGTCAATGTAGGGGCGTGCCTTTTCCATGGCCAGCAACGCCGCCGCCTGATCCTGGGATGAGAGCACGCCCACCGAGCCATAGACGATCTTGCGCCAGGCCCGGCCCTTGGGCGCGGGCGTGCCGCGATTGTCGACGCTGGCGATCAGGTATCCTTCCTGGGCGAGAAGGCGATGGAATATCGCCGTCGTGCCTCCCCACTGGTCCACCACGGTTTGTCCCGCCGGCTCGCCGTAGATGTTAATCAGGATGGGATACTTCCTGGCAGGATCGAACTGCGGGGGCTTGATCATATAGGCGTCAAGGGTGACGCCGCTGCCAATCTCGACAGGAAAGAATTCCGTGGGCGTCGCGAAGAGTTGCGCCGTCTTGGCTCGCAGGTCGTGATTATCCTCGAGCAGGCGCTTCACCTGATGGGCAGGCAGCGTGACCAGGTCGATGACGGGAGGCGTGTCCGAAGTTGAATATGTGTGGATGGCCCACTGGAAGTTGGGTGAAATCTGGTAGGAGTGGGAACCGGCCGAACCGGGCGGAGTCACTCGCTCCGGCGCGGTCAAGCCATCCAGGCGGCTGCGGTAAAGGTAGCGCTGCGTAGCGTTCTCAGGCGAGGCGATGTAGTACACCCACGCCTCCTGCGTATCCACACCCTCGAGACCGATCACGTCGAGCTGGCCCGGAGTCACAAGCCGCGACTGCTTCCCGTCCCTCGAGATCGCGTACACGTGGCGCCACCCGTCCTTTTCGCTCACCCAAAGGAATTCCTTTCCCTGGTGAATCCACCTCACATCGTTTTCCACGTCCAGCCAGGCATCATCGTGCTCGCGATAGACTTCCGCCACTGCGCCGGTTTGGGCGTCGGCCATCAGCACGTCATTGGTATTTTGAAGGCGATTCATGTGTTCCAGCAGGACGGAATTCCTGGCCCAAGCCATGTAGGGGATGTAGTTGTTTCGCGGATCGCCCGGCACTTCAAGCCACGTCGTGGGCCCTCCCGACGCCTTCACAACGCCCACCCGGGCGGAGGGATTGGTAGTTCCAGGCTGGGGATACGGGATGTTCACGACGTGTGGGTACACGCCGTAAAGCGGATAAGGAAGCTCGCTGACTACATTGTAAGGGCCGCCTGTATCATAGATCAGCGGGAAGTTGCCTTCCTCCGACGAGTCGATCTGCCAGTAGGCGATGCTCTGCCCGTCAGGGCTCCAGCGGAATCCGTCGCGGAGATCGAATTCCTCTTCGTAAACCCAGTCGGAAGTGCCATTGGCCAGGGTGGGAGAGCCATTCGTGGTCAGGGCAACGATGGAACCGCCGGCAAGGTCCTCCACGTAGATATTCTGCTCGCGCACGTAGGCTACCTTCGAGCCATCGGGCGAAAACTTGGCAAACATCAGGGTGGAAGGCGCGGCGTTCCCTCCCAGTTGTTGCAGACCCCGGGTGGCGAGGTCGAGGACCCAATAATCTCCGCGCGTATTCTGCCGCCAGACACGCCGGGAATTGGTAAAGACCAGCAGGCGCTTCAGGTCCTTTGACCAGGAATAGCCGTCGATGGCGAGCGGGGCTTTCGCCCCGGGAGGAATAAGCTCCTGGGCGGGAACCAGGACGGTGCGGGCGCCGCTGGCGGTGTCGTATTTCACAATGTCCCGGGCGCCTTTGGTCTCCGCGGAGGCCTCGAGCGTGGTGTAGGATTCGCCCTCGTTTAACCAGCGCGCCGGGCCGAACCACTTGCCGTCAAACTCGCTGCCCACAAAAACGTGGTGGAGCATCTCCGTCAGTTGCGATGAGAGCTGCGCGCGCGCCGTGCCGGGCCAGATGCACAGGGCCGCTAGGCAGAGCAGGATAACGGCGAATAAGTAGCTTAGCCCTCTCCTGTGGGGAGAGGGTGTCCGGCGACGGCGCTTTCTCCAGCCGTTGCCGGACGGGTGAGGGGTTTCTCCCCACCGAAAACGGGACCCCTCACCTGTCGCGCTCCGGCTGGTGAGAACGCCGAAACGCGACACCCTCTCCCCACGGGAGAGGGCTGTCGATTCAACGACGCCCGCGCCGCACCTAGTAGTCATTTGTAGTCCTCCAGAATTCACTTCACGCCGCCCATCAGCCTCTTCACTGATGGGACGAAGAGGAACAGGGCAAGGGCGGCGGCAATGGCCGCCAGGCCCGCGAATCCAAACAGTCTGGGCAAAGCGACAGACTGATAAAAAGAAGCGAGAGTGCCGCCGACGTAATTGCCTACGGAATCGGAAAGGAACCAGAAGCCCATCATCAGGCCTGCGACTCGAGCAGGCGCGAGCTTGGTGGTTACACTCAGGCCCACCGGGCTCACGCAGAGTTCGCCGACGGTGACCAGGAGATAGCTCCAGGTGAGCCACATCGGGCTGTTGTGGGTGCGTCCCGCGACAGGAACCAGGATCAGGAAGGAGAACCCGGCGAACAGCAGGCCCGTGGCAAACTTTGATCCGGTCGAGAGTTCCCATTTGCCCATGTGCACCCACAGCCAGGCGAAGGCCGGCGCCAGCATGATCACAAACAAGGGCTCCTCGGATTGAAACCATCCGGCAGGGAAGCCCCCAAACAGGCTGCGATTGGTGTTTAACTCGGCGAAGAGATTCAGCGTGGACCCTGCTTGTTCGAAGAGCGACCAGAACAACGCGGAGGCGAAGAAAAACACCAGAACGGCTGCCAGGCGCTTGCGCTCAATTGGCGTCCACCCCTTCATTCGGAAGAGCCAAGTGAACGTGGCCGCGACGATGATCAAAAGCATTAATCCCAGGGATTTTGAAAGACCGGCGGGCGTGACCTTGAAGACTCCCGCCCACCCCAGGACGACGGCGACGGCGGCCAGCAGTGCCGCGAGGCCCAGCGACTTCCCGAGCTGGCGCCGGGCGGAGGAGGTGTCTTCAGGAGCGGCGCCGATGCCGGGAAGGTGCTTCCAGCCCGCGCGGTATTGGATGACGCCCAGCGTCATGCCCAGCCCGGCGACCGCGAAACCGAGATGCCAATTGATCTTCTCG
>Ga0181526_10002501_pt1 | contig 15972 bp, 14 predicted proteins | sample PEATcosm2014_Bin_35_FD_119750 | JGI IMG/M metagenome (GOLD analysis project Ga0181526, IMG submission 119750) | Peatland microbial communities from MTU Mesocosm Facility, Houghton, MI, USA - PEATcosm2014_Bin06_30_metaG | ecosystem: Environmental > Terrestrial > Soil > Wetlands > Peat | place...
AGCGCCGCGTGCCAGGACTCGGTGTCGACCCCGACCTCGCGGTGCGTGATCACGCAGCCCTTGTGCTGGTGCACGTACTCGACCGGATCCTCGATGGTGACGATATGGCCGCGGGTCTTGTCGTTGCGGTAGCCGAGCATGGACGCCAGGGTGGTGGACTTGCCCGAGCCGGTACCGCCGACCACCAGCACCAGGCCGCGCTTCGACAGCACCACTTCCTTCAGAATCGAAGGCAGGTCGAGGTCTTCGAACGACGGTATCTTGGCATTGATCAGGCGGATGACGCAGCCGACCTGGCCCTGCTGCACGAAGGCGCTGACGCGGAAGCGCCCGATCCCGGGAGGCGCGATCGCGAAATTGCACTCTTTGGTGGCGTCGAATTCCTTGGTTTGCCGGTCGTTCATGATGGCGCGCACCAGGATGGCCGACTGGTCGGGAGTCAGCGCACGCTCCATCTGCGGGCGGATCTCGCCGTCGAGCTTGATGGCCGGTGGAAAATTCGCCGTAATGAACAGATCCGACGCCTGCCGCTCAACCACACGCTTGAGCAGCTCCTGCATGAGCTTGATGCCTTGTTCGCGGTCCATCGATCCTTTCCTGCGCTGCTCTTGAGGGTGGCCGCGTGGCCCGTGCGCCGCTACATGGAATCCTTATTCTGGGCCTTGTAACGGGCTTCTTCCTTGCTGACGATGCCTTTGGACACCATCTCCGTCAGGCACTGGTCGAGTGTCTGCATGCCCGATGCCTGGCCGGTCTGAATCGAGGAGTACATCTGGGCGATCTTGCCCTCGCGGATCAGGTTCCGAATGGCGGGGGTGCCGATCATGATCTCGTGCGCGGCCGCGCGGCCGCCGCCGGTGCGCTTGAGCAGCGTCTGCGAGATCACCGCGCGCAGCGACTCGGACAGCATCGAGCGCACCATGTCCTTTTCCTCACCCGGAAACACGTCCACGATGCGATCGATGGTCTTGGCGGCGGAACTGGTGTGCAGCGTGCCGAACACCAGATGGCCGGTCTCGGCGGCCGTCAGCGCCAGCCGGATCGTCTCCAGGTCGCGCATTTCGCCGACCAGTACGATGTCCGGGTCCTCGCGCAGCGCCGAGCGCAGCGCTTCGCTGAACCCGAGCGTGTCGCGCTTGACTTCACGCTGGTTGATCAGGCAGCGCTTGGATTCGTGTACGAACTCGATCGGATCCTCGATCGTGATGATGTGATCGGGCCGATTGTCGTTGCAGTAGTCAATCATGCCCGCCAGCGTCGTGGACTTGCCCGATCCCGTGGGGCCGGTCACGAGCACCAGGCCGCGCGGCAGCATGCACAGATCGCGGAAGATCTTCGGCGCCTGCAGATCCTCCAGGCTCAGGATGGTCGACGGGATGTTGCGGAATACGGCGCCTGCGCCGCGATTCTGGTTGAAGGCGTTGACGCGGAAACGCGCCAGCTTGGGGATCTCGAACGAAAAGTCGGTCTCGAAGAACTCCTCATAGGCCTTGCGCTGCTTGTCGTTCATGATGTCGTACACCATGCCGTGCACTTCCTTGTGCGTCAGCGCGGGCATGTTGATGCGCTTGATGTCGCCGTCGACGCGGATCATTGGCGGTACGCCGGCCGACAGGTGCAGGTCGGAAGCGTTATTCTTGACGGCGAATGCCAGCAATTGCGCGATATCGACAGCCATCCGGGTGCCTTCAGGGTCCAACAGGCAATGGGCATGCAGTATAGCGGAGGGCCTTTACCACCAATATGTTAATCGCTCCGCAGAATTCGCCGTTGGCTGCTGCGATGGCCGCAAATTTATTCGCGTTGCAGCAGGAAATCGTGCTCGCGGCGCGCGCGTCGAATCGGAGTGAGGACTGTGTCACGCTGGTGGCGGTCTGCAAGGGTCAGCCGGCCGAATCCGTGCGCGAGGCCGCGCGACTCGGGCTGCGCAATTTCGGCGAGAGCTATCTGCAGGAGGCGCTGCCGAAGATCGAGGCGCTGCGCGAGCTCTCGCTGAGCTGGCACTTCATCGGTCGCATCCAGACCAACAAGACCCGCCCCATTGCCGAGCACTTCGACTGGGTACACGCCATCGACCGTTTAGGGGTGGCCGAGCGCCTCTCCGCGCAGAGGCCGCACTACGCCCCGCCGCTGCAGGCGTGCATCCAGGTCAACATCGAGCGCGAGCCGGCCAAGGGCGGTGTCGATCCGGACGGCGCGGAATCGCTGGCGCTGGCGGTGGCGTCGCTGCCGCGCCTGCGACTGCGCGGCCTGATGTGCGTTCTGCCCGAGGGACGGGGTCCGGCAGCCGATCGGCGCAGCTTCGCAGCGCTCGCCGCATTGCTGGCACGGATCAACGCGCGCGGGCTCGCACTCGATTCGCTCTCGATGGGCATGAGCGGGGACTTTCGCCAGGCGATCCAGGAAGGAGCCACGCTGGTGCGGATCGGCACGGCGCTATTTGGGCCGCGGCAAGCGCGGCCGCTTGGCTAGAATGTTGCCATGAACAACGACGCCGCTTCGCGCATCGCCTTTCTGGGGGGCGGTCACATGGCGCGCGCATTGATCGGCGGACTGCTGCGCCAGGGCCTGCCGGCGCAGCAGCTGTGCGTCGGGGAACCACAGGCCGAAGTGCGTGCCGCGCTCGAGCGCGACTTCGCGCTGCGGGTCACCGCGGAGAATGGCGCTGCGATTCGTGGCGCCGCCGTGGTGGTGTTGGCAGTGAAGCCACAAGTTGCCGCCGAGGTGCTGAGCAGTCTGCCGGCCGCCGAGCTGGCGTCAGGTCCACTGCTGCTGTCGATCGCTGCGGGCCTGCGAACGGCTGATCTGGCGCGCCTGCTGCCGGTCGCGGTGCCGATCGTGCGTGCCATGCCCAACCGTCCCGCCCTGCTCGGCGCGGGCGTGACCGGGCTTTTCGCCGCGCCGTCTGTGACGGCCGCGCAACGCTCGCTGGCCGAGCACATCGCGCGCGCCGCAGGCCGATTCGTCTGGCTGCGCGAGGAGCGCGAGCTCGATGTCGTGACCGCGCTGTCGGGTAGCGGCCCGGCCTACTTTTTCCTGCTCGCCGAGCGCCTGGCGCAGGCCGCAGTCGAACTCGGCCTCCCGCGCGAGACCGCGCTGCTGCTGGCGTCGGAGACACTTCACGGCAGCGGCGTGCTGGCGCTAAGCGATGCCACGCTGGCCGAGCAGCGCGCTGCGGTCACCTCCCGCGGCGGCACGACGCAGGCCGCGCTCGAGGTCCTGGATGCCGGCGGCTTCGATGCGCTGGTCGGCCGCGCGCTGCGCGCAGCCGCCGCGCGCAGTGCCGAGCTCGCCGATTCCCTGGCCGCAGCGGCGCGCGAGCGGCCCAGCGGCTGATGCGCGAACGTACGCAACCCATGAGAATGTAGCGATGGCCGCCTTGATTTATCTGATCGAAACGCTGCTGTCGTTGTGCATGCTGGCGGTGCTGCTGCGGCTGCTGCTGCAGTGGTCACGGGCGGATTTCCGCAATCCTCTGGCACGCTCGATCGTCCACCTGACCAACCCGGTGATCGTGCCGCTGCGGCGTCTGCTGCCGGCCATCGGCCGAGTCGACACCGCCTCGTGTGTCGCGGTGGTGGTGTTCGCAGTGCTCGAAGTGTCGGTGTCCTGGGTGCTGAACGGCTTCGGCCCACCGCCGCCGATCATCTGGCTGCGGCTGACGGCAATCGAGATCCTCGACACTACGCTCAAGACCTATCTGTTCGCGATATTCATCTATGCCCTGCTGTCGATGATCGCTCCGGGTGTCTACTCGCCGGCGCAGAGCCTGCTGGTATCGCTGTGCGAGCCGATATTGCGGCCGATCCGGCGCGTGATTCCACCGCTCGGCGGTCTTGACCTCTCGCCGATGTGGGCCGGAATCCTCATCTACGCGCTGCTGATTCTGCTGCGTTGAGTCGCGTCGATGTGGTGCGGCTGGGCCGCCGGATCGGCCAGGGCGCGCACCGCACTGCGCGCGGGCCTATAAAAAAAGGCATTTGCTCACCACGGTAAGCGGAAAAACCATTTGCGCCGGCGCACCGGTGTGTTATGTTGCGCGCCGTTTCTTGTACGTTTTTTATTCGTCGCGCCGATCGAATCGGCGCGGACACACACTCGAGGAGATTCAGCAATGGCAAAAAAAGGTGGGGCGCCGACCAAGTCGGAGATTCTGGCCCAGGTTTCCAAGGACACGGAACTCTCCCGCAAGCAGGTCAGCGAAGTGTTTGAGTCCCTCAACGGCATCATCAAGAAGAGCCTGCGGGGCAATGGTTTATTTACACTTCCCGGTCTTCTGAAGCTCAAGGTCGTGAAGCGTCCGGCGACCAAGGCGCGCGAAGGCGTCAATCCTTTCACGGGAGAGAAGATGACGTTCAAGGCGAAGCCTGCCAGCAAGAAGGTTCGTGCGCTGCCGTTGAAGAATTTGAAGTCGTTCGTGAACTGACCGTCGATTCATTCGCACTGCATTCGCACATACAAGCCCGGCATGGTCTCACCTGCCGGGCTTGTTGGCTTCGGAGACAGCTGCCATCCAAACCGCCGCGTCTCGCTGCGATCTGCAGCTCAGCGCCCGAGTATCGCCTCGCGCAGCTCGGGCAGGCGACCGTTGAAGAAATGATCGACGCCGGGCAGCAGCCGCAGCGTCGGCGCCGGTGAGAAGCGCGCCGCGAACGCCGCAACATCGCGGTAGTCCACCACCTCGTCTGCCATGCCCTGGATGATCAGCCACGGACAGGTCGGGCGCTCGACTGCGCCGAACTGCCCGTTCGCAACCGCAGGGGCCACGGTGATCAGATCCACGGGCAGTGCCGTCGGCGTCGCGAACAGGGCCACCATCGATCCGAAAGAGAAGCCTGCGAGCGTCAGCGGCAGCTCTGGCCAGCGTTCACGCCCCCAGGCGATCACGGCCAGGGCATCGGCCGTCTCGCCCTTGCCCCCATCGAACTCACCCGCACTCTGCCCCACGCCCCGATAATTGAAGCGCAGCGTCGCGAGCCCCTGCTCCTGCAGGGCACGCGCCAGCATGTGCACGACCTTGTTGGTCATGGTGCCGCCATAGAGCGGATGCGGATGGCAGATCACTCCGAATCCGGCTCTGGGCTCGACCTTCGGATCCTCGAGCAGCGCCTCGAGCGCTCCAGCCGGTCCCGCAATGCGCAGCGGCTCGGCAGGCGGCGGTCGGAAACTCAAGGCTGCTTGCCACCCGCGAAATTCAGCGAGGCGGAATTGATGCAATAGCGCAGCCCCGACGGGTCCGGTCCGTCCTCGAACACGTGTCCGAGGTGGGCGCCGCAATGGCTGCACTCCACCTCGGTGCGGGTCATGCCGTGCGAGCGGTCGATGTGCGTACCGACCCGATCGCCGGCCAGAGGCAGCCAGAAACTCGGCCAGCCCGATCCGGAGTCGTACTTGGTGTCCGAGCTGAACAGCTCCTGCCCGCACACGATGCAGCTGTAGATGCCCTTTTCCTTGTTGTAGGCGTAGGCACCGGTGAAGGGCGCTTCGGTGCCCTTCTGCTGCGTCACGCGGTACTGCAGATCGCTCAGCCGGGCGCGCAGCTCGGCGTCAGGGGGTGGCTGGGTACTCATGGGGTCTCCTCACTGCATGGGAAGATGTCGCGATTATTGACGCGGCTCGACCAGCCGCACCAGCAGTCGGTTGAGCCGACGCGCAAAATCCGCACCGTTGGCGATCTGTCCTTCGTCGGCAAGAATGGACTCGTCGAACATCAGCGAGGCGAGCTCGCCGAAGGCCTCGGCCTCCTTGAGGCCATCCATGTAGCGCACCAGCGGATGCGCCATGTTGAGCTCGAGGGCCGGCGCGCTCGCGGGAATCGCCTGGCCGTTGGCCGCCAGCACGCGGCGCATCGCGGCCGAGAGGTCTGCATCCGCCCGCACCAGCACCGCGGGCGAGTCGCGCAGCCGCTCGCTGACCCGCACCTCGATCACCTTGTCGCCAAGCGCGTCCTTGAAGCGCTTCAGCAGCGCCTTGTGCTCCCGTCGATCCTCTTCGATGCGCGCCTTGTCGGCCGCCTCGGTGAGCCCGCCGAGCTCGAGCTCGCCGCGCGTGACGTCCTTGAAGCGCTTGCCCTCGAATTCCCCGATGCGTCCCATGACCCATTCATCGACGCGATCGCCCATGAGCAGCACTTCCACGCCCTTCTGTCGCAGCAGCTCCAGGTGCGGGCTCTCGCGAGCCGCCTCCAGGCTCTCGGCCACGATGTAGTAGATGCGCTCCTGACCGGACTGCATGCGGGACACGTAATCCGACAGGCTGACGCGCTCCTCGTTGTCGGCCCCGGCGGTGCTCGCGAAGCGCAGCAGCGGCAGCAGCCGCTCACGGTTGCTGAAATCCTCGGCCAGGCCTTCCTTGAAGGCTCGGCCGAATTCGCGCCAGAATTGCTGATACTTCTCGGCATCGTCCTTCGCGAGCTTGGCGAGCATCTCCAGCGCCCGGCGCGTGAGCGCGCCGCGCATGGCCTCGACTTCCGGGTCCTGCTGCAGCAGTTCGCGCGAGATGTTCAGCGGCAGGTCGCTTGAGTCGACCACGCCCTTGATGAAGCGCAGGTACAGCGGCAGGAACTGCTCGGCGTCGTCCATGATGAAGACGCGACGCACATAGAGCTTGAGCCCGCGGGCAGCCTCGCGCTGCCACAGATCGAACGGTGCGCGCGCCGGCACGTACATGAGGCTGGTGTATTCGCGCTTGCCCTCGACCCGGTTGTGGCTCCAGGCGAGCGGATCGGTGTCGTCGTGCGCGACGTGCCGGTAGAAGTCGCGGTACTCCTCGTCCTTGATATCCGTTCGCGGCCGTGTCCAGAGCGCCTGGGCCTGGTTGACGTCCTCGTACTCGAGCGACGCCTGCCCCTCCTTCTGCATGCGCACCGGGAAAGCGATGTGATCCGAGTAGCGGCGCACCAGGCTGCGCAGGCGGAAGGACTCCGCGAATTCCCTGGCCTCCGCTTTCAAGTGCAGCACGACGCTCGTGCCGCGTTCCGCGCGCGTGATGGTCTCGACGGTGAATTGCCCGTCGGCGCTCGACTCCCAGCGCACGCCGGCGGCGGGCTCGGAGTCCGCCCGACGCGTCAGCACTTCCACCCGGTCGGCGACGATGAAGGCCGAATAGAAGCCCACACCGAACTGTCCGATCAGCGCCGCATCCTTCTGCTGATCACCCGTCAGGCGCTTGAAGAACTCGGCCGTACCGGACTTGGCGATGGTGCCCAGATGCGAAATCGCCTCCTCACGGCTCATACCAATGCCGTTATCGCGAATGGTGAGCGTTCCGGCGGCGGGGTCGGCGTCGATCCAGATGGCGAGCTCACCGTCCTTGCCGAGCAATGCCGGATTCGACAGCGACAGGAAACGCAGCTTGTCGTTGGCGTCCGAGGCGTTGGAAATGAGTTCCCGGAGAAAGATTTCCCTGTGGCTGTACAGGGAATGGATCATCAACTGGAGAAGCTCCCGGACCTCGGCCTGGAAGCTCAACTGCTCGCGCTCGCTCGACATGTCACCACCCGCCGTTTTGGGTCCGACCGCGGACCAGACGGGCGTATGGGGGCGGGGAGCTATCCTTTCAAGCGGGAGCCTTGCAGTGGCGCGCGCCCAGGGGCGGGCGCTGATCGGCGGGGCGTTTTCAGGCCAGGCCCCGCAGCAGGTGCGTGGCAGCTCCGAGCCAGTCGTCCATCTCGTCCCAGAGCAACAGGAATACTTCCATGTGTGTGAGCTGCCGTCGTTGAAGGTGAGCCCATGCTAGGAAGCAGCGCAGTGCGCGGGAGTGCGTCAACTCACAGCCAGCGCTGTCTCAAAACAGCGACTTAACGGCTTGCGGGCTGTGTCGCGCATGCGTAGGCTGCACGACGACATAATCGTCGGCAGTCGGAATTCCTATGCAGCGAATCGTCGTGCTGAACCCGAAAGGCGGGTCGGGCAAGACGACCATAGCCATCAACGTCGCCAGCTATTTCGCCCAGCGCGGCGAGAGGCTCGTGCTGATGGACTACGACCCGCAGGGCTCCTCGGCGCACTGGCTCAGCAAGCGCCAGGATACGCAGCCGCATATCGCGCTGATCGCCGCCTACGAGCGCCACGCGGGCGTCACGCGCAGCTTCCAGCTGCGCATACCGCAGGGCACCGACCGGGTCGTGGTGGATACGCCGGCCGCGCTCGAGGCCAACGAAATCCCGGACCTGATTCGCGGCGCGGACAAGATCCTCGTGCCCGTGCTGCCGTCCGACATCGATATCCACGCCTGCTCGCGCTGCGTGCAGAACCTGCTGCTCGTGGCCAAGATCAAGCGCGACGAGAACCGGCTCGGAATCATCGCCAACCGGGTGCGCCGGAGCACCCTGATCTATCAGTCCCTGACGCGTTTCCTGGGCACGCTCAACATCCCGATCGTGGCGACGCTGCGCGATTCGCAGAATTACGTGCGCTCGGCCGAGACGGGTTATGGGCTGGCGGAAATGAAGGCCACCCTGGTGGCCGAGGATTGGGCGGACTGGCTGACCATGTTCGAGTGGCTGGAATCCCCGACCTATCACCGCGCCCAGGGTGGGGGGATGAGCTCGACCGCGCGGCGCTAGGCCTTGCCGTCGTCCTTCCAGTCGATGCGCATCTTGTCGGCCCAGCTCTTATAGTTCGACCACGTGTAGAGATTGCGCGTGATGGCTGCGTGCCGCGTGCGCGAGCGCTGCATGTGCTCGAGCCAGCGCGCGTAGGCTTCAGCGCCGCTCTGCGGCGAGCGTTGCGAGACCGATGCCTCGTCCGCCGTTTCGCCCTTGGGCAGTTCGGGTTTACTCATGTGGGTTCGGGGACCTCCGTAGCCTTGAGCGTAGGGCTCCATTGCCGGAGGAGACAGGAACTGGATCACAGCGACGCAGCCGCTTCCGCAGCACCAAATTCGTCCGCCCGCGTGCTCGCAAAAACGAGAGCCACGACGCGCAATAATGCAGCGCGCGGCTCGAGCGCACTTGCGGTTCAGCTCACCAGACGGTAGCAGGGCCGATAGGCAGTGCCGGGCAGTTTCATGCGCCGCTGCGCCACGAAAGCCGCCAGCAACTCATCCAGCAGCGGCATGATTTCCGGATCGGCCGCGAGCTCGTACGGTCCTTGGCGCTCGATCGCCGCCACGCCCGCTTCCTTGACGTTGCCGGTCACGATGCCGGAAAACGCGCGGCGCAGATTCGCCGCCAGCCGGTGCACCGGCTGACGGCGATGCAGCTCGAGCGCGCGCATCGAGGCGTGAGTCACCTCGAACGGCTGCTGCAGGTCGTAGGGCACGCGCAGCAACCAGTTGAAGTTGAAGGAATCGCTCAGACGGCGACGGTAATCGCGCACCTGCTCGAACGCGCCGACCATGTGGCGCGCGACCGCGGCTTCGTCGCCGATGATGAATTTCAGCCGCGCGAGTGCCTGCGCCCCCAGCGTCCCTTCGATGAAGCGCGCAATCTGATCGAAGTACGTGACGCTGGTTTTCGGACCCGTCAGCACCACCGGCAGCGGTTGTGCCGCGTTGGCCGGGTCGAGCAGCAGCCCCAGGAGGTAGAGGATCTCTTCGGCGGTCCCGGCGCCGCCCGGCAGCACGACGATGCCGTGCGCGAGCCGCACGAACGCCTCCAGGCGTTTTTCGATGTCGGGCATGATGACGAGCTGATTGACGATCGCGTTGGGCGGCTCGGCGGCGATGATGCCCGGCTCGGTGAGGCCGATGAAGCGGCCGCGCGTGATGCGCTGCTTGGCGTGACCCACGCCGGCACCCTTCATGGGGGCCTTCATGGCACCCGGCCCGCAGCCCGTGCAGACATCGAGCGCCCGCAGGCCCAGCTGGTAGCCGACCCGCTTGGCGTACTGGTATTCGGCATCGCCGATCGAATGCCCGCCCCAGCACACCACGAGGTTGGGGCGCGACTTGTAGTCGAGCACGCGCGCGTTGCGCAGTATGTTGAACACCGCGTTGGTGATCGATGCCGCATCGCGTGTATCGAGGCGGCCGACACCGATGATTTCATTGGCCGTATAGATGATGTCACGCAGCACGGCGAACAGGTGCTCCTTGATGCCGTGGATCATCTGGCCGTCGACGAAGGCGGCCGCGGGCGCGTTCTTGATCTCGAGCTTGATACCCCAGGCGTGGCGCAGGATCTGCACGTCGAAGTTGCGGTAGCGCTCGAAGATCTCCTTGGCATTGTCGCTGTCGCTGCCGGAGTTGAGCACCGCGAGTGCGCAATTTCGGAACAGGGTATAAAGGCCGGTCTGGCTGGTATCGAGCAGCTTGTCGATCTCGGCCTGCGACAGATTCTCGAGGCTGCCGCGCGGGGCCACGCGCGCATCGACCGAATCGGCCACGACGACGGACGCGTCGGCCGCCGCCGATCCCTCACCAACCGTCAGCGTCCTCAAGGCAGGATATCGATCGGAGTGTTGTCCTGCGTCATCATCCACAACTCCACCATATCGGAGTCCGACATTGCGATGCAGCCGTCGGTCCAATCCGCAGTCGCATAGTACTCGGGTGGGTGGCGCAGGTTGTTCGGCAGCCCGTGCAGCATGATGGATCCGCCTGGATCGACGTGCTGGTGGTGCGCACGGCGCACGTCGTCATCGTTCGGATACGACACCTGAATCGACAGAAAGTAATCGCTGCGCGCGTTGCGGCGCGTGAGCAGGTAGCGTCCCTCAGGCGTGCGGAAATCCCCGGCGCGCTCCTTCGGGCCGGCCGGCTGAAGTCCGAGTGCGACGCGGTAGCTGCGCAGCACCTCGCCCCGGCGCATCAAATAGAGCCGCCGCTCGGCCTTGCGCACGAGGATTCGATCGGCAACCGGCACCGTGGCCGACAGTCCCCCACCTGCCGCTTCGCCGCTCACGCCAGGCGTGGCGGTTGCCGGCAGGTTCGCCTTGGAGACCGCGATGGTCTCGGTCTCGATGGCCGGCATGTTGGCGGTGGGCGCGTGCGAGGAATCGTCGATCGTGGCGCTTCCGATGTCGCACCAGGCCGCGCCCGGCAGCGCCAGAATCAATGAAAGCAAACTCGTCGAAATGCATCGCATCGGATTGAATTATAGGCACACACCGCGTATCGGGCGAGCGGACCGCGTTCACAGCCCCGTAACGTCCTCCACTTTCGGCAGGGAGATCTGCGTACCGGGGTGCAGGTCCGCGAAATCCAGGTCCGGGTTGTACTGCTGCAACAGCCAGATGGGCACATTTACATTGCGCTGCGTGATGCTCCAGAGGGAGTCGCCCTTGCGGGCGATGTAGATCTCGGTGCCCGCAATTCGGTGCGAAGCAAAATAGGCCGCCTGGAGTTGCTCGTGGTAGTCGCGCCGGCGCTGCTCGAACTGCGTCGGCGAAATGCGCTCGAATTCGAGCTTGAGGCGATGGCCCATGACCACAGGCTTGCGTCCGCGCAGCTTATTGAGCGTGCGCAGCCGGGACGCCGTCGTGCCGAGCCAGTCGGCGTAGTGGCCGAGCGTCTCGGCGGCCACGACGCGGATCGTGCCGTCGGCGGCGACCGAATAGTCGACCGGATCGGCGGTATCCTGGCCCGTGGCGCCCGGCGCGAGCTGCGGGCCCTCGGCCTGCGCCTGCGCCGCAGACACGGGCTCGGCATTGGCTGCCCTGTCGGCGGCCGCCACGGCCTGCTGCTCCTCCTGGCTCTCCTGCACCGCGGCCTTGGCGGAATCGAGCGTGGCCGAGGTCGTATCCGTTTCCGGCTCGGGCGCTGCCGCGATCAGCCGCAGCCGCTCCCCGCCATAGAGGTAGTCGGGGTCGGGTATCGAATTGAGCTCCATGAGCTTGTTGACGGTCACGCCCGTGCGGGCGGCGATCGTCTGCACGGTGTCATCGTTCTGAACGAGGTAGTACTGGGTAGACGCCGCATCGGCCGAAGCATTGGTGGCTACGCCGGGCGCCGTGGCGGCAGTGGCGACGACTGCCGCGGGCGTCACCGGCACGACGGCAACCACGGGGGACGCCACTGGCGCTGGCTCGGCAGGCGCGCGGGCGGCCGGCGCAGCGGGCTGCGGCAGGCTCGCGGGTGGCGTCACGGCCGCCACGACCACGGGCTTGGTGGCTCCCAGGCGCTGCGCCAGCAGATCCGAGGTCCACTTCGAGGCCGAGCCCGGCAGCCGCACGACATAGCCGGCAGGCACCGGGCGCTGTCCGTTCCAGACCGCCGGGCGCAGTGCTGGATTGAGTCCGCGCAGCGTCTCGCGATCGACACCCAGGGTCTTGGCGAGCGCGGCGCTCGGAGCGCTGGTGCTGAGCTTGACCTCGACGAACTGCGGTTCCGAGCCGCGGTGCAACGGGCCGAAGTAGTGGTCCGGATCGTCGGCGATCGCCCGCGCGGCCAGGAAGCAGACGTAGAAGTTGCGCGATGCGAAGCCGAATGTCGGACTGCGATAGTCGCGCACGATGCGCACGATGTCGGTGGTTCCGAGCTGCTCGCGCGCGCGCAGCATGCCTTCCGCACCGTGGTTGTAGGCGGTGATCGCCAGCGGCCAGCTGCCGAGCAGCCGATAGTTGTAGTTCAGCAGCTGCGCGGCGGCCTCCGTGGCACGAAACGGGTCCAGCCGCTCGTCCACCGCCGCATCGATGCGCATGAATCGACGGCCCGTCGAGCGCATGAACTGCCAGAGGCCGGCGGCACCGACCTTGGAATACGCGGCCGGGTCGAACGAGGACTCGACGTGCGGCAGTGCTGCGATCTGCGCCGGAAGCCCCAGGTTCGCGAGCACTTCCCCAATGTGTGCCTCCCACGCGCCGGCCCGCATCAGACCCGCCCGGAAGCGGTCGGACTGGCCGAGCTGGAAGCGTACATCCTCAACCGCCTCGGCAAATCGCGCCGGCGAGGTGTCCTCCCCCCAGAGATCGCGCACCTTCTGCTCATCCGCAGTCTGCGCCGGTGCGCCGCTGCCGAGGTGCCGCAGGATCTCCTGGATGCGGGTGCGCTGCGCCTCGACGCGCGCCTTGCGCTCGTGCACCGGCGTGTCGGCATCGAAGTGCAAGGTCTCGTAGATGACCGACAGCCGATGCTGGTCGTGCAGGTAGCCCTCGTTGGTGGTGATCTGGCTGTAGACCTTGATCCAGAACTGCACGTCCGGTTCGAGCTCGGCTGGCCGCGGAATGAGATCTTCGGCCGCGCCGCTGGGCATGGAAGCACACAGCAGCAGCAGCAGCGCTGAGAGCAGCGTGGTGCAGGCGAATGAGCGCGGGCTGATCATGCTGAATTGACGCATAAGCTGCGACTACCCCGCAACTATCGCTGCATGCGGACGCTCGGAAAAATGACTGCGTCGCAATTGACACCGAGCGGCATGGGATGATTCAAAGGGTCTGTCTCGAGGTGATCCGTGTCGTATCTGCGCGCGCTGTTGCTTGCCGGCCTGCTGTGCGCCGCAGAACGCTCGGCGGCGGCGCCTGAGGAGGAGGCGGCGGACCAGCCCCTGCCCTCGGACGCGGAGCTCGAGGCCGCCGGTGCGCGGATCGGGGAGGTCGAGATCCAGCGTCGAGCCATCTTCGATCCCGACAATCCGAAGGAGAACAATTGGCTGTTCCTGCTGGCCGACCGCCTGCATGTGCCCACGCGCGAGTCGGCGATCCGCGCCCAGCTGCTGTTCAGGAGCGGTGATCTGTATTCCCGGCGCCTGCTGGATGAGACCGCGCGCAACATGCGCCAGAAGCTGGCCTTCATGCGCGAGCCGGTCATCCGGCCGATCCGCTACCACGAGGGCATCGTGGACATCGTGGTCATTACCAACGACGTGTGGACTTTGCAGCCGCAGCTGGACTTCGGACGCAGTGGGGGCAAGGACACGGTCACGATCGACTTCACCGACGAGAATTTCCTGGGGTTCGGCAAGTACGTCGAGCTCGGTCACCAGGAAACCGTCGATCGCAGCTCCAGTTACTTCGTCTGGCAGGATCCCGATGTGTGGGGTACGCGCTGGCAGGATACGCTGACCTACGCGGACAACTCCGACGGCAGGGTGATGAGTGTCGCCGCCACCTATCCGTTCTATGCGCTCGAGACACCGTACGACGGCGGCGTCTCCCTGGGCGATTCCGGCTCCACCTTTACGCGCTACAGCCTCGGCAACCCCTATGACGCGTACCGGATCGATTGGCGGGTCAACGACTTGTTCGTGGGCCGCGCCCTGCTGATCGATGAGCTCTGGACCGAGCGGCTGCTGATCGGCTTTCGACAGGATGACAGCCAGTTCGCGCCGGCGCTCAATCACGCCCTGCTGGCACCACTGCCGGTCGATCGCGACCTCGCCTATCCGTACGTGCGCATGCAATGGCTGCAGAACGACTATGAGACCACGCGCAACCTCGAGCTCATCGCCTTTACCGAGGACCTGCATTTCGGCCTTGACGGCAGCGTCGGCCTGGGCTGGGCCGCGCCCGCCTTCGGCGCCGATCGCAAGGCATTGCTGGCCGACAGTGAGCTTGGCTACAACTGGCGTTTCGGCCCGGCCAATCTGCTGTTTGCCTACGCCCGGTTGTACGCGCGCCTTGAATACGGCCGCGTGGACGACGCCATTGCCTCGCCCAACGTCAGCTACTACCTCACGACCTCCGAGCACAGCAAGTTTCTGCTGCACGCATCGGCCGATTTCGGCCACCACCTCGATATCGATCACTACCTCGAGATCGGCGGCGACACGGGACTTCGAGGCTACCCGCTGCGCTATCAGAACGGCGAGGATCGGGCGCAATTCACACTCGAGGAACGCGTCTATACCGACTGGTATCTATTTCAGCTGCTGCACGTCGGCGGCGCGGTATTCTTCGACTCCGGGCGCACCTGGGGCACGGCCCCGGTGCCGACGCCGCAGCTGGGCTGGCTGCGCGATCTCGGTGTCGGCCTGCGCCTGGGTAACGGACGCTCGTCCTTCGGCAGCGTCATCCACGTCGACCTGGCGGCGCCGCTGAATGCGAGTCAGTCAATCAGCAAGCTGCAGTTCCTGGTGACGACCGAGCAGTCATTTTAATTTCTGCGCTGGGATCAGCCGCGTCCAGAAGAAGCTGTTTGCGTGCGGCAGCGAACAGACGACTGCACAGCACACTCGCACATTCGATCGTGCCTGGCGGGACGACCGGCCGATGCTCCGTACGCGGATTCCGCTCGGCACATGCCGGAGGGGGCAATGAATGCTGTCACCGATGTTCCAATTGCAGCCCCGAAATCGGGAAGCGTTCAGAACGTGAGTGGTGATGCACGATGACAGGCGATCACGAGTTCGTTCAAAAGTGAAAGGAGACGAGCGCGATGAATACCATGGCCGAAGTACGGAGGTTAACTCCGTCAACTTCCCCGACATTCTCGTTTCCGATTGGCTATCACGAGTTGCACCCTGACATCAGCATCAATTTTCAACTGAACCGCTTCTACAACTGGGTCGGCGACGACAGCATGCTGAGCGAGATGCGCGAGACGTTGGGTGGCGTGAAGAACGCCACCGATTATCCGATGTTCACGAGACTCGTCCTCGACTTGGGAGAAAAGGCGCTCGCCCGGCACGAGGTGCTCAAAGGGGCCTACTATCTGCGCCTCGCCGAGTTTTTCATGTTCACCGAGGACGCGCGCAAGCTGCCCACACGCCAGCGCTTCGTTGACCTGATTCTCGATCATTTTCGAATCCCGTCCTCGGCGTGCAGCAGGATTCCCTTTGAATCCGGCTGGCTGCCCGCTTATCGCCTTGCCCCGGCGCAGCCCAAGGGCACGCTTGTCGTATTCGGCGGATTCGACAGTTACATCGAGGAATGGCTGCCGGCAGCGCTGTTCTTCCGCGACGCCGGCTACGACACGGTCCTGTTCGAGGGTCCCGGCCAGGGAGCGGCGCTCGAATTGGCCCACCTGACCATGAGTCCTGAATGGCAGAAGCCGGTCAAAGCGGTGCTGGACTACTTCCGTCTCGATGCCGTCACGTTGATGGGCTTCTCCCTCGGCGGCGGGCTGGTGATTCGCGCCGCCGCCTTCGAGCCA
>Ga0181526_10002502_pt1 | contig 15972 bp, 13 predicted proteins | sample PEATcosm2014_Bin_35_FD_119750 | JGI IMG/M metagenome (GOLD analysis project Ga0181526, IMG submission 119750) | Peatland microbial communities from MTU Mesocosm Facility, Houghton, MI, USA - PEATcosm2014_Bin06_30_metaG | ecosystem: Environmental > Terrestrial > Soil > Wetlands > Peat | place...
CATGAACTGGCCATCACGCGACTTTGGCTGAAGTCCGAAGAAGGCCATACGCGCCCGGCAATCGTTACGGCGCCACTTTTCCGCGGTCATCAGGGAACGCTCGCAGTCGAACTCTGGAATGCGGCGAGCAGAACTCTGTGCGGAACGGTTGCGCCGGCCTTCTACACCGCGGCCGGCGAGGTGCTCGACCTGCCGAAGCTATTCGAAGAAGCGATTCGCAAGATCACCGGTGCAGTCGCTTGCCTGGGATGCAAGCACACGCACATCGCCGTGGCTCCGGCCACGAACAAAGGCGGTGAGCGATGAACTCCGCAATCGAAGTGGGCGAGCCTGACTGGCGGCCTCTTGAGCGCGCTTTGCCTTCCGAATACTGCGAGGACTTTATGTATATCGCACACGTCGGCGACATCGTGCTCTACAAGCACCGCATCACGCGGCGCTATTTGAACATCGACGCGGTGACGGGGAAGTTCTACCGCTACACCAATGGTGAGTACGCCGAGATTGACCGGCGGCAGGCCTTCGATTCTGTCTATGCCACCGATCAATAAGAAGGGAGAGAAGCACATGGGAAAGTGCGTCAACAAGGTCATTCTTCTGGGCCGGGCCGGCAAGGACCCGTCAGTCCACATCCTGCGCACAGGCACGGTCGTCAATCTGTCGCTCGCTACCAGCGAACGCTACCGGGACATTCACGGCGACTGGCAGGAACACACGGAGTGGCACAACCTGGTCGGCTACCAGCGGGTCGGTGAGATCCTGCGCGATTATGTCCGCAAGGGCTCGCGACTCTACATCGAAGGCGCTCTGCGGACGCGCTCCTGGGACGACCGGCAGACCGGCCAGCGCCGGTATCGCTCCGAGATTGTCGTCACCGAGATCAGCCTCCTGTCGCCTCCGCCCGATGGCGGCAGTGACGACGTGGAGCACTACGTTAGCGGCCAGGGCTTCGCGCCCCCCGAGTTCAGCGAGGAACCGGAGATCAAGCAAGAGGAAGTGCCGTACTGACGTTCTGCGCTGCACCAGAGGAAAGACGATCTTCTTAAATCTCAAGATGCTTGGGTGGCTCAACCCTGGATCTGTAAACTTTCTTGCATGGACCCTGTCTCTCTTGCTCCTGTTCTCACCCCCCAAGGTCACCTCACTTTGATGGAGGACAGCGACGCCCCAATTCTTGATCCCGCCTTTGCTCAGCTCCTGCGACATGCCTTCGCGCGTGGGTCCGGCCACGGATTGTTTCAGCTTGGTGCCCGAGAAGTCGGTGTCGTCATTCCGCCCGTCTTCTCGTATTGGCGCGAACTGGGTTCGCGATTCGTCACAGCGATCTGCACACAGCCAAATCTGCAGAATGCGCAAACTGCTGGCCCAGTCCCACCACCTTCGGACACCGAACTGGATAAGCTAGCATCCATTGCACCGCCAATGACCGGGGCAGAGTATCTGACCGGGCAGGTTCTTCGCAGGCTGTGGCAAGACATGGATGGTGCATTTCGATGTGAATTGAAAGAATCCAAATCTGCAGTCCAAGAGTTCCTAAAAATCCTCAACCCAGCGTGGAATCTGGTAGGGAGAGTGCATTTCAATCTCGCCGAAAACCGAAACGATGAAGACGCGCCATTTGCCTTTCTAGCTACTTATACGACGCTCCTCTCTGCACATGGCAAGGCCCGTCACGTTCCGCTTGGTCAGGCGTTACGCGAATACGCTGGAGCGTCGAACAAAGGCCGTCTATTGTCTCTTCTTCATCCCGTACAGCGAGCAACAGAAAGCTGTTCCTGGCTAAAGCTGATGGTTGACGCGGGCGAGATCTTCCATCCATTGCGCTGGACGCCGCAGGTAGCTACGCGCATGCTCAGAGACATTCCACAACTTGAGAGCGCTGGCATCGTCGTGAGAATGCCCGCAGGTTGGAAGGAAAATCGGCCTTTGAGGCCGCAGGTGATCGCCAAGATTGGTGGCAACGTGCCATCCCGGTGCGGGGAAGATGCTCTCCTCGACTTCCGAATGGACGTGGTTCTCGGTGGGGAGCCGTTAACATCAACCGAGATCAAGCACTTGTTGTCCGAGACAGATGGATTGACTTTGATCCGTGGGCGTTGGGTTGAAGTTGCGTTCAATGCGGCCCACCGCTTGATCTGCGCCTGCCAGATGCGCTCCCGCCCTCCTGCGCTCATCTTGCGGCGCTTTCTGGCTTTCTGCACATTTGGAGCTTCTATAAAAGCAACCTTTGCCGGCCGTCCAGGCTTGCGTTTGCGACAAATATGCCTGATGCGCCCAATAGCGCCTTGACCTGCTTGAGGCGAGCGATCTCGGCGTCGATTGCGGAAACAATATCTTTCACCATGGTGCGCCTGAGCACCTCCCCTCGAAGAATACACAACCTGATTCACAATCCAGATGTGATTTAAAGCATATTTTGGCCGGGAATAAAGCATATCTTGGCCGACGAAGGGTCGGATGTAGGCAGCTGTTTGGATCTGAAGCTCTACCTTGAGATACCAAGCGCCCGGCGCGCCGCATGAGCCGCCAGACTAAGTGTTTTCCATTCGGTACAGGAACCCTCTGGAAGCTTCTCGCGGATTCGATTTATCGAGGGGTATTCGCCTCGCCTCTGAAGTTCTGCGGCGATGTTGTATGTGTCCTGAAACAACTTGTCGCGACGGCGGCTCGTGCTCTCCGAGGCTACTCGGCGGCGTTTCTCGGCGATCATGTGACGAACGGCTGGGAAGTACTTACCCATGAACCAAACCGTCACACCCAGGCGCTTGCAGAGATCGCGCACCGATGGGATGGGAGTCTCATTGAGAGTGGCTTTTGCCGCTCTTTTCAGATCAGATCTGTACTTCCTCACGTTATCTCTGTGCCGTCTCGCAAGTAGATCGCATAAGCCAGGCTCGTGCGCTCGCAAGACGGTCGAGGTTGAATAACCAAGGCGACGGCTCAAGTTGACCAGGGTCGGCGCAGGGGACTCATTGAGCGCGCCTTCCAGGGTCTGGCGGATCCTCAGAGAACGAATTCGCTTCATCTGAGATACTCTCTTGCCGATTGCGACGCACAACGCCGGAAATTTCTGACGAATGTATCCTTCGTTCGCATACCCAAGGTCTGCGGCGATTCGATGAACCGAGAGCGGCTCAGCCGATTTAAGAGACTGTTCCAAGAGTTCTTTTATTCGCAGGGTGTCACAAATCCTCGCAGCTCCTGGCTTCTTCCACCAATGACTTTGACCAGACAACCGATATCGAGCAGCGATCTTGTGGCAGAGGTCTCTGTCGGCTTGATAAAGCCTTTCGGTGTCAGCATAGCCCATTCTTCGCGCAACGTCTGAGATACTGCGTGGCTCGGGGTCTTGAAGAGCTTTTTCAAGCGCTTGCCGAATCTCACTCTTCTTCTGACATAGAGACACGCCTCGGCTTCCAGCCCGAGCGATCGCCTCCTTGGCGGCATCTACATTTGCTGGTGAGGGCCCAGATGAAGCGACCACACTCGCGATTGGAACATTCAAGAATCTGCAGGTTCGCAGCAGATTCTCAAGCGTGGGAACAGTTGTGCCGTCCAACCAGTTTCTGAGAATGCTGGGTGGGCAGTGAATGTACTCCGCCATAGCAACAATATTGCCAGCCGTAAGTTGATTGAGATACACCGCTAAGCTTCTGCGGAGCGCTTCACGGGCTCCTCCCAGGTTAACCAAAGGGAGCATGGCCAGCAGATCTCCAACCTGCGCAGAGGACCATGTATCGCCCTCTCCGCCATGCAGCCCTGAACATGACCGGCTAGTGTCCCTGCGTGAAGCACCTAGCCAACCATCACAACGTTCGCAATATCCCGGACGAGAGAAAACGCCGAGCGGACTCAGCGCGCGTGCGCAGTGGCTACAAGTTTGATCCAGCGGCCGTAGATGGATCTGACAATTCGCTGCCGCCTGGATTGACCAGATGAGCGGCTCATAAACAATCTGCCCGGCTGACCGCCATTGTTCAAAACAAAGTGCGCACCATGCACGTCGCCGCCTAAACAAGCGGCCCGCAACCGTAGAACGAAGCGGAAGAAGGGTTAGATATTGCAGATCGTGTCGGCTGGTGGCTGCATCGAGTGCATGAACCCATTTCACCGCTGTCTCGGTAACGCCGTTGGGGGCATAGTTACAAGCTCGAAAGCCATGCCCGCCTACTCTGACTGCTTTGGCTTTCGGCGTGATGATCGCATCTATTGGATGTATAAGATCAGTAAGAACTCTGCCGACAAGGTCCCCCACGCTCACTGAGTGCGCATCGGCCAATCGAGACACATAACCAGTGAGACTCTCGACCACTTCAGTGCCGACGCCAATCGGCTCCAGAGGATAGAGCTGGCTCCTCGGCGGCAAGAGTGGGCGCGATAGGGACCACGACTCAAGCAAAGGTTGCATTTGCCTCCGGCTGTCCGACAAGATCACGTATTGGAAGCCTGTGACCCGGCCGAGGGTGTTTGCCCGAATGGCCTTCTTGCGTAAGATCTTCCTTTATTGGTGCAGCAATCGTGCTCAGGCCTAATCTACTACGAAGCCGCACCGCCGCTTGGTTCCCTTCGTGCAGTGTCAGTTCGCCATGCGTCGTTTCCGTGTGCATCTGTTCACATTGCGCGATGGATAAAGCCTGAGATTGAAGAGTCGCTCTCGTTAACCGGTTGAGGCCCATCCGAGACGCTACGGTCGCAGCTCGCACAAGCCATTCCTTCAAAATCCCGATACATCCGAGGCTCCTCTCATACAGGAACTCCCAATCGGCTACCAGATCCGATGAGCCCTCGAATGGAAGAGCCTTTTCGAAGGTCTTTACGATATTGATGAACATCTGCCGGTCTTCCGGATCTTCGGCTCTGTAGCGGGGGAGATGAATATCGATGCTTCGCCTGCTGAGTTGCGCATTGAGGTTTCGGAATGCAAGCAGTTCGTAGGTTCCAAGCAAAACGTGTACGGTCTTCGTCTGGTTGGCGATGGACTTGATTACGTCCAGTTGATCGAGGAGGCGCCGGCCGGACGGAATCTTGCCGAGATGTTGGGCCTCATCGATCATCACCGCCACGGGCTTGCGATACCGGATGGCCTGCTCCACGGCAAAGCGGTATTCAGTACCGACTGCCCTCGATGGTGGCATGAACCGCATGACCGAACCAGCCTCTCTATTCAGCTTGTGGTCGATCAGAGGCTCGTCAAGCTGATGGAGAAGGCGTTTGTAGTGATCGCGCCAATTAAAACTTCCTGACTCGGGAGCTATTGCTTCAACACTGACGACCGGAATTCGTGCCGGGTCCTCGTGAAGTTCACCCAGAAGTTCCGTATCAATCAACTGCTCCGTCTTCATTCGTAACGTTGTCTTGCCGACCCCGGTCGGTCCAAACACGAATATGAGCGAGTTCGGCTCAGCGCCATGGACCGCATTCATCAGAGTTTCTTTGGCTTCCACGAGCCGCGGATGCGCCACCGTGAAGGAGCGAAAATGATCGATTGGCAATTTAGAGACATCCTCTTTATGAAGCAGGTCGACCGGCATCAGAAGTCTCCGTAGACTGCGGTAGCTTCAGCCTGATTGGGCACCGACAATTCCCGCGTAGTATTGATCGATACTGACTCTGTGGATACTTCGTCGGCACGATGTGCGACCGGTATAGAATCGAGGCTGCTTTGTCGGAGTGATGCGCTTTCCCGGTCTCGCATTCTCTGAAGCAAGCACTTTTCTTCCGCTTCGGCCGAGTCGAGAAAGTCAGCGAGTTTGCTAGCTGTCAGCGTGAACCGTTCTCGCGAATGCAATAGGCGTCGCCGGCGCAGCTCTTTCGAGGCCAACATGATTTCTCTTTCAGATCGCCCCTGAAGCACCGTATAGTGCTCGGAGTGGCACTCCGTCCAACGGTTCTTCACAAAGGCGTAAGCAGTGCCGATATCAAAAGGATCGTACCGGACGGGGACGTCGTGATTCTCCACAGTGGGATCACGAAATGCTTCGGCCCAGTAGTACACACGGTTGACAATGACCCCGCGCCCAGGTGAAACATTTGCTGTACCCCGCGGAGTCGTTGGAAGTGTAGCCAATAAAAACGCCTGATCGTACGAAATCGTCCTGTTCGGACGAACGCCTGTGTTTTGGAGAGCCTTGAGACATGCCTTCCGAGGACTCTGAGCGAGGGCAGGGTGTTCTATGGTGTCATATATCTCAAACAGGAACGACGACAAATAGTCGTAAAGACGCCCAAGTGGCCACCGAGCCTGGCCTGTTGGCTCGTTGCTTTTCGTAACCTGTCGAACGTTGCGCGTGATCTGTGTATTGCCGCGCAGGTTGTGAATGAACTGGCTGTTCGTAGTGCCGAACAGTCGTTCGCAGACTGAACCGAAGCGAGCTTGCGCCGGGGGACGCACTTTCTTGGTGCATTCGTAGCGGGCCAAAAGCGTCTCGAAATAGGTACTTTGGAACTCCGGGCCGCCATCAAGGACAATAACCTGAGGCAGGCGGGAATGACGTCGAACACAGTCGCGCAAAATCATCATGCAGGACCTGTAACTAGGCGCATCGAATGTCAGATAGAAGGCGAGACAGCGGCGGGAGAATGCGTCGATCAAAACGGTCATCCACGGCCGCCCGAGTGGGCGGCCGGTGTGGGAGCAAACGACCTCAACGTCCAGTTCCGTGTGATCAATGTGACCAATCTCGAAAGGGCGGTCACCGTGACGGGGAGTAGTTGGCTCCAGCTCAAAATAGAACGATGAGTGGGTATATGCAGCACGTCGTCCCTGCCGCTTCAATGTTCGCAGAAACGTCGGTCGCTCTCGCACGGCAGTGCAGAACGTAACGTAAGTTGGCGCGACGATGCCAAGTTCATCGCACTTCCGCTTCAGCGCTGCCCACGATGCAAACTTCGTTTTTTGGCGGAGATCTTCATAGTCCTTTTCGACAAACTGAACGAGCATGTTGCGCGACTCTTCGGAGAGACGGCTGGTTCTGTTCCCTTGCTCACTGGCCTTCGCCAGCAACCCCACATACCCATTGCCATGGAGGCTTTCTGCTGTTCGATACTGCGCGATCCAGCGACGCACAGTCCTCTCTGGAGTGAGACATGGTTCTGTACCCCGCTCGAGACGATTTGTGACGATCGCAAAGCGTCGATTTGCCACTGCTAGATCTCGCTCGCTGGCCATTGCCAATAGCCGAAATGCTTCGCCATTTGCGCCCTGCGCTTCCGCAGGCAGACCACTGATACCTCTGCAGTTGCCTACACCCTCCTCCAGTTCGCGAGATGTATCCCCATATTCAGCGGCAACTCTGGCGTTATCAAAGAGGCGGACATGCGCTGGTTCGGCGAGTACGACCTTACTCAGGTTCACATACACATCGCCGCTTGCGATCAGCGAGTAAATCATGTCTGGTTCCACAACACCGTGATCCTTCGCCAGGAGGTCCGACAGGGTCATTCCTGGCTCTGCTTCGATTATCGTTTTGACAGCGGCATTGATGGACCCCGCTGTGTTCCCAGAATCGTATCGGAGATAATCATCGAGGAATTGAAGGTTGCGCTGGAGGTTCCAATTGACTTTAGTCGGTGACCATACCCTGTAGTCCAGACCCAATGCCGAGGCGTGAGCTTCGCCCGGCGGACAGCACCATTTGCCGGCATTATCCCGAAGGTAGCGGTGTGGACTCTTGATGGCCAGCTTTTCAAGATCGCCTTCGGTCTTGCACTCAACCCATCCGGCAGAGTCGTGGCGAAGAACGAAATAATCCGGGGTATGCATGACCGACAGCCGTCTTCCGCCCGCCGTCGGATAGGCAAGTGGAATTGATGGAGGCTGATCGTAATATTCCAGTACTGCGGGATCGTGCTCCATCTCGTAGACCAGCGGCAATTCAACGCGATGGCTTTCAAACTGGATAGTGACGCCCATTTTGCGACTGGGATAGCGGCCGGAGACATTCTGACGCCCGCCCCCAACCCGGCGAGTAGGATTACGAGATCGCGCCGCAGTAATCGTTGCACGTGTCGATTCGGCTAATCCGAGCTGCAAACACCAGTCGATATAGTCTGCATCGTTGAGCACTTGCGACCTCCGCAGTTGGAGCGCCCAAGGACACTCCGTGCTACTTTCGAATGCGCGAGCTACGTTCGTTCTTCAGTGCGAACGCGTACCTCCGGCCAGCTTCAGCCATAAGCTTTTGAAGATCCCGACCGTTCTGGACCGCCTTTTCCAATGGCTCGACTAATTCATCTGGAACATAGATCGAAAAGCGGCGACTTTTATCACGCCCATACAACGCATAACTCGAGTGCCCTTGGCCCGACTCACAGAGTTTGCAGCGCTTTCGAATACAGGGGCTCTTTCGTAGGGAAAGCGACCCGATGGCCACTGGCCAGAGCTTTCCTGCTGCCTTTTGGAACCAGCGCATTACATCATCTGTTGTTTCTGCTTTCGTCATGTGTATAGGTGCAATCTAGCACACATGCATTTTCAGTGCAAGATGTTTTCTGCAAACGGCCAATATATGCTTTATTCCCGGCCAAAATATGCTTTAAATCACACCAGAGTTTCCTGCCCTAGGAGGAACCATGGCCCGAAACGCGGCGCGGTTGAAAATGGGCTATTATCCGCTTCCGGAAAGCGAGGCCACGCGGCTTCGCGCATTGCTTGAGTTTACCGGCCCAGCGTCGGTCGTCGATCCCTGCGTCGGGCAAGGAACGGCGCTCGAAATCGTCACGCAAGGCGCGGGAATTCGCCGTTACGGCGTCGAACTCGATGCCGAGCGCGCACTGATCGCTCAGTCGAAAGGCATCGAGACCATTCAGGGTAATGCCTTCGACGCCATAGCCAAACCAGAGTCCTTTTCGCTGCTCTATCTGAATCCGCCCTACGATTCCGAAATTGGTCAGGTTGCGAACAACCGCATGGAGCGGCTGTTTCTCGACCACACCTACCGCTGGATCGCGATGGATGGCGTGCTGGCGATGGTCATTCCCTTCGAGCGGTTGATGGACTGCGCGGGCCTGCTGAGTTCGCACTTCACCGCGCTCAATGTCTTCCGCATGACTGACGAGGAATCCGTGCGCTTCCGGCAGATCGCCGTGCTCGGCGTGCGTTCGAACATACGCGGCTCGGCCATTGACGCGAACAAGCGCCATTTGCAGCGCATTGGCCTCTACGGGAGCTATCAGGAGTTGCCGGAGTTGGCGCCCGATGCCTGCGAGCCGTATCGAGTCCCGCCTTCGAGTGAAACGGCTCTCAGCTACCGTGGCCTCCCATACGACTTGCTCGAAGACCTGTTGCAGCACTCCGGCGCGTGGAAGCAGGTGATGCCGTTTCTCGCACCATACGAAGATGTTGCAACCGGGCGGCCGATCACGCCTCTGCATGGAGGCCATGTCGGACTGCTCTGCACGGCTGGTTTGCTGAATGGCGTCTTCGGTCCCAAAGTCGCCATACCGTTCGTCTGCCAGTTCCATCAACGCGTTCTCCAGCGTGGCCCTCTCCTCCATCGTGAGGGTCAGGTAGATGGCGTGAAGGAACAGATGCATTGGACGAACGGTGTCGTGCGCCAGCAAGAGTGGCTTGCTCCATGCGGCCTCGCGAATCTGATGAGCAATTCGCGGATGCGTAGCCGCCAGTTCCAGAAGCCGGCACCATAGTACAGCGGCTCTCGCGCCGCGAATAAGCTGATCGATGAGGGTCGCTACCATCGCCGCGGACGTTTCGATCGCCGCCTGTTCATTGAGGTAACGGAAGCAGGAATTGAGAATGGCGCCTGCATTCTCATCGGACTGCGGTCCGGAATCCCAGATGCTGGAGTAATCGGTACGAATCCCTGTGACGACTTCACCAAGTTGAAATGGTTCAATCTCAGAACTTGATTGGTGTTCATCACGAGAGTAAACCTCGACAATCTGGATCATTGCCGTGGTTGCCAAGATCGGATCGGCCGAGAGGAGCCTGGGATAACGGCGGGCTAGATCCCAGCGGGCGTGCTCATAGTCCTGTCTCTTGTTGGAGCGAAACCCATGAATCCGGCTCTTGAGAAGGTGGGTCGAGTCTTCCGCAGTCTCCCGCCAACTGAAGGCAGCGATATAGAGATCAGCAACGAAACTGGGGTCCAGAGCTCCCAGCTCAGACGCCGACTCTGCGATCCACTTCAATTCTTCGTATCCATGCGTGGCAACATGTTCAGGTTCCAATGCCTGGCGGAGTAAAGCTGCCGACGCGTCTGGGTCGCTGGCAAAGGTTTTGCAGACATTGCGGATCGATGCCACTATCCACGGGCTGTTCCGATGGTCATCGGCCCACGCCGTCTCCAGGAGGCGGCGAGCAATCCGTCCCAGTTGGAGGTCCTGTTCGAAAGTGCGAGAGTCCCACTGTGTCTTTGCTGAATCGATCCACGATTGGACATCGATCATCTGTGCGATTGCACTTGGTGTAACGGCCGCCACCGCCAATGAGATCCACGGCCCCGCCGCCATTCCCAAATCAGGGCGGTTCTCTCGCCCACCTGATACCAGCACGCCGACGAGGTGGCGATAAGCTGTTCCAACGCCGGGCCTTTGCAGCGAGGGATCGTTCGACAGTTGGTCTGTCAAAAAGGAAACGTCTGTCGGCGTCCGCGCATTCTCAGCGACCACGACCAATGGACAGGACTGAACGAGAGAAGAAAGGCTTGCTGTAGAGCAGAGTCTGAGGGTGAGGTCCCAAAATGCGTTCCGGTCCGCCATCCATAGGCGCTGGAGCCGCATATGGAAACTAGGCCGCAAGATGATGATCAGTTCCGGTCGCTCCAGCGCAAGCTTTACGAGATCATCTAGTTCATGCGGAAGGGTGAGTTGTTCCGCGCCGAAGTCGAATAGAACGTTATGGGAAAACGCGATCAGATGACGATTCGGCGCGGAAGCAGGAGACGGTCGCCATTCCGTGAGGACATTCGAGCTTAACAGCTCCTCAAGAGCATCTTCTCCTCCGCTCGCGACGGCCTTTCCTCTCTCCGCACGCAGGCGGCGGTGCTCCACCATATTGTCCAATGTCAGACGGAGAACCTGCTCGCGACGATCTCCGCCTGGCTTCGGTGTTACTCTGCGATCCCAATAGGCCTGCAATAGACTCATCTGGTCTCGGAGCGGAGAGAATTCTGCTGGAGTCATCCCACCATCGAGAAGATTGGCGGCTAGACGAAGGTTGAAGGGAACCCGAAGCAATTCGACCATTGCTGCATCGGCCGCCTCGCGGAGTTTCTGGAGATCAGCGGCTTCAGCGCAGATGCGATCGAGTTCTTCCAGCGTAAATATGTCGATGTTTATGTGGTTTGTGTTCCAGAACTCGGAATCGGTCAGTTCCGCGGGGAGAGCTAGGTTATGCGTGGCTCGAAACAAGTCGTGTAGCAGAGGGCTGTTCCGGAGATCCCACTTCCGTACGCTCGCAACGATATTCCAGCGATTGTTCGCACTCTTCAACTGCTGAAGGAAGCTCAAGATGGTAGCTGCCGCAGCATCTCCTCGGGCAGCATCCAGCGCATCGATGAGCAAGATAGCGGGGTGATCCCCATCCCATTGATTCAGGACGTCCAGCACTGGATGATCGAGATTGAGTTCGTCACGAAGCTGTGAGATGCTCGACAACTCCAATTTGTCGATTGCCAGGCACAGGACGTCGCGCTCCGCGGCAACGAGGCGCGAGCCGGCTTCGTAAACGACCCCAGACTTTCCTGCGCCTGGTAGCCCCACAATTACACAGGAAGACTGCTCGGCAGCGCGAAGGAGTTGCGGAATCGCTGGCCGATCAATCTGCAGATCGGCCCCACCAAAGCGGATGCGGGACAAGTCGGCCAGCATCCCCAACGTCGCCTTTGTATGATTTCGCAGTTTCTCAATGTCCGATCGGAAGCCCCACTGCGGTTGAAGTTGAACTCCCTCGCCGCGCAGAGTGCTGCGAAGCGAGGTTACCGAAAACCCGGTCCGTTCGACCGCCGCTCTGGAGCAAACAATCACTAGCGAGTTCCATGACAGGTGTTCCTGCGCGCCAGGTGCCAGAACCACGGTACGCAACTCCGTCTTTGCCTCTCTCTCGTCTCTCTGGCCAGGGCCGACATCCAGCACTTCGATATCGAACAACGTGAGAAACGTTAGTTGTTCCGGTTCTGTCGGCAATTGACCGGTCTCCAGCTGCCACTCCCGCTGTAAGTGGGACAGGACAATCGTGAGCGCACGGGATTCCTGAGCCGTCCTGGCTGCATCGGCGAGGCTTTGCGCCGGTGCCAGGCCGGGAACTCTCCGAAGGACACTCCGGAGGTGCTTCGTCAGGGGTGCGCCAGATTCCGAGGATGTTACCAGAACGAGCCGGTCGGAGCGCGGATTGAGAATCCTGGACCATGGCCTTTTCCCAGATTCATCCGCAGAAGTGAGCTGCCGGACCGCCTGGTTAATGGCGGAAGCGAGATGTGAGTTCGCGAGCGATGAGAGCGACAGGGATCGTTTGGCCTGAAGAAACCCATAGCTACCGGATTCCGTTCCCACCAACAGATCGTCTACGGACACTGCGGTTTCCGCAGCAAAGTAAATCAGCTTACCCTTCGGGCCGATGGGATCGGGCGAGCCCTCCGACAACATCTTGGTAGCCAGCCAGGCGGCAACCTGATCTTGGTACGCAGCGCCGCCATGCATTGCCGAACCACCTGCAGATGAATCCCTCATTGGCATCGATCTCGTCTTACCTCGCCCTGTCAGACCGGAGTCCCTATTGCTCCAACCCTCTAGGATATTCCCCGACAGTGACTGATAGGCTTTCTGCGAAGATGCAATCCAAACGCTTGAGGTCCATCAGGCTGGTGCCCGACCGGTCATCACGCACTCAATAAAGCCGAGGGATTCGTGTTCCACCAGGCAGGCAACAGACGACTTGAATTCTTTCAGAACGGTGTGTTCGTGCTGGTCTCCGGTCCGCGCGATGAGCTTCTGATCCTCGGTCTCTTGGTTGGGCGCCACCGCGTCGCGGTTCTCCAAGTAATACCGGTCCATCCACGATGTGAACGGCGATTGAGCATAGCGAACGAGATCGCTAGGAGAGTAAATTATCTGGTTCCCATGTCTTTTCATTGTTTGGACGGTCTTCCGCAGAAATTACGCTCAGAGTATAGACCCTTCATTGAAGAGACACCATGGGCCAGCTCCGATTCATAACCATCCTGGATTCACAGATCGCACGGCTCGAATGTGTCGAAAATAGCAATGGTCACCGGTTACACCGACATCGTCCCGATCACATCAATCCGCGCGGCGGCGCCTAGTGAGACGACCATCCTGAAAACATCCAGGCTGTCCATTGGTGGTGTAATGGGGAAAAGGGATCGAGCAGAGGGTGATCTCTGGCCAGTGCGCTATATTTCTTTCGCTCCATGACAGGATAGATCCTGAAACCCCCAAACGTGATCCACATCACGCTGGGATAAAGAAGTTGCCTTGGGCGTTTATGGGAGTAATCCTGCGAATTGGGCCTAAGCTAGGTAGATTCGCATGACGGACGATCTGGTAACGATTATCTGGACAGGCTTAGGATGAATGGATGCCACAGCCTCCGCGCAATCGAAAAGACCACTACGTTCCGCAGGGATACCTTAAGGGCTTCATCGATCCGGCGCGCGTTGCAAACGACCGGCCGCTCTGGTGCCTTAATAAGCCGCGAAACATATGGGAGCGGAAATCCACCAAGCAGATTTGCCACGCCGTCGGGATGTATGACTTCTCGAATGACGCAATCGATGCCGAGCACGCTGACGTAACGTTCAAAAGCATGGAGGATGGCTTTCCGACAATTCGGGACCAGCTACGGGAGGTCAATTTCGGCAGCTGGCGACATGACCTGCCGTTTCTTCGGTCCTACATGGAGATGATCAGGATTCGTTCTCCCCTTTACTTCGAGGAGCAGGGGCAAGCGATTGCCGATTCCTTTCTTGGCCGGGTTGTGACGGTCGACGAAGGTGGCCGAAAGATCGTCTATGACAATAGCCATCCGCTTACCGAGGATGAAGTTCACGATCACACCCTGGTCACGATGCGGGAGGAATTCCGAAAAGGGTCTCCCTGGATGGAGGACTTCCACTGGCAGATCAGAACCACTTTCGATTCTCGTAACCCGGTAATCACTTCCGAAAGCCCCTTGTTCGTGAAGATCAACCGCCCCGGCTTCCATGGACCGATAACCGATGAGGCGTTGAGAGACCCGGCCACGGAAGTGTACTTTCCGCTCTGCTGGGAGGCATGTCTTGTCGGCCGACTGGCTCCCTTCGAAGCTGACGTGAGGCCTTTCGCGCAAACCGACCTGGATGAGTTGCGGCACATGATGGCGGAAATGGCGCCAGAGTTTGTGGTCGCACCGCAGGTCCTTCATGGGTTGCTTCTTGATGGAAGACCTGCGCCTAGGGTCGCAACGAGAAAGTAAGTGGCATAGCGCGTAAATGGCGTGCCCCACGGCTCGGGCTCTACTCGCATCACTTGCCGACCCGCTGAACGCCCGGGACCTTCAGGTAACGATCCAGTCGCAAAGGGCGTCTTGCAGGACCGATCCGCGACATGAGTGCTTTTGAGTCGTCTCAGGTCCTCAATGGCGAGTGGCTAGAGGCACCCGGACTCTGGCTTGGGGAAATTGGCCACCTGCCATGAGCTGCCTCTAAACTGAGGAAGAGAGGCAAAAGAACATGCCAAAAGAGCCAGAAGAGACTGACGTTTTGGTTCAATTTGAGATCGCGAACTTTCCTGCCGAATATCGCCAATATTACGGCACGAAGCGCCACAACCTGTTCGCCATGATTCAAAAAGCACCCAGAGATGTGGCACTACTTTACCTTGCTCGACGAGATCCTGTTTCGCGAGATCGACGATCTGCAGGTTTCAAGAGACCTCGATAAGCACTTGCCGCGCGCGTTCTACATAAACGCTCACGCCAAGATCAGGATCGCGATGGAGCTTGCCTTCCAGGGCTGTATGCAGGAGTGCCGATCGGTTTTGCGCGACGCCGTTGAATGGACCGCATATGCGCATTACATGATGACCGACCCAGCTCTGCAAATGATTTGGTGGGAGCAGGATGACCCCGCGGGGAAGGCTCTTTTTCACGAGAAGTTCGTCCATAAGAAGAAGTTCACTGTTTTTGTCGGTCAGGAGGAACTTCACGAGAAGTTCGGAGAGCTTTCAGAAGGCGGGTCGCACCCTACGCCTCAGTCGATGTACAGCCGGATCATATATACCGACACCCCGACAGAAAGGGGAATGCAGGTCTACTATTCAGGGGTTCCTGACGAAACGGCATGGGCAATAGAATTGTTTTCTCGCCTTCTGACCTGCTTCGTAATCGAGCAAACCTTCTTCAACGATTTCAAGGTTCGGCTCGAACTAGATCCTACTCTGATGAACATGCGCCAGGGGTTCGCAATACATAAAGAAAAGCTACGCCCGTTCATAATCAAGAAATACGACATTAAAGATCCCGGTTCATATCCCACCAAGGTACACGCATCGGCCACTGCCGCTTCTATGACCAAGCCAGATGACACTGCAATATGAATTGCTACCGGTTGTTTCCCGCTTTGAGACGGCGCTGCTGTTCTCCTTCGATGTGAGCCAAGGGGTGAAGAAGCACCACCGAAACCAATTACCCTTCAAATGTCGGCATTGCGACTGGAATCTCAAAGCTTGCCCGCCGGTGAATGTCGCCCAACGGATACCTTTTTCATGGCGCGTATTCCAGCTCGCGCTTATCGCAGCGAACCGTCAGAAGCTGAGTGCCTATGGTGTGCTTAGCCACGACAGCGATTCGCTACGTTCACTCAACGACTCCAGTCTTCGAGTGGCTCATGCCAGACCGTTTGGAACAGAGCACCTTCGCGTTCGATCCATTGAGAGGCAGCGTACCCGGCAAGCGTGAGCACGGCCAGCAAGAGACTGCCGCAGACAACATTCGCGGCTGTTTCTCTGATCGATATC
>Ga0181526_10002509_pt1 | contig 15946 bp, 12 predicted proteins | sample PEATcosm2014_Bin_35_FD_119750 | JGI IMG/M metagenome (GOLD analysis project Ga0181526, IMG submission 119750) | Peatland microbial communities from MTU Mesocosm Facility, Houghton, MI, USA - PEATcosm2014_Bin06_30_metaG | ecosystem: Environmental > Terrestrial > Soil > Wetlands > Peat | place...
CGAATGCCGCCCAGATCACCGCCGCCGACACGGCGACGGGCGCGTTCGCGCTTCCCGCCGGAAGCTCCGATTCCGCCCTTGTCGGAACGTTTGCGCCGGGAGTGTACACGGTCCAGGTGTCGGGAGCGACAACCTCGGAAACAGGGGTCGCGCTTGTCGAGGTCTATGACATGGACACCCCCGCGCCCTTCACCACGAAGAAGCTGGTCGACGTCTCGACCCGGCTGAACGTGGGCACCGGCTCCGCGGTCGCGATCGCCGGCTTCAGGATCACGGGGAGCGCGTCCAAGCGCGTCCTGATACGCGGCGCCGGGCCCGGCCTCACGGGGCTGGGGGTCACCGGCGCGCTATCCGCGCCGCACCTGCAGCTCATGGACAACTCCGGCAACCTCATCCGCGAGAATTATTCCTGGCAGGACGGCAACGGCACCGCGCTCATCGACGCGGCGGAGGCCCAGACCGGGGCGTTTGTGTTCGCCCCCGGCAGCCTGGACTCGGCCATCCTGATCGTCCTCCCGCCGGGAACCTACACGGCCGAGCTCTCCGGCGCGGGGACGGCGACCGGGGTTGGACTGGTCGAGGTCTACGAGATTCCCTGAGGCCCCGCCCGGGGGACCCGCCGAAATCGACAATTGGTTGGTGATTTCGGGATTTCGGGCTAGGGTCCGGTCGTCCATGGCCAGGACCCCAAGCCCAGTTGCGTCGAGCCCCGCCCGCCCTCCCGCATTCGCGGGGGTGTTCGCCGGACTGGCGCCGCACCTGGCGGCCCTCGACCGCTTCCTCCAGGGCCAGCTCGCCTCGTTTGAGCCCGAGATCCGGGAGATGGCAAACTACTGCATAGACACCTCGGGCAAGCGGATCAGGCCCGCGCTCGTGTTCCTGAGCGGATGGAGGGGGGGCGGCGCGGTCTCGCCCGAGCTGGTGCGCGCGGCGGCTGTCGTCGAGCTCGTCCACCTTGCGACCCTAGTCCACGACGACATCATGGACGACGCGGACGTGCGCCGGGGCCGCCGGACGGCGGCCCGGGAGTTCGGCGTGACGACGGCCGTGCTCCTGGGGGACGCTCTCTTCGCGCACGCCCTCCACCTGGCGACCCATTTCCCGACGACCGAGGTATGCGCGGCCGTGTCGGAATCCACCCGCAGGGTGTGCGCGGGCGAGATTGTCCAGGGCCTGAGGCGCGGCTCGGCCGACCTGACCCCGGCCGAGTACCAGAGGATCATCGAGCTCAAGACGGCCGAGCTCTTTCGCCTCTCGTGCAGCCTGGGCGCCCGCCTCTCCGGATCCGAGGCGGGATACGTGGGCGCGTCGGACCGATTTGGCCGCCATCTGGGCATAGCCTACCAGATCTACGACGACCTTGCCGATTTCTTCGGCAGGGAGGAGAAAATCGGCAAGACGCTGGGCACCGACCTGGCCAGCGGGAAGCTCACGCTTCCGCTGTTTGCGCTTATGGACAGGCTTCCCCAGGGGGAGCGGGCGGCACTCTCCGATGAGATCGCCGGACACCGGCCCTCCCAGCCCGCGCTTCGCCTGCGCCAGATGGTCGACCTCGGTGTCTTCGATGCCGTCCAGGCGTCCGTGGCCGGCGAGGTGAATGCGGCGCGCGCGGCCCTCGCCGAATGGCCCGGCCATCCCCCGACGCAGCAGCTGTTTGCGCTCGGCGATGCGCTGCTTGCGCAGGTGGCGGCGCTCCGGCCCGTCGGATGACGGAAGCGGAGCCGGCCTTTTCGATTTGCCATGAATCCGCGGCGCCGATTGCCTGTCCCCGCCGAATGAACGCCAGCAAAGCGCTCGAGAAGACTCTCGTGGCATCGCCTGAGCGCAAGCTCGAGGCGGATGCGGACCTGGTCGTGGTCAGGCGCGTGCAGGGCGGGGACGTCGCGGCCTTCGACCAGCTGGTGGCCAAGTACCGGGAGCGGGTGGTGGGCATCGTCTACAACATGACCTCAAACCGGGAGGATGCCGCGGACCTCGCCCAGGATGCGTTCATCAAGGCGTTCCAGTCGATCCACCGCTTCCAGGGGCAGGCGTCATTCTTCACCTGGCTCTACCGGATCGCGGTGAACTCGACGATGAGCCACCTCAGGAAGAACCGGCTGAGGTCGTTTTTCAGCCTTGAGGGGATCCGCGGGGACGATCCCGTGGCGCGCGACGTGATTGAGGCCCTGACCGACAAGACGGGCGCCGGGCGCAGCGCCTTCATATCGGAACTCCAGGAAAAATTGAACGATGCGATGCAAAAACTGTCTATCAACCACAGGACAGTAGTGACTTTATTCGAAATTGACGGACTCAGCCACCAGGAGATTGCAGAAGTGATGGATTGCTCGGTCGGAACCGTACGTTCCCGGCTCCATTATGCAAAACAGTTGCTTCAAGCCGAGCTCCAGCCTTATTTGCGCCCATGAAACAGGATACAAACCGAAAAATCACAGTTGAGGACCTACTCAGCCTCAAGAGGGCCGAGCGGCCGCCTGTGGAATTTTGGGCATCCTTTGACTCCGAGCTGAGGGCAAAGCAGCTCGCGGCAATTGTCGCCAAGCGGTCGCTGTGGGACGGCCTGCCGCGGATCTTCGCCGCGGTTGGGCGGCACCATCTTCCTTTTGGGGCGGTTGCGGCGCTTGCCCTCACTTGGGCCGGCATCCACTACGCCGGCGGATCGCTGGATGGCGTGCACGCGGTTTCCCTGGCGCCGACCGCGCGGGCTGTCGCGAGGGTTTCCGTCCCGGCCGCCCCGGCCGCGCAGGCCGCAGGGCAGCCGGCCCTCCCGCGGGTGATCCAGGTCGCGGCTCCCGAGGCGGCGCCGGCCCCCGTGGCCGCAGCCGCGTCCCGGGTGAGCGAGGCGACCCCGGCCGCGTTGCCGGAGGCCCCGGCAAGGAACCAATTCTCCGATGTCGTGGCCGTCACGCTCGCCGATTTCCGCGCCACACAGCCCGAGCTGGCGAGGCGCGAGATCTTCGGCTCCGACAGGGAGTTCGAGACCGCGGTGGAGTCCATGCGCCAGCCCGCCGTCGAGCCCCTGTCGCGCCTCGATCCCGTGTCGGACGACCGCCGCTCGCGGCTGCTCGCCGGGGGTCTTCCGGCCTACGCCTCCTCCAGCCCGGCATCGTATGCGAGCGAGCGCGTGCGGGAGCGGGTGTCCAACGACCGGATGTACGAGTCGATGGACCCCTACGAGTCCAGCAACAGCCGGATGTCGCTCGAGATCAGGTTTTGACCGTCTTAGCCGGGTCCTGCGGCAGGCACGCCCCGCATCCGTTGGCAAAGAAGTCGTTGCCCTTGTCGTCGACGAGGATGAACGCCGGGAAATTGCTGACCTCGATCTTCCAGACGGCCTCCATGCCGAGCTCCGGGTACTCGAGCGGCTCGACCTTCGTGATGTTCTCCTTCGCGATGATCGCGGCCGGGCCGCCGACGCTCCCCAGGTAGAATCCCCCGTGCTTCTTGCACGAGGCCGTGACGGCCGGGCTGCGGTTTCCCTTGGCCAGCATCACCATCGAGGCGCCCTGCGACTGGAACAGGTCGACGTAGCTGTCCATCCGGCCGGCCGTCGTGGGGCCGAATGACCCCGACACGTACCCCTTTGGCGTCTTGGCCGGTCCGGCGTAGTAGACCGGATACCGCTTGAGGTAGTCGGGCAGGCCCTTGCCCGCGTCCAGCCGCTCCTTGAACTTGGCGTGCGCCCCGTCGCGGGCGACCACCATCGGGCCGCTCAGGGAGACGCGCGTCGTCACCGGGAGCCTTGAGAGCTCGGCTCGGATCTCCTCCATCGGGCGGTTCAGGTCGATGGGGATCCCGGCCGTGTCCTTGAGACGGCGCTCGGCCGCGGGGATGAAACGTCCCGGGTCCGCGTCCAGCTTCTCGAGGAAAATCCCGTCGCGGGTGATGCGCGCCCTGATGTTCCGGTCCGCCGAGCACGACACCCCCATCCCGACGGGGCATCCGGCGCCGTGGCGGGCCAGCCGGATGACCCGCGCGTCCAGCGCGAAGTACTTGCCGCCAAACTGGGCCCCGATCCCGGTCTGGCGCGCGATCTCGAGGACCTTCGCCTCCCAGGCGGTGTCGCGAAACGCCCTGCCGAGCGCGTTCCCCGAGGTGGGGAGCGAGTCCAGGTAGCGGGTTGACGCGAGCTTGAGCGTCTTCATGCAGGCCTCGGCGCTGGTGCCGCCGACCACGAACACGAGGTGGTAGGGGGGGCAGGCGGAGGTGCCCAGGAGCGGCAGCTTCTCCGCCACGAACCTCGCGAAGCTCGCGGGGTTCAGGAGGGCCTTGGTCTCCTGGAAGAAGAGCATCTTGTTCGCCGAGCCGCCGCCCTTTGCGATAAAGAGCAGCTCGTAGTCGGGGCCGGGCTTGGCCTGGATGTCGATCTGGGCGGGAAGGTTCGTCCCCGTGTTCGCCTCGCTCCACATGTCGAGCGGGGCGACCTGGGAATAGCGCAGGTTCTCCCTCGTGAAGCACTCGTAGACGCCGCGGCTGAGCCATTCGGCGTCGTTGGCCCCCGTCCAGACCTGCTCGCCCTTCCTCGCGAAGACCGCGGCCGTCCCGGTGTCCTGGCACATCGGGAGGATCCCCTGCGCCGCGATCTCGGCGTTCTTGAGGAGGGTCAGGGCGACGTAGCGGTCGTTCGCGGACGCCTCGGGGTCGTCGAGGATGGCGGCGAGCTGCCTCAGGTGGCTGGTCCGCAGCATGAACGCGCTGTCGCGGAACGCCTGCTGCGCGAGGAAGGAGAGGACCTCCGGCTCCACCTTCAGGATCTCGCGGCCCTCGAACTGCGCCGTCGACAAGCCCTCCCTGGAGAGGAGGCGGTACTCGGTGTCGTCGCCCGAGAGGGGCAGGGGTTCCTGGTAGGCGAAGGGCGGCGTGGCCATGGCCAAAAGGTTGCCCAACTTGGCGCCCAAGTAAAGTGGCCGTCTCCGCCCGCGGGGACTAGTTGGCGTCCGCCGCCATGGCCCTCACGACGTCGTGGAACCGGCCTAGGTCGGCGGGGGTGACGACCTCGCCGTTGTCGCGGCGCCAGCCGGCGTACCCCGGCCAGATGCCCCTGCACAGGAAGTTGTCCACGACCTTCGCGAGCCCCTCCACGGTCACGTAGTCCTTCTGCTCCTTCTCGTCGCGCGCGCTCGACACCAGGTGCGCCGGTATCGGGTGAATCTGCCCGCTTGAGATGTGCGCGAGGTCGTTGAGCACGACCAGGGGGCGCGAGTCCTCGAGCGTCGTCGCGGGCCTCCTTGCCTCCCCCCGGATGTACCGGCAGTACTCGAGGTGGTTCTCCTCCAGGGCGTCGAAAGGCGCGCCCGCGATGCGCTCCGTCCGGCCGTCCCTCCACGAGACCTCCACCTGGCCGCCGACCGCGTACCGCAGGATCGCCTTCTCGCAGATCACGGTCTCGGAGCTCGTGCTCGCGCCCGAGCACGCGTGGGAGAGGGCGAACCTGAGCGTGCAGCCCGTCGCGAGGTCGGCCTCCACGAAGAACGTGTCCGCCCCCTCGATCACGTGGGCGCGGTAGAGCTCGGCCCTGACGGCGGCGACCTCGGCCCAGCTGTAGAGGCCGGGAGTCCCCGTCCAGAAGAGCATGTTGTGGACGAAGTGGGCCATCGCGTTTCCGAAGCAGGAGTCGAGGACGATGTGGCCGCCGTCGATGAGGCGCCCCGCCCAGCCGTTGCGCGAGAAGTACCCGGACGGGCGCGGCCACAGCCCGCTCAGCGTCCCCCCGCGGATCGCCCCGAACTCCCCGGAGAGCAGGCGCTCCTTGAGCGCGAGCCGCGTCTTCTCGACTATGAAGTTGAAGCCCACGAGCGAGGACTTCCGGGCCCGGGTGTCGGCCGAGATCATGCGCTCCAGCTCGAGGTAGTCGAGCGTGGGGGGCTTCTCCACGTAGGCCGGGATGCCGAAGGAGGTGATCGCCGCGTGCATCTCCGCGTGGAGGCGGATCGGCGTCGGCGTGGCCACGTAGTCGAGGTCGGCGTAGCAGGCGCCGAGCATGGCGCGGTAGTCGCTGAAGACCCTCACGCCCCGCTCGGCGAAGCGCCAGGCCCTCTGCTCCGCGGCAAAGGACTCGGCCTGGGGGTCGCACGCGCACACGAGGCGCGCGATGCCGCGCTCCTCGAGCCTTGCGACCGTGTTGTGGTGGGCCCCGGCGAACCCGCCCATGCCTATGATTCCGATTCGCAGCGGGGCGCTCACACGATCTTCAGTTTTGGCAGGTCCTGGCCGTCGATCAGGCCGACGGGCCTGCCCAGCCGGTCGACGACGATCAGGTCGTCGATCTTGTGCGCCTCGAAGAGCCGGAGAGCGTCGACCCCGAGGGCGTCGTCGCGGATCACCTTGGGCCGGCGGGTCATGAAGTCGCGGACGGGGCGCCCGAGGAAGTCCCTCCCCGAGAGCGCCGACCGGCGGAAGTCCCCGTCCGTGAGGATCCCGGTGAGCCTTCCCCCCCGGGCGCCCACAAGGGCGATGCTCCCGCTCCTCGCCTTGGTCATGGCGAGGATGGCCTCCTGCACGGTCACCGTCTCCCGGGCCACGGGCAGGCGGGCGCCGCTGCGCATGATGTCGCGGGCGCGCAGGAGCAGGACGCGGCCCAGGTTGCCGGCGGGATGGTACCTGGCGAAGTCGTCGCGGGTCAGGCCCCGCGCCTCGAGCAGGACCATGGCGAGCGCGTCCCCCAGGGCGAGGGCGGCGGTCGTGCTCGCGGTCGGAGCGAGCTTGAGCGGGCAGGCCTCGCGCCTGACCCGGTAGAGGAGCCTAAAGTCGGACCCGCGGGCGAGGTCGGACTTCGGGCTGCACGTGAAGGCGACTATCTTGAGCCCGAAGCGCTTGAGCACCGGCACCAGCCGGAGTATCTCGTCGGACTGGCCGCTGTTGCTCAGCAGGATCGCCAGGTCGCCCTCGAAGCAGAGACCGAGGTCGCCGTGGAGGGCGTGGGTCGGGTCGAGGAAGCACGAGGAGACGCCTATGCTGTTGAAGGTCGAGGCTATCTTGCCCGCGACGTGCGCGGATTTGCCGACGCCGCTGAAGACCAGCTTGTTTCCCGCGGCGACCGCGGCGTCGACGGCGCGCGCCGCGGCGACGAACTCCGCGCCGAGCCCCCGGGAGGTGTCCTCAAGCGCGTCGCATTCGATGCGGATGCAGCGCCGGGCCCGCGAGAGCGCGAATTTCGGGGTGATGGCCATCAACGCGGGTTGTTGTTTAGGTTTGAGTCGGGGGCGGAGACGGGGAAATTTAACGTGCCGCTCCGGTCATTCAATCCCATTCGCCGCCCGATGAACACGCGATCCCTCGCCCTCGGCACGGCCGCGCTCCTCGCGCTGGCCGCCGGGGCGGGCTGCGGGGGCGACTCGCCCTCGCTTTCGTCCGAGATGGACGACTCGAGCTACCGGGAGGGCCAGCAGATGGAGCACCAGGGGCGCTGGGACGAGGCGCTCGCCGCGTACCTGAAGGTGATCGACCGCCGGGGGGACGCGGCGCCCGAGTCGGACCTCGGCGTGGGACTGATCTACCTGAACCACATCAAGGACCCGATCTACGCGATCTATTACTTCCGGAGGTACCTGGAGCTGGAGCCCAACTCGAAGCAGGCCGGCTACGTCCGCGGCCTGATCGAGGCGGCCAAGCGGGACTTCGCCCGCGCGCTTCCCGGCCAGCCCCTCGAGAGCCAGACCGAGCACCTGGGCGTGGAGGAGCAGGTCGGGCGCCTCCAGCGCGAGAATGACGACCTCAGGGCGGAGAATGCCGCCCTGCGGGCCGGGGGCCCCGCGCCCGAGACCCACTCGAGCTCGATTGACCTCGGGGCGATCCCCTCGCCGCAGAGCCTTGCCGAGGCGCCGGCTCCCGCCGAATCGGGCTCGCCGATCTCGCTCGCCCCGGTGGACACCGCGGACGCCGCGGCCTCCGCCGTGGCGGACGCCCCTCCGGAGCAGGCGGCCCCCCCGACGCCCGCGCCCGCCGGCCGCCACCACACCGTGGCGCGGGGGGACACGCTTTTCAGCCTCGCCCAGAAGTACTACGGCAACCGATCGAAATGGCGCGACATCTTCGCCGCCAACCGCGGCGTTCTCGCGAGCGAGAACTCGCCCCTGAAGATCGGAATGGACCTGAAAATCCCCTAGGCCGACGCGAGGGCCTCGTCGAGGACGGCGAGCAGGAAGTCCGCGTCGGAGGCCGAGAGGATCATCGGCGGCTTTATCCGGAGCGTGTTGCCCCAGAGGCCCCCCTTGCCGATGAGGAGTCCCATGTCCCTGCACGCCTCGAAGACCGCGGCGCACTCGTCCTTGGCCGGCTCCTTGGTCTTCCTGTCCTTCACGAGCTCGACGCCGAGCATGAGGCCGAGCCCGCGGACGTCCCCCACCAGGGAGTGCTTCGCGGCGAGCCGCGCCAGGCCGGCCTTCAGGTAGCCGCCGACCTTGAGCGAGTTTGCCTGGAGGCCCTCGCGGTCGATCACCTCGAGGACGGCGCGCCCCTGGGCGCACACGACGGGGTTTCCCCCGAACGTGTTGAAGTGGATCCGGGACGCGAGGGCCTGGGCGATCTTCGGCGTCGTGACCACGGCCGCCAGGGCGCAGCCGTTGCCGATCCCCTTCGCCATGGTGACGATGTCCGGGACGACGCCCTGGGTCTCGAACCCCCAGAAATGAGTCCCGGTCCGGCCGAAGCCCGCCTGGACCTCGTCGGCAATGCACAGGCCCCCCGCGGCGCGCACGTGGGAGTAGGCGTGGGAAAGGTAGCCGTCGGGGAAGACGACGGTGCCGCCCACGCCCTGGATCGATTCCGCGATGAACCCGGCGATCCTCCCGGACGTCCCGAACTGGATGAGGCTTTTCACGTCCTCGGCGTACTTTTTGCCGGCCTGCGGGTCGTCCGCCCCGTGCGGCCCCCGGTACAGGTCGGGGAGGACCGAGTGCTGGACCCCGAAGCTGTGGGGGACGTTGAATTTCCAGGTGTGGTGGGAGGTGAGCCCCATGGTCGACTGGCTGCCGCCGTGGTAGGCGTTCCTGAGGGCGATCATGTCATAGCAGCCCGTGAACGCCCGCGCCATGAGGAGCGCGAGGTCGTTGGCCTCCGAGCCCGAGTTGACGAGGTAGACCACCTTCAGGTCGCCGGGCATGCGGGCGGCGAGCTCCTTCGCGTACAGGGCGACGTTCGGGTGCAGGTAGATGGTGGTCGTGTGCTGGAGCGTCTCGTTCTGCCGGCGCGCCGCCTCCACTATGTGGGGATGGCAGTGGCCGCAGCTGACGGTCACTATTCCCCCGATGGCGTCCAGGTAGCGCCGCCCCTTCTCGTCATAGAGCCACTGGGCCCGTCCCTCGACGATCATCAGGGGCTTCTTGTAGTAGTGGAAGATGGCCGGGCTCAGGTACTGCCTGCGCAGGGCGAGGACCTCGTCGGCCGACGGGCCGGAGTAGGGCTGCGGCACGTGCCCAAAGGGGGGAAGGGGGATGTTCTTCATGGGAGTTCAGAGATTGGGTGCCAGCTTGCGCAGAATGAGGTACGCGACAAACGCCAAAGCGAAGCCGGCGAACCACGCGTAGCTGTAGATGCCGAGGAGGAGGGGCGGCACCCCGGCCGGGTCCATCCACCCGACCTGCGCGAGGAACCCCGGCAGGCTCGGCAGGACGGCGACCACGAGGGCCGCGATCGCCACGATGCTCCAGCCGCCCGAATAGCGGTAGCAGCCCCGCGGGTCGTAGAGCGCCCGGACGTCGAGCTGCGTGCGGCGGTAGACAAAATAGTCCGCGATCATGATCCCCCCAATGGGGCCGAGGAGGGCGCTGTAGCCGACCAGCCAGGTGAAGATGTAGCCGGACGGGTCGGCCAGGAGCTTCCACGGCATCATGGCGATCCCGACGAGACCCGTGATCAGCCCGCCCGTTCGGAATGAAATCCTCCTCGGGGAGAGGTGGGAGAAGTCGTTGGCCGGCGAGACCACGTTGGCGGCGATGTTCGTCGCCAGGGTCGCGATGCAGAGGGCGACCATCGCGACGACAAGCACCGCGGGGCTGTGGAACCTGACGAGGACGTCGAGCGGGTTCCAGATCGTCCGGCCGAAGATCACCGCCGTGGCCGATGTGACGGCGACCCCGATGAAGGCGTAGAACGCCATGGCGATCGGCAGGCCCAGCGCCTGGCCCAGCATCTGGTCCCTCTGCGACGCCGCGTACCGCGAGAAGTCCGGGATGTTGAGGGACAGCGTCGCCCAGAAGCCGACCATGCCCGTCAGCGCCGGGACGAAGAAGGCCATGAACTGGCCCGCCTTGGGCTGGCCGGCGTCGAACGCCGAGGGCTGCGATAGCATGGGCCCGAACCCGCCGGCCGCCCCGTGGGCCCAGGCGAGGAAGACGAGCCCGAGCGCGATGAGGAGGGGGGCCTTGATGTTGAGGAGGATCCGGATCGAATCTATCCCCTTGTACACGACGCACATGTTGATGCCCCAGAAGAAGATGAAGCATCCGAACTGCGACGGCGTGATCCCGAGGGCCGTCGGGACCCCGCCGGAGACCGACGGGAGGAAGACCCCCAGGATGCTGTGGATCGCGTCGCCGCCGATCCACGCCTGGATTCCGAACCACCCGCAGGCGACGAAGGCGCGCATGAGCGCCGGTATGTTCGCGCCGGAGGTCCCGAACGAGGCGCGGCAGAAGACCGGGAACGGGATTCCGTAGCGGGTCCCGGCGTGGGCGTTCAACAGGATCGGGACAAGGACGATCGCGTTGCCCAAGAAGATGGTGAGGATCGCCTGGCGCCAGTTCATGCCCCCGTCGATGAGGGACGAGGCGAGCATGTACGTCGGCACGCACGCCGACATCGAGATCCAGAGCGCGGCGTAGCTGCCGCTCCTCCACGTGCGCCGGCCCTCGGGCACCGGGGCCAGGTCCGGGTTCTCGAGCTGGCTGCCGGGCATCTTCAGGAGGAGCCGATCAGCATTCCCGCGAAGAAGACGAGGAGGCCGCCGACGATGACCTGGAACGCAGCTGAGAGGAACGGCGTGTCCATGTAGTGGCAGCGTATCCACGAAATGGTTACCAGCTCGACGACGACGACGCAGACCGCGATGGTGAACGCCAGGTGGAAATTCGAGGAGATGAACGGAAGCGTGTGGCCCAGCCCGCCGGCGGCGGTCATCAGCCCGCACACGGTCCCGCGCACGTAGGGCCGGCCCCGGCCGCTGAGGGCCCCGTCGTCGGAGAGGGCCTCGGCGAAACCCATGCTGATCCCCGCGCCCACGCTCGACGCCATCCCGACGAGGAACGCGTCGTGGCTGCTGTGGGTCGCGAAGGCCGCCGCGAAGAGGGGCGCCAGCGTGGAGACGGAGCCGTCCATGAGCCCCGCGAGGCCGGGCTGCACGACCTGCAGGACGAACATCCGCCGCTCGCTCTGGTCCTCGATGGCGCGCGCCCCCGAGGCGATGTGCTCGGCGTCGATCCTGGCCGCCAGCGCCGAGTGCTCCGACTCGTCGAGTGCGAGGTCGCCGAAAAGCTTCCGGGTGTCGGTGTTGGTCATCCTCGAGGCCGCCCCCTCGTAGAACTGCCGCGATTGGAGCTCCATGATGCCGACCTGCCTTCGCACGCGGGCCACCGAGAGCGCGGTCATGGGAAACACGGGCTTCTGCCTCGCAAGCCCGGACACATCCGAGCGCCCGATGCTCGGGATCTGGTCCCCGAACCGGGCCCGATAGGCGTCGATCAGCTTCTGGCGGTGGACGGACTCCTCCTGCTGCATCCTGTGGAGCAGCGCGGCGGTTGACGGGTAGTTGTCCCTGAACTGCTCGGCAAAGTCCCCGTAGATGCGGCCGTCCTCCTCCTCGAGCGATACGGCCAGCGCCAGCAGCTCGCTCTCGGAGAGTTCTGAAAGGGACTTTGCCATGGTGCTCGGTGAGGCCTCGCCGACTCTATCCCTGGCGGCGCCGGGCACGAGCAACAAATCGCTCGCGAACATGGGGTGCCGGCCATTAGTGGTGAACGACTTGCAGGAGTCCGCGCAGGCCACGGCGGAGGCCCGCGCTCCCGATCCCGCGGCGGCGCGAAAAGAGTTTTGTAACTCTTGCCCCGCCGCGCGTGTTATCCTGGGACAACCCCCCGAAACCATGACCCTTCTCCCCCGCCTCCTAGCAGCCGCCGGCCTCCTTGCCGCGGGCACAGCCACCGCGTCCGCCAAGGTGGAACGCTCCGTCGAGAAATCCTTCCTGGTCAACCCGGGGGTCCACCTCAGGGTCGCCACGTCCGGCGGGGAGATCCGCGTGGATCCCCTGGCCGGCAACGTCGTCAGGGTGGTCGCGAGGGAGCATGTCCGGGCCTCAAGCGAGGCCGACGCGGACCTCGTCCTCCAGAACCTCGACCTCGTGATCGAGCAGCGCGGCAACGACGTCGTGGCGACGGCCTCCTACAGGGGCGACGGCAACTTTCACTTCGGCAGCTGGCCGCCCGTAGAGGTGGACTTCATCGTCACGGTCCCGCCCAGCGCCTCGGTCGACCTGAAGACCTCCGGAGGCGACATCGCGGTCGGGGACCTGGAGGGTACGGTGCTGGCGCGCACCTCGGGCGGCGAGATCAAGCTCGGCAAGATTGGCGGGGAGGTCGATGCATCGACGTCGGGGGGCAACGTGGACCTCGCCCTCGGGCGGGGCCGCGTGAGGCTGTCGACCTCGGGCGGGACCATATCGGCGGGCCGCCTTGTCGGGGCGGCCGAGCTCAGGACCTCCGGCGGCGACATCAGGGTTGAGGCGGCGGAGAACGTTCTGGAAGCGCACACGAGCGGCGGGGACGTGCGGGTCGGGTTCGAGGGGCCGATCAGGGGCAACACCTCGCTTTCAACCTCGGGCGGCAACGTCAGGGCGACCGTGGGCCAGGACACGGGCTTTCATCTCGCCGCCTCGACAAGCGGCGGCGAGGTCCGGGCGAACGGGATCACCATCACGATCGACCACGGCGGCGTGGGAAAGAGCAGCCTCTCGGGGGACGTCAACGGCGGCGGCCCGATCCTCGAGCTCCGCACGAGCGGCGGCGACATCGAGGTCGTCCTGCGCAGGGACCGCTCCTAGGGCGCCGTCACGCCCGGCTTGGGGTGCGCTTCAGGAACTCGCCCCGAGCGGGGTTGCCGACAAACCTGCCGTCGCGCACGGCCACCTCGCCGCGCACGGTTACGACGCTCGGCCGCCCCTCGATTTTCCATCCCTCGAACGCGCTGTAGTCGACGTTCATGTGCTGGGTCTTTGCCGAGATGACGCCCCGGTAGTCGGGGTCGAAGACCACCAGGTCGGCGTCGGCCCCCGGCTGGATTGTGCCCTTGCGCGGAAAGAGGTCGAATTCCTTGGCGACCCGGGTGCTCGCCGCGTTCACGAGCGTGTGCAGGTCGATCCGCCCCGCCCTGACGCCGTGCGTGTAGAGCAGGTTGATCCGCTCCTCGAGCGACGGGATCCCGTTCGGTATCCTCGTGAAGTCGGACCTTCCCATCTGCTTCTGGCTCTGGAAGTCGAACGGGGCGTGGTCCGTGGCCACGGTCTGGATGAGCCCGTCGCGCAGCCCGTTCCAGAGCACGGCCTGGTTGGCGGCGTCGCGCAGGGGGGGCGACATGACGTACTTCGCGCCCTCGAAGTCGGGCCTCTCGGCCCACGTCTTGTCGAGGACGAGGTACTGGATCAGCGTCTCGACGCTCACGTGGACGCCGCGGCGCCGGGCCGCGATCGCGCGGGCGAGCGCCCGCTCGCAGCTCAGGTGGACGATGTAGGTGTGGGCCCCCGTCACCTCCGCGAACGTCATCAGGTGGCTGACACCCTCGGCCTCCACGACAGGGGGCCTGCTCTCGTGGTGCTCGCCCGGGCCGGTGCGCCCGGCGGCGAGGAGCTCCCTCTGCCTCTCGGCGACCAGTGTCTCGTTCTCGCAGTGGGCCGTGACGACGACGCCGAGCTCGCGGGCGAGCTTGAGGACCCCGTAGAGCTCCGAGTCGTCGATCCCGAAGGCCCCCTTGTAGGCCAGGAAGACCTTGAAGGAGCTTATCCCGCGCCGGACAATCTCGCGCAGCTGGGCCTGCGTCGCCGGGTCGTAGCGGGTCGCCCCCATGTGGAACGTGAAATCGCAGGCGGACCGGCCGGCCGCCTGGGCCATCCAGTGCTCAAAACCGCCGAGCGCGTCGTCGGTCCGGCTCGGGCAGCACATCTCTATGAGGGTGGTCGTCCCGCCGACGAGCGCGGCCCTGCTGCCGGTCTCATAGGTGTCCTTCGCGAGGGTCCCCATGAAGGGGAGGGTGATGTGGACGTGCGGGTCGATGAACCCCGGGAAGACGAGCTTCCCCGTCGCGTCCACGACCTGGGCCCCGGCCGGGGCCTCCAGCCCCCGGCCTATCCTCGTGATCGTCTCGCCCTCGCAGTAGATGTCCGCCCTCGAGCGCGAGTCGGCCGTCACTATCTCCCCGTTCCGGATCAGGAGGGCCATGGCGGTCTCATTTCCTCCAGACGTCGCCCACCTGGCCGCCGAACCAGCGCGACGTCACGGTCTTCTGCTGCGTGTAGAACTGCACGGCCTCTCGGCCCTGGATGTGGAGGTCCCCGAAGAAGGAGGCATCCCAGCCGGTGAACGGGAACATCGCCATCGTGGCGGGGACGCCGACGTTGATCCCGACCATCCCCGCCTTGACCCTGTGCTTGAACTCGCGGGCCGCGGCCCCCGACGAGGTGAATATCGAGGCGCCGTTCCCGTATGCGGACCGGTTCGCCGCCTCTATGGCGGCTCCGAGGTCCTCCATCCTCATCACGTTCAGGACCGGGCCGAAGACCTCCTCGCGGGAGATCGCCATCGTCTCACGCACGTTGTCGAGGACGGTGGCGCCCAGGTAGAACCCGTTCGGGGCGTCGGAGACCCTCACCCCCCGGCCGTCGCAGGCGACGGTCGCCCCGTCCCTTGCGCCGCCGTCGACGAGCCCGACGACCCGGTCGCGGTGGGGCCCGGTGATCAGGGGGCCCATGTCGGGCTGCGACATGGAGGTGTCGGTCCGCCCGACCTTGATGGATTTGGCCGCCTCGACGAGCTGGGGGAGGAGCTCGTCGGCCGCCTTGCCCACGGCGATCGCCGTCGAGCCGGCCATGCAGCGCTCGCCGCTGCACCCGAATGCGGCCGATGCCAGCGCCTCGACCGAGCGCGGCATGTCCGCGTCCGGCATCACGACGACATAGTTCTTGGCGCCGCCGTTCGCCTGCACGCGCTTTCCGTTCCTCGTGCCGGTCTCGTGGATGTGCCTGGCGACGGGGGTCGAGCCGACGAAGGAGACCGCCCTGACCTTCGGGTGGGCGAGCAGCGCGTCGACGCAATCGCGGCCGCCGTGTACAATGTTGAGCACGCCCTTGGGAAGGCCGACCTTCTCGAGGAGCTCCGCGAGCAGGATCGAGGTCAGCGGGACCTTCTCGCTGGGCTTGAGGACAAACGTGTTCCCGCAGGCGATGGCGAGCGGGAACATCCAGAGTGGCACCATCGCCGGGAAGTTGAATGGGGTGATCCCCGCGCAGACCCCGATCGGCTGCAGGTACGTCTCGCAGTCGACGTTGCGGGCGATGTTCTCGAGGGTGTCGCCGAAGAGGAGGGTGGGGGCGCCGCAGGCGTACTCTATGTTCTCGAGGCCGCGGTAGATGCTGCCGCGCGCCTCGACGAGCGTCTTGCCGTGCTCGAGAGAGATGCTCGCGCACAGCCGGTCGAAGTTCGCCTCGACGAGCTGGCGGTACCTGAAGAAGACCCGGGCCCGCTCAATGACCGGTGTGTCCCTCCAGCCGGGGAAGGCGGCGGCCGCCGCCTCCACGGCCGCGTCCACCTCGGCCGATCCCCCCGCCGGGCATTCCGCTATTACCTCTCCGGTCGACGGGTTGTAGACCGGCGTTCCGGCGAGCTTCGGGCGGATCCATTCGCCGCCGATGTAGAGCGGGCACGGGGTGAGGGAGTCCTTTTTCATGCTGATTGTGAGGTTGTTA
>Ga0181526_10002511_pt1 | contig 15941 bp, 9 predicted proteins | sample PEATcosm2014_Bin_35_FD_119750 | JGI IMG/M metagenome (GOLD analysis project Ga0181526, IMG submission 119750) | Peatland microbial communities from MTU Mesocosm Facility, Houghton, MI, USA - PEATcosm2014_Bin06_30_metaG | ecosystem: Environmental > Terrestrial > Soil > Wetlands > Peat | place...
CCAAGATCATTGTGACTGGAGCGGACCGAACCGAAGCAGTGGCAAGGCTGCAGAGTGCGCTGATTCAATGCAGGATCGATGGAACCGAAACCAACCTGCGCTACCTGCGCGCCGTCGCCGCTTCTCCGACGTTCGTATCCGGAGCCATTACCACGTCGTTTCTTGGCTCTTTTACCGTGACCCGACAGGCCATCGAGGTGCTCGAAGGCGGGATGCAGACGACGATTCAGGATTTTCCGGGACGGTTGGGCTATTGGCATGTGGGTGTACCGCCCTCGGGACCGATGGATGCTCGTGCTTTTCGACTAGCCAACCGCCTGGTAGGAAATGCGAGCGATGCCGCAGCGATCGAGATGACCTCGATGGGTGCGCGCCTGCGCTTTGACTCCGATAGCGTAGTTGCGATCACCGGCGCGGATATGGGAGCCAGAGTCGATGGCGCAGCGGCTCCGCAATGGCAGAGTTTTCATGTTGCCGCAGGGAGCACGCTGCGATTTGGAGCGGTGCGGGGTGCGGGCAATCGCACCTATCTGGCTATCGCCGGAGGCATCGACGTTCCTCACTTCCTGGGCAGCCGCGCGACTTTCATGCTGGGAGGATTCGGCGGCCACGTTGGACGTGCCCTGCGTTCAGGTGATGTGATTCATCTGCTTTCCGTCCCCACCCCGGGCCCTGTCTCCGATCCCAAAGATCCAATAGAGGAGACAAGCGACGCGTTCGAGCTTTCCACTGAGCTAACTCCAACCTACGATCGCCATTGGCAGATTGGCGTGCTCTACGGCCCACATGCGGCGCCCGAGTTCTTCACCGCCGACGATATCGAAATGCTTTTCAGCACCGACTGGAAGGTCCACTATCAGTCGGATCGCACCGGCGTTAGGCTTGTAGGACCCAAGCCGCAGTGGGCGCGCAAGGACGGTGGCGAAGCGGGACTTCATCCATCGAATATCCACGACAACGCGTATGCCGTCGGCTCCATCGACTTCACCGGGGATATGCCGATTCTGCTTGGTCCGGACGGTCCAAGCCTTGGTGGATTTGTTTGTCCTGCGGTGATCGTAGAGGCTGAGCGTTGGAAGCTGGGCCAGTTGAAAGCTGGCGACACGGTTCGATTCCGCCGGCTCACGCTGAAGCAGGCCGAAGCACTCGAGGCGGGGACGGATGGCGCAGTGGAAACTCTTCAAGGGAGTTTGCCCGACTTGCCCGCATCGTCCCAGGGCGAGCCGGCGATTCTTAAGAGCGTGGAGACGCGGCGACCGGCCACTGTCTATCGCGCCGATGGGGACAAATACCTCCTAGTGGAGTATGGGGATCGCGTACTCGATCTGGGGTTGCGGCTGCGTGTGCATCTGCTGGAAGGCAAGTTGCGCGGAGCGCGTCTACCGGGGATTATCGATATTACCCCCGGAGTGCGCTCCTTGCAGATTCACTATGACAATCGCCGCCTGCGCCGAGAGGAACTTTTGGAGGCGCTCGATGCCTTGGACCGCGAGATACCCGAACGGCCCGATGTCACCGTGCCCTCGCGGATCGTACATATGCCGCTGTCATGGAACGATCCTGCAACGCAGCTGGCGCAGGCCAAGTACATGCAATCGGTACGGCCCGATGCTCCCTGGTGCCCGGATAACATCGAATTCATCCGCCGCATTAACGGGTTAGATTCGGTCGAGGACGTGCACCGCATTGTGCACGCAGCCAACTATCTGGTTCTGGGTCTGGGTGATGTGTACCTCGGCGCCCCGGTGGCTACGCCTATCGATCCACGCCACCGCCTGGTCACCACCAAGTACAACCCGGCTCGTACATGGACCCCGGAGAATGCGGTCGGCATTGGCGGTGCGTACATGTGCGTGTACGGGATGGAGGGACCGGGCGGCTACCAGCTTGTGGGCCGCACGGTGCAGGTTTGGTCAACGTACAGGACTACAAAGACATTCGTCGCCGGCGTGCCGTGGTCATTGGAGTTCTTCGATCAGATCCGCTTTTACCCGGTTTCCACAGAAGAATTGCAGGAACTGCGGCGCGACATTCTACATGGCACATTTGAATTGAGCGTGGAAGAGTCGGACTTCAATCTGATTCGCTATCAGGGTTTTCTCGATTCGATACAGCCGGAGATTGCGGCGTTCAAGGCTCGTCAGAGCGAGGCATTCCACGATGAGCGGGAACGTTGGCGGTTGAGCGGCCAATTAGAGGTCACCGGCCTGCCGGAGATGCCTGACCTGGACCCGGTGGAGCACGAAGCAGCGGAGGGTTGCGAGGCTGTGAGCGCGCCCATGACAGCGAGTGTCTTTCAAATAGCGGTAGAACCGGGTCAGCACGTTGAAGCGGGACAAAAGTTGATTGTTCTGGATGCGATGAAGATGGAATTGACGGTCGGTGCTCCCACTGCCGGCGTCGTCGAAAAGATTCTTTGCCAGAGTGGACAGATGGTGAGCGCCGGACAGCAATTGGCAATTCTCCGGCTGGACTGACCCGGAAGAAAAATGAACTGGGCGAGATCGAACCGGACAAGATTGATATGGCACAGCCGATACGAGGAAGCGATTCGTGGATATCACCGCACTGGAGACCGCGTACCGCGCCGGCGCACTGACGCCGAGCGCACTGGTTGAGCAGATCTATCGCGATATTGAAGCGCAGGGCGAGCGGCCGGTGTGGATCGGTCTCGTACCCAAAGAGCGCGCGCTCCGCCGCGCGGAGGAGCTTGAGTCAACTTCATCGCCGAGTTCGCTGCCGCTGTATGGGATTCCATTCGCGGTGAAGGACAACTTCGATGTGGAGGGCCTGCCCACCACCGCGGCCTGCCCCGCATTTACGCATCAGGCGGCTGAGACGGCAACGGCTGTGAAGCGGTTGCTGGATGCGGGAGCGATCCTGATTGGCAAAACGAATATGGATCAATTCGCAACTGGATTAGTGGGGACGCGTTCGCCGTATGGCATCTGCTCCAGCGTGTTTCATCCCGCGTACATCTCCGGAGGATCGAGCTCAGGTTCGGCGGTAGCCGTGGCACGCGGACTGGTAAGTTTCTCGTTGGGCAGCGACACCGCGGGTTCGGGACGTGTACCCGCGGCTTTCAACCAACTGGTGGGTCTCAAGCCATCGCGCGGATGGATCAGCACGCACGGCCTCTTGCCCGCATGCCGCACGTTGGATTGCGTATCTATCTTTGCGGAGACCTGCGCGGACGTAGCGCGGGTCTTTCAAGTGACGCGCGGCTTCGATGATGCCGATGCCTACTCGCGGGTTCCCGAGCCGGGACAAGGTGCAGCCCCGTGGTCTGTGCTCGGCGCGGCCAGCGTCTTCCGCTTCGGCGTGCCGACTGCGGCGAGCATGCAATGGTTCGGCGACGAGGCGGCTCGAGAGAAATTCGACGCTGCGGTCGAGGCTCTCTCGGCGCTTGGCGGTGAGCTGGTGCAGTTTGATTACGAACCATTCCGGAAAGCGGCAAGCTTGCTGTATAGCGGCCCATGGGTTACGGAACGGCTCGCTGCGTTGAAGAGCTTTCTCGAAGAACATCCCGACGCCATGGAGCCGACTGTGGGCAGCATTATCTCCGGCGCTGGTCGCTACAGCGCTGTGGATGCGTTCGATGCGCACTACACACTGGAGGACCTGCGCAGCGAAACGGCAACGGTCTGGGACAATGTCGACTTTCTGATGCTACCCACCACGCCCACGCACTATACCGTCGAGGCAGTGCTGCAGGCCCCGGTCGAGTTGAACAGCAATCTCGGGTATTACACGAACTTTGTCAACCTGCTCGACCTGGCCGCGGTCGCAGTCCCCGCGGGTTTCAAGGCCAATGGCCTGCCTTTTGGCGTCTCACTCATCGGCAAGGCATTCACAGACGATGGCCTGTTGCAGATTGCCGACGCGCTGCATCGCAAGATGGCGATCACGCTGGGAGGCTCGGAACGCGAACTTGCCGACACCCCTGCAATCGTTCCAGCATCCGCGCCTCGCGGGTGCATCCTGATGGCCGTGGTTGGCGCGCATCTGACAGGCCAGCCGCTGAACTGGCAGATGACACAAAGGCGGGCGCGGCTGGTGCGCGCGACTCACACGCATGGGGATTACCGGCTTTACGCGGTGCCGAACACCACGCCTCCCAAGCCCGGCCTGGTCTATGCGCCGGGGTTTGGCGGGCAGGGAATCGAAGTCGAGGTCTGGGCCATGCCCGAGGACACGGTGGGCAGCTTTTTGAATTCCATTCCACCGCCGCTTTCGTTGGGTACCCTTCGACTCGCCGACGGCTCAACCGTGAAAGGATTCTTGTGCGAGCCCTCGGGTATCGCGGGAGCGCAGGAAATTACGCATCTTGGCGGATGGAGAAAGTACGTACAGGGGTTGGCTGAACACTTAGACCCGAAAGATTGATCCCGCCGATGGACGGATTCTACTCGTCGTCATCCGAGTCATCATCGGCGCCGGCTTCGTCTCCCTTGGCTGATTGGCCCTTTTTCTTGAGCTTCCCGGCAAGCGCGTTTTCCACTGTGACATGGAAGCCCACATCGGCCGGATCCTCATCCACCTCATAGCGCGCAAGTGGCATTCCTTGCCGATCGACCAAAAACTTTGTGAAATTCCAATGGATATCACCCCCCGGAAGACTTTGCTTGGCGTCGGTAAGAAAGCGATAGAGAGGAATCTCGTTCACGCCCCGTAACGAGGCACACGCGAAGACCTGGAAGTTCGAGTGCGCTGTCTCTCCATAATATTTGCGCAAAGCCCCAGGGTCTTTCAGTTCTTCGCCGCCAAAGTCGGCTGAAGGAATCCCGATGACGACGAGACCTTGATCGGCGTACGTTTTATGCAACTCATTGAGTGCTTCGATCTGGTCGCGATAGATGGATTGACTGGCCAGATTGACGATCAGCAGCAATTTGCCTTTGAAAGTGGAGAGCGGAGTTTCCTTGCCATCCAGACCGACCAGCGAGTAGTCATAGACGGTCTTCTTCGATTTGGAGGGCGGCGTCTTCGGATCCTCGGCCGATGCCAGTAGAGCGCAAGCAGGAAGAACGACCAATATCAAGACAAAGAAACTACGCTTCACCCACAATCCCATGACTGCATTGTGGCATCGCGCGTCTAAAGGCGAATAAGGAATCTCAAACCCAAAGAGGTTTTTCTTTGCCGTATTCACTTTCCTTTTAGGGTGAAGAAACTTGCACTCCGGTCGTTATGCTCAATGGGATTGGGGATTCTGCGGGCGGCTATGACCGTTCTGAAGTGATCGCGAAAATGCATTCAATGTGCGGAATATACCGGGAACTGAAATCGATCGAGTGCCGCCGCGCAAGAAGGTCTGAGTTATGATGAAGCTCAACCCAGCTACTTTTCGGATATTGCGCCGATATCCCGATGGCGCTGAGCCTGGGATATTCCGCATGGATTTCGAGCAATTACGGACATTTCAACAGGTTTGCCGGCTGAGCAGCTTCTCGCGTGCGGCAGAGAAGCTTGGAGTGACGCAGCCCGCGATCTCTGCGCAGATTCGCTCACTCGAGAAGGAAGTGGGCGCGCGCCTGTTCGACCGAGATGGCGGTAAAGTGACGTTTACCGCGGCCGGAAGGTTGTTTGAGCCGTTTGCCGAACACTGTTTGCAATGTCAAAGCCATGTCATCGTGGCAGTGAACGAGCTCTACCGTTCGGCGCGCGGGGAAGTATCGGTGAGCGCCAGTGAAGCCACCAGCCTTTACGTCCTGCCGCCTGTCTTCGCCCTCTATAAAAAGCAATGCACCCACGTGAATCTGAGCATCGTCCGCTCTGAGCACGCCCGCTCGCTGGAAGCGGTGTTCAGCCGCGATGTCGATTTCGCAATCGCTTCGCTTCCCATCAAAGATTCCCGACTGGTGATACAACCCATTCACCGCGACGAGATCGTTCTGGTGGTTGCGCCTACACATCCGCTTGCCGCGCGAGAAGTGGTCAAGCTCGACGAGATTATGCAATTCCCCTTGCTATTGCTGAAGCGTGGGCGCCAGCGCACCCAACTTAACAACTTCTTTCAACATCACGAATTACGGCCGCGGCTCGCCATGGAACTTGATTCGACTGAGTTGCTGAAGCGCCTGATCTGTGCGGGCCTGGGCATGGGTTTCTTGCCGCATGCCAACGTTCTCGATGACGAACATTCGGGCTTGCTGAAGGTCGTGAAGGTGGAAGGCATGAAGTTGCACCGCGAGTTGGCGCTGATCTTTCGCAAGGACAAGACGCTCACGCGCGCCGCACAGGCATTTGTCGAGATTGCAGCCGGCATGAACGGGACAGCGGCTTATCCGCCCATGCGCATTCCGCGGGGGAAAAATCCGGGACATTGAGCTCGCTACATCGCCGCAGGTCAATCCATCGTTCAGCATCGCCGCGCCGAATTGTCGAAATCACAGCAACAATGGAGTCCGATCATGGTCTGGAATCGTTGTGTCTTTCAAAAATGCTTGATGAGCCATCTTGTTATTGCAGGTCTCGTATTACCTGTATTCGCCGAAGATTCGAAGTTCCCGCCGAAGACGGGAGTCCAGACGCCGGGCATCCAACACCCCATCGATGAGTTGCCGCCTGTGGCCACGTTTGTCGTAAAAGGCCACCCGGACTGGCTTGCCGTCACCGGCGATGCCGTGTGGGTGGCAAGTTCCAATGTGAATCATGTAGTGAAGCTGGATGCCGGAACCAACAAGCCGGGAACGATCGTGACGATCGCCAAACCATGCTCGGGAATGGCAATGGATTTTGGAAGCTTGTGGATTCCAAGCTGTGGAGACCGCACTCTTGTGCGCGCGGATTCCGAGACCGGCGCGATTCAAGCTACGATTCAAGCCGGTCCGGCCGATTCAGAGGGAGGAATTGCCACGGGCGCCGGAAGCGTGTGGCTGGTTACTTCCAAAGCCAGCGAACTGGACCGCATCGATCCGGCAACCAATCGCGTTGTTGCTAAGATCTCGATTCCCTCGGGCTCTTTCAACCCTGTTTTTGCCAATGATTCGATATGGGTCAGTTCGAACGAAGGGAATGCGCTCATTCGCGTGAATCCCGCCACGAACGCAGTGGCTGGTTCCACGCCCATCGGACCCAAACCGCGGTTTCTCACTACGGGTGCAGGTTCGGTCTGGGTCCTGAATCAGGGGGACGGAAGCATTTCGCGCGTGGATGCTGCCAGCGGCAAGTTGATTGCGACCATTCCCGCGGGCATTCCTGGGTTCGGCGGTGAAATCGCCTTCGGCGCAGGGTCGGTGTGGGCCACCGTCTTCGGGTTCCCCATCACCCGGATTGATCCAGCTACGAACACTGTGGTGCGCCAATGGCGTGGCGTGGGTGGCGATAGCATTCGCTATGGCCACGGATCCCTCTGGCTCACCAGCTATTCGGGCGAGAAGGTTTGGCGGCTGAATGTGCCGGTGAATTGATGAATCGCAAATGCTCGCAGAGACAGGATTCAGGTGCAGCTATGTCCGACAATTCCGTGAATCGGTGAGGGCGTGAGTTGGACCCGTACTGCGTAGAAACGCTGCTGGGAATGCCTCATTCCGGGCCACTTTGGCAAGGATCTCGCTTTTGTTTATGTGCGGCATAAATAAAATCGATCTACATTGAATCATAACCTTTGACTGGGATATGGTTCGACCATGCGATGGTTCGCCTCCGTCCGAGATTTTCCAAGCCTGAAAAGAATTTATCCGGACCGTCGCGCGCGTGGCTGGCGTATCGGTCTGGCAGCTTTTCGATGTTCGTTTTTGCTTACGTTTCTAGGCTGCTGGTCGGCGCTGGCTGCCGCAGCGTCTTCGCCAACGTTCACGGTTGGCTGGTCGGTTTACGCCGGTTGGAACCCTTACTTTTACATGGCCAAGTCCGGCATCCTTAAACGGTGGGCAGATAAATATGGCGTGGTGATTAAGGTTCAGCGTTTCGATTATGCCGCCTCGCTGGACGCGTTTGTCGGCAAAAACATCGACGCCTGCACCATGACTAACATGGAGGCGCTGGACATGCCGGCGGCCGCCGGGGTCGATTCCACGGTAGTAATTGTCGGCGACTACTCCAACGGCAACGACGCAGTGCTTGCGCGCAACAATGTTGCGCTGGCGCAGCTGCCAGGCAAACCGATCCTGCTGGTGCAAAAAACGGTTTCCGAATATTTGCTTGAGCGCGCCATGGTGCTGAACGGGTTGGATAACCAACTCCCGCGATTGAAGCTGCTCAATACCAGCGATTCCGATATCGTAGGAGCCTTTCTGGGCGACAAGAGTAACCAGGTGGCCGTAACCTGGAAGCCGCTGGTTTCGGAAATTCTCGACCAAGACCGCGGCGTGAAATCGCTCTTCGATTCCTCGCGTATTCCGGAAGAAATTCTGGATTTGTTAGTGGTTCGTACCGACGTGCTCAAGCGTCCTGATGGCTCGGGATTGAAATTCGCCAAGGCGATCGCAGGGGCCTGGTACGAGACTGTGGCTCAGATCGCGGCCGCCAACGCGCAAGCCATCAGCGGAAGTGCCGCAGCCTCGGGCGACAGCGTTGCTTCTTACAAAGAACAGTTGCGCACGACTTACCTGTATTCCACGCCGCAGGCGGCGGCACAGTTTGCGCAGGGCAAAGAACTGAAACAGAAGATGGACCTGGTTCGGCAATTCTGCTTCCGGCATGGACTGCTGGGCCAGAATGTTCAATCTGTCGATGACGTTGCCGTACTCTACCCGGATGGCGCAATTCAGGGATTGAAAGACCGAGTGCGACTGCGCGTCGATGCGAGCTATATGCAGCTTGCCGCACAGGGAAAGTTGTAGAGATGGCGCAGACCTTTCGCGTATCGGACCTGACCGGCATCCAGGTACGTCCGGCGCGCCTGTGGACGCACTCTCTTTCCTGGATTTTGTTTGTCGCGGGGATTGCGTTGTACGCGCATTTTTCGATTCTCCGCCATCGCGACAATCCGGAGGATCGCGTGATCCCATCGGTGACGCAATTGGTTCAAGGTATAAAGGCGTCGGTGCTTGAGCCGGCAGAAGAGGACGACCCGCTGGACCCAGGCGCGTCGCTGATGCAGCAGGTGCGCCACAGCATGATCTGGAAGGACACGGCGTCGAGCGCGCGCCGATTCTTCATCGCGCTGTTGCTCTTGGTTCCGGCGATTCTGATCGGGTTGCATATGGCTGTGTTTCCTTACGCGGGTGCATTTTTCCTCCGCTTCGTGCTGTTTTTCGACAAGATCGTGGCGTTGTCGCTCTTGCCGATTCTGTTCATTGTTTTCGGCATCGACGAATGGTCCAAGATCATGCTGATGGTGATCGGAGTTGCGCCCACACTGATGCTCGACTCATACAACATCGCGGGCGGCGTGCCCAAAGAACAAATCGTCAAGGCGTTCACACTGAAGTCGTCGAATCTCGATGTGGCATACAGGATTGTTCTAAAGCAGGTGTTGCCGCAGTTGATCAACAGCGTGCGGCTCAACTTGAAGCCGCTGGCGCTGTTTCTCTTTGCGGGCGAGATGATCGCCTCGACCGACGGGCTGGCCTATCGCATTGCCATCATGCGCAGGCACATGGGCATGGACGTCATCATTCCCTACCTGCTGTGGGTGGCGCTGCTTCTGTTTACGCTCGACGCGCTGCTTCGCTTTACCAACAGGAGGCTGCACCCTTGGTATCAGCCGCACTAAGGCCCGTGAGGACGATCGCTCCGCACTCCTTGCCGCGGCGCACGGAGATTGAGCTGCGCGGAGTTTCGCAGTCGTATCCTGCCGGAAACAAGGGAAGCAAGACGGTTCTCTCCAGGTTGAACTTGAAAGTTGCGGCTGGCGAGTTCGTGGTGGTTCTCGGAGAAACCGGTTGCGGCAAGAGCACGCTGCTGCGCCTGATTCTCGGTCAGGAGTTCCCAACCGAGGGGGCCATCGAAGTAGATGGTAAGCCGGTGACTTGCATCGACGCGCGTTGCGGTTATGTGCCGCAAAAGTATTCTTTGTTTCCCGATCGTACGGTGCTGGGCAATGTAATGTATGGACCAGAGAACGCGAAATGCGGGTACCTTGCGCGGTTTCGTCCTTCGTTTTTTGCCTACCGGCGCAACCTGCGCGCCGAGGCTCAGGCGTACCTGATCCGCATGGGCTTGCGTCCGCAGGACATGGACAAGTATCCGCACCAGCTTTCCGGCGGGATGCAGCAGCGCGTAGCCATTGCACAGGCGCTGCTGATGCAACCCCCGGTCTTGTTGCTGGACGAGGCATTCAGCGCGCTCGATCCCTCGACGAGGGCGAGCCTGCACGAACAATTGAAGGCGGTCTGGCTGGAGTCGAAACCAACGGTGATCTTTGTTACGCACAACACGTCGGAGGCGCTGTTACTCGGCACGCGGCTCATTCTTTTGGGACGGCACCACGAAGCCCGTGATGGGGAAACCAATCTCCTTCTGGACATGGAGATTCCCGCATCGCAGTTACCGCATTCCGCGTGCGTGAAGAGCCGGGAGTTTCAGGATCTGCTGGAGCATGTAAAGCAACTCGCATACAAATCCTCAAGTCTCTGCACGGACGACGCGGATGCAGATCCAAATGTTGAAGAGGGCAACCTGGGATGAAACATCTCGTTCTGATCGGAAGCGCATGTGCGGTCACGCTGGGCGTGGCAATCCTCAGCACGGGAAGAGTCGCGGCTTCGGGCGACCCGCCGCCGTCTTCGCCCAAATTCTACGCGTCAAGAGTGACCGATATCCTCAACGACAATTGCCTCTCCTGTCATGACGAAACGGCAAAGGGCGGCCTGCGTCTGGATTCGTATGCGGCCATCATGAAAGGCGGCGCGGACGGCGCGGTCATCGTTCCGGGCGATCCGGCAGCCAGCATGTTGATTCAGGCCATTCGACGAAATGGGGACCTGAAGATGCCGCCCAAGAAGGTGCTCGGCGATGCCGAAGTTGCCGATCTTGAAGCCTGGGTGAAGGCGGGAGCAGTCGGCGCCGATGCAGCTCAGCCATCGGCAGTCGCCGCGCCGGCAGCTCCGACAACAAGCGCGCAAGTTGGGGCTCCTTCGGTATTGCCGGCGAAGCTTGATGCGGATTTCTTTGAGAACAATGTACGACCCATCCTGGCGAACAGTTGCTACGACTGCCATGACGATACGGCCAAGGGCGGCCTGCGATTGGACTCAAAAGCAGCCTTTGAGAAAGGCGGCCAGCGCGGCCCGGTGGTGGTCCCGGGCGATCCGGACAAAAGCTTGTTGATTCAGGCTGTGCGTCAGACCGGCGACCTGAAGATGCCGAAAGGCGGAAAGCTCAAGCCGGACGAGGTCGCCACCTTGGTGGAATGGGTAAAGACGGGTGCAAAGTGGCCCGCGAATGCCGCGGCGCCCAAGGGCAACACGACCGCGTCGACGGGCGTGATTACTGAGAAGCAACGCGAATTCTGGTCGTTCCAACCGCTCAAGACCGTCATTCCCCCGGCCATCCAGGACGCCCGCTATGAGCACTGGGCGCAGACACCAATTGACCACTTTATTCTTGCGGGGCTGCATTCAGCGGGTCTGCAACCGGCAGCGCCCGCGGACCGCACGACGCTGATTCGGAGAGCAACTTTCGATTTGACGGGGCTTCCGCCGACAAACGAAGAAGTGCAGGCTTTTCTCAATGACAAGTCGGCCCATGCATGGGAGAGGGTAGTAGATCGCCTTCTTACTTCTCCGCGCTACGGCGAGCGTTGGGGACGCCATTGGCTTGACGTGGCACGCTACTCCGAAGACGATGTGCGCGGCCTCGATCCCAAGGGCCGCGGCTACATGCCGTTCAACGGCGCTTACCGATATCGCGACTGGGTGGTCAAGTCCTTCAACGACGATCTTCCTTTCGACCGCTTCACGATCATGCAATTAGCGGGCGACAAGCTGCCCTTCAAATCGCCGGATGAGCGCAACAAGAACCTTACGGCGACAACATACCTGGGTGCGGGCCCCTGGGTGTGGGATCAGGCCGAGCCGATTCAGGGACGCGCCGACGAGCGCAATGAGCGCGTAGACGCTGTAACGCGCGGGATGCTGGGGCTCACGGTCGGTTGCGCACGCTGCCATAACCATAAGTACGATCCCATTGCGCAGACTGACTACTACAAGATTGTCAGCATCTTCGCTAACTCCACTTACAAGGAATATCCGGTGGAGTCGCCGGCTTCGGCTGCGGCCTATGCCAAGAAAGACCTCGAAGATGCAAAGCTCCACGCCGATCTGCGAGACTACACCACCGATTTGAGCAAGCAATTGGCCGGCGCGCTTTCTGTTCAGACTTCGGCCTATTTGACGGCCGCATGGAACGTGTTAGGTAAGCCGAAGAAGACGGTCGATGAAGTTTCCTCCAAAAGCCAGCTCGATCCCGAACTGCTACAGCGGTGGGTAGATTACCTTCCCAAAGATCATACCTTTCCTTACCTGAACGACTGGAAGGCAATGGTCGCATCGCCGGACAGCACCGAAGCCGATGCGAAGGTTCTGGGAGATGCTTTTCAAAAACTGGTGCTGCGCGTGCGTGCCGCGGAAGCAGAGATAGAAGAGCGGAACGATGTAATTCGCGCTAAGAACGATGTGCCTAAGCACAGGCTGCTTGACGCCAAGCCGAGCGAGTTCGACACCTTCGATCAGTTCTGCCCAGGCTGCGAACTGGAGATAAAAGCTCTGCCGGCTGACGAAGCCAAGCTGTATGCCGAGCTCTTCATCAGTTTGTCTGGAGAGCAGGAAGAGAAGTTCAAGCCGGGCGTGATGGTCTTTACCGGATGGGGCCTGATGCGGCGGGTGGGACCGCAATTTCAAGCCTACATCGAGTCGCAGCAGAAGCAGATTGCTGATCTTGATAAAGAGCTGAAGGACACCACTTACCCCTTCGTGAACGGCATGGACGACAAGCCGAAAGTGGTAGACATCAACCTGAATATCCGCGGCAATCCGCATGCAATGGGACCGGTGGTGCAGCGCGGTTTTATCACCGTGCTCAGCCCGCCGGACAAACAGCCATATTCAGAAGGCAGCGGGCGGCTCCAGTTTGCCAAGGACATCGCAAGTCATCCGCTGGCGGCGCGCGTCATCGTGAACCGTGTGTGGGATTGGCACTTTGGAACAGGCATCGTCAATACTCCGGATAACTTCGGCATGATGGGCGACAAGCCATCCAACCCCGAGTTACTCGAGTATCTGGCATCGGAGTTCGTCGGCCACGGACGCTCCATCAAATGGCTGCAGCGCGAGATCATGCTTTCGGCTGTCTATCGCACCAGCACCGAAGAATCTTCTGATGCCCACAATAAGGACGGAACCAACCGGCTTTACTCGCATTTCAACCGTCAGCGGCTCGACGCCGAGGAACTGCGCGACAGCATGTTATTCGCAGCCGGCGATCTTGACTTGAAAGATATTGGAGGGCCGTCGACCGATTTCACGCCTGAGAATCTGCGCCGCACCGTCTACTGTAAGGTAAGCCGTTTCCGCCTCAATAATTACCTGATGGTTTTCGATTTTCCCAATCCGAGCTTCACTTCCGAACAGCGCTTTTCGAGCAACGTTCCGCTGCAGCAGCTCTACTTCATGAACAACCCGTTCGTCTATAAGCAGGCAAGCGTGCTGGCCGAGCGTGTACACAGCGAGCCGACAGACGATGCCCGCATTACGAAGGCCTATGAATACCTGTTTCAACGCAAGCCAACCGTGGATGAACTGCAGTTAGGGCGGAAGTTTCTAAGTACGACTCCGGAGAAACCGGGTTACGGCGTGAACGGTGAACCGATCACGGCATGGGATGAGTACGCGCGAGCGCTGCTTAGCTCCAACGAATTTCAGTTTATGAACTAATCACAAGATATGGGCCGGTTTGCCGGCCGACTGGGGAGAACTAAATGTTTCACACGCCTTCACCTCGTATGCTTACTCGTCGCCAGGCACTCAGAACAATGGGCTGCGGCTTTGGCTATCTGAGCCTGGCCAGCCTCGTAGGCGAGTCTCTGGCCCGGGCTGAGAGCGCCAGCGATCGGGCGTCATGGATGATTACCGACAAGCCGCGCGCCAAGCATGTCATCTTTCTCTTCATGAATGGCGGTCTCTCGCAGATTGACAGCTTCGATTACAAACCGGCGCTCGAAAAATACCACGGGCAGCCGATGCCGGGCGGCGACCTGCAGCATGAGCGCAAAACGGGCAACCTGATGAAGTCCCCATTCACATTCAAGAAATACGGGAAGAGCGGCATCGAGGTCAGCGAGATCTTTCCCAATCTTGGCGAGTGCGTGGACGACATGTGCTTTGTGCGCTCCGTATATACCGAGATTCCCAACCACGAGCCGGCGCTCGAAATGATGAATACAGGCGCCAACTTTTCCGGGCGGCCGTCGATGGGATCGTGGCTGACTTACGGCCTTGGCAGCATGAACAAAAACCTTCCAGGCTTTGTGGTTCTATGTCCTGAAGTGCCCACCACCGTGGGGCCGCCGTTGTGGTCCTCTGCGTTCCTGTCGCCGATGCACCAGGGAACCTACGTCTCCGACGCAGTGTCGAAATCGGATTTCGATCCGCAGAAACTGATCGCGAATATTCATAACGACCAATTCGACCTGACGCAGCAGCGCAAGGAACTCGACCTGGTCAAACAGTTGGACCAGATGAACATGAATTCAGCGGCGGGCAACAGTCACGACCCTCAACTTGAAGGCACTATCGGCGCCATGGAAACCGCGTTCCGTATGCAGACCGAAGCCCCGGATGTGTTCGACGTGCGCAAAGAATCCGCTGCCGTGTTGAAGATGTATGGCGAGGGCAGCACCGCGCGGGGTTGCCTGACCGCGGCCCGGCTGATTGAAAAGGGAGTGCGGATGGTCCAGGTCTACTATGCCAAGGGCGACCCCTGGGATCACCACTTTGACATTGAGTTACATCGCAAGACCGGCCACGATTCCGATCAACCCTTTGCGGCACTTATTAAGGACCTTAAAGCGCGTGGCCTTTTCGACGAGACAATTATCGTAGCCGGATCGGAATTCGGACGCACGCCAGTGGTCGAAGTGGGCAGCGGATTTATGGGTGGTCAGACCCACAACGGCCGCGATCACAATCCGCATGGCTTTACCATGTGGCTGGCCGGCGGCGGATTCAAGCAGGGATTCACGTATGGCGCCACCGATGAATTCGGCTGGAAGGCGATTGAGAATCCGGTTCACGTGCACGATATCCACGCAACGATCCTTTATCAACTCGGCATCGATCACACCAAGCTCACTTATCACTACAGTGGGCGCGACTATCGATTGACCGATCTCTACGGCAACGTCGTTCACGATCTGATCGCCTGATCTTTCAGCGTAACGGGAAGGCTCACTGCATTGCTCGCGTGCGTCGAGAGTGGTGTACTCGAATAACTCCCACGGCTTCTTTTGATTCCCAATCCAGCAGCGTTAAAAAGGCCAACATGAAGCGTTTGATCCAGCTCCTGTTGCTTCTCTCGGTTCTTGTCCCCGGCGCGCTAGCCCAGTTGTCCGACCCGGATGGCGGAGATCTCGAACGCGGGGTACTCCCCGCTAAGTGGACCACCGGCGGACCTAAGTGCATAGAGATTCCCGAGTGGCAGATCCACGAGTACAACCCAAACTTCTACATTCTTCGCCAGTCGGGCTGCACCGATGCGGAGATGCCGTTTCTCTATCTGATCTTCGGCAAGGATCGCGGACTGCTCTGGGATACTGGCTCGCGCAACGGCAATCTCGCGCCGGCATTGCAGCACGTGGTGCATGACTGGCTTGAGCGCAATCACCGCAGCGGCATTCCAATCATCGTTACTCACTCTCATTCGCACGGCGACCACACGTTCGGCGACGCAGCCGTTCAGGCACTTCACGATCCCGCCATGCCGATCGAGTTCGTAGCGCCCACCGTGGACGCTGCGTCGAAATCCTTCGCCATTGACCCCTGGCCCACAGGCGTGGG
>Ga0181526_10002512_pt1 | contig 15941 bp, 13 predicted proteins | sample PEATcosm2014_Bin_35_FD_119750 | JGI IMG/M metagenome (GOLD analysis project Ga0181526, IMG submission 119750) | Peatland microbial communities from MTU Mesocosm Facility, Houghton, MI, USA - PEATcosm2014_Bin06_30_metaG | ecosystem: Environmental > Terrestrial > Soil > Wetlands > Peat | place...
AGCTCGCACCAGAGGATGATCAGGCACGCGGCCTGTGCAACCAGACAGCGCCGTCGCGCACGATCACGCGAGCTAAGCTTCATCCCGGTCTCCCTGCCGGCAGTCGCCACAACAGTGTCACGCGTCCGCGCCAGACGATATGCCTAAAGCGAGCCGGCCGTGGCCGCAACGACAACCAGAACGCATCGTTAGCGCCAGGACGGAGGGTGACCATGGTGTGACAGAAGCATTTCGAGGGAACAGCGAATGCCGCGAGGTGTTAAGCTGTGCCGGAGATGAGATTGTCATTGGCCGAGGAGAGCTCGATGCATCAGCGCTTGTTCCTCGTCGCGTTCGCCGTCGCCCTGTCGTTCCCGCTCGTGCTCGTTCGCGGGCAGACTGCGCCCGACGAGGTGCTCACCGGCAAGGCGGCGTTCGGCGACTGGCGCGGCGACCTGCCCGGGCTGCGCCGGAAGATCACGGCGGCCGACCTGCCCCCGCCGTACGCCACCCGCTCGGCCAGCAACTTCAGCAGCGAGGTGGCGAAACCCCGCGAGGCGCAGCCGAAAGTGCCTTCCGGCTTCACCATTCGGGTGTTCGCCAGCGGTCTGGCCGGCCCGCGGATCATCCGCACGGCGCCGAACGGCGACATTTTCGTCGCGGAGACCGGCGCCGGACGCATCCGCGTCCTGCGGCCATCGGAGAGCGGCGAGACCGCGAAGCTGAACGAGGTGTTCGCCTCCGGGCTGCACGGGCCGTTCGGCATCGCGTTCCATCCGGACGGCTCCGAACCCGAATGGGTGTATGTGGCGAACAACGACTCGGTGGTGCGCTTCGCCTATCGGTCCGGCGACATCAAGGCACGGGATGCGCCCGAGATCGTGGTGCCGGACATTCCTGGCGGGCGCGGGCATTCGACCCGCGACCTGGCGTTCTCGCTCGACGGCACCAGGATGTTCGTGTCGGTCGGCTCGTCGTCCAATGCGGCGGAGGGAACGCGCCCCCTCGAAGGCGCCGCGCTGCAGGACTTCGAAGCCCGGCACGGGGTCGGCGCATCGGCCGGCGCCGAGACCGACCGCGCCGACGTGCTGGTGTTCGATCCAAAGGGCGGCAACCGGCGGGTCTTTGCGACCGGCATCCGCAATTGCGTCGGCCTCGCGATGCAGCCGGGGACCGGCGACCTGTGGTGCTCGACCAACGAGCGCGACGGGCTCGGCGACGACGTGCCGCCCGACTACGTCACACGGGTGCGCGAGGGCGGGTTCTATGGATGGCCGTGGTACTATATCGGCGACAACGAGGATCCGCGCCACGCCGGCGAGCGGCCCGACCTCAAGGGCAAGGCGATCGTGCCGGACGTGCTGCTTCAGGCGCATTCGGCCTCGCTCGGCCTGACCTTCTACCAGGGCCAGCAGTTCCCGACGGACCATGTCGGCAACGCGTTTGCGGCCGAGCACGGCTCCTGGAACCGGTCCAAGCGCACCGGCTACAAGGTGGTCCGGGTGATCGTGAAGGACGGCGTACCGACCGGCGAATACGAGGATTTCGTCACCGGCTTCGTGGTCGGCGACGCCAGCGTCTGGGGCCGGCCGGTCGGCGTCACCGTGGCGCGCGACGGCTCGCTGCTGGTCTCGGAGGACGCCAACGGAACGATCTGGCGGGTATCGTACGCGCCCCGGTGATCTACCGCGGCCGGCCTACGGTCGGATCGTTCGCGAAGGTGATGGCGTCCACGCCTTATTCCCGTCGCGGCAGCCGCCATAGTCTTGTTTCACCTCAGCAAGCGACTAGCTTCGACCCGTTGCGAGCCGAGCGGCTCACTCGTTCTGTGGATCTCGCCGCCGGGAAGGAGGAATCTGGCGTGGGCAGCATGGTTCTTCTCGATCTGATGGGCGGCGTCGCGCTGCTGCTGTGGGGCCTGCACATGGTCCAGAGCGGGATCATGCGGGCGTTCGGCTCCGAATTGCGCCGGTTTCTCGGCAGCGTGCTGGGCAACCGATGGCTGGCGTTCCTGGCCGGCATCGGCGTGACCGCGCTGCTCCAGAGCAGCACCGCGACCGCGCTGATGGCGACATCGTTTGCCGCACGCGGACTGCTGGCGCTGGTCCCGGCGCTTGCCCTCATGCTGGGCGCCAATGTCGGCACCACCCTGATCGTCCAGGCGCTCTCGTTCAACGTCTCGGCCGTCGCCCCGGTGCTGTTCCTGGTCGGGGTCGGCGCATTCAAGCTCGGCGGCCGCACTGCAACCCGCGACCTCGGGCGAGTGGCGATCGGCCTCGGCCTCATGCTGCTCGCGCTGCATATCCTGCTCGATACGCTGGCACCCGCCGAGCAGGCCCCGGGCGTGCGAGCGCTGCTGTCGGCGATCACCGGCGAGCCGGTCCTGTGCGTCGTGATCGCCGCGCTGCTCACCTGGGCGGCGCACTCGAGCGCCGCGATCGTGCTGCTCGTCATGCCTCTCGCCTACTCGCAATTCATCACCCCGGTCGCCGCGCTGGCGCTGGTGCTCGGCGCCAACCTGGGAAGCGCCATCAACCCGATCCTGGAGGGCGGATCCACGGACCCGGCGAGCCGCCGGCTGCCGGTCGGCAACCTCGTCAACCGGCTGGTCGGGGTCGCCGTGGCGCTGCCGTTCCTCGCCCCGATCGTCGACGTCATCGCCGGCTTCGAGCCCAATCCGGCGCGCATGGCTGCCGATTTCCATACGGCATTCAACCTGGCGCTGGCTCTCGCCTTCATCTTCATTCTCGACGGCGAGGCCCGGCTGCTGGCCTGGCTGCTGCCGGAACGCAAGAAGTCCGCCGACGCGTCGGCGCCGCTCTACCTGGACGAGACCGCAATCGACACGCCTTCGGTCGCCCTCGCCTGTGCGGCACGGGAGGTGCTGCACATGGGCGACCTCACCGAGGCGATGCTGCGCCGGGGCATGACGGCGCTGATGAGCAATGACCGCAAGCTCGTCGCCGAGGTCTCACGCATGGACAACGCGGTCGACCGGCTGGACGAGGCGGTGAGGCTCTACGTCACCAAGGTGACGCGCGAGAGCCTCGACGACGCGGACGGGCGCCGAGCCATGGAGATCATCTCGTTCGCCATCAATCTGGAGCATATCGGCGACATCATCGACAAGAACCTGATGGAGCTCTCCGCCAAGAAGATCAAGCACAAGTACCAGTTCTCCCGCGAGGGCGCGGCCGAGCTGGAAGCCTTCCACCGGCGCATCCTCGACAACTTGAAGCTCGCCTTCAGCGTGTTCATCAACGGCGACGTCAAGGTCGCCCGCATGCTGATCGCCGAGAAGGCCAATCTGCGCGTCGCCGAGCTCGCGGCGGCGGAGAGCCATCTGGCGCGCTTGCGCGAGGGACGGGTGGAAAGCATCGAGACGACGTCGCTGCACCTCGACGTGCTGCGCGACCTCAAGCGCATCCATTCGCACGTCTGCTCGGCGGCCTATCCGGTGCTGGAGACCGCCGGCGAGCTGCAGCCGAGCCGGCTGCGAGACAGCGAGCAGGTGGCGCTCCCGAGCGCTGATGACGCGCCGCGGTTGCCGCTGCGATCGACATAGCGGCTCGCAGAAGTCGGCACGCCCTGAAGAATCGAGACCACGACGTGCCGGCTCGACTTTCGCGCCGGCCTAAGGCGCGCCCGCATCCTACGGCGCCTTGTCGCGATTGCGCCGCGCCGCGCGGGCGGCCAGGAATCGCGTCATCTCGCGCCGCGGCTCGTCGGTCGCGAACGACGCCGCGAAGGCGTCGATGCCGGCGCTGACCGCGGCGCGCAGCGGCAGGTCCTCCCAGGCGCGGATCAGCTTCTTCTGCTGCCGCACCGCGCAAGGGCCGGCGGCGAGGATCGATCCGACCATGCGCTCGACCGCGGCATCGAGATCGGCGGCGGCGACGACGCGCTCGACCAGCCCCCAGGCGGCCGCCTCGGCGGCGGAGAAGGTCTCCCCGAGGAGCAGGATCTCGCGTGCCCGTCCCCAGCCGACCAGCATCGGCAGAAGCGCCGCCTCGACCACCGACGGAATGCCGAGCTTGACCTCGGGCATGCCGAACAGCGAGGTCTCCGCCGCAACGCGCAGATCGCAGGCCGCCGCGACCTCGAGGCCGGCGCCGAGCGCGAAGCCGTGGATGCGGGCGATCACCGGGACCTGCAGCTCGCGCGGCGCGTGACAGCAGCGATGCACCCAGGTGATGAACCTCCGAGCGGTCGTGGCGTCGACCGTCGCCATCTCGTCGATGTCGGCGCCGCCGATGAAGGCCCGATCGCCGGCGCCGGTCAGCACCACGCAGCGCAGCGCCTGGTCGCGCGAGAGCTCCTCGAACGCCGTCACGAAGTCCGCCATCAACGCACTGTTGAGCGCGTTGAGCTTGCCGGCATTGTTGATCGTCACATGGGCGACACGGGCGCCGCCCTCGCGCTCGTCGATGCGCGTGATGACGCTACAGCGCTTCCCAGTCATAGTGACCCACTTGTTGCGGCGCCTCGACGCGGGAAGCGCTGTAGCATTCCTTGTTGCGCATGTCCTTGGTCGGCGAACCGGGTCCACTTCGCCGGGACATGCTGTAGCGTGAACTAATCGGCCGCCGGCGCGGCAGCGTCGTCGCATCACCGACGATCTGTTGCTCTCACGCCGCAGTCGACATGATCGCGTCGCAGGCCAGTCCGGCCGCATCGGCGACCCCGGGGTCGCGGGTGATCAGCGCCGCCACGATGGCGCCGTCGATGACGAGCCCGAGGGTGTGGGCGACCCGATCGGGCTGTGCCATGCCGGCCTCGCCGCACAGCGCCGCCAGCCGGCTCAGCACCACCTGCTTGTGGGCGATGGCGAGCGAGCGCATGCGGTCGTTGGCCTTGTCGTTCTCCGCCACCGCGTTGATGAACGGGCAGCCGTAAAAATCCTCGCGCCCGAACCATGTCTTCAGGGCGGGCGCGATGCGCCGCAGACGATCGCGCGGCGGACCGCCGGGGCCGTCGATGGCGCCGAGGAACCAGGCCCGCCAGGCGCGTCCTTCGCGCTCCAGCACCGCCTCGACCAGCCCGTCCTTGGAGCCGAACACCTTGTAGAGCGTGGTCTTCGCAGTGTCGGCCGCCTGCACGATGGCGTCGACGCCGACCGAGTTCACCCCGTACCGGCAAAACAGCCGCGTCGCCGCGTCGATCAGGCGGTCGCGCGGCGCGGCCGTGACCGCTTCGGCACGAGCGACCACCCCCTCGGAACCATGACTCGCAACGTCCATCACATCACTTAGCCCCGCCAGCCGCCAATCCGCAACCGCATCCGCAGTCGGCCCCGCCTGACGCGAAACCGGGCATTTGCTCCGCGCCCTGACCGGTGTTTCGGCGTCGTCGGCTCCGCGCCAGCGTGGCGTCGGGGTCGGCCCGTTGAATCTTCGATCGATTCGCGGCTGGCACGCCTCCTGCATCGTACAGACCGGTCGGTAGCCAAATCCGGCCTGCATTCCGACAGGAGAGGAGACCAATAATGACCCAAGTCGTGGCCAAGACCGCGCTGACCGGATGCCTCGCCCCCATCGACAAGGAGGGCCTCGACGCGCTGATCGCCAAGGGCAAGGCCGATCCCAAGGCGATCAAGACGCTCAAGTGCAAGACGGTGGCCGAGGGCCGCTTCCGCCATCTCAACTTCGTCCGCACGCTGCCGCCCTACATTGTCGACGAGCCGCCGGGCCTGCTCGGCGACGACACCGCGCCGAATCCGTCGGAGGCCTCGCTCGCGGCGCTTGGATCCTGCCTCGCGGTCGGCATCCACGCCAACGCGGTGGCCCGCGGCATCACCATCTTCCGCCTCGAAGTCGAGCTCGAGGGCGATCTCAACATCACCGGGGTCTGGGGCACCGGCGACCTGTCCGACAAGCCGGTCGGGTTCACCGACGTGCGGGCGAAGATCACGCTCGAGGCCGACCGGCCGCGCGAGGAACTCGACGCGCTGGTCGCCCATGCGCGGGTGTGGTCGCCGGTCGCCAACACGTTCTCCCGTCCGGTCAATCTCGAGGTCACGCTGGCGTGACCCGCGCGAGGACATGACATGCTGACCAGCACCGTCGTCAGAGAGACCACGCCGGATGCGACCGCGCCGGTGCTGGAATCCGTCCGCGCCATCGCGGCGAGCGATCTCGGCCCGATCGTGCAGCAGATCGACGCCGAGGGCCTCTATCCGGAAGCCGTGCTCCGCGCGTTCGGCGCCGCCGGCGCCTACGCCTGCCACGTGCCGGAGCACGGCAGCCCGGATCTGGTCACCGCGATCCGCGCCATGGCGATCGCCGGCGAATACTGCCTCTCCACGTCGTTCTGCATGTGGTGCCAGGACGCGCTCGCCTGGTACGTCCACGCCTCCGGCAACATCGCGCTCCAGCACGGCCTCGGCCGCGCCGCAGCGCGCGGCGAGGCGCTCGGCGGCACCGGGCTCTCCAACCCGATGAAGACCTTCTTCGGCATCGAGACCATGCGGCTGAAAGGCCGCAGGGTCGCGGGCGGCTACCTGGTCCGCGGGCTGCTGCCCTACGTCTCCAATCTCGGGCCGGACCATTATTTCGGCCTGGTGTTCGAGGTCGAGGACGAGCCGCGGCACTTCGTCATGGCCGTCGCCCACTGCGCGGCCGACAACCTGTCGCTGGTCGCCAACACCAGGTTCGTCGCGCTCGACGGCACGCGCACCTTCGCGGTGCAGCTGCGCGACGTCGTGATTCCCGAAGGCTTCGTGCTCGCCGACCCGATCGAGCCTTATCTCCAGCGCATCCGCGCCGGCTTCATCCTGCTGCAGTCCGGCATGGCGTTCGGCCTGATCCGCAGCTCGATCGAGCTGATGCGGCAGATGAAACGCCCGCTCGGGCACGTCAACAAATATCTCGAGCCGCAGCCTGAAGGTGTCGAGGAGCGGCTCGACGCGATGACCGCGACGGTGGAGCGCCTCGCCACCACTCCGTTCGAGACCGACGCCGGCTACTGGCGTGAGGTCCTCGAGGCCCGGCTGGCCGCTGGCGAAGCCTCCGTCGCGGCCGCCCACGCCGCGATGCTCCACTGCGGCGCCCGCGGCTACGTGGCGAACGCCGCGGCGCAGCGCCGCCTGCGCGAATCCTATTTCGTCGCCATCGTGACGCCGGCGACCAAGCAGCTGAGGAAGATGCTCGCCGACATGCAGAGCTAACTCCTCGGCGCGACAAGAAGACGCCCCGTAGCCCGCATGGAGCGAAGCGGAATGCGGGAACGGTCACGCAACGCGGCACCGCCGCGCCCGGACTTCCCATCGCTCCATCCGGGCTACAAACACGAGGAGTGAGCCATGAGCGACAAGGTTCTCGTCAGCCCCAGCGAGCTGAAGAGCATGCTCGAGAGCGACAACTTGGTCGTCATCGATACCCGGGATCCGGCGACCTACGCGGCCGGCCATATTCCGGGAGCCGTGAACATCCACGAGATCTTCACCTATCTGGCGATGTCGACGCCGGAAGGCGTGGCGGCGCTGAACGAAAAATTCGCCGGCGCCTTCGGCGCCGCCGGCCTCTCCGGCGAGGAGACCGCCGTCATCTACGAGCAGTCGATGAACACCGGCTTCGGCCAGTCGTGCCGTGGCTATGTGCTGCTCAAGTATCTCGGCTACCCGAAGGTGAAGATCCTGCATGGCGGCTACGCCGCCTGGACCGCGGCCGGGCTGCCGACCACCACCGAGGTCCCGGTTCCGGCGCCGAAGACCTTCCCGATCGATCCGGCGGCGTCATCGATCTTCGTCGAGCTCGCCGAGATGAAGGAGATCGTCGACGACCCGTCGATCGCCAAGCTCGACGTGCGCGACGTCGACGAATGGATCGGCGACAGCTCGTCGCCCTACGGCAAGGATTTCTGTCCGCGCAAGGGCCGCATCCCCGGCGCGGTGTGGATCGAGTGGTACCGCATGATGAAGCCGACGCCGGCCGGCCCGATGCTGAAATCGCCCGACGAGATCCTCGCCGAATGCGCCACCGTCGGAATCGGTCCGTCGACGCCCGTCGTGCTCTACTGCTTCAAGGGCGCCCGCGCCTCCAACACCCTGGTCGCCCTGAAGGAGGCCGGCGTCGACAACGTGCGCATGTACTTCGGCTCGTGGAACGAATGGTCGCGCGACCCCTCGCTCCCGATCGAGGAAGGCCTCCCGTTCTCCACTCCCAAGCCGATGACCGCCGCCGCCGCCGAATGACGGAAGACTCATCACATTTGTTTGAGCCGAAGCGGTCGCACCGACTCGGCCGGACTCCCTCTCCCCAATAGGGGAGAGGGTTGGGGTGAGGGGGTTACCGCCCCATGATCAGGCGCTATCACCCCTCATCCTGCGCTGCCGCGCGCCCCTTCTCCCTCAGGGAGAAGGGGCTGGAGGCGCTGCAAAGCAGAGAACAACGACCATACACCAGGCGTGCCCATGCTATCTGACCATCCACCACCCGGTCCCACCTGATGGCGGCGTCCGATGATCCGTTCGATCCGACCCGCCGCCTCGCCCCCGCCGGCTGCGTCTGCGGCCGCCATGCCGATGCGGCGGCGCATGACGACGCCGACGCGCGGCGGTTCGCCGACGACGAGGAGTTCCGCCTCGGGCGGCTTGTCGAGAGCGCCGTGGTGCGTGCGCTGTTTCCCGCCGAGCCGGCGCGGCGGGCCTTTCTGCAGCAGGTTGGCGCCGCCACCGCGCTCGCCGCCATCAGCCAGTTCCTGCCGCTGCGCGCCGCCACCGAAGCGCTCGCGGCCGGCGGGCCGCTGGAAAAGACCGCGCTGAAGATCGGGTTCATCCCGATCACCTGCGCCACGCCGATCATCATGGCGCATCCGATGGGCTTCTACGCCCGGCACGGCCTCGACGTCGAGATCATCAAGACGGCGGGCTGGGCGGTGGTGCGCGACAAGACGCTCAACAAGGAATACGACGCCGCCCACATGCTATCGCCGATGCCGCTCGCGATCACGCTCGGCGTCGGCTCCAACCCGGTGCCGTACACCATCCCGGCGATCGAGAACATCAACGGCCAGGCGATCATCCTGTCGGTCGCGCACAAGGACCGGCGCGACCCGCGGCAATGGAAGGGGCTCAAATTCGGCATTCCGTTCGAGCATTCGATCCACAACTATCTGCTGCGCTACTATCTCGCCGAGAACGGCATCGATCCCGACATCGACGTCCAGCTGCGCGTGCTGCCGCCGCCTGAGCTGGTGGCCAATCTGCGCGCCGGCAACATCGACGGCTTCCTCGGTCCCGATCCGGTGAACCAGCGTGCCGTCTATGACGGCATCGGGTTCATCCATCTGGTGTCGAAGGAGATCTGGCCCGGCCACCCGTGCTGCGCGTTCGCCGCCTCGCGGGAGTTCCTCACCTCCATGCCCAACACCTACGCGGCGCTGCTGCGCGCCATCATCGACGCCACCGCCTTCGCCTCGCGGCCCGAGAACCGCAAGCAGATCGCCGAAGCGATCGCGCCCGCCAACTACCTCAATCAGCCGCCGATCGTGGTCGAGCAGGCGCTGGTCGGGACCTACGCGGACGGCCTCGGCAATGTGAGGACCGACCCCAAGCGGGTCGACTTCGATCCCTTCCCGTGGCAGTCGTTCGCCGTGTGGATCCTCACCCAGATGAAGCGCTGGGGCCACATCAAGGCCGACATCGACTACAAGGCGATCGCCGAGCAGGTCTATCTGGCGACCGACACCGCCAAGGTGATGACCGAGATGGGCCTTGCCGCACCGACCACGACCTACAAGCCGATCACCGTGATGGGCAAGACCCTCGACCCGGACAAGCCCGCCGAATACCTCGACAGCTTCGCCATCAAGCGGGTGTGAGTCGCATCTCCACCTCTCCCCGCAAGAGCGGGGAGAGGGAGAAGAGCGCCGAGCAAGCCGAGAGTCCATATGAGTGGCCGCGGATCTCACCCCGGCGACGGCGCCATCCCGGCGATCCGCGCGCTCACCTCCCACAGCCGGCGCGCCGTCTCGTCGTCCTGGGCGGCCGCGGAGGGCGTGGCGAGCTTCGACTTCTCGTAATAGCCGCCGGTCTTGCCCGCGACCTCGGACGATGTCGCCAGATACAGCGACGTCAGGGCGCCGCGTTCCGGCGTGATCGCGGCGACCCGCTTGGCGAGATTGATCGCCAGCCTGAACAGGCCGCCGTTTTCCTCGCCGAAGCGGGTGGCGACGAAGCCCGGATGGAGACAGTTGACGGTGACGCCGGTGCCGTCGAGACGCCGGGCGAGCTCGCGGGTGAACAGGATGTTGCACAGCTTCGAGCGCTGATAGGCGCGAAACCCGGTGTAGCGCTTTTCCCCCTGCAGATCGTCGAAGTCGAGGGTCACGCCGCGATGGGCGTCCGACGCGACATTGACGATGCGCGACGGCGCCGAGGCGATCAGCCGGTCGCGCAGCAGGTCGCTCAGCAGGAAATACGCCATGTGGTTCAGCGCGAACGTCTTCTCCAGGCCGTAGGCGGTGAGCTGGCGGCGCTGGAACATCGCGCCTGCATTGTTGATGAGAACATCGATGCGCGGCAGCGCGGCGTGGAGCGCGGCGCCGAGCTCGCGCACCTGGTCGAGCCGCGCCAGATCCGCATAGTGGATCGCGACATCGGCCTTCGGCGCCCGGCGCTTGACGAGCTCCACCGCCTCGACGCCGCGCGGCGGGTCGCGGCCGACCAGCACCACCCGCGCGCCGCGTAGCGCGAGCTCCGTCGCGGTCTGCAGGCCCACCCCCGACGTGGCGCCGGTGACCACACAGACCTTGTCCTGCATCGGGCTCATGACATCCGCCTCATTGCGCCATGCATTGCAGCAGCAGGTCGAGCGCGGCCTCGGAGAACGCCCGCATGTTGGCGACGCGGTCGGCGCTGCCGGTCTCCACCGTGATCACCCGGTCGACGGCGCCGGCGACCGCGATGCAGCTGTGCCCGGCGGCGTCGCCATAGCGGTTGCCGGTCGGCCCGGTCGCCCCGGTCTCGGCGATGCTCCAGCTGGCGGCGAACGTCTCGCGGACCGTGCGCGCCGCCAGGCTCGCATAGGCCTCGGTCGAGGCCCGCATGCCCCTGACCGCGTCGTCCGGAATGTCGATCAGCAGCCGCCGCGCCTGGCGCGTGTACACCACCGCGCCGCCGAGAAAATACGCCGATGCGCCCGGCACCGCCAGCAGCGCCGCCGAGACCAGGCCGCCGGTCGAGGATTCCGCCACCACGACGGTCTCCTTGCGTTCCTTGAGCAGGCCGGCCAGTTTTTCGGCCCTGGGCAGCAGCTTTTCCATGCGCGATCCTGACCCGACGATCTTTGACACCGCCATCTATGCCGCGAGCCGTCTGCGGGCAAGCCCGATCGAGGCAACCAATCCGCCGGGGCGGCGTTGTCATCCCATCGGAATCGGCGCGAGGATGGTACCGGCCAGACTACCGCGGCAGGAACAGCACGTTGCGCGACTCGATGTCGGTTCCCCAGCTGGTGTTCCGGCCGAGCCGCGCGATCGTCGGCAGCGCCTTGAGCCTCTCGCCCCGCTGGACGATGACCGCATCATAGCCGAAGTCTCTGCAGATCGCCGCCGTGCAGGCGCCGGGGTCCTGGTAGGTGCCGGACATCAATTCGAGCAGCATGACCGGGTGGTCGCGCGCGATCGTTTCGCGCGCGCCGTCGAGCACCTCGCGCTCGCTGCCCTCGACGTCCACCTTGATGAAGCGCACGTCGGTGTGGCCGAACGCATCGAGCGCGCGGATCTCGACCTCGTAGGTGCGGTTGCGGCGGAACTGCGCATGGGTGCGCTTCAGGCTGCCGGCGAGATGCAGCACCATGCCGTCATCGGCCAGCGGCACATGGAAGGTGCCGCGCCCCGGCCGGTCGGAGAGCGCCATTTCGTGCACCTCCGCGCGCCCGCGCAGCATGCGCCGGGCGAACGCCGCGTAGTCCGGGTTTGGCTCGAAGGCGACGACCCGTTCCGCGATGCCGCCGAGCGCCCAGGCGTAGACCCCCTGGTTGGCGCCGACATCGATCGCGGTGCCGCCGGGCGGCAACAGCTCCGACAGAACGCCGAGCTCCGGCTCGCCGCTGCACACTTCCTCCGCGATCCGCCGCCGGTAGAACCGCGCCGCCGGCATCAGCAGCGCCAGCCTTTCGCGCCAGGGAAGCGACATGACAACAATCCGATCGCAGCTGCTCGCCTCGACGCTGTTTGTTTGATGGTCCGATGCATGGGCGATCCATTTGCACCAAACTCGGCCGGACTCCCTCTCCCCATTTGGGGAGAGGGTGGGGTGAGGGGGTTACCGCCCCATGATCAGGCGCTACCACCCCTCATCCTGCGCTGCCGCGCGCCCCTTCTCCCTCAGGGAGAAGGGGCTATTGCCGCTTCACCGTCTCACCAAACAATATGTACATCCCCCTCACCGCGCCAGCGGATCGGGCCGCACCTGCAGCTTGAACACCTTCGGCTGCGCCTCGCGGCCGCCCTCGCCGTGGAACACCGCGCGGGTGCCCGACGTCGTCCACAGACCGCGGCCCTTCCAGCCGGCGCCGGCGTCGTCGATGCGCCCGTCCACGTTCTTGGTGAAGAAGCCCATCGGATAGGGAACCCGCAGGTTGACGAATCTTTCTCCGACCAGAGCGAGCAGCGACTCGCCGCCGTTGGTCGAGGCGATCGGCACGTTGGCGCCGAGGCCGAGCGTATTGTAGCGGTCGACCCAGATGTAATAGGCGTGGTCGGCGCTGCCCGGATCGCTCACGTCGCGGAACTGCGGCCCGGGAAACCGGTACAGCGTCCAGCCTTCCGGACAGTGCTTGCCGGTCGCCGCCGCCGGGCCGTTGAGCGGGCCCTTGCACTTGCGGCGGTCGAAGCTCGCCATGTGGCCGCTGGAGAGCACGGTCCACACCACGCCGTCGAGATCGAGGTCGATGCCGCGCGGGCCGTAGCCCTCGTCCGGCGGCAGGTACACCTCGGCAAGCGCCGTCTGCGACGGATTTGCTCCCGGCGTCAGCCGGATGATATAGCCCGGCTGGTCGATGCGCGAGAACCCGACGCCCATCGACTGGCCCCAGATCGAATCGTCGACCGGGCTCGGCTGCACGCCGTAGAACGCCGCCATGATCCGCTTGTCCTTGGCCGGATCGAGCGGCTGGTCGGCCTCGACCCAGTCGTCGCGCTTGCCGTTGCCGTTGGTGTCGATGATGAGCGGCGTCCACCCCTGCGCTGCCGCCGCATCGCCGGTCTCCTCGAGCTTTCTGGTATTCAGCCAGCCGACGACGCCGCTCTGCGGGCCGCCGGCGCTGGTCCACAGCGTGCGGTCGGCGTCGTTCGCGAAATGGAGGTGATGGGTGGTGAAGCAGGTATCGATCAGCGTCCACTTGCGGCTCTTCGGATCATACATCGAGAGCTGGCGCGCCGATTCGCCGAGCGGCACCACCTTGGCGGACGGATGGTCCGAGCCCTTCCGGCAGAACTCCGGGTTGGCGGCGGGCGGGCGGAGCCGCGCCGTGAACCACACCCGCCCCTTCTCGTCCATCATCGGGTTGTGGATGCTGGTGTGGCCGTCCCAGATCGGCTCGTCGCCCCAGTACACCGACGGGCCGCGCGGCAGGTCGAGCGACGACGGCGTCGCCGGATCGAGATAGGGATGGCGCACCGTCGACGCCGTGTTGCTGATCGGATCGAGCACCGGCACCAGGTCGGTGCTCTCCTCCGGCGAGCCGTAGATCGGGCCGTTGGCGTTGACCGTCGGGTCGCGCTTGTCGCTCGACGCCGCGTCGTGCACATAATGTTTGCTGCTCGCCCAGTCCCACATGGTGATGACGACGTTGCGCTCCAGGCCCTGCGGCCGCGGCGGCTTGGCGAACGGCAGCTCGCCCTTGGCGATGCGGTCGGTCCAGTCGCCGAGCAGCGCATACGCCTTGTCCGGGCCCATGCGGGCGAGCGTCACCGCCATGTTGCCCATGGCCTGACCGGATTGGGTGCGGCGCGCCCAAGCGGTCGCCGCGTCGTCGTTCTCCTTGTGCTCCTTCGGCACGGTGCGCACGCCCCGGGTGCCGAGCGCGTGGCACGACTGGCAGGAATTCTTCAGCGTGTCGATCCAGTAGCTCTGCGCCTTCATTACCTCGGGGATGCCGTTGCCCTCCGGCCCGGTGCCGGGGAACTCGCTCTTCGCCGGGATCCTCATCATCGAATACCAGTAGACACCCGGATAGTACTCGGCGGCCGCCGCCTCGCTCGGCGCCGGCACCGCCGTGATGTCCATGGTCCGGCCCGGCGCACTCGTCTGCTTGGCCGAGTCCACCAGCCCATAGCCGCGCGCCCACACGCTGTAGCGCGCCTGCGGCAGGTCCGGGATCAGATAGCGCCCGCGGTCGTCCGTCACCACCACCTTGGCGTACCTGGTGGGAAGCTCCGTGGTCTCCGCGACCACCCACACGCCTGCCTCCGGCCCGTGGGGTCCGCTGACCGTGCCGCCGAGATCGTGCTCGCCGACCGCAACGGCCGGCTCGGCGCGCACCGCAGACGTGGTCGCCGTAAGCAGCGCCGCGATGGCGAGGGTCGCAATCGTTCGGCCCGATATCATGATGACCTTCCTGCACTGAATGACGCCGCATCGTAGCCCGGATGAAGCGAAGCGCAATCCGGGAACAGCCGGCGCACCCTAAAACAGCGTATAGATGAACGGCGCCACTGCCGAGCCCTGGGTCAGGATGATGAGCCCGCCGAACACCAGCAGCACCACCAGGATCGGCGCCAGCCAGAATTTCTTGCGCACCCGCATGAACTGCCACAGCTCGATGAGAAACGACATGTTGCCTTCGCGCTCCCGCAGGTTATGCGCCAGAGTTTTGCCGCCCGTACAACACACAGTCTTGTTTGGTCGACACCCGATCAACAAATGCTGCGTCCTCCCTCTCCCCAGCGGGGAGAGGGTCGGGGTGAGGGGGCTCCGGCTCTGCTGATAGGTCCGTAACCCCCTCACCCCAGCCCTCTCCCCAAATGGGGAGAGGGAGCTCGGCCGTGCCCGCGGCGCACGCGTCCTTTCAATTCGAGACTGCAAGCAACAGCCCCATCACCACGTCGTCATATGCGGCCGCTTCTTCCCCGCCCGCACCGCCGGCGCGGCACGCGACCGCAGCCCGCGCATGATCCAGGCCCGCGTCTCCGCCGGATCGATGACATTGTCGATCTCCAGGAACGACGCCATGTTCAGCGCCTTGCCGCGCTCGTAGAGCTCGGCCACCAGCTTGTCGTAACTGGCATTGCGCTCCGCCTCGTCGGCGATCGCCGCGAGCTCGTTGCGGTAGGCGAGGCGCACCGCGCCTTCGAGCCCCATGCCGCCGAACTCGCCGGTCGGCCAGCTCACCACGAAGAACGGCGCGTGGAAGCTGCCGCCCGCCATGCCCTGGGCGCCGAGGCCGTAGCCCTTGCGCAGCACCACGGTGAAGAACGGCACCGTGACGTTGGCGCCGGTGACGAACAGGCGCGACACTCTACGCACCAGCGCGGTCTTCTCGGCGTCGGGCCCCACCATGAATCCCGGCGTGTCGGTGAGTGAGAGCACCGGCAGGTCGAAGGCGTCGCACAGCTCGATGAAGCGGGCCGCCTTGTCGGCCGCTTCCGCGTCGATCGCCCCCGACAGATGCTTTGGATTGTTGGCTATCAGCCCGAGTGGCCGCCCCTCGATGCGGATCAGCGCCGTGACCATGCCGATGCCGAACTCCTTGCGCAGCTCCAGCACCGAGCCGTCGTCCGCCAGGGTCGTGATGATCGGCCGGATGTCGTAGACCCGCAGCCGGTTCTCCGGCACCAGCTCGCGCAGCCGCCGCTGGTCGGCGCAGCGCCAGCTGTCCACCGGTCCCTGGAAATACGAAAAGTATTGTTTGGCCGCCGCCACCGCCGCCGCCTCGTCGGCGACCAGCACGTCGATCACGCCGTTCGGCGCCTGCATGCTGACCGGGCCGACCTCGTCCGGGCAAACCACGCCGAGCCCG
>Ga0181526_10002517_pt1 | contig 15917 bp, 21 predicted proteins | sample PEATcosm2014_Bin_35_FD_119750 | JGI IMG/M metagenome (GOLD analysis project Ga0181526, IMG submission 119750) | Peatland microbial communities from MTU Mesocosm Facility, Houghton, MI, USA - PEATcosm2014_Bin06_30_metaG | ecosystem: Environmental > Terrestrial > Soil > Wetlands > Peat | place...
GACCGTCATCCTGATCGGGCTCGTCGCCTGGTTCACCGTGCGCAACGGCGCCCCGTCGGTGATCGCCTGGTGCACACGGATGTGGAGCTACATCGGCGCCGGCGTCGCGGATCTCAAGTCGGCGCAGACCGCGCTCGCCGGCGACGTCGCGATCCTCAAGAACGACGTCGAGGCGATCCGGGCGCACCTCGGCCTCGCCGCACCCGCGGCACCGGCGGCGGCCGCGGCGCCGGCCGCAAAGCCCGCCGGGAGCTGAGCATGCGCCCGGTCGACGTCATCCGAAAGGTCGCCCCGCGGGCGCGGCCCGAGTACGTGGCCGCGTTCGAGGAGGGCGACCACCTGCTCGCCGCCGCCGGCGTCACCACGCCGCTGCGCCTTGCGCATCTGCTCGCGCAAATCCTCGAGGAGACCGGCGGCCTCACCATCACGGAGGAGAGCGGCAACTATTCGGCGGCGCGCATGTGCGTGGTGTGGCCGTCGCGGTTCCGCAGCCTCGCCGAGGCCGCACCCTACGCCCACGACGGCGAAAAGCTGTTCAACCATGTCTACGCCGACCGCATGGGCAACGGTCCTCCGGCGAGCGGCGACGGCTGGCGCTACCGCGGCCGCGGCATCCTGCAGACCACCGGCCGCGCCGCTTATGCCCGCTACGGCAAACGCTGCGGCGCCGATTTCCTCGGCAACCCGGATCTCGTCTGCTCGGCGCAATACGCGCTGCAGCCGGCGCTCGCCGAATGGACCGATGCGGGCTGCAACGCGCTCGCCGATCGTGACGACATCCACGCCATCACCCGGCGGCTCAACGGCGGCTACACCAACTTCGCCGAGCGGGTGCGCTGGCTCGACGTCGTCAAGCCGCTCGTCGGCAGCGTCGAGCTGACACCCGCGCCCGCGGGTCTTCGGCCGCTGCCGAGCCCGGCGGCGCGGCCGGCGCCGGCCTCCCGCATCGACCCGGTCGGCGCCGGCGGCAGCCTCGGCGCCGCCCTGGTGGCGGCGTGGAAGGCGATCGACGGCCACGCGCCGTGGCTGGTGGTGGCGCTGCTCGCGGGCGCCGGCGCGCTCGCCGCCGCGCAGTTCATCAGGAGGACATAGCGATGTGGAGGACCGCACTGGCGTGGAGCCGGAATTCGGCCACGCACCTGTGGGCGAACCTGGTGATCGCGGTCTCGGCCGTGGCCGAAGGCGTGGCCCACTATGCCGACCAGGTCACCGGCGTCGCCGCCGATCTGGTGGGCGATCCCGATCTGAAGACGCAGCTGCTCGCGCTCGTCCCGCACGACCGCGTGCCGCTGATCATCATCGCCATCATGGTGATCACCAAGCTGGCGCGAAACCGCTCGATGGCACGATAGCGAGGAGCAGCATCACATGATCGTCCAGCCTCACGGCGAAAAATCGGCTCTCGCGTCGAGCTTGCGCGCTTCACCCTCCCCTGGAAGGGGAGGGTCGCCGCGCTCTTGCGCGGCGGGGTGGGGTGAAGCCACGAACACTGAGCATGTGGAAGGGCTGCCACCCCCACCCGGCGCCGCAGAGCGGCGCCGACCTCCCCCCTCCAGGGGGAGGTGGCAGCTGTCGGCGTGCCCGAACCTCTGTCAGCTGATGTCCCGCCAGCCCGGGGAGGCCTGACATGGGCCTCGCCCCGGGAGATGCCCTCAACCGCATCATCGTGGTGGCGGCGCTCGTCGCCTGTTGCCTGATCGTTGCGGCGATCATCGCCTTGATCGCGGTGCTGGGCTGATGGCGCCGCGCGAGGAAAAACCGCCGATGAGCCCCATGGAGCCCGGCCCATGATGTGGCTGAAGATCGCCTGGGGTTTCCTGCAGGGCAACCTCGGCACCATCGTGTCGGCGATCACCGGCACGATCGGCAAGCTCAGCGACAACGACACGGCGAAGCTCACCGGCGCGATCGGCGCCGAGCGCGACGTCGCGGTGGCGCAGATGCAGGCGAGCGCCGCCGCCTGGCACGACCGCGCCGCCATGCTCTCCGGCCTGTGGTGGGTGCACGGGCTGATCGCCGCCGTGCTGGCGCCGGCGATCTGGCACCAGGGTTTGGTGATCCTCGACTCGTGCCCGTGGCTGCCCGGCTTCGACGGCTTGCTGCCGGCGATCGCGCCGCACCAGGTCGGCTCCTGGCGGGTGGCGGCGCTGCCCGGCGCCTACGCGGATCACGAGTGGCAGCTGATCATGAGCCTGCTCGGCATCCAGTCGGCGCTGGTCGGCGGCGGCAGCTTTCTCAGGTGGCTCAGCCGGTAGCGAGAATGAGCACGAGCGGGGAGGGGACGGATGAGCGGGCCGACCTGGCAGGAGATCTACTACATCGTCGCCGCGCTGAGCCTCGCCGGCGGCGCCGTCGCCGGCACCGTGGTGTGGCTGTTCACGCGGTTCAACGCCCACGAGCGCGACCTCGCCGAGTTCAAGCTCAAGGTCGCCGAGGACTACGCCACGACCAAGCTGGTCGAGCGGGTGGAGAGCCGGATGACCGAGGCGGTGAACCGGGTGGCCGATTCGGTGGCGCGGATGAACGAGGCGTTCAACGCCGCGGTGCGGATGATGATGCGGCGGAAGGACCCCTCGTAGGACTTAGCGGGATCCCTGGCTTCGCCGATACGTCTGTCGGAATGGCCGGACTTGACCCTAAAGCGACATTAGCTTGTGGCCCTCATCGACGATCGTGGGCGCCACCGGGCGCGCTCATAACGCCAACTCGTCGAGCAGGGCCTTGGCCTCCTTCAAGTCAAACGTGTCGAAGCCCTCGGTTAACCAGCCAAAGACCGGGGCGAGAAGATCGTGGGCCCACTGTCGTTTGCCCTGATCGCGCCAGAAAAGCGCCCGTCCCTTTCGCCCGCGCATACCCGCGCGCCTTAAGTGTCAAAGGCTTGCTCCCGCGGCCGGCCGACTGCTTACCTCCCGGTGCCAGCGTACCACGCTCGGACAATCCTCCGGGATGCCAAGGTCAAGCAATTTTGCGAAGTCGATTGAGCACAGCGCGGTAATGTCTGCGACCGTGAACCGGTCACCCGCAACAAACCGGTTTTCCCTTAGCTGATCCTCGAACTTGCGGTAAAACCGGTTGAGCCGCCCCCTACCGCGCTCGATCAAAGCCGGGATCTGCGGCACGGGTTCCAGGCTTCCCTGCAGGCCGCGATCAACGAACGCGGGATGCGAGTTGCGAAGGACCTCCGCCGCTCCGGTCATTCCCTCTTCGTAGGCGCGCCGCTCCCACATCTCGATAACAGCCTTCTCGCGGCCATTAGCGCCCATCAGGTTCGGTTCGAGACGCTCTTCCTCCAGGAATCGGCAGATCGCCATGGCCTCCCCAATCCGAAGGCCATCGCCAGTCTCGAGCATGGGTACCAGCGCATGCGTCCAGGTTTTAGTATAATCGGCTGTTAGGCCAAACTCGTACCCGACCTCCTTCGTCTCCGGCATGTCAAGTCCCTTTTCTAAAATGAACATTCTGACCCGTCTGCAGTTTGGCGCTGGCTGCCAGTTGTACAGCTTCAATTTCTCCTCCTCATTTATCGCGAATCGTTTGGCATTCCTTGGCTCAGTTCATCGAGCAGCTTCTTGGCCTCCTGCAGAGGCGGTCTCTCGAACCCTTGCGTGAACCAGCGATACAAAGGTGCGATCAGTTCGCGCGCCTCGATCTGCTTGCCCTGGTCGCTCCACAACCGGGCAAGGCTAATGGCAGCACGAAGCTCCCACGTCTTGGCGCTCTGACGGCGTGCTACATCGAGCGCCCTATTGAAGGACACCTCGGCGGATTTGTGGTCTCCTTCCAATCTCAGCAGTTCCCCGTGCCGTCGATGCAACTCCGGTTCAATCCACCGCTCTTGCGTCTTCTCGACCAGGCCAAGACCTTCGGCGAGCTCGTCCAAGGCCCGCGTTCGATGCCCAGCTTTTCCGTGAGTATCGGCCAGCAGCAACAAGAAAAACGGTACGAACAAAATGGACCCAGACGCCCGATAGGCGACCAGCCCCTCCATTAATTTATCCGCGCCCTCCCGTTCCTCGCCAAGCGCGGACAGGCACCACCCGCGAAACATTGCTCCATATGCGGAAAGCCAATCAATGTTTTGAGCAACAAGTTCCTCGGCATGTTCCATGATGGTAGGTACCGTTTCGACTCCCCATTCGCCCAATAGCGCATTCGTTAGAGCGTATGAGAGCGAGTAACGGTGCGCGAGATTCCGTGCCGCCATGAGCGCCTCATGTATGGTCAAATGAGCTTGATCGAGATACCCTAGAGCAAAGAGCGCCCGAGAATGGAGCGCGAGCGAGGCAATGTGCTCGTCCTCGAGTGACCGACGTCTTACCGTCTCTTTGAATGTGAGTGCATCCTTGGAGCAACCGCGGGCTCGCGTGAAATCCCCCTGTATCAGGTATGTCATCGCCAGATATCGGTCACCGATAACCTTCACGGCGGGGTCATCGCGAACAAGGCCGGCTTGGACCAGTTCGGCGGCAATCTGCCGAGCCACCTCGGTCTCTCCGCGAAGATAGTGATGCGACCACAGGGGGATCATGGGTTCGAAGTGAACTGGGCGGTTGAGACTTTCCCACAAATCTCGCGCACGACCATATGCTGCTCCGAGTTCGGGCGACGCAGGCCCTCGCGTCGTCATCAAGGCGGACCCGATGGCGACCTGAATGGTAAGCTCTTGATGTCGGCGCCAAGCGTTCTCCGGTAGGCTGCAAAGCAGCGTCAATCCTTTATTCAAATGTGCCAACGCCTCTGTCATGTCCGCCCGGGATACTGACTGCTGGCCTGCCTTGAGCCAATACTCGATGGCCTTTTCCCGTAGCCTGCCCTCTGCAAAGTGATAAGCGAGAAGGTCCGGCTGCGCCTCCGCCATATGCGGAAAAATTTCTTCGATCTTGGTGCCGATGCGGGCGTGAAGTTCTCTTTTGGTCTCCCGTAGCAGCATTCCATAGGCCGCATCCCGGACCAGCGCGTGCTTGAAGAGATAGTCGGCATGCGGCGGCAAGCCCTGCCTGAACAGCAAGCCGGCGTGAATGAGACGGTCAAGCGCCGACACCAGCTCCGCCTCTGTCTCTTTCACCACCGCGGCCAGCAAGCCATGTGAGAAACCTCGCCCGATCGCCGCCCCGATCTGCGCCACCTCTTTGGCGGGACCGAGCCGGTCGAGTCGGGCCATCAGCGACGCGTGCAAGCTTGTAGGCACCGCCAGGGCAGGCGACGGAGCCGCTGCAACTGCGCGCCGGGCGGCGCCCTCGGTGTCCGCCTCCAGCACTGCCTTCGTCATCTCCTCCACGAACAGGGGAATGCCGTCGGTACGCTCGACGATCTCCGCCACCACATCCGGCGATAGTCCCTGGTTCCCAACAAGCCGCGCGATGATGGCCGCCGCCTCACGCTCTCCTAGCCGGTTGAGGGTCAGGCTCGCCACATGCGATTGCCCCACCCAAGGCGGGTTGAACTCGGGGCGGAAAGTCACGATGAGCAGCGCCGGAAGAGTTTTGATTCGGTCCACGCTCCGGCCAAGCGCCTCAAGGCTCGTCGGATCAATCCAATGCACATCCTCGAAGATCATCAGGACTGGATTCTGGCGTGCCAATCCCGCGAGTTGCGACCTCAGCGCTTCCAGCGTTCTTTCCCGACGTTGTTGCGGGGTCGTGTCGAGCGCCGGGTAACGTCCATCGTTCGGGAGCGACAGCATCTCGGCGAAGAGTGCGGCATCCTGGGTCGAGGTCTGGGCGAGCAGGGCATCGAGCTTGTCGAGCTTCGCCTGCGCGTTATCGTCGTGAGTTAGTCCGGCGGCACGTTCCGTCTGGCCAATGATCGGATAGAGCGCGCTGTCTGTATGCTGCGGCGAGCAGAAATAGCGCAAGCGGGTGTGAGGTTCCTTGGCGAGGCGTTCCATAAGGGCTACGGTGAGACGCGATTTTCCAACGCCTGCCTCACCCGAGAGCAGCACCACTTGGCCTCCGCCGGTCTTTGCCCTGGACCAGCGCCTAAGAAGCAATTCCAATTCTTCTTCCCGCCCAACGAGGTCCGTCAGGTCGGTCGTGTGTAGCGCCTCGAAACGGCTCTCCACGGAACTCACACGAAGTGCCGCCCAGGCCCGCGTCGGCTCGGCGATACCCTTGAGGTCCCTGGCCCCAAGGTCCTCCAGCTCGAAGAGATTGCCGAGAAGCCTTCGCGTGCTTTCGGCAACGACGACTGTATTCGGCTCCGCGATCCCCTGCAGACGTGCCGCGAGGTTCGGGGTCTCGCCAACGATGCCGCGCTCCTGAGCCTCACCCGAGCCGATGAGGTCACCCACCACCACGAGCCCCGTCGCTATGCCCACACGGGCTTGCAGGGGTGCGAGGGATTTCAGCATGGTCACCGCTGCGATCAACTCAAGCCCCGCCCGTACTGCCCGCTCGGCGTCATCCTCGTGGGCCTGGGGATAGCCGAAGTAAACCAGGACGCCGTCGCCCATGAATTTTGCGACGAACCCGTCGAAGCGGTGCACGGTTTCGACAACGCATTTCTGATAAGCCGAAATGACCTCTCGCAAATCCTCGGGATCCATCCGGGCGGACAGCGCCGTCGAAGCGACAAGGTCCGAGAACACCACCGTGACTTGCCGACGCTCCGCGGTGTCTTGCGGCTTCCCCTCGGTCACAGGGGGGCGTTGGGCCGTGACCGGGGTATTGTCGCCGGCAAGCTCGGCGATCGCGCGCAGCATCCTTCGGCGATCACCGAGGACAATGCCGAGGTCCTTCAGGTCTTGATCCGTCAAGTCGCGAAGGACCGAGAAATCAATGCGGTTTTCGGCGAAACGCTGGGCGTACTCGAACATGCCGAGCTTTTTGAGCCAGTCAGAAATCTCCTGCATTGCCGCCACCGAGGGTCTGGTCGTGGTCCAACCGAGCTTTGGAACAGGACAACAGAGACTCTATCCCGATATGGCCCGGAAAGCACTTGTCCCTCTCGAATTCCGACACGCTGTCTGCGCCGCACATCACCGCTTCGCCGTCGATCGTCGCCGACCGTACCGGCGGCGAGCGCAGCGCGGCGGCGATCGAGGGGACTCGGTCGGTCCAGTCGTGGCCCCGGCGGGTGAACGCGCGCATCTGGTCGCCGTCGTGCCGGCAGATGAAGCGGCAACCGTCGTGCTTTATCCCATGAGCCCACAGCGGACCAGTTGGCACGACATCGCGAATTGTCGGCAGGCCGGGCGCGATGAATCCGCCGGGTGGCGGGTGGTGGAGGCCACCGGTGCGGCATTGCCCGCTCCGCCGCCTGATCACTGTGCCCGGCGCGTCCCCAAGACGGCGCCTCGCCGGACCGACGGCGCCGGCGGTCGCTTCGGGATCGGGTCGAGCAGCTCGATGAGCCTCGTGGCGTCTGCCGCCGTCGTCATGCGACGATCAACGCCCATCAGCGTGACCTCGCCGGATTCAAGCTCGAGGTCGCCGAGGACTACGCCACGGACGTCACGTGTTCATGCCGAATGGGGCGTCGCGACTGCCCTGTTTGTTCTTGTGTCGCCCTGCGGTTGAACTATCCTGACGGCAGTTCCGCCTCGAACCATCGGGAGCGCGCTGCTGCACCTTGCCTCGATCATGGGATGCCTCGTGCTGGCTACCTGGTCTGGTCTCGCGCCGGGTCACGCGGAGAAGCGCCTCGCGCTGGTGATCGGCAATGACCGCTACCAGAACCTTCCGGCGGAGGAGCAGCTGAAAACGGCCGTCAACGACGCCCAAGCGGTCGGCGATGCGCTGGCGCGGATCGGGTTCGAGGGGTGCGCGGGGAAAACGTGAGCCGCCAAGCGCTGGTCGACAGGCTCGACGAGCTGACACGCCGTCTGGGGCCCGGGGACACCGCGTTCGTCTTCTTTGCGGGCCACGGGGTCACGCTCGGCGGCGGCAACTACATCCTTCCCAGCGATGTCCCCAACGTGGAGCCCGGACAGGAGACGCGGCTGGCACGCGCGTCGCTCGGCGAGACCGATATCGTGTCCGACCTGCAGGGGCGCGGTGCGCGCGTCGCCATCGTGGTGCTCGACTCCTGCCGCAACAATCCGTTCCGCCGGCCCGGCGTGCGCGGCGTCGGAGGAGAGCGCGGGCTCGGCCGGATCGAGCCGGTGCGCGGCGTGTTCACGCTCTATTCGGCAGGGATCGGCCAGACTGCTCTCGACCGCCTGGGCGATGCGGACAGCAATCCGAACTCGGTCTTCACCCGTGTCCTGGTGCCGGCGCTCGGCCGTCCCGGGATCCACCTCGGCGACCTTGCGGTCGAGGTGCGCGAGGAGGTGGCACGGCTGGCCGAGACCGTTGGCCACGATCAGCGTCCGGCCTATTACGATGAGACGATCGGCGGCCGGGTCTATCTGGCGGGCGCCGCCGGCGCCGATCATGCGCCTGCTGGATCGGGAGCTTCGGCAGAGGTCAGACCGGTGGTGCCGCAAATCTCGGCGCCCGCAACGCCGCAGCCCTGCGCGGCGGCCGAACGGCACTGGCAGAGCGCGGAGGCGATCGGCACCCGGGCGGCGCTGGAGGACCACCTTGCGCGGTTTCCCGACTGCGCGTTCGCCGGACTGGCCCGAGCCAAGCTCGCCACCCTGAGCGAGCCTCCGGTCGCCGCGGAGACGCAGCGCCCGGAGGGCCGCCAGCGCCCGGGCAGCTACTGGGATCTCGACGGCTCGCTGGTCCATCTGGATGGCTCGGGCAGGGACCCGGCGCGGCGGATCTACTACAACCAGCCGACCGCGACCGCATCGGCCGGCGGCGCGGGGCCGGGAACGCTGCTGTTCTCCGGGCGGCGAAACGGCGACCGATACGAAGGAACCGCCTACGTGCTCGCGGCCAGGTGCGGCACCTTTCCCTAGGATGTCAGCGGCCGGGTCACCGACAGCGATCAGGAGATCGTGCTGACCGGGAACGCGCCACGGATCGATCCCTCGACCTGCCGCGTCACCGGCCACCGACCCCAGACCCTCACCCTCGTCTATCGCTACCGCGTCAACTGATGCAGCATCCCTCGCGCGCAGCCCGCAAGGTCGCCCTCGGGCTTCTGCTCCTGGCCGCGACGCTCCCTTTGGCGGCGATCGCCGAGAGCCCGAAGGCGGACGGGGCCGGCGACGGGGCGAGCGCGCTCGCCGCGATCGCGCCGCCGATCGTGTCGCGGGAAAAATGGCAGGCGAAGCCGGCGCAACCGGGGATGAAGGCGCAAACGATCTCCGGCATCGTGCTTCACCACACCGGCGAACGGAAGAACTTCAAGGCCACCCTCGAAGCCAAGATGCGCGGCCTGCAGTCGTTCTCGCAGAATCCCGGCATGGTCTCGCCGACCCACGCCAAGCCGGCGTGGCCGGACGTGCCCTATCATTTCTATGTCGACGTGACCGGCCGCATCGCCGAGGGCCGCGATCCCCGTTTCGCCGGCGACACCAACACCGGCTACGACACGTCGGGGTACATCCAGGTCGTGGTGGAAGGCGACTTCGAAAAGGAGACGCCGGAGCCCGCACAACTTTCCGCCGTGCGCGATCTGCTGGTCTGGCTGAGCCTGTCGTGGGGCGTTCCGCCGGGCGCCATCACGGTGCACAAGGACCACGCACCGACCGATTGCCCAGGTCGCAATTTCCTCGCGGCTTTGCCGAAGCTTCGGGTCGAGGTCACCGAGGCGCGGCGCCGGGCCGTCAGCGAGGTCTGCCGCCGGCCGTCACCGGGCGCGGTCCGGCCCTACTGCGGCGCCGAGGCGGACTGATCCGGAGCAGCAGGGAAGCGCGGCATGATGGGGCGACGCGCTGGGGTTTGTACCGTTCGGCGTCGGGACGCGCTCATAGTTCCTTCACCGCTCCGCCGCCGGCGCATACGGTCCGGCCGGGATGCTCCGCAGGATAAAGATGGCCGACGCCTTCCTCCGCCATCGCCTCACTGCGGGCGCGTCGCGTGGCATCGGGTTTCGGTCCAGAGGGAGAACCGAATGCGTTTCAATGGCCAACCTCGCGCGGAGGTTTTCGACCAGGCGGGCAGACTTCGCAGCCACCTGAACCCGCCGCAGAGACGGCGACGACCGGATTGGCCCTAAGGGCGTCGCGGTCCAGCATCGTCCGGAATGCCAGCAGGCGGCTGATCCGGGATCCGGCCGCCTGCTGGCATTCCGCATTCCGGCGCGGGAGCTTCGAAATCGCGCTTGACGCCTTGCTTCGTTCAGTACGCCCGATGGATGCGTGCTGACTATCGCCGTTTGGGGGGCGGGGGCGGAGGCGTCCGGCATGCCGGATCGGGTGTCATGCCAACCTGAATATCGGGAGCGTAGTTGTTCATGGCGCCGCTTGCCGCGTCGACGCCAATGCCGATGATCCCGCCCAGGATGATATTGCCCGCCGCCATGCCTTCTAAGTTCGACGGGATGGTGCCAATGCCATCGATGTAGCATTCCTTGGTGCAATGCACGCCGATGTTGGAGCCGCCTTTCTGCAAGGTGAGCGTGCCCGGCGTGATGACAGTTTGAGTCCCGATTGTTGGAGAGGTCAATGTGCAGACGGCTCCCTGGACGCCTGGAGTGTTCACTGCCACGATCTGCGTTGTGCCCTTTGTGATCGTTGCGCAACCCGTTAGTATCGCATACCCCGCAAAGAAGATCGCGATTGCACTCCAGTGCCCCATACGCATGTCCCAGCTCCCCCCAGCTGGGCCCAATGCCCGACAACCAGAGCTGGAATGCAATCCGGATATTTCAGGTTCCCTCACTCGACGGCTCGCAGCAACGCTATATCACCGGAGTACACTCGGGGCGCCGTGGCGAACCGAAGCTGCCGTGAACCGGGGCGGCGTTCGTGGCGAGCGTGACGGACGGGGAAGTGTGGTATATCTGCTGCCGGTTCGGACTGGACGACATCTCCTCACCAAGGGGGCGTCGTGGCAAGTTCAGGATGCTCTGAAAGCATTCGGCGTCCGCAAGAACAAACCACCTGCGCGCGTCGGCGCGTCATCGTTTCGTTGCCGGCGCATACGGTCCGGCCGGGATGTTTCCGGCCGGATACAGATGGCCGGCGCCTTCCTCGTCCATCACCGCCAGGGCAAATGCGATCAGGGGCGCGACGTCAGAAAACGCCGGCTCCGGTATCTCGTAGCGATCACACCCGGTCTCGCGCAAAGACGTTCTGTGAACCTCATTTGGCTGCTGTCCGAGCTTGAATCGGGTACATTTTTCACAGGAGCTCTCATCAACCGTGAGACTCCAATTCGAATCATGGTCGTCGTTCCACCAGATCCGTCGAAGGCGCATGGTACCGGGCCTGTCGGTCGGGCTTGCGAAGTCGACGGCCAGATCGGGGCCTCCGGCGATCGTGATTGCCAGCCCGTACCCGATCCGCGAGCGAAACGCAAATCGAGTCAGTGTCAGGAAACGTCGGTCGGGAAGCTCAGCAGCAAGCCTGTACCGTTCCTTGTTGTCATGGGCTCGACGAGCGTCGTCGATGGTGAGAGGATAGATGACGGTGCCCATCGAAGAGACTTCGGCGAACGCTGCTTTTCCGGGCGGCGGCACTGTCCTCTCCTGATCGGCCGGATGTGCGGGCCACCGGGCCGCGGCGAACCGCGGCTCGCTCGCCGCGTCGGCGTCTTCCTCCGCAAGCTCGCTGGGGAAGGGAGACGGCCGCCAGAATGTCTCGATCCTCAACGCCTTGACCAGAGCGGCTTCGCGGGCCCGGAAGCGCGCGACGATTTGCTCATACGGTTGATCGACCAGATATTGTCTTTGCGCAACATACTCCGCGTGAATTCCTTCGTGCGCGATCCCCTCGAGCTCCGCGCGCGCCCGAGACGCCTGTCCGGCGAGCACCATGGTTTCCACCTGACCCGGGTCGCCGAGTTGCTCGGCCTTCCTGGTCTCCGCCAGATAGTCATCCAAGCTCACTATGGTCCCGGCCCACGGCAGGATGATGTCGATCAAGCAGTCGTAGATCATGTCCCGGATGTCCGGCGCGTCGATTGGCCAGCGGCCTGTTCCCCGATAGGCGTGTTCATGCGAGTAGCCGATCACGCTTGGAGCGTCGTGCAGATAGAGCGGGAGCACGAACGCCGACACCCGGAACGTGCCGTCGCGGCGCGCCCCCCAGAACAATGCGCCCCGCAGCAGGTGACGCACCGGGTGGATGAACAGCCGTCCGCCGACCAGCGCGAGATCGGGGCGCTGGTCGAGGATCGGCTTGAGCAATCGCCTGAACGCGGCGGGGTTCGCCACCGGCTGCCGGGCGGGCTGAGCTTGGCGCAGCGCGTCGAGATCGCGGCGCGCCGCCGCGATGGCGTCGTCGGCGCCGCGCAGCACGCCGGCGGCGGGGTCGAACGTGGTGCCGCCGGTCAGCCTCGCCAGCGCCGCCGCGGTGCAGACGGCGGCTGCGGCCTCGGCGAGATCGCCGCCCCAGCGCAGCGCGGCAGCGCGGTCGAAGCCCGCCTCGACCCCGTCGCGCATCAGCTCGTCGATCGCCTCGCGCCCGCCTTGCAGATCGAATTCGACGCCGGTGTCCTGGCGCTCGAACCGCATCGGCAGGTAGCCGCTGTGGCGCTCCAGCGAGCCGCGCGCCGACTTGATGGTGAACGGGAAGCCGAGGTCCCGCATCGTCTGCTGCAGATCGGCCTTGGTTGGCAGTGGGCCTGCAAAGAACAGGTAGATTTCCATCGACACGGCGCCGCCCCGCGACGTTGACAGAACAGAGGACCGCCGGAGAGCCTCAGCGGCAGGTTGACGTCGAGCGCGCGACGCCGTCTCTCGCCTTCACGGAGCCTGCTTCAGCTCCCGGCGGATGTCCTCGAGCTCCCGGCGGGCCGCAGCGACCGCTTCGTCGACGCCATGCAGAGTGCTCTCGGCCGGATCGAACACCACGCCGCCCATCAGCTTCGCCAGCGCCGCCGCGGCGCAGAGAGCTGCGGCGCACTCGGTGAGATCGCCGCCCCAGATGAACGCGGCCGAGCGGTCGAGCCTCGCGTCGACCCCGTCCGGCATCAGCTCCTCGATCTCCGAGCGGTCGCCGTCGGTATCGAGCTCGAAGCCGGTGTCCTGGCCGTCGAACGTCGCCGGCAGGAAGCCGCTCTGCTGCTCGAGCGAGTCCTCCGCGGACAGGAGGGCGAGCGGGAAGCCGAGCTCCTGCGCCGCCTGCTGCAGCGCGGCCTCGGTCGGCAGCGTCCCGGCAAAGAACACGTAGCGTTCCATCGACATCGGTCGGTCTCCCCCGGCATGGCGTTTACCTTGCGTCAGTAGAACATAACAGGAACACGAAATCAAGCCCCTGCGACGGTCGCAATCGCCGTCGGCAGCGTGCGGGTCGCGAGGCATCAGGCTTCCGTCCGGAGTGACCACGACATGGCATTTTACGGTCCGCCCGGTGCTTCACCGGCCGACATCGCGCCGATCGTCGGCTCGGATTCCGCGCCGTCCATCCTCGGGACGAGCGCGGCCGGCCCCGCGTTCATGCGCGCGACGCGCGGCGCCGGGCTGTCCTCCGTCGCCGGCAATTGGAGCAAGCCGGCTGGATCGATTTGGTGGGAGTCAATATGAGCTTGGGCGCCCAATTCGCAGGAGCACGCTGATATTTCTGTGATGCTCAAACCGGATGTTTCGTCGGCATCGCGTGTATTGTGGTTCACTGGCTACGAGGTGGAGCGCTACACCTCCTTCTCTGAATTGTTTTTGACGATGATTGAAGAGAACCGTGAGGAGATCGATAAATTGCGCGAGATCTAGGTCCAGTGTATGCGTGCGACGTGCACGCCGACGCGGTGGCTTGCCGCGTGGTTCCTCCGGGTCCGGCCCCTTGACACGACACCGCGCCGAACCGAGCCTGCCGCCCTGTCGCAACGCGCGAGGGCCCTTGATGGGTGCCAACCCCTATTTCTATTTCACGCCGTATCAGGACGACCTTCACGCCGCCCTGCAGGCGCTGCGCGAGAAGGAGTTCGAGGCCGGACGCTACGATCCGGCGATGCAGATGGCGGAGCCGCCGGCGTACATGTTCCTGTTCGCATTTCCGCCCGACGACCGCGTGCCGGGTCCCGGACCGCAGCACGCCTCGATCGAGGATGCGCTCGAGGCTGCAGCCGAGTCCGGCACCAGGTCGATCCTCGACATCATGTCGATTGCCCACGAGCCGGAGCATAGCGCAGCCTGCCCGCTGCCGTCCGCCGAGCTCGAGGCGCTGTTCGGGACCGACGAGCCGAGCCGCGATCTGGTGGACGAGGTCCTGGTCAAGGGACGGCGTCTGCTCGGCCGCGACCCGGAAAAGCTGTTCTGGGACCGGATCGAGCGCGGACAGGGGCGCTATATCGTCGTCTACGACGGCGCCGAGCCGGACGAGATCTTCTTTGCCGGCATGTCGTGGGATTGAGCGTCGCGGCGCGGGCGCCGATGCCGGCGGGCAGTCGGCGCCTGCTTCTCACGCCTCGGGAAAATACTCCGGCTGTCCGCCGATCGTCTCGCAGACCCAGGAGTTGCCGTTCGAGATCACGTGCTCGCGGCCGCACTCCGGACAGGTGACGAGGCCGGAGAACTCGGCCGAGCTCGTCAGCGTCCGCTTGTCGGTCTCGATCCCGGTCTCGATGTTGCGCCCGGTGACCGGGCAGATCGTCATCAGCGTTCCCAACGGAAGCCTCCCTCTGGCGCTTCCCCTTGGGCACCACTCCACGACGAAATCCGCACCGGGTCAATGCGCGCTCGGCCGCAGGCTGTGGACATGGAACACCGGACAGCGCGGCGCCGGGGGCCCGCGTCCGCCATCCGGGCCGGCAACGACCGGCGGCCGCGCCGCTTCGTCGCAGCCGCCCGGCGAGGCGGATTGATGTGCGTCAACGCACATCGCCGCGACATCGCGGACGATGGGCCATGCCTCAGATCCATCAGCTGCCGAGAAGATGGCTGCCCGTCTCCATTGCGCCGAGCGACGGCGATCTCGAAGTCTGCGTGATCGACAGCAAGGGCGTCCACGCCCTGATGTTCCCGTGCCGCAGACAGGGATCCGAATGGATCGACCCATCGACCCGGAAGCGGATCGACATCCGGCCGACCCATTGGCGCACCTGGGCTGTGGTGTAGCGGCCTGAGCTAGCCGGCCTTCTCCGCCGCCAGGACGGCCGACGCCATCGCCTTCTTGCTCTTTTCCTCGGCGAGGAGGCGAACGATCATCGCCCGCTTGATCGGGTCGGTTTCGGTTTTCAGCAGCAGGTCGAAACGATCGATGTTGGCCTGGGCGATGCATCGCATGGCGGCCTCCTCCGTCCCGAACGGCGCGTCGTGGGCCGGTCCAGGCGCTCGATTCGAGCTTTCAGGCGGGAGTGCGCGTGCCACTCTGACGCGGTGGCCATCGTGTCTCTCAGGCGTCGGCGCCATTGACGCAGCCGACGATCGTAAAGCGTAGCATCCGGCTCCGGGGCGGTCGAGCCCGTTTCGCCACCCGAGGGCTTGGCCGCGGCGTGATTTTTCGCGGCTTCGTCCGTCCGGGGGGCTGTCGTTGATTTTCCCGGCCGGCCGGCTTTGCCGGTGCGGCTCTACCGTGGCACCACTTAAAATAGTCTGTTATAAATTCGACACGTAAATGTCATGTCGACGTGCTCAGTGTCCGCCGCGTGCCCAACTACGGAGGAAACCGGCATGAGGACTTCGACGAGACTGCTGACGACGGCGTTCGCCGCGGCGCTGTGCTGCCCGGTCGTGGCGTCGACGACGCGCGCCGACAACGCGCAGCCGCTGCATCGCAACTATGCCCGCATCCAGCGTGTGCTGCTGCTGAGCATCGACGGCTTCCATGCGGTCGATCTGTCGACCTGCGTGGCCGCCGGCAGCTGTCCGAACCTGGCTGGGCTTGCCCGGCACGGCACCACCTATGCCAACACCTCGACCACCCGGCCGTCCGATTCGTTCCCCGGCCTGCTCGCCCAGATCACCGGCGGCACCTCGAAATC
>Ga0181526_10002520_pt1 | contig 15911 bp, 13 predicted proteins | sample PEATcosm2014_Bin_35_FD_119750 | JGI IMG/M metagenome (GOLD analysis project Ga0181526, IMG submission 119750) | Peatland microbial communities from MTU Mesocosm Facility, Houghton, MI, USA - PEATcosm2014_Bin06_30_metaG | ecosystem: Environmental > Terrestrial > Soil > Wetlands > Peat | place...
CCTGGTCGCGAGACGGCTTGAAGTTTTCATCGCACAACCGGGCTATGTCCCACATTGTGGGATATGCAACAATAGCCGTTGGTTGAGGTAGATTGCACTGTCAAGAGCTGCGGTTTCCCATCCCGCAGCTTCATGCGCGGCCTGGAAACCGCGACGAAAAAGCTTCGCGCTGCTCAGTAGTCCAGTTCGGCCGGACGTCCGGTCAGGCGCTCGATGCGCTTGGCGATGGGCGGGTGAGTGGAAAACAGGTTGCCAAACGTCACGCCTCCCAGCAGAGGAGCCACGATGAACAAATGGGCCGTGGAGGGCGAGGCCTGCAGGGGGACACGCTTGGAGTCGGCATCCAATTTTTTCAGGGCGCTGGCTAATGCATAGGGATTGCCGGTGACCTGCGCGCCGGTGGCGTCGGCCTGATATTCACGAGATCGCGACACCGCCAACTGAATCAGCGTCGCTGCGATGGGAGCAAGGATGAGCATCAGCAGCGCCATCAAACCGCCTCCGCGATCCCGATCATCGCGGTCGCCCATACCTCCGAAGAGTGATGCCCAATATCCCATGCGGGCCAACATGGTAATGGCGCCCGCAAGCGTGGCCGCCACCGAACTGATGAGGATGTCCCGGTTCCTCACGTGTCCGAGTTCATGCGCCAGCACGCCTTCCAGTTCCTCGTCGTTCAGCAGGTTGAGTATGCCTTCGGTCATCGCTACCGACGCATGTTTCGGGTCGCGTCCAGTAGCAAAGGCATTCGGCGAATCCGTGGGAATGACATACATCCTGGGCATGGGGATGCCCATCTTCTGCGTGAGGCGCTCCACTACTTCGTAGGCACGAGGTAGCTGCTCGCGAGTGACCGGCTGGGCCCGATACATGGCCAGAGCAATTTTGTCGCTGTAGAAATACGACACGAAGTTCATGACCACCGCCAGACCGAAAGCAATGACTAACCCTCGCTCGCCCCCGAAAATCTGCCCCATGAACAGTAGAAAAAGAGTCAACGCGGTGAGCAATAACGCTGTCTTAAAGGTGTTTCCCATATCTGTTAAGTAGATGCTATTGCCAGTCAGTAGTTGCGGCAAGGGCGGATGTGGTTGAGCGGCATGCCTCGACCGTCGCTCGCCCAGTGCTCAGGAAACTACTTCCAGGAGCCGGCGACCCACATATAACCTCCATTCCGGGGCACCCAGCGGCCCGGCACCCAAACCCTATAGTGGTGTGGCGGAATTGCGTAGCGACCCGGCACCCACACGTAGGCGTGCCCGTTATAGCGATAATAGCCGGGCACCCACACGTAGCGAGCACCAGGAGCAACGGGAACGACCTGACGCAGTGGTGGCGGCGGTGGTCCGATCCTGACGACGACTTGAGCTTGAGCCACTCCCAGTGCCAGCGCTAAGCTGAACACCGCAGTCAATAGCGATTTCTTCATTTGTGTTTACGCCTCCTGACTCAATCTGCAATAAGAACGCGAAACCCGGTAAAAAGTCGCGTTTTCGAATTGAGCAGCGGCTGCGCCCGCGAGGATGTAGTATTGCCCCATGTCTGAGTTGCCCATTCTTCACGCTCGTCAGCAACCACCCCACGAGGAACTGGTGCTGGTGGGCCTTCGGCTGGACGGCGATCACGACGGTCCGCAGTTCTACACATTGTTGGCTGTCGGTGGCGACAATGAACGGCCGATCACGGCCGGTGGACGCCTGCTGTTCTTCACCCATCTGAAGCTCGGGGCAAAGGCGCTTACGCTTGATCCTGACTTGGCAAAGCTGGGACCGGCGCCGCAGGAAATCGAGACATTCTGCGATGTCGCGGAGGCCTTGCACCTGATCAATTCGCAAAACGCAGACCCCGACGGAGTGATCCTCGACTGCCTGCTGGTGTTCGACGATCTGGTGCGGGCCACCAAGCTGCACATGCCCGACCGCTATCAGGGGCTGCTGACCGAGCTGACGGCCCGCCTCACGGAACGAGTGCAGTTGCGAACTATCTTCAGCAGCAGCTCCCTGCGCGAGCATGTTGAAGATGCATTGTTATGGTGCGTAGGAGCCATCGCGGTGAAGGCGCGGATGATCGACGAGTGAGCACGGCTGTCAGGCCCTGACGCGAGCTCGCACTTCAGTCGGCACGAAAGCAAGTCTAGAAGCCCAGTTCAGCTCATCCCACTCTGTGGGACATAACCCGCGGAAGGCAGTGTAAAGCTGCTACAACTGGATCGTGAACCCTCGCCGGCGGAAAGCTACTCCGAGGTGAAGTAGTCCACGGTGATGGGATTTTCGAAGAGCGAGTAGTCGCGCGTCACCACCGTAATGCCGCTGTCGGTGACGTGATACTTCTGCCGGTCGGCTTCGGTGTCGTAGCCAATGACCGTTCCTTCGGGGATCTGCACGTCGCGGTCGATAATCGCCTTTCGGATGCGGCAATGGCGGCCGACATTCACGTGCGAACACAGGATGCTGGTGTCAACCTGGGTGTACGAGTTGACTCTGACATCCGGTGACAGGATGCAGTTCTTTACCGCCGCGCCGGAGATAATACAGCCCATGGAGACGATGGAGTCGTGGGCCTCGCCGGTTCGTCCCGGATCGTTGAAAACGAACTTGGCGGGAGGATACTGCCGCATGTGCGTGCGGATGGGCCACGAGGTGTCATAGAGATTGAACACCGGTGCGACCGAGACCAGATCCATATTCGCTTCGTAGTATGCTTCCAAAGTTCCGACATCGCGCCAATAAAGGGCTTCCTTCTTGTTTTCGTCGATGAAGTTGAAGGAATAAACCTTGTAGTCGCCGACCATTCGGGGCAGCACATTGTGGCCGAAGTCGTGGCGCGAAGTGGCATCTTCGGCGTCCTTCAACAACGCGGGAATGAGCACATCGGTGTTGAATAAGTAGATGCCCATCGATGCGGAGACCATTTGCGGGTCGTAGGGAGAGCGCAGGTCCGTCACCTCCGGCTTTTCCTGGAAACCCACCACGCGCCCGATACGATCGATTTCGACCACCCCAAAATGCTTGGTTTCTGCGGGGTCGACCAGAATCGTCGCCAGGGTGACGTCGGCGCCAGAGTCCTCATGCTGGCGCAGCATCCGGTCGTAGTTCATCTTGTAGATATGATCCCCCGACAGGATGAGCACATGGCGGGGCTGCTCGGAGCCGATGGAGTAAATGTTCTGGTACACCGCGTCGGCGGTCCCCATGTACCAGTTCTCGCTGACGCGCTTCATGGGGGGCAGGATCTCGATAAACTCACCCAACTCACGGCCAACAATATTGCCCCACCCTTCGCGGATGTGCCGGTTGAGAGAGAGAGCTTTGTACTGGGTGAGGATGTAAATGCGCCGCAGGTCAGAGTTGATGCAATTGGAGAGAGTGATGTCGATGATGCGGTAGATGCCGCCGAAGGTGACGGCGGGCTTGGCGCGGTCCCGGGTCAGCGGGTAAAGACGTTCGCCCGCTCCGCCTGCCAGCAAGACTCCAAGGGTATCTCTCATCCGCCGGTGCCCCTAACGCCACAACCGAAGCCGCATCTTAGCACACACCATCACCGTCGCTTGTGAGGAGCAACCGTTCCGGCTGTGACCTCACTCTCCCTCCTCGGCACTGATGCGCAGCGCCTTCAGAAACTGCAAGTCCTGCGACGTGATTTTGAAATCGGCAGAGGAACGCCGAGGTCCAGGCAAGCTTTCCTCTTCGTCGCACTCGTCGCGCTGGTTGAAGCCGATCGTGGCCTCCAGGACAACGAATACGTCGTATCCGCCGTCTTTGATCCGCGAGATCACCTCGGCGATCTGTTCGGAATCGGAAAGCGAATTGTTGATGGCGTCCCCCAGCTCCTTAATCATGCTCTTGAGTTGCTTGTCCATGATTTCACCTGAGCCTTTCGCGGGCCCGTCGATACAGAAATGTTCGCACACCTCGTTCGAACGTGAAAGGCTTGTTGCGCCCCACGAACCCGCATCTGCACTAACTTAAGATGCCGGAAGTGGCGGACAAGATTTGCCGGAATGTCGCGCGTGCGACTCGCGGAACAGGCGACCCTGGCTGCTAGAATAACGATGGATAGGAAGCGACGGCGCTGCACGAGCGGTCAACTTTGCCATCTCCCGATCTCAGCACGCATGGACGCGCCCTGCTACGAGTGGCGGGACGCAAGACCGGCGAAAATCGCTGGGTTCGGGCCTTTTACAAAGCCGGCACGGTCACAATCCGGAACGTCAGTCGCGTGCTGCATGTGCTCTGGCTGGAAGTGACTGGGTTGTTCTTCCTGGCGCTGGCGTTTGTCGGAGCAGCCGCTGCCGTGCGGGAATATCATCGCCGCAGCCTGGGCACCGGTTCTACCGGAAAGATGCTACTGGCGGCCACCTTCGCGCTGCTGTTTGTCTACTTCGGAGTGAGTTCGTTCTGGCGCTCCCGGAAAAAAATGCGACTGTGACGCCAAGCGCTGTGATGCACGTCATAGGCACAGCTTGTTCCGCGGCGCATACTGGAACCATCTCTTGATAGCGAGGCCCCCTTCCGATGGCCGAGACAAAGCAGAAAAGTGCCGTAGCCACCAAACCCTCCGCAACCCAGGAAACGTCATCGCACATTAGCGTTCAGCCGCTTTACACCACGACCGACCTGGAAGGCTCTGACTATGATCGCGATGTCGGCTATCCCGGGCAATTCCCCTACACCCGCGGCGTGCAGGCCACCATGTATCGCGGACGACTCTGGACGATGCGGCAATACGCCGGCATGGGTGATGCCGAGGAGTCGAACCGGCGCTACAAGTATCTCCTGAGCCAGGGCACCACCGGGCTGAGCGTGGCTTTCGATCTGCCGACGCAGATCGGGCTCGACTCCGATAATGCGCTGGCCATGGGCGAGGTTGGAAAAGTGGGCGTGGCCATCGATTCCATCGAGGACATGATGCGCCTGTTCGACGGCATCAACCTGGAGAAGATCTCCACTTCGATGACCATCAACGCGAGTGCTGCCATTCTGCTGGCGCTGTACATCGTGACTGCGCAGCGCAGCGGACGGGACGCACGCAAACTTTCCGGCACCATACAAAACGATGTGCTAAAAGAGTACATCGCGCGCGGCACCTATATTTATCCACCACATCAGGCAATGCGCATCATCACCGACATTTTCTCGTATGCCAACGAGCATGTGCCTGAGTGGAACACGATTTCCATCTCCGGCTATCACATGCGCGAGGCCGGTTCCACGGCGGTGCAAGAAGTGGCATTCACCCTGGCCAACGGCATGACCTATGTGCAGGCAGCCATCGACGCCGGTCTCGACGTCGACCAATTCGCGCCAAGGCTGTCGTTCTTTTTCAATGCGCACAGTAATTTTCTGGAAGAGGTGGCGAAGTTTCGCGCGGCGCGCAGGATGTGGGCGCGCATCATGCGCGATCATTTCGGCGCGAAGAATGCCAAGTCGCAGATGCTGCGCTTCCATACCCAGACGGCGGGTTCGACTCTCACCGCACAGCAACCGGAAAACAATATCGTTCGCACCGCGCTGCAGGCGATGTCGGCGGTGTTGGGCGGAACGCAGTCGCTGCATACCAACTCCTTCGACGAAGCGCTAGCGTTGCCTACCGAGCAGTCTGCGCGCATCGCGCTGCGCACTCAGCAGATCGTCGCTTACGAATCGGGTGCGCCGCAGACCATCGATCCGTTGGCCGGCTCGTATTATGTGGAGGCTCTGACCAACCAGATCGAGGCCAACGCGCTCGCCTATCTGGAAAAGATCGACGCCATGGGCGGGATGTTGAAGGCCATCGAGCGCGGCTACGTGCAGCAGGAGATTCAGAACGCGGCCTACGAGTATCAGCGGGCCGTTGACCACAAGGAAGCAATCGTTGTCGGAGTGAACTCTTTCGCACTGGATGAAGAAAAGAAGATTCCTTTGCTGCACATGGACGAATCTCTGGAGCGCAAACAGGTGGAGCGTCTGCGTGCCGTGCGAGCAAAGCGCGACCAGGCAAAGTGGCAGGCGGCGATCAAGCAGGTGGAAGATACCGCGCGTGGCGCGGGCAACCTGATGCCGGTGATTGTTGAAGCCGTCGAGGCAAATGGCACGGTCGGCGAGATCTCCGACGCCATGCGGCACGTCTACGGCGAGTATCGGGAGACGGTGGTGATCTAACCGCTTTTCGCGTTTCGCTCTTTGCAAGAACGGCCGGCGTCCGAAGACGTCGTTCACTTTCGCCTGCGCGATTGAACCACCCCGGCTCGCGCACGAACTTTTCGTCCGAACGACGCATCCGCACTGCCATCTATGCCGATCGGCCAGCGCCACCGCCGCCTTGTACAATTAACAGTTTCGCCGTCATCGGATTGAACCACCCGTAAAGGAGCTTCGCCTTGATCGCTCGCTATACCCGCCCGGAGATGGACCGCATCTGGAGTGACGAAAACAAATTCCGCACCTGGCTGGACGTGGAACTCGCGGCCACGGAAACCCTGGCCGAGGCTGGCATCGTGCCGGAATCCGCGGCCCAGGCCATTCGCGAGAAGGGTGGCTTCGAAGTCGCCCGCATCAACCAGATCGAAGCCGAGGTGAAGCACGACGTCATCGCCTTCACCACCGCGGTTGCCGAGAAGGTAGGAGCTGAGTCCCGTTGGTTGCATTACGGCCTCACTTCAAATGATGTAGTCGACACCGCGCAAGCATTGCTGGTAAAGCAGGCTTCGGCCATCATTCGCGAGGATTTGCAAAAGCTGCGCGAGGTACTGAAGCGGCGCGCATGGGAGTTTAAGGGCACGCCTGCGATCGGCCGTACACACGGCATTCACGCCGAGCCGATTACTTTTGGACTGAAGCTGGCGAACTGGTACTCCGAAGTGCAGCGCGACATCGAGCGCTTCGAGATGGCAGCCGAGCAGATGCGCGTCGGCAAGCTGTCGGGTGCGGTGGGCAACGCCGCGCACCTGGAGCCGGAGTATGAAGAAGCGATTTGCAAGCGGCTGGGACTTAACGTGGCGTCGGTTTCCTCGCAGGTGATTCAGCGCGACCGGCACGCGTTCTACATCGCCACGCTGGCCGTGATTGCTTCGACGCTGGACAAGATTGCCACCGAGATTCGTCACCTGCAACGAACCGAAGTCCGCGAAGCGGAAGAATATTTCAGCGAGAAGCAAAAGGGCTCGTCGGCGATGCCGCACAAGCGCAACCCCGTGACCTGCGAACAGATCAGTGGGCTGGCACGCGTGGTGCGGGCCAACGCGCAAGCCGCATTGGAGAATGTTGCCTTGTGGCACGAGCGCGATATCTCGCACTCGTCAGTGGAGCGCATTATTTTGCCGGACTCGACCATTCTGGCGGACTACCTGCTCCACAAGACGACCAATCTTATTGACACGCTGCTGGTCTACCCCAAGCGCATGCTGAAGAACCTGGAGTCTACCGGCGGGCTGGTGTTCAGCGGGCAGCTGTTGCTGGACCTGGTCGAGGCCGGCATGTTGCGCGAGGACGCTTACCGATTGGTGCAGTCCAATGCGATGCGCGCCTGGAAGGACGATCTGAACTTTCGCGAGCTGATCATGAGCGATCCCGAGATCACCGCGAAGGTGAAGCGTGAAGCGCTGGAACACGCTTTCGATCTCCAGCGGCCACTGCGCAACGTGGACAAGATATTCCGCAGGGTCTTCGGCGATCAAGGGAAAGGATAGATGTGCTCCAAAACAGCAGATCCTTCGCCGACTAAACAGGCTGCTGAAAAAGTCGCTTTGGGAGTGCTTTGTAACAGGGCACGACTTTAGTCGTGCCGGTAAGCCGTTTATTTTTGTCATCCCTCGCGGCCTGTAAGGTCGGCTCGTGATGACAAGAAAACGAAGCGCAACGGCGCAGCTAAAGATGCGCCCCTTCGTCGACGATTCCCAGCAGTTCGGACATTTCTTCGTACAGGAAACCTTCGCCGGGGCGATAAGGCTGCACCCAGCGGCCATCGATGACAAACTGCGGAACAGCGCGCTTGCCGGTTTGGCGGATGACTTCCTCAGCGGCGCCCGGCGTTTTGTCGATATCAATTTCGGTATACGAGATGCTGTGCTTATCGAGAAACTGCTTGGCGACACGGCTGTCGGGGCACCACCAGGCTGAGTAAACGATCAGCTTCATATTGCGATTGTAAGACAAACCGGATGCGCTTCTAATGCGAATGGTGAGGCGTTGTTGCACAGAGCACGATCAGCGTCATGTCATCGTTCTGCTTTGCTCCCGCGACAAACGTGTCAGCCGTTCGCATGATGCATGCAATGATCTCGGCCGGCGGCAGACCCAGGCAGCTCTTAACGGTCTGGATCAATCGATCCTCGCCCCATTCGTCCTCGGCCGCATTCATGGCTTCGCTGATACCGTCGGTGAAGGCGATGAGGACGTCTCCCGGTGCGATCGCCAGACTCGCCTGCTGATACGAGGCACCTTCCAGCAGACCGACTACCGTGCCGCTCGCTTCCAACCGTGAGACGCGACATTCCCCGTTGCAGGAATGGAACAACATGGGCGGATTGTGGCCGGCATTCACATAGGTCAGGTGGCGCGAGACCGGATCGTATTGGCCGTAAAAAAAAGTCGCGTAGCGATTCGATGACGAAGCTTCATAGACCAGCCGGTTAACGTTGCCCATCATCGCGGCAAGATTGTCGGAAGCCCGGGTGGCTTCGCTTCGCAAAGAGGCTTGCAAGCTGGCCATCATCAGCGCTGCGGCTATGCCCTTGCCGGAAACGTCGCCGATAGCGATCCCGAGTTTTCCCGCAGGCAAGGCGAGAAAATCGTAATAGTCGCCGCCTACGCCAAGCGCAGAACGGCAGGCGCCCGCATAAGCGATGCCGGCGATGGGAGGCAGCGTCTGGGGAAAGAGCCGCTCCTGCACCTCACGGGCGATTTCGACTTCGCGGTTTAAGCGTTCGCGCTGCGCTACCTCGTCCGCAATCTCTGAGATGAGTTGGGCATTCTCCAGCGCCAACCCGGTTTGCGCCGCGACCGACTTTAGAAGACGCAGATCGGTGCGCGAATAGGGCTCATCGGATAGCTTCGGCCCGAGGCTGATGAATCCCAGCAATTTGTCCCGCGTGCTCAGCGGAAGCAGCAACTCCGCGCTAAGCTCGGTCAGTTTGGCGCGGTCTACCTCCGTCATTTCCGGTGCGTGATACAACCACGAGTTGGGATCGTCGAAGTACACGCGGGCGGGCTCGTTCTGCTTCTGAAGCAATTTGGCCGTACCACAACCCGCCGGAAATGCAACGTCGGGAGCTGCGCCATAACCAAGCGCGTAAGCCGGACGGTAAGCGCCGACGCCGTTCAGCAAAATCGCCACGCGAGGAATGTGCAGCGTCTCGGAGATGCGCTCGGCAACCGTCTCAATCAAGGAGCGCGCGTCAACCATGCCGCGCACCCCATCGCTGAGTTCAGCCAACACTTGTTCCGCGTCGTAGGCTTCCCGGAAGAATCGCCGGTCAAGCCAGGCGCCAATTTTTTCGGTCGTGCGGCGGATGGTAAAGATGGCAACAAGTCCAACCGCAATCACCATTATCTTCTGCGGATGCTCACCGTTTTGTTCGACCAGCGCTAGGGCGGTCGCAGCTACGGAGAGGATTGCCGACACTTGCAGGACGCGCACGCCGTTCCTTGCCAAGGCGTATTGCAGTCCCTGCCGGACAACGACCCGGACGTCCATTGCCCGCTGCACCACGACGACGTAGGCCAACGTGAGCGGAAAGAGCAAGAACATCAGGGGAACAAGCCCTTCGAGCCAGTCGGGAAAATCATAGCTTCCTTTCAGCCACGCTGCGACGCCAACCAAGAGTGCGGGAGACAACGCAATCGTGGCGCCCCAATAGAGAAGACGAAGCCGCCGTTTTGCATCCGGAGAGATGGCTATGGCGGACTTGGCGAAGATAAAGCTGAAGAAACCACCTACCAGGCAGTATGGGTACAACAAGATTGCACGCCAAACGTGATGAAAAGCGCGATAGATTGGCTCACCCGAGGAATAATTTGTGAGCTGACCGACCGAGACGACAGTAACACCGAGCCCGTAAATGGCCGCCGGAGCAATTACTATCCAGGGGACCCATTTCCGCCATCGGCCCGGCCGCCGGAAAAAGGGAAGCGGCTCCGGGAAGAAAAAGCCAAACAGGAACATGAAAATGGGCCAAGCCGCTGCCAGGGCACTTTTGTAGCCTACGGCTAGCCTGAGGATTCCGAGCCCCCAGCCTTCCGCTGGTGGGGCCGACAAGGGAGCTTGGGTAAAGCTCAGCAGCAGTCCTAACAGAAGCCATGCCGAGGGGTCGTTGGGCCGAATCAGTACCGCCCAGAATCCAAGCGCGATACAGAAAGCGCAAATCACCACCCAGCTAATAAGAAGCGTCCTCGTGCGAATCCAGTGATGGTCTTGCGCGACAGAAATCCGAACCGTGTGTTCCTGTGGGCTTGCACCAGGCGATCTCACGGTCACAGCTAATGTGCTTCCCGGGGCAGCCTCTATTATTTCTTCCCAGAACACTGCCGTTCCCGTATAGCGACGACCGTTGATCGCCACCAGGATGTCGCCTTGGCGCAGCCCGGCTGCGGTGGCCCTGGAGTCCAGGTACTGAAGAGCGGCGCCAGGGACGGGGAAGAAGAGCGGAATGTCAACCGGGATGCGATGAAGAATGACTATGGCCGATCCAACCTGAAAGAAAACTGCGACCGCGAATAGACATGCCAGCAGGACATAGCGAAGTACTGGAGGTTGGGATGATGCAGCGGAGCGAGCGTCCTGCCTGCTGATCAGATCGGATGGCATGCGCGATGATTGTAGCTTGTACCGCCGTAATCTGCGGTATCAAAGATGCAGACGGAGAACCAGAATCTGGGTGCTCCGCGGTCCTGCTGACGGCTGATAGCTGAGAACTGACAGCTCAAAACAAGTGCGGGTTATTGGGATTGCCGGAATCGATGGTGATCTGCTCATCCGTATGCCGGATGGCGTACCAGCACGGCTTCAAACCGAGCTGCGGAAATAAGGAGTTGGCACAGTTCACGTCGTGGTCGCCGGCATAGTCATACTCGGTCTTGCCACTCTTCAGTTTGACCGAATAGTAGGTGTGGACGGTGACGGTCCCCAGCATGTCGCGCTTGGGCAAGCGCAGCCGGAGCGAGAGAAAGTCGCCGCCGTATAGAACCGCGACGACAATCACCGCGATGATGAGGAACCGCTTCATGGAGCAAGCTCCCGCCAATTGTAAGGCACCGACGGTTATGCCAAGTCATGGCCACGCCGCCGCAAATGCGATTGTCGAAAACCGCAACCTCGCCACATCAGAAAAATTGCGTTCCGCCGCGGCCTCACGCATCATAATGTCACACAGCGCTGTGACGTGAGCGCGGCAGCTTAATCTAAGGCTTTGAGGATATGAGTCGCGGAACCAGAATGCGAGAGCCAAGGGCCGCGCCGGGCGGCGGGGGTCGCGGACCTGCGGCCAACTGGCCGGGCGAATGGGGCGGCGGCGGTGGGCGCGGCGGCGATGACCAGCCCAGCTACGGCGAGCGCCTGAAGCGCTATCGTCTGGGCGTGCTGCTGGCGCTGTCGTCTGTGGTGATGCTGTTTGTTTCGTTCACCACGGCGTACGTGGTACGCAAGGCCGGAGCGGCCTGGGATCCGGCCCGCAACGATTACACCAGCAACTGGATACCGCTCGTGTTGCCGGTCCGCATTCTGCTTTGTAACACCTTTATCCTGCTGCTGAGCAGCCTCACCCTTGAGATCGCTCGGCGGCGCGCCGCGGAGGATGTGGCCGTGGCGCCGATCGCTGGCATTCCCGGCATTCGCATAGACGACCATCACGCTCTTCCCTGGCTTTGGACCACCGTGCTGCTCGGTCTGGGATTCCTTGCCGGACAAGTCCATGCGTGGCGGACTCTCGAACGGAACAACATAACGTTCGCTTCCAACGCCAGCAGTTCGTTCTTCTTTATCCTCACGGGAGTCCACGCCATACACCTGCTGGGCGGAATCCTCGCGCTGCTGTATGCGGGGGTCACCAACTGGCTGCACAAACCACCGGAGACACGCCGCATCATCATCGACGTCACCGCCTGGTACTGGCACTTCATGGGCGCGCTGTGGATTTATATCTTCGGGCTGCTGTACTTCGCGCGATAGATTCTTAACCACAGAGGCACAGAGAATTTCTTAAACACGGAGATCACGGAGTTTACGGAGAATCAAGAAAATGAAGCACTCCGTGCGCTCCGTGGTCTCTGTATTGAAATAAAATTTCCGAATCTCGACCTGAATGATGAGCCAGGAAGTTCTACCGCCATTGGCCTCATCTCGCGCTACAATACCGCGATGGCCGACTCGCTCTACCTCAGCATCTGGTTTCCCAGCTTTCGCGAAGGCGAGATGATGTTGCGCACCCTGTCGGTGTTGCACCAGTTCCCTTTCTCGGCGCTGCGCGAAGGCATCACGTATCTCTCAGTTCATCCGGTATCGTGGGCGGAGCCGACCGTACTGGAGCGCCGCTTCGATCCAGGAATCTCGCCGGAGGAAGCAGTTGAGCTGGCCCGCGAGTTTGCTCACGACGACTTCGCTTTTGTCTTTGAGGCGTTCTGGGACCTGTGGGTTCCGAATGATGATGAGCTCGGAGAAAGTTGGGTGCAGCGCCCAACCGCGGTTCGCTTTCTGGTCCACGGCGTGGAGTTCGACGAGGGGATCTATACCGACGACGGCCACATTGAGGTCGACTTCGGACTCGACTCGTCGTTCGTGTATGAAACCCAGCGCTTTTCTTCCGCGGTGGAGAATCATTTACGCACCAACATCGCCAAGCTGGTCGCGTTTTCTGCCGCGGTCGAGAAAAATTGCGGGGTCAGCGGACGCGTGCTGTGGTCGGAGTCGGAAGAAAACCTGGCGCAGAAGCTGATCGCCAAGCTGCAGCAAACTCAGTAGAAACGGTTGTCCGTTGCCGGTTGTCCGTTGTACCTTAGTAGCGCAGTAACAACAGAGATCACCTACTTGGACGCGGAGGTATGAAAATGAGCATTCCGCAATTTACAGCAGAAGCGTCACTTGCCGGAACAAACGGGCACTATTCGTCAACGGCGGGTCCGGGCTCTTATGGCCGTGCTCAAGTCGTTCCTGCGCTGCGGTGGGGGATTCCGTGGACAAATTGCGAGCTGGTTTGTATTCGGGTTTGTACGCGGTATTGCGGCGATAACTGCTGTGGGTGGGAGATACGGTGCACGATCAACTGCCCTGCAGGAGCTGAAACGCTACGGAACAGCGTTTTGTACCGTTGATCGAACGCCCTGGACTGCGGTCGTGACAAAGCTCGCCTTGTCAGAGGAGACCGCTCGCGCGGCCTCTTCTGACAACTGGCCACTGACCACTAGCCGCTATTTGGTTCTTCCACCTTCGATCTTCAACTCCGCGCTGGCGCCCGCTTGTGCCGCGGCCAGCCGTGCGGTCAGCACGCGGAATGGCGAGCACGAGACGTAGTTGAACCCCAGCATCGCGCAGAACTCCACCGATGATGGTTCGCCGCCGTGTTCGCCACAGATCCCAATCTTGATCGTCGGACGGGTCGCACGCCCCTTATCAGTACCGATCCTCATCAGCTGACCGACGCCCTCGCGATCGAGCACGGCAAACGGATCCTGCTTAAGGATACCTTCCGCAAGATAGGCGGTGAGTATCTTACCTACGTCGTCGCGCGAGAAGCCGAAGGTTGTCTGGGTGAGATCGTTGGTTCCGAAGCTGAAGAATTCAGCGTCTTTGGCGATCTCGTCGGCCACCAGACAGGCACGCGGCAGCTCGATCATGGTGCCCACCAGGTATTCGACTTTCTGTTCCTTCTCCGCGAAAACCTCTTCGGCGACTTTGCGCACCAGGGCTGACTGATTGGCCATTTCCTTCAGTCCGGTGGTTAGCGGGATCATGATCTCCGGCCTTACCTTGACGCCTTCTTTCGCAACTTTGACTGCAGCTTCGAAGATGGCGCGTGCCTGCATCTCGGTGATCTCAGGATAGGTAATACCAAGACGGCAGCCGCGCAGCCCGAGCATGGGATTCACTTCGTGCAACTGCTCCACGCGATTCAGCAGCGTGCGCAGTTCCTTCAGCTTGGGCGACTTCGGCTTGGTGATCTCCAGCCTGGCAATGTCGACTAGCAGCTCTTCGCGTCGCGGCAGAAACTCATGCAACGGCGGATCGAGCGTGCGTATGGTGACCGGGAAGCCGTCCATCGCACGGAAGATGCCGATGAAGTCGTTGCGCTGATAAGGCAGCAGCTTGCGCAACGCCACGCGGCGATCTTTTTCATTGGTCGCGAGAATCATGGCCCGCATGTGCGGCAGCCGGTCCTCGGCGAAGAACATGTGCTCGGTGCGGCACAGTCCGATGCCTTCAGCGCCGAAGGCACGCGCCTGTAGAGCGTCACGCGGAATGTCAGCGTTGGCACGAACGCCCATACGGCGGAACGGCTCGGCCCATCCCATCAGCTTCAGCAGTTCAGGATCGTCAGGCCGCGCGGGCACGGTGTTGAGCTTGCCATTGATGACCCGGCCCGTGATGCCGTCGAGCGAGATCCAGTCGCCTTCCTTCAGCGTCTTGCCGTGGACATGGATCACCCGCGCCTTCTCATCGACTTCGATATCGCCCGCGCCAGCGACGCAGCACTTGCCCATGCCGCGCGTTACCACCGCAGCGTGGCTCGTCATGCCGCCGCGCGAGGTGAGAATACCGGCAGCGACTTCCATGCCCGCGATATCTTCCGGCGTAGTTTCGCCGCGCACCAAAATTAATTTTGCAGTCTTGTCCTTGTGGAACCTCTCGACTGCGTCTTCCGCAGTGAAGACGATCTGTCCGACGGCCGCGCCCGGCGATGCGGGCAGGCCCTTCGCAAGCACTTCGATATCTTTGCCCTTCTCGTCGAGACTGGGCACCAGGAAGTCGTAGAGCTGGTTAGGCTCGACACGGAAGATCGCCTCTTCCTTCGAGATCAGTCCTTCTTCCACCATCTGAATAGCGACGCGGACTGCGGCGCGTCCGGTGCGTTTGCCATTGCGCGTCTGCAACATGTAGAGGCGGCCATCCTGTATGGTGAACTCGAAATCCTGCATGTCGCGATAGTGCTTCTCCAGCCGCGTGGTAATCTCGCGAAGCTGGTTGTAGACCTTGGGCATGATCTTCTCGAGCTCGGAGATGTGTACTGGCGTCCGGACTCCCGAGACCACGTCTTCGCCCTGCGCGTTCATCAGGAACTCGCCATAAAACTCCTTCACGCCGGTGGCCGGATTGCGCGTGAAGCCGACGCCCGTGCCGCTGGTTTCGCCCAGGTTGCCGAAGACCATGGCTTGAACGTTGACGGCGGTGCCAAGCATGTCGTCGATGTTGTTGATGCGGCGATAGGTCTTGGCGCGATCGTTCAGCCAGGAGCGGAAGACGGCGTCGCGCGACATCACCAGTTGCTCGTGCGGGTCCTGGGGAAACTCGCGCTTGGTGTGCTTCAGCACGACCTTCTTGTAGTCGGCAATGACTTCCTGCAGCGCCTTGGCGTCGAGGTCGGTGTCGAGCTTGGCCTTCTTCTGCTTCTTCTTGCCATCGAAAACTTCCTCGAAGGCGGACTTGGGGATGTCGAGCACGACGCTGCCGAACATCTGAATGAGGCGGCGATAGGAATCGTAGGCAAAGCGGGGATTGTTGCTGAGCTTGGCCAGGCCCTCCACCGACTTGTCGTTGAGGCCGAGGTTGAGGATGGTGTCCATCATGCCCGGCATGGAGAACTTTGCGCCCGAGCGCACGCTCACCAGCAGCGGATTGTCGGCGCCGCCGAGCTTCTGGCCCTGCAGTCGCTCAAGATGCTTGAGCGCTTCGTCCATCTGGCGATTGACCTCGCCGGAGACAGTATGATTTGGCATGTACTCGCGGCA
>Ga0181526_10002525_pt1 | contig 15880 bp, 14 predicted proteins | sample PEATcosm2014_Bin_35_FD_119750 | JGI IMG/M metagenome (GOLD analysis project Ga0181526, IMG submission 119750) | Peatland microbial communities from MTU Mesocosm Facility, Houghton, MI, USA - PEATcosm2014_Bin06_30_metaG | ecosystem: Environmental > Terrestrial > Soil > Wetlands > Peat | place...
GGGCGCACGAACCGGTAGGCCGATTCCACGGCCATGACGTCGCTGATCTGACCCACGCCGAGCAGCGCCGCGACGCGCGGCAACAGGTCCTTGCCGAAGGTCGTGGACGGGCCGAGCAGGTGCGTGTAGCCCTTGGCGATGGCTGCGACCTGCGGTGCGAACACGGCCGCGAGCGGCTCGGCGTTCTCGGGCCGCTCGAGCGTGCGCACGCGGCGCACGCCCTCGATGGCCGCCGCCTCGGCGGCCACCGACGCTACGCTTGCGCCGAGCAGCACGATGTCGATCGCCTGCGCGCCCAGCCCGCGCGCGCAGCTCACGCACTTGAGGGTGCTCTGGTTAAGGCGGCCGTTGGCGTGCTCGGCAACGATCAATACCTCACTCATTTAAATGACTCCGCGCTGCTTGAGTGCGCCGACGAGCTCATCGACGCTCTTGACCATGATGCCGCGAGAGCGCACGGCCGGCGCCGTGAGCTTCACGACCCGCGGACCCGGCGCCGCCGCCTCGACACCGAGTTCGGCCAGCGAGAGTGTATCGAGCGGCTTCTTCTTGGCCTTCATGATGTCCGGCAGCTTGATGTAGCGCGGCTCGTTGAGCCGCAGGTCCGTGGTGATCACCGCCGGCAGATCGACCTCGAGAGTTTCCAGCCCCGTATCGATCTCGCGCGTCGCGCGTGCGCGGCCGCCGTCGAGCTCGAGCTTGGACGTGTAGGTGGCCTGCGGCCGATCCCAGAGCGCCGCCAGCATCTGACCGGTCTGGCCGTTGTCGTCATCGATCGCCTGCTTGCCGAGGATCACGAGCATGGGCTGGTGCCTGTGCGCGAGCTTCAGGAACACGCGCGCCGCGGTGAGCGGCTGCACCGGCGCAGGGCCGTCGACTTGCACCAGCAGCGCACGATCCGCGCCCATCGCCAGCGCGCTGCGCAGTTGCGGCTGAATGTCGACCGGTCCGATGCCCACCGCGATGACCTCCTGGGCCAGGCCGCGCTCCTTGATGCGCAGCGCCTCCTCGAGTGCGATCTCGTCGAAGGGATTGATGCTCATCTTGACGCCGTCGGTGACCACGCCCGAGCCATCGGGTTTGACGCGAACCCGCACGCTGTAGTCGATGACGCGCTTGATGCCGACCAGGATACTGCTCATCTGCCAACCCTCTTGATGTGCCCGGGCTCTTGCTGTGCCCGAGCGCGGCGGGAAAGGATAGCCGATAATGCGGCGCCTTCGGGGGAGTGGGGAGCAGCGTGGCCGTATGAAATTTGCCGGCATCCGGGCATTCGTCAGCGGCGGCGCGTCCGGGCTGGGGCATGCGGTCGCCGCGCGGGTCATCGCAGAGGGCGGCCGGGTGGTGCTGTTCGATCTGAACCCGGTTCAGGGTGCGGCAGCGGCCAGTGCGCTCGGCGAGCGGGCCGTGTTCGTCGCGGGCGATGTGACCAGCGAGCCGGCCATCGAATCGGCCATGAGCCTGGCGCGCGAGCGCTTCGGGGGCATCGACCTCGCCGTGAGCTGCGCGGGCATCGGCGCCGCCGGCCGCCTGATCGGCCGCACCGGTCCGATGAGCGCGGAATTCTTTCGCCGCATGATCGAGGTCAACCTCGTCGGCACGCTGCTGTGCTCGAAGGCCGCAGCGCTGCTCATGCAGCAGAACGCCCCGGACGCACAGGGCGAGCGCGGAGTCATCGTTATGACCGCCTCGATCGCCGCCTACGACGGCCAGATCGGCCAGGTCGCCTACGCGGCCTCCAAGGGCGGCATCGTCAGCATGACGCTGCCGATGGCGCGCGAGCTCGCCTCTGCCGGCATCCGCGTCGTCACCGTGGCGCCCGGCATCTTCCAGACGCCGCTGCTCGCGGCCCTGCCCGAGGCCGCGCAGGCATCGCTCGGCCAGCAGGTACCATTCCCGCCGCGTCTCGGACGGCCCGAGGAGTACGCCGCGCTCATCGTGCAGATCGCCGAGAACGGCATGCTCAATGGCGAGACCATCCGGCTCGACGGCGCACTGCGCATGGCCCCGCGCTGATAGCCTTCGTGCTGCTGAGCGCGGCGCCGCTCCAGCGCGTGAGCGCTCACAGCGCGTAGGACTTCATCCCCGCGCATCCGACCGTCGGCGCCGATTGCGGCCGCCTGCCACTGCCTTAAGCTCGATCCATTGTGGCGCCGCGAGGCGTTGGGGCATTGAGGTCGGGCGATGTCGAAGCTGCGGCAGCAACTTGTGCTGTTCAAACGCGCCGGTCAGGCCTGGCTGGCCGACAACGCGCCGAGCATGGGCGCGGCGCTGGCGTTCTACAGCGCCTTCTCGCTGGCGCCGCTGCTGATCATCGCCAGCGCCGTGGCCGGACTGGTGTTCGGCGCCACGCGCGCGCGTTCGGCCGTGGTCGCACAATTCAGGGAGCTGATCGGGCCGATCGGCGCCGAGGCCGTGCAACGCTTGCTGAATGCCACCGCGCACATCGGCACGGGCGTGCTCGCGAGCGCGATCGGCGTGGTGCTGCTGCTGATCGGCGCGAGCTCGGTGGTGATCGAGCTGCAGAACGATCTGAACCGCATCTGGCACGCGCCCCGACACGACCGCTCCGGTTATACGGCGTTGATCCGTGCGCGCCTGCTGGCCTTCGGCCTGATTCTCGGCTTCGGCTTTCTGCTGCTGGTCTCGCTCGTGATCAGCGTCGGACTGGCGGCCCTGGTGCAGCACTCGCGCCTGTTCGTGCAGCAGGCGCTGCTGCTGCACGCGCTGAATATGCTGCTGTCGATTGGGGCCTACTCGGTGCTGTTTGCGATGCTGTTCAAGTTCCTGCCCAACGTCTCCTTGAGCTGGCGCGATGTCTGGCGCGGCGCGTGCGTGACGGCGTTGCTGTTCGGCCTCGGCCAGCTCGGCATCGGCTACTACCTGGGGCGCAGCGCGACCACCTCGGCCTACGCGGCGGCGGCCTCGCTGCTCGTGCTGCTGCTGTGGCTGTACTATGCCGCACAGATCTTCCTGTTCGGCGCGGAATTCACCTGGGTATATGCGCAGCGCCGAGGGCCGCAAGCGGTCGCCAGAACCGCGGCGGCTCACGCATGAGGCCGGTATTCAGCATCGATTCATGGGCTGGGCGTAGGATTGGCGGCTGGGACGGATTGATCTGAAGGCTGGGGTATCGGGCGTGCATGTTCACCAATGGCTGCTGCTTTCCGTGACGGTCGTCGCAGCAGCATTCCAGCATTCGAGCGCTTCCGCGCCGCGGGCACGGCCGACGCCGCCCGCACCGGCGCCGAGCTTCGGTTTCGAATCCGTCCAGCGGCTCGCTCAACAGCGCGCCGAGGAGCCGTATCGCGAGAGCGGCGACAAGCTGCCCGATTCGCTGGCCAAGATCAGCTACGACGACTACCGCGACATCCGCTTCCGCCCCGACAGCTCGCTCTGGCGCAATCAGTCGCTGTTCGAAGTGGAGTTCTTTCATCGCGGCGCGACTTATGACAAACGCGTGAACGTCAACGAGGTCACCGAGCAGGGCGTGCTCCCGGTGCGCTATGACGCCGCCGAGTTCGACTTCGGCAGGAACGCCGCGCTTGCCAAGAGCCTGCCGCCGAATCTCGGGTTTGCGGGTCTGCGCGTTCATTACCCTTTGCAGACAGCGGACTACAAGGATGAATTGATCGCGTTTCTCGGCGCATCGTACTTTCGCATACTGGGGCGCGAGCAGCGCTATGGCGCCTCCGCGCGCGGCCTGGCCATCAACGTCGCCACCACCAATGGTGAGGAATTTCCCTACTTCAGCGATTTCTGGCTGGTACGGCCGGGCCCTACTGCGCGCACGCTCACCATCTACGCGCTGCTCGACAGCCCAAGCGTCGCCGGTGCCTATCGGTTCGAGATCCGCCCCGGCACGATCACCGACGTGGAAGTCACCGCGACCCTCTACGCGCGCAAGAATGTCGAGAAGCTCGGGGTCGCGCCCATGACCTCGATGTTCCTGTATGGCGAGCTGCACCGGCGGCAGTTCGACGATTTCCGGCCCGAGGTACACGATAGCGACGGGCTGCTCATGCAGACCGGTGGCGGGGAATGGCTGTGGCGACCGCTGGTCAATCCCAAGTCGCTGCGCGTGTCGAGCTTCTCGGACGAGCACCCGCGTGGATTCGGTTTGACCCAGCGCGATCGCGAATTTTCCAACTACCAGGATGAGGAGGCGCACTACCAGCTGCGCACCAGCTACTGGATGGCGCCGCTCGGGGATTGGGGCAAGGGCAACATCGAGCTGGTCGAGATCCCGACCGATGAGGAGATCCACGATAACATCGTGAGCTACTGGGTGCCGGCTGCGCACCTGGTGCCTCACAAGCCCGCGAGCTTCATGTATCTGCTGTCGGCCTACATGAACTCGGATCGATGGCCCCCCGGCGGTCGCGCCGTGGCGACACGCAGCGGCGCCATTCACGGTCGCTCGGATAATTCACGGCGAGTGCTGATTGACTTTGCGGGCGGTGATCTCGCTACACTCGGCGCCAGTCTACCGGTCAGAGCCGAACTCAGTGCGCACAATGCCGATGTCGACACCATCACCGTGCAGCGATTGTCGGAAAATGGGGTCTGGCGGGTGAGCTTCCGCCTTGCGCCCAAGGGCGGACAGCCGGCCGACCTGCGCTGCTATTTGACATTGTACGGCGAAGCTCTGACCGAGACCTGGACTTACCTGTGGACACCGTGAAGCACGAGGACGCCGAGCACGGGGAGCGCTGGCTCCGACGCCAGGCCTACTGGCGCCGGCTGGCTTTCTTCAGCCTGACATTTCTGACGGCATTCGCCGGCGGCTTCCTGATGCTCGATATCCTGCGCGTCAATGGGCTCGGCCCGCTCGAGCTGAGCGGTCTGGCGATGTTCTTCGTGCTGTTCGTGTGGATCGCGGGGGCGTTCTGGACGGGCATCGCCGGCTTCGCGGTACGGCTGGCGGGCAACGATCCGGCGGCGCTGCATCCAGATGTGGACCCGCAGCGCGCCCTCAGGGGCCGCACGGCGGTCGTCTCGCCAATCTACAACGAGGACACCGCGCGCGTGTTTGCGGGCCTGGAGGCCATCTGGAACTCGCTGGCAAAGACACCGCAGGCGATGAGCTTCGATTTCTTCGTGCTCTCGGACACGCGCCGGCCGGAGATTGCGCTGCTCGAGGAGCAGGCGTGGCGGGACATGGTGGCGCGTCACGGCGCGAGCGGGCGGCTCTTCTATCGCCGACGCACCGAGAATCGCGGACGCAAGGCCGGCAACATCGCGGAGTTCGTGCGCAACTGGGGCGGCGCCTACGACTACATGATCGTGCTCGATGCGGACAGCATCATGTCCGGCCAGGCGCTCGTGACGCTCGCGCAGATGATGGATGCGCATCCGCGCGTGGGCATCATCCAGGCCCTGCCGCTGCTGGCCGGCCGCGAGACACTGTTCGCGCGTCTGCTGCAGTTCGCAGTGCGGCTGAACGGCCCGCTGTTCGCGAGCGGCCTGACCTTCTGGCAGCTCGGGGAAAGCAACTACTGGGGCCACAACGCGATCGTGCGGCTGCGCGCGTTTGCCGATCACTGCTCACTGCCGCGCCTGCCCGGCTCGCCGCCCTTCGGCGGGGAAATCATGAGCCACGACATCGTCGAGGCCGCCTTCCTGCGACGCGCCGGCTACCAGACCTGGCTGGTGCCGGATATCACCGGCAGCTGGGAGGAGGTGCCGACCAACGTCATCGACTACGCCGCCCGCGACCGGCGCTGGGCACAGGGTAACCTGCAGCATCTCGGCGTGATGCCCATGCGCGGCCTGCACTGGCTCAGCCGCATCCACATGCTCACCGGCGTGCTGTCCTACGTGACCTCGCCGCTGTGGCTGCTGGTGCTGATCCTGAGCTCGATCCTCACCAGCATCCAGGCGGTCACCGGTCACCAGTATTTCCAGCCGGGCGCGCATTCGCTGTTTCCGTCCTGGCCGCAGTATCGGGACGGTGAGATCGCGGCGCTGCTGTCGATGACGGTGACCATCCTGTTGCTGCCGAAACTGCTCGGCGCCACGCTGGTGCTGCGCAATCGCGCGTTGCGCGCGGCGTACGGCGGGGCGCGCCGGCTCATGGGCGGCGTGTGCTTCGAGCAGCTCATGAGCATGCTGCTGGCACCGACGATGATGCTGTTTCATACGAGCTTCGTGCTCAGTGCGCTGTTCGGCGGCAGCGTCGGCTGGGATGCGCAGCCGCGCGGCGATCGCGGCATCAGCTGGCACGAAGGCCTGATGCGCCACAAGTGGCATCTCGTTCTCGGCCTCGTGTGGGCCGCGGCGACGCTGGCGCTGGCGCCGAAGTTCATCTGGTGGATGATGCCGGTGCTCACCGGCATGGTGATCGCGGTGCCCTTCACGGTGCTCACGAGCCGCGCGAGCCTCGGTCGCGCGTTGCGCGAGCGCGGCTGGCTGGTCACGCCCGAGGAGAGCGCGCCACCGCCGGAGCTCGCGGCACTCGCCGCAGCGCTCGCCGCCCTCGAGGCCGGAGCGACGCCGGCGAAGATCGCCGCCACACCGGCTGCCGCCACCGCGCCCGTTGCAGTGGCATCGATTGCGGACGCTGCGCCGGTGCAGATCATCGTCGAACAACCGCCGGCGGCAATCGATCTGTTCGTGCGCGTGCCGCAGCCCGCGCCGCTGGCAATGGCAACTCCCGAGCCGCCGCACATCTCATTGACGCCGCGCGCGGCCTGACACTTCCCTTGCCCGCTGTCGTCGCAGCGCCGCACGCCAGTGCGGCGGCACTGTAGAATCGCGGCATCACGCAGGAGGCAAGCGAGTGAAGATACTGGGTCCCGAGGCTCTGGTGTTCGGCGTCGACGATCTCGATGCCTGCTTCAAATATCTGACCGATTACGGCCTCAAGCAGGTCGATTCGGCGCCGAGCGGCGCCACCTTCGAGGCGCTGGACGGCACGTGCGCCGTGGTGCGCAAGTCCAGCGATGGCGGACTACCCGCTCCCGTGGCCGCGGCACCCAACATCCGCGACCAGATCTATGGCGTCGCCGACAAGGCCACGCTGGAGGCCATCGGTGCCGAGCTCAGCCGCGATCGGCCGGTGAAGTCCGGCAGCGATGGGGTGCTGCGCTCGCACGATGACACCGGCTATCCCATCGGCTTCCAGTTGAGTCGCCGCCGCAAGTTCGAGGCGCCCAGGTACATAAATGTGCCCGGCATGGAGCCGCATCGGCCGATCAATGCGATCGCCGCCGTGGACGATGCGCCCATTCCGATCTGCACGCTCTCGCACGTGGTGCTGTTCGCGCCGGATGTCGAGCGGGCGGAGAAGTTCTACGCACAGCGGCTCGGCTTTCGCACCGTGGATGTGTTCACCAACCTCGGGCCGTTCATGCGCCCGGCCGGCACGCTCGAGCACCACACGCTGTTCATGATCAAGGCGCCGCGTCCGGGCCTGCAGCACTTCACGTTTCACGTGCCCGACCTCAGCGACATGCTCAAGGCCGGGTGGAACTTCGTCAGGAAGGGCTACAAGTCATTCTGGGGCCCGGGCCGCCACATCCTGGGCTCGAACAATTTCTGGTATTTCAACAGCCCGTTCGGCGGACTCATGGAATTCGATTCCGACATGGACCTGCACGATGACAGCTGGAAGCCGCGCTACATTCCGGCCAATCAGCAGACCTCGCAGATCTACCTGTTCAATTTCACCGAAAAATGGTCGCCTGGGGATCAGAAACACTGAGCGAGGACACGGCGGGGACCATCCGTGGTCGCGAGCGCATCCTGTGCCGGCTGCAGGATATTCCGGACGGCCACGCGCGCGGCTTCATGCCCGTCAACCGCGAGGACCGGCTGTTCGCCGTGCGCCGCGGCGGCCAGGTGCGCGTCTATGTGAACTCCTGCCCGCATAACTGGCGGCCGCTGGACTTCGCGCAGGACCGCTTCCTTTCGGGCGATGGTCACGACATCGTCTGCTACGCGCACGGCGCACATTTCTCGATCGATACGGGCGAGTGCATCGATGGGGTGTGCCTGGGGCAATTTCTGATCGCAGTGCCCGCGCGCATCGAGGATGGCATGATCCTGATACCGCTCGAGCTGCCGCAGATCCCGGAGTAGCGATGGGCCGCATTTTCGAAGTCCGCAAGCACGCCATGTTTGCGCGTTGGAACCGCATGGCGAAGCAGTTCGCGCGCATCGCCAAGGACATCAACATGTCGGTGAAGGCCGGCGGACCGGATCCGGCGTCCAACCCGACGCTCCGCCGCGTCATGCAGAACGCGCGCGCGATCAACATGCCGAAGGACAAGGTCGAGGCCGCCATCAAGCGCGCCAGCGGCCGTGACGCCACCAACTACCACGAGATGATCTATGAGGGCTATGCGCCGCATGGCATCGCGCTGCTCATCGAGACCGCCACCGACAACCCGACGCGCACGGTGGCGCACGTGCGCAACATCATCACCAAGAACGGCGGCAATCTCGGTACCACCGGCAGCGTCAGCTTCCAGTTCCAGAAGATGGGCGTATTCCGACTCGATCCGGCGGGCATCGATCAGGACGATCTGGAACTCGACATGATCGATCACGGACTCGAGGAGATGGGCGAGAGCACGGGCGAGAAGGGCGAGCCGCAGCTCGTGCTGCGCTGCGCGTTCGAGAATTTCGGCCGCCTGCAGGAAGCGCTCGAGGCGCGGCACATCGCGCCGCTGTCCGCCGAGCACGAGTTCGTGTGCACCACCCCGACCGAGCTCCCGGAGGCTCAGGCCACCGAGGCGCTGGAACTGATCGACAAGCTCGAGCAGGAAGAGGACGTTCAGCGGGTCTTTCACTCACTGGCCTGAAGTCCCCTCCTACGCCGCGTGTTGCCACGCGGCGCCCGTCTCACTGACGGTTCGCGCCGTGCGCCTCTCCGCCCTTGCGTCCGGCCTCGCGCGCCTTCTCGCGATCGTTGGCGAAGTTGCCCGGATTGTTCTCGCGGCCCTGGCTGTGTCCGCCCTTGCTGGCAATCTCGCGCTGCGTTGCCTCATCCATCGAGGCGAAGCCGCGGCGCGAGGTGCCGCTCGGCGCCGCCGCGCCCGAGCTCGGCGTCGATGCGCCCGAAGTGCCGCCGGTCTTCGAGGCGCCGCCCCCCGTCTGCGATTCATCGCTCGGTTGCCCCTCTGCGTGCTCGCCGCGCTCGCCCGCTCCCGTGGGCTTGGAGGCCTGATCGCGCTTCGTGTACTGATTGTGTCCGTGGGGATTGTTGTTGGGCATGGGAACTCCTCTCAAGTGGGTACGCCACGGCATCCTGCCGATGAAGCCTCCTGGACCTGAGTGAGGTTGCAATCGCTGTGCCACAGGCGATGTGAAGTGGATCAGCGGGTTGGCCGCGTGTGCGCTGCCGCAGCGTAAGAATATTTGCAGCGCATCGGCATAAATTTCAGCCGCCCGACGCAGCGCGCAGCGGGTGCGGCACGACACTGCCGAGCGCGCGCAGTCTACTGCTGGCGCAGTACCGGCAGCTTCTGCGTGTCGCCGAGACTCGTGTAGAGCGATTGCAGGCGCGTGAACTCGCTCTCCTGCGGCGCGCCGGAGAGCATGTGATCGCGGATGATCTTGAGCTGGTAGCGCAGGTACGGCAGCAGCGGCTCGACCGGCGAGACCTCGCCGGCCTGCTGCGCGAGCATTGAATCGCAGTAGGCGCGATAGAATTCGTTGTAGGCGTCGTGGTAGTGATCGAGCGCTTCGCAGAAGGCCGTGTCGCGCATCAGATCGCCGCAGAGCGAATCGGTGCACAGGTAACTGGCGGCCGAACTCAGGTAGGCAGTGTGCTCACGCAGGATGCATTGCGTGTATTCCTGCGTGCCGAACATCGCGCGCACGAGCTTGCGTCGCGCGTGGCCCTGCACGCGACGGTCGCGCAGATATTCGAACGGCGCCTTGCGATGCAGTGTCAGGAAGCTGACCTTCTTGAGCTCGAGGAACTGTTGCGATCGGCGCCGATGCGAGGCGACGCCGCGCATGAGCCCGGCGTGTGACTGTTCCCATTTGCGATACAGCGGCACGTCCTGCATCAGCCGGGTCGCGATCGTGGCGTCTTCCGTGGCTCCCGCCTGGGCGGTGAGCTGCAGGCACTGCTCGGAATACTCCATGAGCCGCGCGCAGCTGAATCCAGCCACGTTGCGCGCTGACGCCGAGACTTCGCTGTTGTTATTCATGGCCGGCAACATCTATACCACCGAACCTGCAGCGCAAACAACTGAGGGTTTTTTGCGACAGCGTTCGCGGAATCCCCGCACCGCGCGGCGACATAGCGCGGTGACATAATCCCGTCAGCGGCAGCGCGCTGCGGAGGCGTGGGCGCGAGCGCCCACCGCCGCCGCGCGGCGCTCAGGCGGCCACGGCGATCGGGCGTCCCAGCAGCTTCTCGATGGCCCGCAGCCGATCGCGCTCCTCGCGGCTCACCAGCGAGATCGCCTCGCCGCTCGAGCCGGCGCGTCCGGTGCGGCCGATGCGATGAATGTAGTCCTCGGGCACATGCGGCAGCTCGAAATTGACCACGTGCGGCAGCTCGCTGATGTCCAGCCCGCGCGCCGCGATGTCGGTTGCGACCAGCACCCGAATCTTGCCGCGCTTGAAATCGTCGAGGGCACGCGTGCGCGCTCCCTGCGATTTGTTGCCGTGAATCGCAGCGACCGCAAGACCGTCCTTGCCCAGACGCTCGGCCAGGCGGTTGGCGCCATGCTTGGTGCGCGTGAACACCAGACTCTGCCGCACCTCGTTCTCGATCAGCAGCCGACGCAGCAGCGGATGCTTGTCCGAGGACTCCACGTGATAGACGCGGTGGTCGATGTGCTCGGCCGGCGTATTGCGCGGCGCGACATCGATCACGGCCGGATTGCGCATCCAGCCGCGCGCGAGCGTGCGGATCTCTTCGGGCAGCGTCGCCGAGAACATCATCGTGTGGCGTGCCTTCGGCAGCGCCGCGACGATGCGTCGTATCGCCTGAATGAAGCCCATGTCGAGCATGCGGTCGGCTTCATCGAGCACGAGGGCCTCGACTCCGGACAGATCCAGGGCACGGCTCTGCAGGTGATCGAGCACGCGGCCGGGCGTAGCGACGATCAGATCCACGCCCGATGCGAGCGCCTCGAGCTGGGGCTTGGGGCTCACGCCGCCGACGATCAGCGCGCCGCGCAGCGGCAGATGCCGCGCCAGCACGCGGAAGGTATCGTTGACCTGCGCCGCGAGCTCGCGCGTCGGGACCAGGATCAGGGCTCTCGGTCGACGCGAAACGGCCCGGGCCGTCCGCAGCCGCTCGAGCAGCGGCAGTGCGAAGGCGGCGGTCTTGCCGGTGCCGGTCTGTGCGGCCGCCAGCAGGTCGCGACCCTCGAGGGCAAGCGGAATGGCTCGAGTTTGAATCGGCGTGGGCTCGGTAAAGCCCAGTTCCCGGACAGCGGTCTGCAGCTCCGGGCAAAGCGGAAAATCAGTAAACAAATGAATACTCCAAACGGCCCGACCGCCATTGGCGGATTCGGTTGGGCCACAAATCAAGGTTGTGTCAGATCGGCGGTGCCTGTGGCACCGGCTGCGATGGGATTGCGGGAGGGAGCGCGAACCGAACCGCGCAGTCAGCAATAGCCGGGCGGCATTGTACCTTATTGGGAGCCGAAGCGCACATCGCGCCGCTCGGGCCCCAGGAGTGAGAGCACCAGCAGCGTCGCGGCGACGATGCTGCACACCAGGCTCAGCGCAAAGGCGAAGTCTGGATGCGCAGCGCCCCCGCGATGCTCGGCAATCATCGTCTGCAGCGGCGCATTGTAGGAGGCGATGAGATTGCCGAGCTGGTAGACGAAGCCCGGAAATGTCGCCCGGAGCGTCGGCGGCGAGAGCTCATTCAGATGCACCGGCACGATGCCCCAGGCCCCCTGCACCATGAACTGCATCACAAACGCGGCGACGGCGATGGCGATCGGCGACAGCGCGAAGCTCCAGAAGGGCAGCACGAGCAGCGCCAGGCCCGCCGCGAGCGCGATGGCGCGCCGTCGGCCGATGCGGCTCGAGAGCGCGCCGAAGCAGAGGCCGCCGGCGATGGCGCCGAGGTTGTAGACGATCGCGATGCGCGCCACGGTCGAGCCCGAGAAGCCGCGCTGCACGTCCAGGAAGTGCGGGTACAGATCCTGCGTGCCGTGGCTGAAGAAGTTGAACGCGGTCATCAGCAGGATCGCGTAGCCCGCGAGCAGCCAATGTCCCTTCAATCCGCTCCAGATGCTCTGCGTACGCTGCGCGGGCCGACCTGAGCGCCATACCTCCGACTCGGGCACTTTGCTGCGGATGTACAGCAGCAGCAGCGCCGGGGCGGCACCGACGATGAACATGCCGCGCCAGCCGATCTGATCGATGAAGCAGCCATAGATGACGGCCGCCAGTAGATAGCCGCTCGGGTAGCCGGCCTGCAGCAGTCCCGACACCAGCCCGCGCGAGCGCACCGGAATCGACTCGAAGGCCAGCGACGCGCCGACGCCCCACTCCCCTCCCATCGCAATCCCGTAAAGCGCCCGCAGGATCAGGAACACCGTCAGGGAAGGCGCAAAGGCGGACGCGAACTCCATGACCGAGTAGGCCAGTACGCTCGCCATCAGGGCCGGCCGCCGGCCGTAGCGGTCGGCGAAGCGCCCAAAGAGGAACGCACCCACGGGCCGCATCGCCAGCGTCAGAAACAGCGCGTAGGTCACGCTCTTGACATCGGTGCCGAAATCCCCGGCGATGCGTTTGAATACGAACACGACCAGGAAGAAATCGAACGCATCGAGCATCCAGCCGAGGTAGCTGGCCACCACCACGTGGCGCTGCGCCGGGCTCCAGGATTCCGGGGACGACATGACCCGAATCATAGCGCCCCGCGGCGCGCCGCTCGTCAGCCGTTACAATGCGCGCGCCCGCTCGGGGCCGCTCGGTTGGGTGCACGGTGCTGCTGCGTCTGGACAAAGTCTCTCTCGCCTACGGATCGCGGCCGCTGCTTGATGAGGTCTCCCTGCAACTCGAGGAGGGAGAGCGCGTCGCGCTGATCGGGCGCAACGGGGAAGGCAAGTCCTCGTTGCTGCGACTGCTGCTCGGGGAGATCGAGCCCGATCACGGTACGGTCTGGCGCCGCAGCGGGGTCCGCATCGGGCATCTGGCGCAGGACATCAGCGCGCTCTCGCCCGTACGGCTGGCGCAGTGGCTCACCGCCGCGCTGTCCAGTCCGCCTGAGGGCGCCGCGCCCGATGAGGGCTGGTCGATCGAGCAGCGCGTGGCCACGGTGCTCTGGCGGCTGCAGCTCGATGGCGCCCTGCGCCTCGATCAGCTCTCGGGCGGCACGCGCCGGCGTGCCCTGCTGGCGCGCGCCCTGATCAGCGATCCGCAGGTGCTGCTGCTCGATGAGCCCACCAATCATCTGGACATCGACACGATCGAGTGGCTCGAGCGCTATCTGCTCGAGTTCCGCGGACTGGTGCTGTTCGTGAGCCACGATCGCGCGTTCGTGAATCATCTCGCCACGCGCATCATCGAGCTCGATCGCGGCAATCTGACGGGCTGGCGCGGCGACTACGATGCCTACCGTCGCGCCAAGGCGGCGCAACTGGAAGTCGAGGCACAGCACCAGGCGCTGTTCGACAAGAAGCTCGCGCAGGAGGAAGCCTGGATCCGCCAGGGCATCGAGGCGCGGCGCACGCGCAATGAGGGCCGCGTGCGGGCCCTGTACGCGCTGCGCGCCGAGCGGCGCGCACGACGCGGGCGCAGCGGCCGCATCCAGCTCGAGGGCGCGAGCGTGGCCGCATCGGCCGCACTGGTCTTCGAGACCGAAGGGCTCGAGGTGGCCTTCGGGGATCGAACCGTGATTCGCGATCTGTCCATGCGCATCATGCGCGGGGACCGCATCGGTCTGGTCGGACCGAACGGCATCGGCAAGAGCACGCTGATCCGGGTACTGCTCGGCCAGATCGAGCCCACGGCGGGCACGGTGCGACGGGGTAGCCGGCTCGAGATCGCCTACTACGACCAGGAACGACTGCAGCTCGAACTGGATGCCTCGGTCAGCGCCAACGTCGGCGGCCACAACGATCATGTGATCGTCAACGGCCAGTCGCGCCACGTGGCCGGGTACCTGCGCGATTTCCTCTTCCGCCCCGAGCAGCTCAACACACCCGCGCGCGCGCTCTCCGGCGGGGAGCGCAATCGACTGCTGCTCGCGCGCCTGTTCGCGCAGCCCGCCAACCTGCTCGTCATGGACGAGCCCACGAACGATCTGGACATCGACACCCTCGAGCTGCTGGAGGAATTCATCGCCAATTACCCCGGCACGCTGCTGCTCGTGAGTCACGATCGGACCTTCCTGGATCATGTGGTCACGAGCCTGCTGGTATTCGAGGGCGAGGGTGTGGTGCGCGATTTCGTGGGCGGCTACAGCGATTGGATGCAGTACCGCCTGCAGCGCGATGCGCCGGCGCCGGCCGCGGCCACCATCGGAGCCAATGCGAGCGAGGTTGCCACTGCGGCCGTGCCCCGTCCCGGCGCAAGCCGCAGCGGCCGGCTCTCCTACCAGGCGCAGCGCGAGCTCTCGACGCTGCCCGAGCGCCTGCAGGCGCTCGAGGCCGAAAAATCGCAGATCGAGTCCCAGCTGGCCGACGGCTCGCTCTATCGCGTCGAACCGCAGATCCTCAAAGCGCAGCTGGAGCGCCTGACGGCGGTCACGGGCGAGATCGAGGCCGGCTATGCGCGCTGGGCCGATCTCGAGGGACAGACGCAGGGCTCGCGCTGAGCGGGGAGCCGCGCACGCTGTGCTAGTATCTCGGCCGCTTCGTCCACCGGCCGCGCTCGATGAGCTCACGCGTCTATCTGCTGAACGGGCCTAATCTGGATCTGCTCGGAGAGCGTGAGCCACATATTTACGGCTACGCCACGCTGGCCGACATCGAGGCGCTGTGCGGGTCGACCGCCGAGCGATTGGGACTCGAGCTCACCGCCCGCCAGACCAACGCCGAGCACGAGATGATCGGCTGGCTGCACGAGGCGCGCCGCTCGGCCGGCATCGTCATCAACCCAGCGGCCTTCAGCTACCACTCCGTGCCGATCCTGGACGCTCTGCGGCTGTGCGAATGCCCCATCGTCGAGGTCCACATCAGCAACATCTATCAGCGCGATGAAACCTGGCGCTCGCACTCACTGCTGGCCGCCGCCAGCACCGGGGTGATCACCGGTCTCGGGATCGAGGGCTATCGGCTCGCACTGGAATTTCTGGCTCGCCGGATCGCCGGCGCCGCGCCGGCCGCGCAGCGCTGAGGGGTTTCGCGGCGGTTTTCGCCACGCCGGGGCGGACGGCGTGCGCCGCGCCGGGGGTGGCCGCGCCGCTACGCGCGAGGCCACCCTCGAAGGCGGCCGCGATCACATCTTCGACGCGCTCGGCCCAGACGAACTTGAGCGTTTCGCGCACGCTGGCCGGAATCTCCTCGTAGTCGCGCCGGTTGCGCGCCGGCAGGATCACGGTCCGGATTCCCGAGCGCGCCGCCGCGACCACCTTCTCCTTGATGCCCCCGACCGGCAGCACCAGCCCGCGCAGGCTGATCTCCCCGGTCATCGCAACATCGTTCTGCACCGTGCGCTGCGTGAGCATCGAGATCAGCGAGGCGAATATTGCGACACCGGCACTCGGGCCGTCCTTGGGCACGGCGCCCGCCGGCACGTGGATGTGCACGTCGGATTTCTCGAACACCATCGGATCGAGTCCGAGCCGTTCGGCATGAGCCTTGACGAGCGTCATCGCCGCCTGCGCGCTCTCCTTCATGACCTCGCCGAGCTGGCCGGTCAGGATCAACCGGCCGGTCCCGGCCACGCGGGTGCTCTCGACGAACAGGATGTCGCCGCCCACCGGCGTCCAGGCAAGTCCGGTGGCCAC
>Ga0181526_10002526_pt1 | contig 15878 bp, 11 predicted proteins | sample PEATcosm2014_Bin_35_FD_119750 | JGI IMG/M metagenome (GOLD analysis project Ga0181526, IMG submission 119750) | Peatland microbial communities from MTU Mesocosm Facility, Houghton, MI, USA - PEATcosm2014_Bin06_30_metaG | ecosystem: Environmental > Terrestrial > Soil > Wetlands > Peat | place...
ATCCATCTCGATGGCCCCTCCGGGAGAACTCGTCATCTCAACCTAGAAGAGACCTTGCCGGTAGGTGCAGACCGTGCCAGAATTTCCGGAATTAGCGGCTCAGAATTTCCGGAACCCACACCGCCAATAGCTCTTCAAAGGGAGATGGGACAGCAGCGCGACGAAATCGCCGTTCGGGTCGGGAGAGCCAAATGTCCGCCATGGGATTGCAGGCATGATTTCGGGATTCTATCGCATCGCTCTTGGAGATATGGGACGAAATTCCTGACTGATTGCTTCAAGAAGACCCCGCTATTTCGCTGTGGCTACTTCTTGATTTGAATGACTCCGACGCCGATTTTCCTGCGTTCGCTCTCTGGATATCTCGACCGCCCCTTCTCCGCGAGTTGTTTTGATTTTAACGGCCTTGATAATGGTGTGAACTCACCGTCGATATACTTGAATAGTAGCCACTTTTCAGTTGTTTTTGCCATCCCGAATTTAGAACACGAGTATCATCCGTGTTCTAGGCTACCCGCATTGGGAGGAGGCCCCCAAAGATTCGCGTCGAGAAGCCTCCTCAACTGTTCCTTGCGAGAGGTATTTTTGTGGCCGTGCCTCCCCCGGTCCAGCCAACCAAGCAGCTTTTCTAGATTCACGTGAAACGTCTTTGACTCCTCCCACAACTCCACGACGAACTCCTCTTACCGTTTCCAATTCTTCGTGATACCCAAAAGCAAGTAGTGCGTGCTTGGGGGCTATTCAACGCCACAGAAAAAGAAGGGATTGCTGTTCCTGCAGTTCTTCTGCTTGGACGCGATCGCCGCTCCGATCAATCATGATCGAAGGAGTTGCCACTGGTGCCCGCACCGCGGACATGCTTAAGCTTCTCCGCTCTTATACTCCTGCCAATTCTGCGGATGACATGCGCTCCTATGCACAGCGCCAGCGTGTCATATTTCCATCGTTGGTGGACTTCGGCGGCGCCATCTGGAATTCCTTCACTAAGCTTTAATACCTTATGGTTGACGATTGTTGGTACTAGCCTGCAAACTTTCCGGTTCCCGACGCACCAGGAGTTGAAAGTCGCTTTCATAGTTCGTAGCGAACTGAATTGAACTGAGTGATTTAGTGAGCTTTCTAGTCTTGACTTTTTCCTGATCAACGGTACCTTTGCGCCAAGCAATACGTGAGCGATCTAAACCAGCCCATTATAAGATCGAGCTGAAAGGAGATGCCCATTTTTCTGCGTATGGCTGCTATTGCCATTCTTCTAATCGCGGCGCTTTGTGGTTATGCCGCCAGCAAACCTAATACATTGACGGTTCGGCGATTCGTCATGATCAACGCTCCGTCTGAACGGGTCTTTGCCTTGGTCAACGACTTCCATTGTTGGCATCAATGGGCTCCTCAAGATAAGGACGACCCCACTATGGCGCGAAGCTTCAGCGGCCCGGTGAATGGCAAAGGCGCGGCTTCACAATGGGACAGCAAGGGCCGCGCTGGCAAGGGACGTATGCTGATAATGGATTCGGAGCCAACTCGCAGGATCTGCGTGCAAGTCGATTTCCTGAAACCCTTTGAAGCGCACAACAGGAATGAGTTCGTCTTCGAATCAGTCGGGGCCACAACGAACGTTACGTGGACCATGCAGGGAACGAACCTGTTCGTCATGAAGCTGATGAGTATCTTTGTCAACATGGATAAGAAGCTTGGAGCCCACTTCGAGGAGGGCCTCCAGAACCTCAAGGCCGCGGCCGAGAGCCAATGAGCAACTTCTGATAAACGCTCTATCGGAGGTGCGTTTTCAATCTCAGTTCTTCAGCAGAACAACGTACCTGGTGACCTGATTAAGAAATAGTCGGCCACACTTCGTTCAAAACAACCAGCAACTATACGCATTTTCCGACTGCATATCGGCGGACGACCATGTCGGAGCTGGCAAAAAACTCATGATTTTGGTCCCAATGGACCCAACTAGAAATCGGGTAAGTGGTTGATGAATCGTTTATCAGAAGTTGGGACTGGGCTCGTAGCTCAGCGGTTAGAGCAGCGGACTCATAATCTAATCCCGCCTACTGGAAAACCAGAGCTTAGCTGGTTTTTCAATGGTTTAGCTGCCTGTCATTGCCCATCATTTCCCCTCTTTTCCCGTCTCATAACGCAAAAATAACGCAAAATGGCACAGGGCCGGGATTCTTAGGAAATTGGGTATCACGGGCGAGACCATTCAGACAAAGATGCTGCGGAAGAACAAGTTCATCAGCTTGGGGGCGCTCCAAACGCGCCCCCCCGGCCCATCAAGTTATCAAATTATGCTGGAATCGGATCTCGAATTCAGACCACAGGACGACAGATATGCGATTTCGATGTGATCGAGCACCACTGCATTATGCCGCCAGAGTATCCTTGGGTAGATTAGTGCAAGGGCTCGGTCAAAGGTACATCCCGCATGCTCTTCCGGTGCCTGCCTGATGCGGCAACTCTACTAGCGGTGTTGTTCCAACCCACACTGTTTTCCACACGGATCAGTCCACAGAATAGCGCCATGTTCGGCCCAGCGCTTGACGCGGAAGGACTTGCAAAACATTTGGGGGCTGAAGAACAAAGAACCATGATCTGATTCACTCGATGGACACAGTGTCATGCGCTATTCCTTCACTTCACGTTGCGGGTGTGGTGCAATTCACTATGGCCTGGAGCGGGCCGAATTGCGCCGATAGCAGATTGGGTTCGCAGCCTTCACCCGCCACGAGGATTCGCCTTTCATGGAACTCTCTGTGTCAGACAAACAGGAAAACCACGCGGTCCAGAAAACCGCCGAGTATGCGACACATGCACGCAATGAAATCCGGACGCTGGGACAGAGACGCACTCTGCTGCTACTCGTTGGGGTCTGGGTGATTTCCGTATTCTATGTGACGATCAATCTTAATCGAGGTTGGATCCCGCACGATGAAGGGACGTACGCGCAGTCCGCAGAGCGCGTTTTAGGAGGCGAACTACCCCACCGCGATTTCGACGAACTTTACACCGGTGGATTGAGCTTCCTGAACGCTCTTGCCTTCTCCGTTCTGGGAACGAAGCTGATCTCGCTTCGAATTGTCCTGCTACTGTTTTTCCTGGCCTGGGTCCCGGCGTTGTTTTACATTGCGACGCGGTTTACCTCAAGTATCGCCGCAGGTGCCGTCACTCTTCTGGCAGTGGCGTGGGGCATCCCCAATTATTCCGCGGCGGCTCCTTCCTGGTACAACCTGTCCTTCGCACTGTTTGGCACCGTTGCAATTTTTCGATATTTGGAAACCCGCAGGCACCAATGGGTATTTCTGGCCGGACTATGTGGAGGACTCTCGATTCTCGTCAAGATCACAGGGCTGTACTTCGTTGCGGCGGCACTTCTCTTCTTCGTTTTTCATGAACAATGTCAGGCAAACAAGGCTGGGAAACAAAGCACAAGCAATCGTGAACGAATCTACTCTTTGAGTTTGACCGTGTCGCTATTGGCATTCCTGGCGATTCTTTGCGTAATGATTCGCAATCTGCCTGGCGCGCCCTATATCGTTCACTTTGTCTTGCCGGGCGCGGCGCTGGTGCTGTTTCTTCTGTGGGTTGAATTTCAGAATCCCCCTGGAAACAGTGCCCAACGATTTGCACCTCTGCTTCGATTGCTGGCGCCATTCAGCCTTGGAGTTTTATTGCCGATCGCCGCTTATTTGATTCCTTATATCAAGTCCGGATCGCTGGCAGCACTGGTCAGAGGAGTATTCATCCTGCCGCAGTTGCACATGGTGTTTACGCTCGTAAAACCTTCCAATTTTTCGGCGATGCCCGCAACGCTGCTGCTTACAGCATTGATTGTCCTTGGGATGTATCTGCAAGGAGCGGTCCGGCAGATTTACGGAGCGATTGTGGCAGTGGCTTGTGTGGGCGCCCTGATTGCCTCCGGCCACGATCAGGCGGTCTACCGGTTTGTCTGGTCATCCCTTTCATTTTCCATCCCGGTGGTAGTGCTTTCAGGAGTAGCGCTACTGCGCTCGAAAGGGAATGACGGCGAATCATCGGGCCTTTTCGGAGAACAATTCTTCCTGTTACTTGCCCTGACGGCAGTATGGAGCATGATTGAAATTCCTTTTTCAGCGCCAATCTACTTTTGTTTTGTGGCCCCCGTCTTGATGGTTACTGTGCTGGCTTTGTTCTCCTCGATTGGCAAACCGCCGCGATTTATTTTTGGGGTTCTGCTCTGTTTCTATTTGCTATTCGCCGTACTGCGGACAACCCCGGGCTTCATCCATCAGCTGGGCTATACGTACCATGGAGACGAGCAGACTACGGCGTTGACACTTCCGAGAGCCGGCGGGCTGCGAATCGAGGCGGATGACGCGCAACTGTACGAGCGGCTAATCCCCTTGATACAGGAACATGCAAGCGGAAGGTACGCGTATGCTGCTCCCGATTGCCCTGAAGTGTACTTTTTATCGGGATTGCGGAATCCTACTCGCACGATCTTTGATTTTTCTGATAATCCAGTTGGCCGCACAGCCAGCATCCTGAGCGCGATTGAGCGAAATCAGGTGAATGTGGTGGCAATCTTGACGAAGCCGCCATTTTCCCAGCCGCTCGCCCCCGACCTGCACGCCGAGTTGAGAAAGCGATTCCCTAATTCGGAAACAGTTGAGCGCTTTGAGGTCCGATGGCGATAGCACGCGCACAGGAAAAGGAGCCCGCCAACGGGGACTGGACGATTCCACGGTTCTTATGAGTCGCAAAAATTCCTTCCGATTGCTGACAGGTGCTTACGGCCTGGCCCGATCTGCAAAGATGCTTGAAACCGGCTGGGCGAAGAGAGCCTTCGTTGGTTCCTATTTTCTCTATAAGAGATTTTGGGAAGATCCGTATTGGAATCTGCTCCAGCACAGGCCGGAATTACTCGCGTCTGGCGATATTCTGGATATTGGCGCGAACGTGGGATATACGTCTTGCTTATTCGCAGGGGCGATGACACCAGAGTCAAAAGTGTACTCGTTTGAGCCTGACCCAACTAACTTCCAGTTGCTGTCAGATGTCATCCGCAGGAAGAAGTTGTCACAAAAGGTGTTAGCCATCAATGCCGCTGTAGGTGCTTCCGACGGATGTGTCGAGTTGTGGTACAACAAGAAACATTCCGGCGACCACCGCGTGGTTACGGATCATTTCAAGAATACTCTCTCCGATGGTGCCCAGACGTGCAAAGTCTCCATGATGAGCGTGGACAGTTTTGTGGAAGCACGCAATCTCCAAAGGATTTCATTCATCAAGATCGATGTGCAGGGATACGAATTGGCAGTTTGCGAGGGGATGCGACAAACGCTTGCAAGGTTTCCGGGGGTGTCTGTCTGCTGTGAATATGCTCCCGATGGGCTGCTAGAACTGGGATTCGATCCACTTCGGCTTCTTGATTTCTTCAGAGCCAACGGGTACGGCCTGCACGTATTGACACGATCGTCAATCCAGTCCGTGCAAGACAACGCAATGGTCCAGCGAATCGCAGACGACGCAGGGTATATGGATTTACTTTGCGTAAAACCCGTTCTATCCCAGGGAATTTAATCTCTCAACAGCATAAGAATGTCGGCGTGGGTCGCCGCTTCGGGAGGGAGTTACCCTTCGAGCCGGTGCCACGCATGCCAGCAAATGCGCAACATCCTGAGACCATTCGAGAAAACGCGGGTCATCTTGGTGACACCGTGGATTCGCTCCTGATAATGTACGGGCACTTCGACGATCTCCAGGTGCAGTTTCCTTGCGCCGAATAACAACTCATAGTCGCCCCAAAGGTCCGTGACGCCCCAACTTCCGAGGGTTCGCTCCATGCGGAGCCAGTCTTTGCGCCACAGGACTTTCGTTCCGCACAACGTGTCTTTGATGCGCTGGTCCAGAAGATAGGAAAAGACAAGGCCGAAGAACTTGTTCCCTACCATGTTTGCAGATTTCATAGCGTCCTGCTGCATTGGGTAGACGAGGCGGCTGCCATTCACAAAATCACCGCGGCCGCTTACGATCGCGCGGAAGAAAGTGGGTAATTCTTCGGGCATAACCGTCAGGTCAGCATCGAGAATGATCAGCACGTCGCCCCGAGAGGCGCGAAACCCTGTCCAGACGTTCTCGGCTTTGCAGATTCCTTGGCCATCCAGCAAACGGATGTCCTTGTCTGGGTGCAATGCCTGCATTCTTCTCACTTCGTCCGCTGTGCCGTCCGTAGACTTGTCATCGCAGAAAAGGATCTCTGTGTGTCTGCCCATACTGGGAATTCTTTCGACCGCCGGCTGCACGTTATCGATTTCATTGCGGCAAGGAATGACAACGGAAACGGTAACATCCTGTTCACACTGTGGCCTTGGCATCAGGCGCGCGACAATCACATGCAGGAGGCAAAGCCGCCGCAACCCCGGAAGGCGCGCAAGCCAATCGTTCGCCAGGGCCGAGAGAATGGGAATCCATTTAGGGAAGAGCACCAGGCGGTGTTTGCGGACGGGGCGAAAGCCAGCAAGCTTAAGGAAGTTGCGAATGTCGTTTTCGCTGACCCAGTTCGACTCAACGAAGCGCGAACGCAGGCCGACTTTGCTTGCCCATAGGAGGATTGGCTGCCACAGCTGATTGTAATTAATTATGACAAGTTGGGTATCGCCGGTGCAGTGTTGCCGAACTCGTTCCAAGGCGCGGAGGATATCGACGGTATCAAAAATGTGGTTGAACAAGATGTAATCGAATGTCTGGTTCAGCTCGAGGTCTTCCGGGTCGCTGCGGACAAATTGCAAGTCCGGATAGGTCTGGCGCGCGCACTCTACCATGGGATCGCTGATCTCTACTCCAACGCCGTAAGAGGGCATAACTGAATAGAGCAGGTGGCCAGTCTGGCAGCGAATGTCCAGGACTCGTTTGCGGGGCTCGACAATGAAGCGCAGCAACTTCTTGAGCCGATCGTAAAAATACCGGTTGGAACGAATCCACTTGTCGCGGTGCCAAGCAATCTTGCCCTGGTGCCGGCGCCTGGCCCCACGCACTTCGTCCAGGGCTCGTGGGCCCCATCTTTCGGATGCGTGCGATTCCTCTTCAGTGGCAATCATGGTCACGCGGCGCACTCCCTACGTCTGGTCGCAAAATGTGGCGCGATCCAAGGCGATTCCGGCGCAAACGAAAGCCGATTGGTAGCAGCGAACTGCATTCACCATTCGATCATAGCAATATCTGCTGAAAGAGATTCCCCGATAGAATGAGACGGGCATAAAAAGATAACCCTAACACTTATTTGTGATTGCGGGGTTTGCTTTCCTTAGACGGTACTACGCCCGTCCCGCGTCGCCGACCTGCAATTGCCAACTATTAAAATGGCGTTACTATGTTGCGCGCACCCCTGGCATGCGTTGCTGCGCCTCGGAGACTCTTGAACCAAGCCGCCAGGGTATGAATCTGGGCTGGCGCCAATCCGCCCTTGGAAATCAAGGTATGGCAGCCGGGATTGGAGTTGGCCATGACCGGCCCCGCGACGAAGGGTTCGTAATAATGTCGGGACGTTTGTTGTAGCTACCGACGCCGGCTTGATCCGCAAGCCTGGGGATGTTGATTGGGGCACCCGACGGGAATTTGGTAATGCCGGAAATCTGCCGCCATCCAAACCGGCTTTCTTGGAGCCCGAAGAGTGGCGAAAGAAAGGCAAATCCCTGGTGTAGTTCAAGGACGAGAATTGCGTCATGTCGAAGCCCGCGAGGCAGCGCAACCTGGTAGTCCAAGAAGTCCTGATTCGAAAGCACTCGAGTTAGAAACTGTGCCGGATTCCCCGAAGCGCGGGATACAGTTTTTGATACTCCGCGTATTGCAGGTTCATCTGAGCGGCCGCTTTCGGATTCGGCTGGACTCGTTTCGCAACGCGTACCGTGGCTTCACAAGCCGCTTCTACCGATGGCCAGCTTCCCGCGCCCACGCCCGCGAGCAACGCGGCCCCGTAAGCTGCTCCTTCATCCGCTTCTATCAACTCCACCGGCATTCCGTAGATGTCCGCCTGAATCTGTTGCCACAGCGAGGAGCGCGCACCGCCTCCACCCAGGCGGATAGATTCGATCGGAACGCCAATTTCCCGAAATAAAGTGAAAGAGTCCCGCAAACTGAACGCAACTCCTTCGAGGATGGCACGAATGACGTGTGCTCTCGTATGCTGCGCCGTTATTCCCACCAATGACCCGCGAGCATTGGGGTCGAGATGCGGTGTGCGCTCGCCCATCAGATAGGGAGTCCAAAATAGTCCATCCGCTCCCGGCGGCGTTTTCGCAGCTTCTTCCGCCAGCCGGTCATACGGATCGCGCCCGTCGTCCTTTCCCGCCCCAAATTGATCGCGAAACCACCGCAAGGAAAGGCCCGCGCCTTGTGTCACTCCCATCACGTGCCAGCGCCCCGGAATTGCGTGGCAAAACGTGTGCATGCGCCCTTTTGGCTCGAGCACAGGTGCACTCGTCGCGGCAAACACCACGCCCGAAGTGCCAATTGTGGCGCTCACCGCTCCAGGCTTGACGATTCCCATCCCCACGGCACCCGCGGCTTGATCTCCGGCACCAGCCACCACGGGAATGCCGGAGCGTAGTCCTGACAACCGCGCGCCTTCCTCGTGCACTCGTCCACTGACTTCCTGCGATTCGAACACTTGTGGCAGCAAGGCTTCGTCGATCCGGGAAATTTCCAGCATGGGCTGCGACCAACGCCGGCGCACCACATCAAACATCAGAGTGCCGGAAGCATCGGCGACATCGATTGCGCGCGCGCCCGTCAACCGAAACCGGATGTAGTCTTTCGGCAGCATCAACGAACGGACGCGCCCCCAGCGTTCCGGTTCGTGCCGCTGGACCCACCAGATTTTTGGCAACGTGAATCCGGTGAGCGCGGGGTTCGCGGTCAATTCAATCAACTTCTCAGCACCAACTTGATTTGTGATTTCCTGACATTCTTCCCCGGTGCGTTGGTCACACCAGATGATCGCGGGCCGCACAACTTGGTCCCCAGCATCCAGGAGCACGAGGCCGTGCATCTGGCCAGTCAAGCCAATGGCGGAAACATCCTGTGAGGCCGTGGAACTCTTCGCCAGGCACTCTTGGATGGCCTGGCACGCCGCCCTCCACCAATCTTCCGGGGATTGCTCGGCCCATCCGATGCGCGGTGAACTCATCGGAGCGTGTTCGGCCGTGGCAGAGCCGATCACCCGGCCATGAGAATCAATCAAGACGGCGCGGGTTCCACCAGTGCCGACGTCAATTCCTAAGAGAGCCATCTCTTGGAGTTGCCTTCCCTCGAATCATTCTTGCAGCCTATCGTGTGGAGAACCGGAAAATAGTTGTGGAGTGGAATTCGGCGCCTGGCTTTAAAACGGTCGTCGGAAAATCCGGATGATTGGGAGAATCCGGGAAATGCTGCGTCTCCAGGCAGAGCGCGCCGTTCCTCGGGTAAGCCACCCCTCCTTTGCCCTTGATCGAACCGTCCAGAAAATTGGCAGTGTAGAGCTGCACGCCAGGCTGAGTCGTCAGTACCGTGAGCACGCGCCCGCTCGCCGGATCGTAGACCTGAGCGGCTTCTTTCAATTCTTTGCCACCGCCGTCAATCACAAAATTGTGGTCATATCCATTATGAGCCAGATGAAGCTGTTCATCATCGGCGTTAATTCGCTCACCGACCACATGCGGCTGCAGAAAATCGAAGGGCGTGCCGACAACCGATTTCAGCTCGCCGGTCGGAATCAGTCCGGCATCCACGGGAGTAAATCGCGAAGCATTCAACTTCAACTCGTTGGCGAGAATGGTCCCATTCCCTTGGCCGGAAAGATTGAAGTACGAGTGATTGGTCAGATTTAGAACTGTGGACTTATCGGTAGTTGCGGAGTAATCGATTTTCAGATCGTTGCCGCTCAACGTGTATTTCACGGTGACCGACAAATTTCCCGGAAACCCTTCCTCGCCGTCTTTGCTCAGATACTTCAGCTCCACGCCATCGGCGATGATCTGGCCGGTCCAAAGGTGATTATGAAAACCGTCCGGGCCCCCATGAAGTGTATTGTCTCCGTTATTTTTGGGCGTCGTATATTCCTTGCCATCCAGGGAAAATTTCGCGTGCGCAATACGATTCGCGTACCGGCCAACAATAGGGCCAAAGAACGGATTGCCTTTCGCATGATTTGCCTCGTAATAGCTCCCTGGATCGTCGAATCCGAGAACCACATCGGCAACCTTGCCCGCGCGATCCGGCACCTTGATCGAAAGTACGTATCCACCGTAATTCATCACTTGCACTTCGACTTTTTCGTTCTTAAGTGTGTAAATCTCGACCGCCGAACCATCCGGCAATTTGCCGCCGCTTCGCTGGCTGACTTGAGTTTTCGCCATCACAGTACCCGCCATCCCGGCAAGAAAAAACAGCACCGCCACAACGTGTTTGAAGTGTCTCATGAATCCTCGCTTGCACACATTCTATGGTGCCTCGGGAAGTCACACAACATGAGGATGTCCGCCGCAAGTCACTTTCCGCTTTTTGCGGCCTGTTCCTTCGGCATCATTTCCATCGTCCAGATAGCCGCAGGCCGCATATACATGGATGCCCGATAATTTCCGGTGATGTCCCAGGCCTCGGGAGTGCGGAACCAGTAGCCTTTCGTTTCATAACTCGTGTGATACAAACCCCACAACGTCCGGTAGGCCTGATCCGTCATCCCCTCGCTCAGCATCAATCCTGCGACTCCCATCGTTGTGCCGGTCCACACTTCGTTGACCTGTTGATTGTCCTTTAAGGCAACGGGCCTGCCATCTGCGGCGATTCCGTTCACGGCACCCATATTGCCATCGGCGAATTTCATCACGTTGTAGTCGAAGATCTTCTGCAAGGCGCTACGCTGCATCTGTAGCGGCACAAGATCGCCCAGTCCCGTCAGGTTGGCGTACCACTGCCCCGCCAACTGGTCTGCCTGAATGTTGTCTCCGTATTCGCTCTCTGTGTCGTAGCGGAAATACTCGCCATTCCAGAGCTTCTTGATGTAGCCTGCCTGGCCCTTCAGGAACAGCGCGTGGTATTCCTCCGCTGCCTTCGCATCTCCCAATTTCATCGCAATTTCTTCAGCGGCGCGCAGCGACGCCAGCCACAATCCGCCGCAATAGGCGCTCTCCCCGCGCACCACCCATTCATCGTAGGTCTGGTCCGGATAGCCCTGATTTTTCGGAATGCCATCTCCGTCTGTGTCGAATTGCCTCAGATAGGCAATCGATTCTTGGACGGCCGGCCAGGTGTACTTCAAGAAGGCCGTGTCCGTTGATCCCGAAAGCACGAAGTCACGGTACACCAGCAAGACAAATTTCGGGTTCAGGTCTTTCCATCCATTTGTATCCTGCCAGCTGAACTGATTGATCTGCTTGAACGGATCCTCTGACGGAACTCCCAAATCGTGCGGCACCGCTCCCTTTGCTTTGCGTATGCGATATTGCGGTACACCCGTCTCTTCGCTTTTCCAGACCCAGGCCATGCGCTCGCGCGATTCCTGCGGCACTGTGTCCGCAAATTCTTTCATCACGCCCTTTTCGATCTCCGGCCAGAATTTGATCAGCGGCATCGACCCATAGAATCGCACATCGAGCGTTTCATAAAAGGGATAGTCGAAGCATTCCATGAACGAATAGGTGGGAGCCTGTTTCGTGCTTCCTTCGGTTGGTCTCCCCCAGAAAGTTCCTCCATCAGCCAGGGGATACAGTTCGTTGAACAACATTCCCCGGTACCACAATGGCTTGCTCTCGTCGTTCACATACGGAGCTTGCCACGCATCGATTGCCGCGCTCCACGCGCTCGCGTTCTTCAGCGCATCCTTTGCGATGGTCCACGCATTCAGTCCACTGGTACCGTAGAAATCGGTATAACGCCGGTACCATTTCCTCCCCGACCCGAACTCCGATATCGGAAGATCCCAGGCGATCACCATCGGCACGATCCGTTTCTCTCCGGGCTCCAGCGTAAACCGCAACGCGATCGCTCCGGCAATCCGCTCGCCGCTGCTTGTCCAAGAATTGTTGCTGTTCGACAGGTTGCCATCCTGGGCGAAGGGCTTCCACACTTCTTCACCGGAACCATCCGGGTTAAACGTGGTTTGATAACTTAGTTCCACTCCCGGCTCCGAGATGCTCGCAATGGCGAATTGTCCGTCCCACTCCTCGGTGATCTTTCCAATGTGATTTCGGTCAAGCACGATGCCCTGCATAGTCTCCTTCGGTCCCAGGGCTTCGCTCTTCATGTGATTGAAGTTTCCCTCATTCATAGCATCGCTTAAATCGCTGCGATACGTGCGGAACCATCCAATCATGTTTTCCCACGACAGCATCACTGCCACGGTCACCCGTTTGTTCGTCGGATTTTCCGCGTGCCAGCGATACACGGCCACCGGATAGCTGGTCTCTTTGTAATTGTCGGGAAGAATCGGAGAGAACTGTTCCAGCACGACATGCGCCGGAAATTTCTCCCACCGGTAGTCAAACCACGATTTCGGGTACAGCGCATAGTAATCGCCTGCCCCGACCGGATAGTCCCATTGCCATCCATTCAGCACTCCTTGCTTCGGATGGCCGTTCATCAGTGCGCGTGCCACGCCCGTTGTATCCCCTTCGGTTTTTTGGAACATCGCAAACTGATTGCCCGGTACGCTTTCGTACTTGTGCACGCCTCCCTTGATGTGCCAACGCACAAAATCTCCGCGATAACTGCGCGAAAAACTTCCCGCCCCGAACCCGCCAACCGGGGCGCCTTGCCAGTAGCCATCATCCACATGTTCCGGCTCCAGCCCCGCCTTTTTTGTGCCGGGATTTTCGAGTGTGGCGCCCAGCGGCCGCTTCCAGGCGGCCTTGGGAATCTCGTCATTGGCTGGCAACAGCGGCGTAGCAAACAGCAACAACAAGAAAATCCAAAGTGCAATGCCCTTTTTGTATGTATGAGGACTCATGCGACCTCCAGCGGAGTAGTGGAGGTTTGGGCGGGGCAGGTCGCCCAAGCTCGCGCTAGTCATAAGAAAACCTTAGTACCATATCGATTTTGTGTAAAGGACACAGCCCCGTGCTTTTGTTCAATTTGACGATTGGGGCTTCCCCTGGGTCGCCCGGCTGCCGGGACGGATCTTCTCTGCCGGAACGATTCCCTGGCCTTCCAGAATGCTATAAAACTTGTCCGCTTCCAGATCGTTCATCGTCTCCACCTTCCCGGATGGCCAGTAAATCTGCAAACTCTCGATCTTCGTCGCCTTCCCCAATCCAAAGTGCACTCGTGTGTCATTCTGTGAAAGGTAACTTCCTCCACTGTGAATTTCATCCGTTTGTGTCATCCCGCCGGCCACCAATTTCAACCTGGTCCCGATCGCCATCCGGTTGCTCTTTGTTCCCGCCAGTTCGAAACTCACCCAATGATTGCCGGGGATGCCATGGTTTCTTAAAACCAGCGGCGCTCCATCGATGTCGCTGATCACGATGTCCATCTGCCCGTCGTTGAATAAATCACCGTAGGCCAAACCGCGCGAAGCATTCGGATGCATGATCGCCGGTCCCGCTTGCGTGCTCGCGTCACAGAACGTCCCATCCCCCTGGTTCATCTGCAGGATTTTTGGCTCTCGATACCGCGTTCCCGTTGGCAATGAGTCGATCTGCGGGTACACGTGGCCGGTCGCGGTAATCAGATCCAGCCAGCCGTCATTGTCGAAATCCACAAACGCAGTTCCCCATTTCACATACGGCAGCGAAGCTACCGCGACACCCGACTTGTACGAAACATCGGTAAAATTCCAATTCCCATCGTTGCGGTAGAGCACGCTGTATTCGTCGGAAAAATTTGTCACATAGAGCGATGGCCGGCCCGTGTGATTGTAATCTCCGATAGCAATCCCCATCGAAGCCTGCTCGGAACCGTCCTCATCCACTGCCGTACCCGATTCCAATCCAATCTCCGAAAATTTTCCGTTTCCCTCATTCTTATAAAAGTATTTCGGCGTCGAATCGTTGCTTACATACGCGTCCGGCCGTCCCACATTATTAAAATCCGCCCAGATCACTTGCATCCCGTAGTAGCCGTTCGGATCCGAGACCCCCGCTGCCTTCGAAACGTCCGCAAAGGTTCCGTCCTTATTATTATGAAACAGCGAATCTCCCGCCCCTTTCAGTCCTCTCGGACCGCACTGCACGTCCATCCCCCGAAATTTGCAGTTTGCCGCCCTGCCGAATTCCGGCAGATTATTCAGTTGCAGGTCGACGTAGTTCACTACCATCAAATCCAGGTAACCATCTCCATCGTAATCGCCAAACGCCGCCCCCGCTGACCAGCGTCCGTCCGTCACTCCCGCGCTCTTCGCTACATTGGTAAACGTGCCGTCTCCATTATTGTGATAGAGCACGTTCCCGCCCATGCAAGTGACATACAGGTCGGGCCAGCCGTCGTTGTCGTAATCACCCACCGCCCCGCCCATCGCGAAGCATGGTTTTCCTACTCCAGCCTTGTCCGTCACATCCGTGAACGTGCCGTCGTGATTGTTGTGATAGAGCGCGCTGCGACTCATCTCTCCACTTCTCATCATGGCCACGCTCGGGGCATTCGGAAAATAAATGTCCAGCCATCCATCGCGGTCATAATCGAATAGGATTACGCCGCCGCTCATGGACTCAATAATGTATTTTTTTTCGGGGTCCGAAGTGTGTTGAAACGTAATGCCTGTTTTCGCCGTGATGTCTTCCAATTGCGGAATCGGCCGCCCCGCGCAAACCACCGCTTTCGCTCCCGGCGGCGGAGGCGACGGCGTAGGATGCCCTCCCTGTCCAAACGCACAATTCGCCGCGCATAGCAGCACTGACGTCGCCGTAAACATCTTCAAGCCAATTCGTCGCTTCAATTTTCGTCCGTTGATTGTCATTCTATTCGAGTGTTGGATGCATTCTAACCGCTAAGTGTGCCCGAGGAGATTCGCCACACACAACCTAGCGTCCCTTTTTCTTTCCTGTCTGTATGCTAAGCCTGCAACGCGGCTTGCCGTTGGCTGTTCGGCTTTGATCCAATCAGGGCGAAGAACAAAATGTACAGGTAGCAGACCACCGGCAGAAAGAAGGCATGATGAATTCCAATCTTGTCGGCGATCCAACCTTGGGCAAGTGGAACAATCGCCCCGCCTACGATTGCCATAATCATGATTCCCGAACCGTCTCCGGTGAGTGGACCTAGCTCCGCGACTCCCAAAGTGAAGATGCTTGGGAACATAATGGAATTAAAGAAACCCACTAGAATGATGCTCCACATGGCCACGTGCCCCGTGCTTAGCATGGAAATCGTAACCAGCACGCTCGTCGACACAGCGCAGATGCCAAGCAGCAATCCGGTATTCGCCGTGACCTTTCCACCGCTTAGCGTGGCCACCACCGCAATCGAGGCCGCCGCGAGCGCAACCAGAATGAAGAGTGGCCGCCCAGCAAACAGCAGCCACGCAAGCCACATTAGATTAGGAACTCCAGGCTGGTATCCGGCTGGTATGTGACTTCCTATCGGGTAGGAGAGGAAAATGAGCGCAACACCGAGGCCTGATACCATCCACATGTATTTTGCCTTCGCCCCGCCAAGAAAATTCGATCCGATGAAGCGCCCCAACATTGCCCCACCCCAATAAAACGACACGAAGCTCGCCGCAACTTTTTCAGCAAGACCCCCGATCTCCTTCTCGTGGAAGTAGTTCACCAGGAAGCTGCCGATGGAAACTTCTGCGCCGACATAAACGAAAATCGCAATCGCGCCAAACACAAGGTTCCGGTGTTTCCAGATCGAATCCGCCACCTTTTCGCCGACTTTGTGTTGCGCGTGTTCGATTTTTGGGAGCTTAAAAAGACTGATTG
>Ga0181526_10002527_pt1 | contig 15872 bp, 14 predicted proteins | sample PEATcosm2014_Bin_35_FD_119750 | JGI IMG/M metagenome (GOLD analysis project Ga0181526, IMG submission 119750) | Peatland microbial communities from MTU Mesocosm Facility, Houghton, MI, USA - PEATcosm2014_Bin06_30_metaG | ecosystem: Environmental > Terrestrial > Soil > Wetlands > Peat | place...
ACCGGCGAGCGCCCGATGCCCGTCACCGTTACGCATACCCATACTGCAACCACCCCGGTTCACGGCACGATGAGCCGATTCGCCTCCCCGACCACGGCCGCCGAAGCCACGCACGGCCCAGAGCACCGACTGGAAACAACCTCGGCGGCGTCTGCCGTTTCCTGCGGCAGTTTGTCGTTCAGAAATCTGTCGGGAAGCTGACCGCAACAAGATTTATTGGGCCGCAAAGCTTGATGATAGCCGGGCGATTTGAAGGCAGGTCCGATCCGTGCGTTGCCGCGGCCAGGTGCGGAATATCGAGCATCCGTCGAACGATTCGATGGCGGGACCGCGGATCGGCGCAGCGACGAATTGCGGCCGCCCCACCCGCGTGGCGCCATGATCGTGGCGTCGCCGCGCCGCAGCCGGGTGGTCAGGCGATCAGGTCGTCGTCGCCTGGATCCAGGCCGGATCCAGGGCCGAGCGCCGTGATCAGGGGGTCGAGCAGGCGCCCGTAGCTGCGCCCGCGTCCGAGCGAGGTCCGGTAGATCGGCGGGCGCAGCCGGTAGATGGTGGCGCCCTGCGCCGGCCGCCGGGTCTGACCGGAGGCGATGCGGGCATCCTCCCAATCGAGCCCGCAGTGCGCGAAGAGGCGGCGCCCCTGGGCGTCCAGGTCGTCGACCAGGTCCTCGTAGTCCACCTCGAGCATCACGCCCGGCGGCAGCACGTCGCGCCAGTGCGCGATCAGCGCCTCACAGCCGCGGTAGTAGCAGCCGAGCTCGTCGAGGTCGTAGCTGTAGGGCTGATCGTCGACGAACAGCGTCGCGAAGCAGGATAGGCAGGTGTCGACCGGATCCCGACGGGCGTGGACGATGCGGGCGTTCGGCAGGGCGAGGTGGATCAGCCCGACGTGAAGGAAGCTCCCCGGCGTCCTGTCGACGATGCGCTGCGCATCCGGCACCGCCGCGCGGATGCCGCCCAGATAGCCCGCCGCGATATTGGCAAAGGCCGCGTCCGGCAACGACGGCACCACCTCCGGGAACGCTGGTGCGCCGGGTCCGCCGAGGCCGGCGACGATCCGGCCGAGGTCATGACGCGGGCCGGCGCCGCGCACCGCGGGGTGGCCCGCCAGGGTCTGCTCGATCAGCGTCGCGCCGGATCGCGGCAGGCCGACGATGAACACCGGAACCGGCGAGGGATCGCCGCCGCGCCCCTCGCGCATCAGGTCGGCGGTGAACACCGCCCGGATGCGCTCCATGAGCTCGAGCGCCGCCGCTTCGTCGTAGAGGACGCAGCGGCGCTTGAGCGCATTGCCCTCGACGAGATGACGGAAGGAACGTTCGGGCTGAGCGAGGTCGCCAAACGCCTTGCCGAGGGCGAAATGCAGCGACATCTGCTGCTCCTCGGGAAGCGACGCCATGTCGTCGGCGAGAGTCTCCATGGCGGCGAGCCGCGGGTCGCCTGAGATGAACGGGGCCGCCTGGGCGAGCGCGAGGTGGAGGTCGGCCTGCCGCGGCACCAGCCGCACGGCGGCCTCCAGTCCGGCGCGCGCCTCGACGGGCCGCCCGGCCTCGACCAGCGCGGCGGCGAGATGGCGGTGCGCTTCGGCGAGTTGCGGAGCGTGGGCGAGCGCGGTCTCGTACTGCGCGATCGCCTCCTCGACGCGCCCGAGCATCTGCAGGGCACCGCCGAGATGGCAGTGGGCCTCTGCGTCATCGGGCCGGATCGCGAGCGCCCGACGGTAGTGTCCGATCGCCTCCGCGGGGCGTCCCTCGGCGCGGACGGCGTTGCCGAGGCCGTTGTGCGCCGCCACCAAGTCTGGCTGCAGCGCCAGCGCCCTCTCGTAGTGGACGACGGCCTCGGTGCTGCGCCCGAGCGCGCACAGGACGTCGCCGAGATGGCAACGGGCCTCCACATAGTCCGGCGCGATGCCGATGGCCTGCCGGTAGTGAGCCGCGCTTTCCAGAAGCCGCCCGATGCGGCGCAGCGCGTTGCCGGCATTGACGTGCACGCCGGCAAGGCGGGGCTGGCTCGCGAGCGCCCGCTTGTAGTGGCCGAGCGCCTCGTCGTGCCGCTGCAGCGCGGACAGCGCATTGCCGAGACCGTTGTGGGCGCCGGCGTGGTCGGGATCGGCGGCCAGCGCCGAGCGGTAGTGCAAGGCCGCCTCCTCGTGGCGGCCGAGCGCCTGCAGGGCGTCGCCGAGGCTCTTGTGTGCCCCGCCCTGTCCCGGCCGGAGCGCCAGCGACCTTTCATAGTGGACGATCGCTTCATCGTGCCGCCCCAGCATGGACAGCGCATCGGCGAGCACCAGATGCGCATCGGCGTGGTCGGGCGTGAAGACGAGCGCGGCACGGCAGAACATCACCGCCTCGCGCGGATGACCGAGTGCCCGGAGCATGCGCCCTAAACTGAGCTGGGCGTCGGCCGACGGGCCCGCCGTCACCGCGGCCCGGCGGAACAGCGGCATCGCGAGGTCGACCCGCCCTTGCCGGCAGTAGACGCATCCGAGGCCGCAGAGCGCCCCGAAGTGATTGCGCTCGACCGCGAGGATGCGGCGGTAGAGCAGATCGGCGGCGCGCAGCCTGCCGAGCCGCTGCAGGGTGTTGGCGACCGCAAATGCCCGCACGCAGTCTTCACGTCCGCTGAACATGCGGGGGCGCGTGACCGCTGTCACGGGGCGGCGCCCGGTTGCCGGAGGCCTCGGCGCTGGCCGCGTCGCACGCGAGCGGCGCGGCGTTGCCGGGCGTCTCGTCGCGCCGTCCGAGCTTGTGCAGCAGGCGCGTCAGATTGTCGGCGGCCGCCGAACGATCCGGGCGGACGGAGAGCGCCGCGCGATAGTGCAGAATCGCCTCCTCGGGGCGGCCGGCGGCTTCGAGGAGGACCGCGAGATTGTTGTGGGCTTCGGCCACGCCGGGACGCAGCACGAGCCCCTGCTCGTAGTGAGCGATCGCGTCGGCATGGCGATCGACGATGCGCAGGCAGTCGGCGAGATTGATATGCGCCTCGGCGAGATCGGGCTTGACCGACAGGGCGCGCTCGTAATGCACGATCGCGGTGCGCGGACCGACCAGCTCGGCAACCACCCGGCCGAGATTGCAGTGGGCCTGCGCCAGCGCCGGGTTGATGGTGAGCGCGCGCTCGAAGTGCGACGCCGCAGCGTCGTGCCGTCCGAGCGCGCGCAGCGCGTTGCCAAGCTGGACATGCGCCTCGGCATCGCCGGGCCGGATGACGAGCGCCTGCTCCAGATGCAGGACCGCCTCGGCAGGGCGGCCGAGCGCCGACAGCGCGACGCCGAGCCTGCGGTGGGTGCCCGGGTGGTTGGGATCGATCGCCAGCGCCGCCGCGAAACAGGGGACCGCCTCGGCCGGGCGGCCGAGCGCCGCGAGCACCACGCCGAGCCCGGCCTGGCCGTCGGCCGTATTGGTCAAGGCGACGGCGCGACGCAACAGTGCGACCGCTGCCTCGAGCCGTCCCTGCTGCAACCGGATGGCGCCGAGATGGCACAGCGAGGCGGCGTGATCCGGCTGGCGCGCGAGGATGCGCCGGTACAGCCGTTCGGCGTCGTCGAGCCGGCCCTGATCCTGAAGAATGCGGGCCTGGCGGAACGCCTGCGCGACCCCGAGGCCGACGAGAAGCGCGCTGACGGCGGGCGGCAGCGTCGTGATCGCGCGCCCGTCCTTTACCAGGCCGGGTTGCCCCCGATCCGTTGCCGCGCCGAATTCCATCGAACTCCCCATGCGACGCGCATCTTCGGTGCCGTTGCCGCGTGCTGCCCGCCGCGGAGAGACTTCGTCCGACGCTGAATTTTCTTCATCGTCACTTTGTCCGAATCATGTCCCGTCTCTCCATGTCCGGTCATACGCGGCATGCAACAGGCCGAGTGAAGCCGGCAGCGCTGCAGTTCAAACAAACGGCGCCGCCCAGAGCGTGCGCTTTCGGCCGAACCTGCCGACCGAGCCTGCGGCGTGCAGCCGCGGAAGCGAGGCGTGCGCAGCGCCGGCTAAAGATCGCGTCGTCGGCAAGACCGCTGCGCCGTCCAAAATATGTCCGCATTCCGTGATTCCATCGGCCCGTAGCATGGGAGTGTTCGATGGCGTTCGTCGTAGTAGCGGAGTTGGCGGCTGCAGAAGCCGCGGAACAGGAAGCTTTTCGTGGCCTCTTTCGGCTGCATGATTCGGAATCGTATCGCGATGCGCTAGCAACATGGATCGGCGCCGCCGAAAGGATGTGCCGCCTCAGCACCGCGCGTCCGACCGGCACGGCCGGGCCGAACTGACGGTGGGCGTGCATTTCGACCCGCTTGGGCTGCTGCAGAGCGCCCTGAGGCACGCTCGGGCCGGCGCATGGGTCGCGGCCGCTCTGGGGCTTGCTTCGATCTCCGACGGCGGCGCCGCATGCGCGGAAGATCTCGACGCCGGAAAGTCCGGCGCCCGGCTGTTCGCCAGCAATTGCACGACCTGTCATCACTCGCCGAAGGGCCTCGTCAAGCGCATCAGCCCACGGCTCCTCGCCGATTTCATGCAACTGCACTACACGGCCAGCAACGCATCCGCGATCGAGCTCGCCGCCTATCTGACGGCGGTCGATCCGCCCAAAGGGGTTCGACGGGAGGGCGTCCGGGAGCGTGAGGCGATCCGATCGCCCGCAGGCGCCCGGCGCGATCAGCCGCTGCGGCCGCCGGTGGCACTGGCAAGACCGTAGATCCGATTGCGGTGAGAATTGGGTGCCGGGCGGAGTCCGCCGCAGTTGCGCCGCAAATTCGCCCCAGCTCGACGGTTGAAATCGCGAGTTGCGTAGAGTCGGGGGACGGGGACGATGCGGATATTCGCGCTCGCCGCGATGGCGGTGGAATCGCTGCTGCTCGCCGGGTGCGGCGGCTTGCCTGCCGGCCGGATGCTGGCGACCACGAATGAACCGGCCGTGGCACCGGCCCATCGCTCTCATCCGGCACCCGACAGCCGCGGCGGCGCAGCAGCGGGGTCGCTCGGGGTTGCGAGCTATTATCACGCGGCGGGCCTGACGGCGGCGCATCGGACGCTGCCGTTCGGAACGCGGGTGCGGGTGACCAACGTGGCGAACGGACGGTCGGTCGTCGTGCGCGTCAACGATCGCGGGCCATTCATTCGCGGCCGCTCGATCGATCTCTCCCACGGCGCGGCGCAGGCCGTCGGCATGACCGAGGCCGGAGTCGCCGAGGTCCGCATGGAAGTGATCAAATAAGTCGTCCTCGTATGCAACATGTCAGTGCGGTCCGTTCGGCGACACCAGCTCGCCCACCAGGAACTGCTCGGCGCGCCGCCATGCCTCGTCGCTGTCGCCGCGGAACGTGATCAGGCGGTCGAATACCAGCTTGTCGGCGTCGACATCGACCACCTGCGACTTGGCGAACTGGATGAGCGTGCTCATCTTCTGGATGCCGCCATAGAGCAGCAGCCTGGCGCCGGCGCGACGCGCATCCTCCAGCAATATCGCCGGCTGGGTGCGGCCGGCCGAGCACGGCGGCGGCGCGCAGGCCAGCGCCACCACGCGATATTTGCCGCTGTCCGCCAGATCGATGCGGATCATCCGGGCGAAGGCTTCCAGACGCGCCGCATGCTCGGCCCGCTGGTTGCCCGCCTCTCCCGACGTATCGGTGTAGTCGAAATCGGCGACCGCAATCGGTATCCGGGTGGCCGTCGGGCCGTCGGCCCACGATGGCGCCGCGAGGACCAGCATCGCGGCGGCGAGGCCCGCGAGCACACGGCGCAGCGCACCGACCACATCCGGTCTCATGCCTCGATGTCCTCGTCACCGTTGTCCGCCGGTCGTATCGCGGGCTCGAGGCTGCGTCGACCGACCAAGTCGACGGCCCATGCGGAACAAATGTCGCAGGCGATCATTACCGTCCAGCCGGGCAAGCGGACGCGCTGTCCTGCGGTGCCGCGGCAGACCGAACGACCCCCAAGGAGATCCACATGGACAAGACGGTGGCCGGACTGATCGGCGCCATTTCCGGCCTGGCAGCGCTGGACGGCGCGCAAGCCGCCCCCATCGCGGCACCGAATGTCACCGGGCTCGAACCGGCACGGTCGTACGCCGAGCTGCTCGAGCCGATTCCCAACGCGGTGGCGGTGCTGCGTGCGGCGGAAGCCGCCGAGGCGGCCCGCCTCGACGAAAAGGCCCCGACCGCGCAGCTCGTCGGCTATCATCACCATCACCATCATCATCACCGGTGGTACCACCATCATCACCATCACCACCGGGTCATCGTGATCAGGCCTCGCCACCACCATCACCATCACCATCATCGCGCGTACTGAGGGGCCGCCTCGCCCGAACCGACTATCAAACGCGGCTCTTCCCGAGCCAACCTGGTGGCGCCTGCCCTGATAGAGCCGCGCGGTCTGCAAGCCCATGCCCAGCCGCGACCCTCTCCCCCAAATGGCCACCAGATGGGGAGAGGGCGCTCGGCCGGGTCGGTGCGATCGCCGCGGTGGCCGGCTCGAACAAGCTCGACAGCCTCATCCGCCGCCGGCTCGCGCCTTCGCCTTGGCGGCGCGGTGAATGTGGCGGTAGGTGCCGTCGAACTCGGTGCTGCTCGCTGAGGTCCAGTGGGTGTCGGCCGACAAGGTGTGCCGGCTCTCATGGATGCGGCGCGACTGCAGCTCGCGCTCGGCGGCCTCCTCCTCGCCCATCTCGACGATTTCGAACTCCGACTCGGCGGGGATCACGATCGCCTGGGCGAACGGCTCGCCCGGCCGGAACACGTGGGTGCGCCCCTCGGGTGGGGACTTGAAGACCATGAAGTTCATCATCGGCCACCACCGCCGCAGCAGCGCCGGCACCGCGATCGGCACGCTGTCGGTCGGGTCGGTGTAGAAGCGCGGATGGGTCTCCATGCGGATCGCCATGCCCTCCTCGACCTTGAGATCGAGCAGGATCTGGTAGGTGTAGTATCGCTCGCCGAAGGTGCGGAACGGCGGCCACTCGATCCCGGTCCCGGGATCGGGGCCGAAATCGCCGTCGAGCACCAGGCGTCCGTCGCGCGTCGTGACATGCAGCTCGTTGTCGAACGGGTAGAGCAGCTCGATCCCGTACTGTGCGCTCTCCGAAAACGGAATGCAGTGCCAGGCATATTCGTGCGAGCCGTCGCGGCGCGGCTCGGGTTTGCCCGCCCATCCGGGGATCTCCATCCTGGTGCGGCGCGGACGCAATCGGGGCTCGTAGAGCCGCTGCTTGACCTGGTGCATGAGCCTGTCTCCTGTCACGGTGGTGCCATACCGTAACGCCGCCGGCCGCAGATTGTGTCAGGATGCACGGCCAGAATCCGGGAAATATGCGTCCGCGCCGCCGGGTCGCAGCGCGGCCGCCCGATCCCGGCCCGATGGCTGTGGAGCCGATGAGAATCGGATATTTTCGGCCCGGCGGCGGGCGCCACATGGCGGGGACCGGAATGCGGGGCAGCGCGTGACCAGACGGGCGGTGCCGCCCACCTACCAGGACATCACCGGCCCCTCGCGGGCGCTGCGGGACGCGGTCGCGTGCCAGGGCCGCGGTCAGCTCCAGCAGGCCGAGCGGCTCTACGAGGTTGTGCTCGCCGCGGACGCCAGGAATTTCGAGGCTCTCTATCGCCTTGGCCTGGTCCGCCTGCAGCAGGGACGGTTCGCCGACGCGGCCCGGCTGTTCCGCCAGGCTCTCAAGGTCGAACGCCGGTCCGTCGACGCCCTCCATCATCTGGCGGTGGCAATCGCCGGATCGGGACGGCACCAGGAGGCCGTGCGGCTCTACGAGAAGGTGCTCCTGGTTCAACCGGACCATCCGGAAGCTCACAACAACCTCGCCCATTCGCTGCAGGTGCTCGGCCGCAACGACCAGGCGATGGCGCACTACGAGACGGCGCTGGCGATCAGGCCCGGCTATCCGGAAGCCAGGAACAATCTCGGCGCGATCCTGCAGACGCTGGGCCGAACCGCGGAGGCGCTGGCGCACTATCAGATGGCGCTGGCCGCCCGGCCGACCTACGCGGAAGCACACAAGAACCTCGGCAACGCGCTCGACGCGCTGGGCCGCCACGCCGACGCGGCCGCGCACTACGAGAAGGCGATCGCGCTGCGACCGCACGACATCGAAGCGCTGATCGGCCTCGGCCGGGCTTTCGACAAGCTCGACCGGCCCGAGGCGGCGATCTCCCAGTTCGAAAAGGTCCTGACCGTCGACCCCGACAACGTCGGCGCCCGCAACAACCTTGGTGGCGTGATCCATGCGCTCGGCCGATCCGACGAGGCGATCGGTCACTACCGGCGCGCGCTGGCGGTGAAGCCCGACGACGTGGAGGCGCACAGCAAGCTCGGCGACGCCCTGCTCGCTGTCGGCCGGCTGCGCGAGGCCAACGACGCGATGGAGAGGGCGGTCGACCTGTCGCCGCGGAAGGCGGGCTATTACTGGAATCTGGCCAACTCCAAACGGTTCGGCGCCGACGACCGGCACTTCGCCGCCATGAAGGCGCTGCCGCCCGACTCGCTCGATGACGAGGAGCGGATCGACCTGCACTTCGCGCTCGCCAAGGCCCACGGCGATGTGGGCGATCACGAGACCTCGTTCCGCCATCTCGTCGAGGGCAACGCACTCATGCGGCAGCGGGTCGCCTACGACGAGGCCTTCGCGCTGGGGCGGCTCGAGCGAATGCGCGATGCCTTCACGGCCGAGCTGATGCGCCACAAGGGTGGGCTCGGTGATCCGTCGACCGTCCCGGTGTTCATCGTCGGCATGCCGCGCTCGGGAACCACGCTGATCGAGCAGATCCTGGCGAGCCACCCGCGCGTGTTCGGCGCCGGCGAGCTCCGCGAGATGGCGAACCTCGCGGAGCGGGTCAGGGACGCGGACGGGACCCCTCTGCCGGAGGCGGTCGCCACCATGTCGGGCGAGCAATTGCGCCGCCTCGGCGGCGACTACCTGGCGACGGTCCGCCGGCTGGCGCCGAGCGCCGACCGGATCACCGACAAGATGCCGGGCAACTTCGCGCTGGCTGGCCTGATCCAGCTGGCGCTCCCCAATGCCCGCATCATCCATGCCAGCCGTGACCTGCGCGACACCGCCTTCTCGTGCTTCTCGCTGCTGTTCACCCGCGGCCAGATCTACAGCTACGACCTCGCGGAGCTCGGCCGCTACTGCCGCGCCCATCACGAGCTGATGGAGCATTGGCGAGCGGTGATGCCCGGCGTGATCCTGCAGGTCCGGTACGAGCAGGTGGTGGACGATCTGGAGCAGCAGGCGCGCCGCATTGTCGCCCATTGCGGGTTGCCGTGGGACGACGCCTGCCTCGCCTTTCATCGAACCGACCGAGCGGTCCGCACCGCCAGCGCGAGTCAGGTTCGCCAGCCGATCTACCGCAGCTCGATCGGCCGCTGGCGTCCTCACGAATCACGGCTTCAGCCGTTGCTGCGAGAATTGCCCGCGACGTGACGGTGCTCAGAAGAACTTGTAGTTCACTCCAAACGTGAGGGTCTCGAGGGTCTGCTTGGTGTTGATCGTGGTCGGCGGGTTGATGAACCCGGGAACCAGGTTGAAGGTCTCGGTCTGGTTGCCGAAGCAGTAGTAGTTGGTCTCGGCGAACACCGACCAGCTCGGCGCGAACGCCCACTCGACGCCGGACCCCAGCGTCCAGCCGATGCGCGTCGACGACGGGGTGCCGAGCGTGACGCCGCTGTTCTCGATCTCGAACTTGTTGTGCGCGAAGGCGAAGCCGCCCTTGGTGTACAGCAGCACGCTGTTGACCGCCCAACCGATCCGGCCGGTGGCGCTGCCGAACCAGTCGATCCGGTCACGCAGCGTCCACGGGTTGTTGAACTGGTCCTGGTTGGTGCCGGTCACGTCGGCGGCCGACATCATGCCGCCGACGCCGATCACCCAGTTGCCGTTGACCTGCATGTCGCAGCCGATCTGACCGCCGTAGACGGCGCCCGACATGTCGGTGTTGGCGGTTCGCGCGCTCGCCGTGTTGCCGTCGATGTTGCCGTCCGGCTGGGTGTCGGTCCATTGGGTGTGACCGGCGCCCAGACCGCCGCTGGTGCCGATATGGCAGCCGGTCCAGCTGAACTGCGGCGCCGGTGCCAACGGCGCCTTGTACGGCACGGCGAGATCGGCGGAATTGGCCGACCCGGCGGCCACGATCACGGCGACCGAAGCGCCGGCGAGCAGGTGCGACTTCATGTTTACCCCCAAGATTGCGACGAATGATGTTCGCACTCTTTGCAACCCTATGGTTAACAAGCAATGACAGTGATCTCGAGAAAACCGCAGAAGCGCCAAGTTTTGAAAATGTGTAACCTCGCGGCAACACCCTTAAGTATCAAGCTACCGCATTCTCGACTTCCGGGGACTTCTCCGCGGCTCGGCCGACGCGTGGGACCTGACCTCAGATCCGACTTCGCCGCTAATGTCCCTGAGGACGTCGTGCGTCGGGGGACCCATGGACCGTAGCCGTGTAGACGCCGCATCAGCCGCGGTCACCGAGGCGTGCCGTGCCGTCGATGCAGCCCGCGCCGGCGTCGCCGCCGACCCGGGCGCCGCCGCAGCCCGGCGAGAGCTCGCGGCCGTGCTCGGCGCGGCCGGTGACGTCCAGGCGGCGCACGGCCGGCTCACCGTCGCGCTCGCCTGCTGGCGGGAGAGCGTCGACATCATGCGCGGGTTCGCACCGGCGGACGGCCGGGCGCGCGAAGATCTGTCGGCCGGCCTCGAGCGGACCGGCGACGTGCTCGCCGCGCAGGGCGATCTCGATGGCGCGCTGGCGGCCTGGCGCGAGGGTGCCGCGCTGCGGGACGCGGGAGCCGGCGCCGGGCGAGAGCGCAGTGCCGCCGCGACGGTGGAAAAGATCGGCAACGCACTGGTCATGAAGAGCGCCCTGTCGGCCCATCAGGCGAGCGGCGGCGCGGCGATGCGCAGCGACCCGGCCTGGACGCTCGGTGCAGCGGGCGACGCCCTCGCGGCGCAGGGCGATCGGGCGGGCGCGCTCGCGGCCTATCGCCAGGGCCTCGCCCGGCGACGTGCGATGGCGGCCCGCGACCCCGCCAACCTCGGCCTGGCGCACGACGTCGCATGGCGGCTTGGCACCATCGGCGACGTGCTCGCCGCCGCGGGCGATGCGGCGGGCGCCGCGGTGGCGCACCGCGAGGCGCTCGACATCCGCCGCGGGCTGGCGGCGCGGAATCCCGACAACGCCGGGACCCGACAGGATCTCCGCTGGAGCCTGGAAAGGCTGGGAGACCTGGCGTTCGGACAGAAGGATTTCGCAGCTGCCGTGGCGACATTCGCCGAGCACGTCGATGTCCTGCGCGCATCCCCGGACGCCGAGACGCGGCACGAGATGGCATCCGTTCTCGCCCGGATGGCCGACGCATTGGCGGCGCTGGGCGACGAAACGGCCGCGCTGGCCGCGCATCGCGAGGCCGCGGAACTGGGCCGTGCGCTCGCCGCCGAGGACCGGGGAGATGCGGATTGACGATTTAACGATTCGTTTACCATGTCGCCCGATCATTCGAGCCTGTGCGGGACCAAGCGGCCGCGGGGGCGACCCTTCTCCGTGCGAGGCCATCACATGGCGATCTCCCCCAAATCCCCTGCGCTGATCGGAGCCCCCATCCCTTCGACAATGTCGCCATCGGGCCGCCGAGGTGCTGGGCAATCCGGCGCGCGGGGCAGTCATGCTGATCGGCTCGCGGGTCACCACCGGAGCGCTGTCACCGGACGACTTCGGCCTCATGTATTGCTGGGCCAATGACGTAGGGAACATTGCGGCGCGCCTGCTTCGCTGACGGCCGCTGGGTCGACGTCATCCTGATGGCGAGATTTCGTCCGACGCAACGTCCGCGCCGAATCGCGCAGACGGTTGGCGACTCACAGCCCGCATCGGAGACACCGAACGGTCCGAACAAAGGCGCGGTCGATCTCATCGCCGCGTGAACGCCGTGGCCGCCGCCCGGCAGGCGTCAGGCGCCGGACCCCCGGCCTCGCCGCGGCAATCGGTCGCAAAACGCCGACCGCAAATGGCAAACGGCTGGCCAGCAACGGGCCGCTGATGTACAGTCGATTCCATCCTCAACATGCCTGCCGGGTGTCATGGCTGGATCAGCGATCTATGCGAGGAGCTTTCTTGCCCACGTGGCGATGGCCGAGCTATCCGTGGTCCGTCTGTGCTCGGCCCAGCGCACCACGAGCCGCTCTCTTGCGATCGCCTTGAGCTGGCTCGGAAACGGGTGGATCTATCTGGCGCTGTTCCCGTTCTGCCTGGTGCGTACCGGCTGGCGTGCGGTGCCGGTCGTCGGCGTCGCGGCGGTCAACACCGCCATCCTGCATTGGCTGTACCCGAAGATCAAACGGTGGATCTCCCGGCCCAGGCCGTTTCGAGCGGACCCTCGGCTGCAGCCTCTGTTGCCGGCGATGGACGAGTTCTCGTTTCCGAGCGGCCATTCGATGACGATCACCGCAGCCCTCGTGCCGATCGTCGCTGCATTTCCTGGAGCGTTGCTTCCCTCGATTGCCCTGTGGATGTCGATCGGATGGGCCCGCCTCGCGTCGGCCCACCATTATCCGAGCGACTTGATCGCGGGCGGCGCGCTGGGCGCAGCCGTGTCCTATCCGATTTCGAGCTACATGCTTTATTCCTGACGGCGCGGCTACAGCGCTTCCCGTCATTGTGAACCACTCATAGCGGCGCCTCGACCCAAGAAGTGCCGGGCGCGCGGCGCGGAACATGTTGGCACCGAACACGTTGGGCCTGGGGTTACCAGTCCGTCTGCGATCCCGCTGTCGTCGCGCGCCCGGCAAGCTGCAGGCGAGCGTTCGCTGGCGGGTTTGCCACCGGGAGACGTTCCGATGCTCGACGTCGCGCCGACGATTGCGGAGCCGACCCGGTCGAGTGGCGGGCACGTCCTGAAGATTCCCGCTGATGCACGAAGCATGACTCGCGAGCAGGTTCTGGAAAGCCCGCAGCTGTTGCGGGCGATCGTCGATACCACGCCGGAATGCATCAAGATCGTCGCGCGCGACGGCACGCTGGTGCACATGAACCCGGCCGGCCTGGACATGGTCGAGGCGCGGAGTTTCGCCGAGGTCGAGGGCCGGTGCATTTTCGACCTGATCGCACCGGAGCATCATGACGCGTGGCGGCGGCACCACGAGCAGGTGTGCGGCGGCGAATCGCTGGCCTGGGAGTTCGCCATCGTCGGCCTGAAAGGCGCCCGGCGCCACATGCAGACCAATGGGGCACCGCTGCGGATGCCCGATGGTTCCGTCGCCCAGCTGGCGGTGACCCGCGACGTCACGGAAGCGAAGCGGCAATCCGAGCGGCTGGGCCATGCGGAGCGGCAATTCCGCGACCTGCTCGAAGCCCTGCCGGCGGCCATCTACACCACCGACGCGGACGGGCGCATCACGTTCTTCAACCAGGCCGCGGCCGAGCTTGCGGGACGCGCCCCCAGGCTCGGCGACGAATGGTGCGTGACCTGGCGGCTCTATCGGCCCGACGGCACCCACATGCCGCACGATCAATGCCCGATGGCGACGGCGCTCAAGGAAAAGCGTGCGGTGCGCGGCGCCGAAGCGGTCGCCGAGCGGCCGGACGGGACGCGCGTCCCGTTCATTCCGTTTCCGACGCCTCTGGTGGACAGCGCCGGGAATGTCACCGGCGCGGTCAACATGCTGATCGACATCAGCGAGCGCCGTGAAGCAGAAACCCAGCAGCGGGTATTGCTGAACGAGCTGAACCACCGCGTCAAGAACAACATGCAGATGCTGAACGCGCTGCTGAGGACCGCGCAGCGCGAAGCCGAGAGCGAGCACGCCGGCGCCGTGCTCGGCGACGCCTGCCAGCGGGTGGTCGCCATGGCATCCGCCCAGCAGACTCTCTACAATGCCGGCAGTCCGGCCAATTTCAGTGCACGCGACCTTCTGGAGGCGGTGTGCGCGAGCGCCAAACAGTCGTTCGACAGGCACGTCACCATCGTCTGCGAACGAGCCTATGGCGAGATCGCCAACGATGCGGCGATGCCGCTGGCGCTCATTCTCAACGAGCTTCTGACCAACGCGGTCAAATACGGAATGCCCGAGCGTGAAGGAACCATCCGTGTCGGCTTGACGCGCGACGGTGAATCCTGTGTGCTGTTTGTCGAGGATGACGGCCCGGGTTTCGAGTTCGGAGAAGCCCGCAGGCGTTCGTCGGGATTGGGCCTCGTGGTCGGTCTCGCGCGACAGCTCGGCGGCCGGCTTTCGGTGCAGCGCGCGCCCGGCGCCCGCTGTACGGTCAGCTTCACGGTGCGCTGAAACGGGCCGTATCGAAGGTCACGAAGTCGCGACAAATATCGACGACTGGCAAAATACCCGCAACGCCAGCAAGTACAAAAAGCACACCGGTCAATGGCCGACAGCGAAATTGCCATCGTGACATCGCCGCTGCCACCTGAATCCCGCGATGTCCGCGCCGCATCGACAGCATCGCCGTCGTCAGACCGGAAACCGGCCACCCCGCGGATCCTCATCGTCGAAGACGACTATTTGATGTCCACCGATCTCGAGGCGGCGCTGACCGATGCCGGCTTCATGGTCGTCGGGGTCGCGGCGACCGCCGATGACGCCGTGATGCTGGCGCAATCCGCACGCCCGGCTCTTGCCATCATGGACGTCCATCTCAGGGGAAGGCGGGACGGGATCGATGCCGCCATCGACATCTATTCGAGGACCGGCATCAGATGTATTTTCGCCACCGCCCACCACGACCGCCAGATCCGTGAGCGGGCGGCAGTCTCCTGTCCGCTCGCGTGGTTGCCCAAGCCTTACGGCATGGTCTCCCTGGTGACGGCGGTTCGCGCCGCGCTGGCGCAGGTCGCAGATGAAACGAGCTAGCTGCTGGTAGCCCGAAACCGGGAAGCGTGGCCTTGCAGGGCAGCGCCCGCAATGCCACGCCAACGACCACCGAGGTCACGCCGGTCCGGCGTCGACCAGAATGGCCACTTCGCTGGTGTCCCGCCGGCTACTCCGCCGCCTGCTGATTGATCACCGTCTCGGCGAGTCCCGTCAGCGCCGCGTCGGTCTCCTTCTCCTCCCGGAGCGTGGCGTCCAGAAGAGCCACGGCGTCCTTCAGCCCGAGCTCGTTCGCCCAGGTCTTCAGCGTGCCGTAGCGGGAGATTTCATAGTGCTCCACCGCCTGAGCGGCGGCGAGCAGGCCTGGGTCGAGCGCCGCGGTGCCCTTGTACGACTTCATGACCTCGGCACCTTCGTCGGTGATGCCGACGATGGCGTCGCAGGTCTTGCCCTGCGGCTTCCTGTCGATGATGGCGAATACCTGCTCGAGGCGCGCGACGTGCTCCTCGGTCTGGTCGTGATGCTTCTCGAACGCCGCCCTGAGATCGGGCGACTGGGCGGCCGTGCTCATCTTCGGCAGCGTCGCCAGGATCTTCTTCTCGGCAAAATAGATGTCCTTCAGCGTATCGTGAAAGAGCTCTTCCAGCCCCTTGGATTTCATCGGCTGTCTCCTTGGTTTCTGTGTTGTTCCATGGCCCACTGCGCCGCGACCCTTGGATCGTTGCCGAATGGGAAGCCCACCGCGACGGCAGGATGTCCGGGTTCAATGCCGCAGGTATGCTTTCGTTCCGAACCGCATGCCGGCGGATCCGTCGCGGGAGAACGCGGGCGGATCTTCACCATCTCTGGTTGTCGGCGACGCGCGTGCTTCGGTCTCGCGTGCCGGACGGAACCAATGGCCATCCGTCGCGTTAAGAAGGGTTTGCGTTGATGAGCCGCGGGGGACGATGAAGTACGACGGGGAAAATTCGGCAACCGGGCCGGCCGATGCCGGCGAACGGCAAGCGCCGGCCAGGCGGCGATCCGAGAACCCGCCGGTCCGGCCTGACGGCCCCATGGTG
>Ga0181526_10002528_pt1 | contig 15872 bp, 14 predicted proteins | sample PEATcosm2014_Bin_35_FD_119750 | JGI IMG/M metagenome (GOLD analysis project Ga0181526, IMG submission 119750) | Peatland microbial communities from MTU Mesocosm Facility, Houghton, MI, USA - PEATcosm2014_Bin06_30_metaG | ecosystem: Environmental > Terrestrial > Soil > Wetlands > Peat | place...
TAGGTCTTAGGTCTTAGGTCTTAGGTCTTAGGTCTTCGATTTTCGGCCTTAGTTCTTGAAGCGCTAGGTGCACAGTTTCGAATTCAAGGTCTGCTCAAGATAGCGAACCTGACACCGAAGACCTGACACCTAGCACCTAAGACCCGGAAGCTTCACTTCTTCCCGCCGTCGTCTTCGGCAATGTACATAATCTCGTGCTTAAAGATGAACAGATTGGGCGCCCCTTCGCGCGTCAGCCTCACCATGTGCTTGTCGTAATACTCGATCCATCCATTTACCGTCTGCCCATCCATCAACTTGACGCTCACCGGCCTCTGCTTCTCTCCCAGAGCTTTGAGGAAGCCCGCTTCCTCGAAAGTCTCTTCCGGAGGCGGAGTCCGGCCACGCTTGCCGGCGTTGGGGTTTCCACGCAAAGCCATGCTGGCATTGTACACAACGGCCGATGGGCGCACGACGAGTCCATACCCTCACTCGGAAGCGCCTGACAGTCTTCTCAACTTTCGCGCAAGCTCCGCGGGACGATCCGGAGTAGAATTGCGAAAATTTCTACTCTGTCAGGAGGCCCCGTGATTCGTTTAACTGTTTGTTTGGGAATCCTCTTCTGCGCGCCTGCCATGCTTGCCCAGCGGCCGGGCGCGCCCAGTCTTAACCAGGCTGAACAAGCCGATGCGAAAAGTCAAAGAGACATGCCACCGCCGCTCAATCAGCGGGGCCCTATCGACGTCGTCAAGCTCAAGCGCGATGCCGACGAACTCGCATCTTTAGCCCAGTCAGTTCCTCCCGAGATCGATCAAACCAGCAAAGGCCTTTTGCCCAAAGACCTGACCGAGAAACTCAAGCGGATTGAGAAGCTCGCCAAGCAGTTGCGCTCGCAGATCTCACAGTGACTTTAGATCTCGCAGTGACGCCGCGCTGCGCGCCACCCCCTCCGCGCAGAAAAAAGCCGTGACGCGCTAAGCGTCACGGCATGATTGTGTTACTCGACTCGGCTAGAAGGCCAAGCGCAGTCCGAACTCGATCTGGCGCGGAGCGCCCAAGGCGTAGGTTCCAGACTGGAAGCTAGCCCGGTACGGGGTCAAGCTTGAGCCCGACGTCACACCGCCGATCGTGGTCGATGCCAAGAACCCGCCCGACCCCGGTGACAGCGTTCCCGGAACACCTCCCGGCAGGTTGCCCGGCAGGAACGAGTTAGAGAAGTTGAACAGGTTGAAGATGCCGGCGCTCGGTTCGATGGTCAGGCGCTCTTTGATTTTGATAGGCCAGCTCGCCTTCAGATCGAACGACTTCAGCCACGGGAATCCGACTGCCCCCGGTTGAACGTTCGCCAGAGTGGGCAGCGTCCACGCCAGAGCTGTCATATCCGCGCTCGTCATCACCCCGCCCGTCACTAAGGCGGTACCAGCGGGAGTGAGCGTACCGGCGACGCGGCCGTTGTAGTTGTTGATGAAGCTCTGCAAATTGCCAATGTTGACGCCACGTTGGAACGCTCCCAGGTTCGTACCCGGAACCGGTAGCCCAGCTTGCCCCGTTGCGTATCCGCCGCCTGTCCAATCGGTGGAAAATATCTCGCCACCGGCAGTCGACAAAGGCAGCGAGAGATTCTGCGGAAGCGGGCTGTAGAAGTGTCCGATCAAGCTCAACTTTGTGAACCACGGCAGATCGAAGGTTCCCCCGAAGGAAAATTGATGGGTCCGATCGAGTGCGTTCGGTCCTGTGAACTGGAGCGGGTCGTTGTTATTGACGGCAACGTTAATGAAGTCCTGATCCTGCACCTGGCTGATGAACTTGGACAGTGAATAGGAGAACTGGAAGTTCACCGCCTTCACAGCCGGTAGAGGATTCTTCACCTGATCCACCAGCTTCATCTGCAGGCCGTTGTAAACCGACCGGCCTATGGGATTCAGCATGTCCAACTCGCCAACCGTGTCAGGGTTGCTGCTCCCGAGGGGGCTGACGCCGCCCGGCTGGGTATATCCCGGGAAAGCGCAGGTGGGGCACGGTGGACCGCCAAACGCATTAATAGAATCGAGACCGGCGCCGGAGTACGCCGCTTGCGCGCCTGCTACCCCGAGCGCCGAAACCATGCAACCCGCTTGGCCAGGGCCCACTGCGCAATGGTTAGCCGTCTGTGCAGCATCACGGGCATTCATTGCATTAGTGGCGTTAAACGATTGCACCGAACCGCCATGGTTCATGTCCTGGGCGATGAGATAGTGTTCCCCGATATTGCGGATGAAATCGGCGCTGAAAACCATCCCCGGACGAATCTCGTGCTGAATACCGATGTTCATCTGCCAGGAGCGTGGAGTGCGGTAGTTCGGATTAAATACATCGAAGCCGTTGATGTTAGCGGCGTTCAACGTTGATCCCACAAAATTGCCGTTGGCCTGCAATCCGACATTAGCGGCTGCCGCAGACTTAAAGGCAGTGCTCAGCGCCAAAATCTGGGAACCAACAGTCGAGATCGTCCCGTCGCAGAAGTTCGGCGTAACTTGTGTCGCACTGGTTACGGTTCCTGCCCCGCCCGCAACCGAGGCGCCGACTCCCCCCAGGCCAGAGGTGCCGCCGGGCCAGTTGAACGCGCTAGACCCTCCCGCAGCGCACACCAGCGGAGTGTAGGCAAAAATGCCTTGAGGAATTCGCGCCGGGCTGTCGAACAGCACGTTATTCCAGATGGAGTTCTCAAAGAACAAACCGCCGCCGCCGCGGATCACGGTCTTTCCGGTGCCGTTCAGATCCCAGGCAAAGCCCACTTGAGGCCCAAAGTTGTTCCCGGGAGTGCGTACCTGATCGCCCAGTCCGGTGCCCCACATATTGAGAGCGGGCAACGGACCCAGGTCGCTGTCCACACGCCCGGTATCGCGCACGTAGTGCAAGCCCAGCGAAAGTGTGAAGCGGGGCAAAATCTTCCATCCATCCCCGAAATAGGTCTCGAAGCGGTTGTCCGGTCCCAAGCCGCCGCCCGGGAAGTTGAACGAAGCCTTGGCGGTAGAGAAACCGATGCCGTTGCCTAAGAACACCCACTCCGCCGGATAGGAAGTTGGATCGGACGGCGTGGCCGTGGTTGGCAGATCGGAGGTACCAACTTGCGGGAACGTAAAGAACGCAGCTAAGCCTCCGCCCTGTAGGTGATTAAACGTCGCCCCGTAACGGATAATGTGCTTGCCAATAATCTTGCTGCCATCGTACTTGATCTCGTGGTCGCTCTGAATGGTTTGTTGTGGTGCCAGCAGGTTCGGCCCGCCGCAGTAGGCTCCGCCGCCACTCAATACGCAGTTTCCCGCTGTGGTTGCATCGATATTAATACCCAGTCCAGGAATCGGGTTATCCACACCGGTTATACTGGAAGTACCGTCTCCAATTCCGTTGCGGAATTTGAGGTACTCAAAGCGAATGCTGTGGGTGAACGATCCCGTGCTGAAATCGACGCCGGCTGCATGGGTCGCGGTGTGGTCGGCGTTCAAGAATCCCTGCAGTGAACTGGCCGAACCAAATGGGCGAACGCCCCGGTTCTGATCGAAATTGAAGCGATAAAACGCCCGGGTGTTGCCCCTGACGTTCCAGTCCACGCGCTCATCCGTGTTGAATTCGCGATAGGGGTCGACCAGGGTGGTATTCAGCGTATCGAAGGGGGCAGAAAAAGGCTCGGCACCCGTCAGATCCTGTTTCGTGCGCTCGCCGTCCAAGAACCAGAAAAGTTTGTCTTTGATAACCGCTCCGCCTAGGTTCCCGCCGAATTGCTCACGCTGGAACGGTGGTGCGGTCGGCCCCGGCAGCGCTGCCGCAAGCTGGTTGCCGCGGAAGTATCCAAATCCCTCGCCGTGGATGGTGTTGCTGCCGGAACGGGTCGTAACGTTCACCGCTCCAGACGAAGTTAGCTCCGTTGACAGGTCAAGCGAAGACTGCGAAAGCTGGAATTCCTGGATGGCGCTCGCGGGAATGTTCTGGGTCGTGGTCCCGACCGTCTCGTCGCTGACATCCACTCCATCAACCTCAATACGCGCCGTCCGGCCAAACCGGCCCTGAAACGATATCGACGAAAAACCGTTCTTCGTCGGGTCGAAAGTGCTGCCTTCTTGAATCTGAACGCCCGGTTCCAGCTGCGCGAGGTCAAGGAAGTTACGGCCATTGACCGGGAGATTTTCAATCTGGTCGACGTTGAGCACTCCCTGCACTGTGGCCTGTTCAGTATTTACCGCGACTGTGCTTCCCTGAACCTCAATCACTTGACTCTCTTGCCCGATCACAAGCTTTGGGCTAACTGTCGCTGTGTTGCCGACTTGTACGGTGACTGCTTGTTCTGTGGTCTTGAAGCCCTTGGCCTCTACCCGCACCACATAATCCGCAGGTTGAATCGGACCCGTCGAGTAGGATCCCGCGGACGACGCCGTTAGATGAATCGTCGCTGCCGTCCCTTTGTTCGTAATGGTCACCTTGGCCCCGCCGACGACCGCACCGGTTTGATCGGTCACAAGGCCCTCAATACTGCCCGTTCCGACGGTGGACTGAGCCAGCACAAGCGTCGCGGTCAAAACAATCAGGGCTATACACGCGACAACTCGCGTCGCAAATTCGCGGGAGGAACTTAGCTTCAACATCGTAGGCCTTCCTTTCGGACTTGTGTTCATCAGAAAATTGCTCGCCAAGCCGCTTCAGGAATCTGAAGCCGCACCAGAAAACTTAAGAACTATTGATCAACGGGTTCGGCGGGATGCAGATCCGGACTTCCCGCCAAGAAATCAAACATATTCCACAGACATAAAAATAGCTCTGGCAGCCTTAAAGCAATTTGCCAGCCAGCCCGCGCAGAAATGGGAACGTTCCATCATGTATATATGTTTCATATATTTACGTGGATCACCGCCAACAAGTACAGAGAGGATGTTAGCCTCGGCTCCTCGTCAAAATACCGAAAACTGTAGATTCATTCTGTAAAAACAAATCTCAGTTTGTTTACTGTGTAGTCAACAAACTGTCTCATCGGTTATGTTGGGGGCCATCCAGGCGGACAGAGCGAGGCGTTGTGACTTTGCAGCCGGAGATCAGAAGTCAGACTTAATCGTGTAATAGCCTGCTCTGTGCCGCACTCGATAATTCGCAGAGTCCGGCGTCCGGGAAACGTTAACCTGGATCCGACGAAACTGAGAGTTCGAAGTTCGCTCGGAGGGATAGTAAGCCAGCAAGTATTGAGTTCTCAGCTCGTCGCTGATCTGACGGAAGGCTTCGTCGAGCTGCGACATGGAGGTGGCGTAGTAGTACTTGCCTCCCGTGTCTTCTGAAAGCTGGATCAGAGCATGCTCGCCTCCGGTCTCGCGTCCGGCACTGCTCTCGATCGGCACCACGATGATGCTGTAGACGGTGGATTCCGCCTCTTCGGCGGCGCGCACCGCTTCTTTGTAATCCACTTTGCTGACCGTGTCGCCGCCATCTGTAATGAGTACCAGGACTTTTCTTCCTTGCCGGCGATCGAGCGACCGCGAAGCCAGATAGACCGCGTCGAACAATGCCGTGGCCGCGCCCAGCCGGATGTGGTCAATCCCATCATCAATCCGCTTCAGGTCAGATGTGTAAGAGGTCGACTGCAGAACCGTTTCGCTGAATCCAAAGACCGATAAGGCATCCACCGGCCGCATGATCACGCGCGCAAATCGTTTGGCGGAGGCCTGTTCCAAGGGCAGATCGTGCCGCGTGCTCAGGCTGGTGTCAATCGCCAGCGCAATAGAAAGCGGGACGGCTGATTCTTTATCGAACACCGAGATGGTTTGCTCGCGGCCATCTTCCTGCACCGTGAAGTTTTCCTTCTTGAGTCCACCAACCGGGCCCCCGTGAGCATCGGTCACGGTGACGTAAACATTCACCAGTTTCACGTCGACCTTCAGCGTGCTCGGTTCCGTCGGGGATTGTTTTTGAACTGGAGTTTGTTGCGCGTGGGAAACAGCGCAGGCCAGCAGCAAAATCAAGGTTACAGGTTTTCTCATTCGCTAAAGAAGTATACGTCGCGGCAGCCACCCGTTCGACTTCGCTCAGAGCAGGCTTTCGGCTGCCCTGGCGAACTCAACCACGCGTTCTCCAATGTAGGATCTCGGCGTTGACGCGACTTAGCCCGTTCACTTAGATGCATCGTCCGCTGCCGGGCTGCCCGCGTCTCCGCGATCTGACCGCCAGAATCTGACTCCCGGAATTTACACGCCGGAGTTGGCGCGGGGAATCTCGGCGGGAAACGGCTCTCCATCGGCCCACACCGCGCCATCTTCGAAGTATTCTTTCTTCCAGATGGGCACTGTGCGCTTGAGTGTATCAATCAGCCAGCGGCACGCATCAAAAGCGGCCGCGCGGTGCGCCGACCCAACAATAATCAGCACGCTGGTTTCGCCGATCTCGAGCCGTCCCAGCCGATGTACCAGGACCACGTCGCGGATTTGGAACTGTTTCAGCGCCTGTTCAGCCAACTCCTCCATCTGCTGCCGCGCCATCTCCTCGTAGGCCTCATAGTCAAGGTAGAGCGTCCTACGGCCGCGCGTCTGGTTGCGAACCACGCCCTCGAAGACAACCGCCGCCCCATCCTCGCCGCGCTTGAGGTTGGCAAGCTCCCGCGACGTATCAATCGGCTCTCGAATAATCGAGGCGCGTAGCTCCCGGACCGCGTCGCGCTTCGCTTCTCCCGAACCGCCACTCACCGGCGGCAACAACGCAACTTCGTCGCCGGATTCCAACGCAGTCTCCGCGCCCGCATACTGCTGGTTCACCGCGATCGCCAGGGAGGGCATCACATCTTTCAGTCGCGGAATTTGGGACTCACAATAGGCGAGCACATCTCGCACCGTCGCGCCCTCGCGCAATTCCAGCGTGTCATTGGACTTTCCCGCCAGATCCTTCAGCATCCCGAAAAAGAGAACGCGCACGCGCATAGGTAAGTTGCTCGTTGCAAGTTTAACGCGCGCCCGTCGCTCAGCGCACGAGTGACAAATTCCTGGTAGACAAAAAAAATGCCAGCCCGCAAGGGCTGGCAACTAAACACTGATCACTGGCTACTGCTCTTACGCTCGCGCGAACGCCTTATCGTGAACCGCATCCGCCTGCGTGGTCAGCAGCTTGGCAGCCGCCGACTCCGCTACCTCCGGCAGCGAAACCCGCAGTGCCTCTTCAATCGTCTTCACATAATGAACCTTGAGATTCTCGAGTTGCTCCTTGGTCAGGTCCTCGTCAACGTTCATCTTATTTTCCGCTGGCAGGATCACGTCCGTGACTCCGGCGCGCTTGGCGGCCAGCACTTTTTCTTTAATGCCGCCCACCGGCAACACGTTGCCACTGAGCGTGATCTCGCCCGTCATCGCCAGCAGCGGACGGATGCGATGTCCAGTCAGGAGCGACACCAGTGTGGTAGCCATGGTGACGCCCGCCGATGGACCATCCTTCGGAATCGCTCCCGCCGGCACGTGCATGTGAATGTCGTGATCGGCGAAGAAATTCTCCGCGATGCCCAACTGCGCCGCGTTTGAGCGCACCCACGTCAGAGCCGCCTGCATGGACTCCTGCATGACCTGGCCAATCTGGCCGGTCATGGTGAATCCACCTTTGCCCTTCATGGCGTTGGCTTCGACGAAGAGCACGTCCCCGCCCGATGGAGTCCAGGCCAAACCTACAGCCACTCCCGGACGTTCCGTGCGCTCCTCGATCTCGCCTTCGGTGCGGATCTTGATGCCGCCCAAAAACTCCTGAATGATCTCCTGCGTCACCACAAGTTTCTCGGTCTTGCCTTCCGCCAGCCGCCGCGCCTGCTTGCGGCAGATGGTTCCGATGGTTCGCTCCAGGCTGCGTACTCCAGCCTCTCGCGTGTAGTGGCGAATAATGTAGCGCAGCGCCGCCTCAGGAAATTCGATTTGCTCCGCCGTGATTCCGTTCTCTTCCACTTGCCGCGGAACCAGGTAACGGAACGCGATGTGCAGTTTCTCTTCCTCGCTGTAGCCCTGCAGTTCGATAATCTCCATGCGATCGCGCAGCGGCTCGGCAATCGGGTCGAGCATGTTCGCGGTCGTAATAAAGAGCACCTTCGACAAATCAAACGTGACGTCGAGATAGTTGTCGCGGAAGGTCGAATTCTGCTCGGGATCAAGCGCTTCGAGCAACGCCGAAGCTGGATCGCCGCGAAAATCACGGCCGACCTTATCGATCTCGTCCAGCATGAACACCGGATCCTTCGTCTCCGCGCGGCGAATTCCCTGGATAATTTGTCCCGGCAATGCGCCGATGTAAGTGCGACGATGCCCGCGGATTTCCGCCTCATCGTGCACACCACCCAGCGACAGTCGCACAAACTTGCGTCCCAACGCTCGCGCGATCGACTTGCCCAGCGAAGTCTTACCCACGCCGGGAGGCCCCACGAAGCACAGGATTGGACCTTTCATATTCGGCTTCAAACGCCGGACGGAAAGATAGTCGAGGATGCGATCCTTAACTTTTTCCAAGTCATAGTGATCCGTGTCCAGAATCTCTTTGGCCTTCGGGATTTCGATTTCCTGACCGGAAGTCTTGGCCCAGGGCAACACGGCCAGCCACTCGACATAATTGCGCGTTAGCGAATAGTCGGCGGCCATGGGGGACATGCGCGACAGGCGCCCCAGCTCCTTGAGCGCTTCCTTCTTCACTTCTTCCGGCATGCCCGCGTCGTCGATTTTCTTTTTCAGATCTTCAACGTCGCGCTGCCCTTCATCCTGCTCGCCCAATTCTTTTTGGATGGCCTTCATCTGCTCGCGCAGGTAATACTCGCGCTGCGTCTGCTGTACACGATCCTGCACTTCGCTCTGGATCTTGTTGCGCAGTTGCTGCACTTCCAGTTCTTTCGCGAGATGCTGGTTGATCTTCTCCAGACGTAAGCGAATGTCGAGAGTTTCCAGCGTGTCCTGTTTGTCGGGTGTCGATAGCGACGGCAACGAGGACGCGATGAAATCCACCAGACGGCCCGGCTCGTCAATGTTGAGGGCAACGGTAGACAGTTCGTCAGACAGCGTCGGCGAACCGGCGACGATCTGCTGGAACAGGGTCAGCACGTTGCGTTGCAGCGCTTCGATTTCAGAACTATCAGGTGGCGCGGCTTCAGGAATCGGTGATACCCGGGCCCGCATGAACGGCGTCAATTGCGTAAACTCGCCTAAACGTACCCGCTCCAGTCCTTCGGCAAACACAAACAGGCTCTGGTTGGGCATCTTGACAACTTTATGTACGACTGCGGAAGTCCCGACCGTATATAGGTCGCTGGGTTGAGGGTTGTCGACGCGCGCCTCGCGCTGCGCCACAACGATGATGGTTTTGTCCTCTCCGAGCGAATTAATAAGCTGGACGGAACTATCGCGCCCTACCGTCAAAGGCAGGACGGCGTGCGGAAACAGAACAGTATCCCGCACGGGAAGCACGGGCAAAGCCCGTACGTCATTTATTTCCCGATGCTTAGCAATCGGCTCGGAAAGCGGTTCTTGGCTCATTGGCTCTCCTTGAGTGTAACTCACTCAAGCTTAGATGTTAATCCTCTGGAAAGGTTTCATCCTCTCTCATGTGCTCGAGGCTTCTCGATTCTATCGGCATTCCAAGTCGCGCGACATGATGCCCAAGGTACCGGGGCTAACGCGGCTGATCCTCCTGCGCTGCCGCAAAATCCTTGCCCTACTTATACTCCTTTACTCCTTGCAAACCGTGGGGGCGTTACGCCGCCGGGTAAACTCCTAACACCTTTACGAACTCCGCGATCTCGCCCAGATGCCGCAGGGCGTTCCGGGCAGGTTCATCGTCGCCGCGCAGAAAGTCCACGTAGAAAACATATTCCCAGGGGCGCCCACGCATGGGTCGCGATTCGATCTTGCTCAGGCTGATATCGCGCAGGGCAAACACGCTTAGCGACTTGAATAGCGCTCCCGGCTCATTCTTCACCTTGTATGCCAGAGAAGTCTTGTTCGCTCCGTGGGGAATCGGGCGCTGGTAGCGGCTGACAGAGGCACCGCTTCCTTTTCGTCGCGAAGCGGATGCTTTCGCTTTACAAATCAGGAGGAAGCGCGTGAAGTTTCGTTTGTCGTCTTCAACCCCCGCCTGCAGAATCTTACCCGAATACTCCCGCGCGGCGTGCCGTCCGGCGATGCCTGCCGCGTCAGGAAGCTTCTCCGCGACAACGTGCTTTACGCTTCCCGCCGTGTCGTAGAACGGAACCGGCTCAATCCTGGGATTATGGCGAAAAAAATCGCGGCACTGATCCAGCGCCACCGGATGTGAGAACACCCGCCGCACAGCACCGAGTTTCACACCGGGCGCGGCGATCACGTTGTGCACAATGCGCAGCAGAAATTCCGCCTGGATGAATACCTCTCGCGCGACCAGCAGATCGGCATGCTCCGCCACGGTTCCAGCCAGCGAGTTTTCGATAGGTATGACGGCGGCGGAAACCGACTCCTTCTCCACGCGCTCAAACACCTCCGCGGAATGGGCGCATGGGACGACAACACAACCCGGCAGCATGCGCTCCGCTGCTTCGTGGCTGAACGAACCCAGTTCCCCCTGAATCGCGACTTTCTTCGCTGTAACTCTCATCACAAGGCAAGGTAGCTGGAGAAGTGGGCAAAGCGCAAATCCGTTCGGCGAAACTTGTGATCTCTCAAGGGCTAGACGAGATTTTTTTCCAGCACCAACGCGTCCATCCCGTTCGAATAGTAGCGCGGGAAAGTTCTGGTCACGCTAAAGCCGTGGCGCTCATAAAACGCCAGAGCAGGTGCGTTATCGACAGCGGTTTCCAGTTCCACCACGCGACAGCCGGTCACGATTAAACGGTCTTCCGCAGCACGCAGCAGCAGCGACCCCACTCCGAAGCGGCGCACGGCAGCAATCACGTCAATCGTGATGATGTGGCCTCGGGCCCGGCTGCTTGCTTCTGCAACGAGGAAGCCGACAATGGCGGAATCCGGTGTCGGAGATGCAGAATGCTCCTCGTTTCTTGTGGAAGCCGAACCTATCGAGGCCGAACCAGACACAACGGCCCCATCCACACTCGCCGCGACCACGGTAAAGGCTGCGCGGCGTCGCATATACAGCCTGAGATCAGCACGGGAATAGGAGATTCCAGGAGGGAAGCAGGTTTGGTCGATGCGCCAGAGCGTCTCAAAGTCGGAGGGCTGGAAATCGCGAATGGTGAAAGGCACGCGGTCATTGTAATGGCCATCGCGAAGCTCATCTCGCCCTATGAACCCATTCGGTCCCAGTTTTTCCACAGATACACGCGAAAGACTCCCGAGACCCGCCAATTGGGGACGATTGCCCCCTTGCTTCATCCGCAACCTCGGACGTACCATGGGCATCAGAGGAAGCGTTGTGGGGCGCCTTCTACTGATTGACGTGGTGGCTTCAGTCGCCGTTTTGGGTCTGTGGTACCTCGTGTTTTCCCATTACAACCGAAAAAAGGGCGCCGCCGTCTTGCGCTGGGTTCAGTCCGCATGCGTCGGCAAGGGACGCATCCTCGAATCGAGCTGGATGGGCACCTCCCGCATGCAGGCCCGTCTTCATTTCCCCTCCCGCTGGTTTGATAACGCCCGCGTAACTGTGAAGTTCCGGCCGCGCGCTCTTCCCATCCAGTGGCTCATAAGCTGCTGGCATAAGCAAAAAGAAACTTTGACCTTTGAGGCCGACCTGGATGGCTCCCCGAGTTTCCGTCTCGAAGTAGTCCGGCACCGCTGGTGCGCCCATAATCGCGGGATTTCTTCTCCCAAGCGCGACGATCGCGAGTGGGATGTCTACGAGCCCGGCGCCGTGATCCTGACCACCCGGACGCACTGGAAGCAGGATCCCTCAGCAGAATTGAACGCCCTGATGTCGGCGCGCCGGCAGGAGTTTCTGGAGGTGCATTTCCGTCCCGAGTCTCCACAATTTTCCGCCGTAGTGCACCTGGAATCCCTGACGGATCCGAATGCGGCCACGGAGTTTGTCAGCGCGCTGCGCGAGATTGCTGCCGGAGCTTCAACCCATCGCCAGTAGTGGATCTCAGGTCCTGGGCCTTAGGTTTCTGGGTTTCCCAAAGACCTGCGCCTAAAACCTAAAACCGCCGGCGAGTCGTCCAAGCCGCGCGTCTTGAGACCATGCTGAATTCCTTCTTCCTTGGCGCTGTACCCTGTGCTATCGTTCCGGCCCATGAGTGACGCCCGCTTCGACAATTCCACGCCCGGCTCCTCGCCAATCCAGTTCGGCACTGCGGAGTATCTCGGATCGCCCGGAGCCGATCACTGCCAGTTCTGCCAGCAGCCCATCACCGGCACTTATTACCGCGTGCATGGCGCCATGGCCTGTCGAGGCTGCGCCGAGAAGGCGCAGAGCGAGCTGCCGCAATACAGCCACGCCGATTACCTTCGTGGGCTCCTCTACGGCGTGAGCGCCGCGATTGCCGGGCTGATTCTTTACGCCGCCTTTGAAATTGCGACCAGTCTCATCATTGGCTACGTCTCGCTGGCTGTCGGCTGGATGGTTGGCAAGGCGATGATGAAAGGATCGAACGGTCAAGGTGGCCGCCGCTACCAGATCACCGCTGCGTTGCTCACCTACGCGGCCGTATCCATGGCAGCGATTCCCGTTTGGATTCACTACGCAGGCGAGCATAAGCAAGCCCAACACGCATCGCAGCAACAGCAGTTGGCCGATGAACAACGAGGGGACGAACAAAGAGAACTGGAGAAAGAGACTGGACGGCCTCAAACGCCGGCGCCCGCCAAGCCTGGCGTGAACATCGGCAAGGCGTTCGTGACATTGGCAGTTCTCGGCCTGGCTTCCCCGTTTATGGAATTGGCCGATCCTCTCCATGGAGCGATCGGACTCTTCATCCTCTTCATTGGAATCCGCATCGCATGGCAAATTACCGGTCAGAAGATCCCAGCGATCGATGGACCGTTCCAATCCTCGCCTCGTCCTCCGGCTGGAGTTAGCGCCGGCTGACGCGCATAATATCTAGAGCTGTGTCCTCCATCACGCCCGAACTGATCCAAAACTGCAGGCGCTGCTCCCACGAGCTCGCGCCCGGGGCACTCGTCTGCGATCAATGCCACGCGCTCGTTCACTCCGAGCAACTGGATCATCTGGCGGCGGAGGCGAAAGCGCTTGAGGCCAAGGGAGACTTGCGCCAGGCGCGCGACCGCTGGCTCGCCGGACTTCCTCTCTTGCCCCGAACCTCCAAGCAGTACGACTGGGTCAAGGAACACGCGCGAGCCCTTGAGGTTGCAGGGGATGAGGTCCACATTCCAGAGCCAACGGATAACAAGTGGGCCAAACGGCTCGGCCCACTGGGTCCGATCGCGATTCTGTTGGCCAAAGGCAAGACCGTCCTCTTCGCACTCTTCAAGCTGAAGTTCCTGCTCAGCTTTGCCGCCTTCATCGGACTCTATTGGGCGTTGTGGGGAATGAAATTCGGTATCGGCTTCGCGGTGCTGATTCTGCTTCACGAGATGGGCCACTTTATCGACATCAAGCGTCGCGGCTTGCCGGCCGACATGCCCGTGTTTCTGCCCGGCCTCGGCGCCTACGTCCGCTGGCAGGCGATAGGCGTGCCTCTCGAAACGCGCGCTGAGATCAGTTTGGCCGGACCGCTGGCTGGTTTTCTTGTGGCCGTGGCGTGCGCTGTCCTTTGGTGGCAGACCGGCAATCCGCTCTGGGCCGCACTCGCACGCGCCGGCGCGGTCCTGAATCTCCTCAATTTGATTCCCGTGTGGATGCTCGATGGCGGCCAAGCCGTGCTGGCCTTGAGCAAGACGGAGCGCATCATCCTGCTCACCGCGTGCCTGGCTCTATGGCTGGTGCTCGGCCAAAATATGTTCTTCCTGGTAGCCTTGGGCGCCGGGTACCAGATCTTTTTTGCCGGAGATCTGCCTCCGCATCCCAGCCGCGCCACCACCATTTATTACCTCGCCGTCCTCACCGCTCTGGGTGTGATCATCCGCCTCATGCCGGGAACGGGACTTGGTGTGCGGTAGCGGCACCTCCCGAAACCGTGGCCAGGTCCTTCGGACAAGAAGTCGACGCGTGCGGCTAGTTTCTAGCCGGTAGCTTCCGGTTGGCCGACCAACCGGCAGTTGACGGATTCGTGGCTGCATTCTTGTCACACGAGAAGAAGATATCCGGACCTCGTGCCCAGTTTATGGTTGTGTTATGGCCCGAGGCACCGATCATCTGAGGCGGATAGAAAAGTGAGCAGTAGTGCACAGACTCAGCCAGTGCCTCCGTGGAACCCTTGCACCGACAGGACGCCGCTCAACCGTGCCCGTGAGCATCTCGCTGTGACGGGCATTAATAAAGGATGAGCAGGCAGAAGGAAGCACTATGCGTACTACGGTTGCTATTCGCTCATTGCTATTTTCGTTTGCCTTGCTGGTTTTTTCCCATGGTGCATTTGCTCAAATCGGGGTCGGCATTTCCGTGAATTTCGGCCCCCCGGCACTTCCCGTCTACGAGCAGCCAATCTGTCCCGACGACGGCTACCTATGGACACCCGGGTACTGGGCCTATGACGACGACAATGGCTACTACTGGGTGCCCGGGACGTGGGTTGAGGCACCCCAGGTCGGCTTTCTCTGGACCCCAGGTTATTGGGGCTGGGGAGGTAGCGCGTTTCTTTTCCATGAAGGATATTGGGGCCCAGAGGTGGGCTTCTACGGCGGCATCAACTATGGCTTCGGCTACGGCGGTGTTGGTTATGAGGGCGGCCGCTGGGAAGGTGGCCACTTCTCCTACAACACTTACGTGAATCACGTAAACACCACCATCATTCACAACACCTACAACACCAGGATCACGACTGTGTCCGAAACTCACGTCAGCTACAACGGTGGTACGGGTGGGGTCGAAGCACGTCCCACACCGCAGGAAGAGTCCTACGCTAACCAGCACCACGTCGGTCCGGTAGCGGCGCAGACGCAGCACGTTCAGGCAGCGCGGAGTAATCCCGAGCTGCGTGCTTCCGCCAACCAGGGCAAGCCGCCCATTGCGGCTACGGCAAGACCTGGGGATTTCAAAACTGGGGTTGTGGCCACCAGACAAGCAGGCGGCGAATACAAGGCTCCTCCAGCCAATGCCGCACGCGGCAATGAAGGGCGTCCAGGAAATGAAGCTCGCCCCGGCACGGAAAATCGTCCCGCAAATACTACCGAAGCTCCTGGTAACACCGGCAATCACGCCAGCGAATTGCAGCCGCACAAGTTCACGCCTCCAAACACCGGCAACGCTGCGACCGACAAGAAATATCAGCAGCAACAGGACAAGCTAGCTGCCAAGCAAACGCAGGATCATCAGAAACTCCAACAGCAGCAGGATAAAGAACACAAGCAAGCCACCACGAAAAACTACAACGACGCGCAAAAACAACAGATGGAGCAGCGCCACACTCAGCAAACCCAACAGGTTGAGCAAAAGCATGCCACTCAGCAGAAACAGATGGAGCAGCGTCAAGCGCCGCCTGCACCAAAGCCGGAGAGCCGTCCTCCCGCGGAAAAGCCGCATTGATTTCGCGCTAGCCGCCGAAGGCAAGGCTGGATAGCCGCGGTCCTTGCAGGATCGAGCGCCAAACGAGCTGGTGACGATGCGTCGCATCGCCGCCAGCCCGTTTTTATTTTCCGAGCGTCGTGAGGATTCCCATTGGGCGAGTAACCGGCAAACTGCAACGAATTCTGCCTTCAGGTTGGTGCTCGTGGGTCTCGTCCCGGAGTCGCCCGCCAAAGAAATCTCTTTCATAGCTCGCATCAGCTTTTTCGATTGTCGAGACCGGAGACTCGCGTTATTCTTTCGGGTACACTCCCAACCGTTTCAACTCCATGTTTCGGTGGCGTTGCTTTGCTGAAATTATTATTTGCAGACTACGAATAGGA
>Ga0181526_10002531_pt1 | contig 15846 bp, 11 predicted proteins | sample PEATcosm2014_Bin_35_FD_119750 | JGI IMG/M metagenome (GOLD analysis project Ga0181526, IMG submission 119750) | Peatland microbial communities from MTU Mesocosm Facility, Houghton, MI, USA - PEATcosm2014_Bin06_30_metaG | ecosystem: Environmental > Terrestrial > Soil > Wetlands > Peat | place...
CCCCAACCAGCGCATCGCCGCCTGCGGCTTGATCATCGAGGTCTATAAGGGAACGCCGGAGAGCCTGGCCATCGCCTATGCCAGCCGCTGCGCCGCCTATGGCGCCGACGGCCAATACACGCCGGCCGGCGCCGATTGCGACCAGGCGATCAAGCTCGATCCCGCCAACGCCGACGCCTTCGCCACGCGCTGCGCCTTGAACGACGACCAGGGCCAATACGACGCCGCCCTCGCCGATTGCAACCAATCGGTCAAGCTCGACCCGAATTACGCCACCGCCTTCTTCAATCGCGGCCTGGTCTACGACAATCTGCAGCAATACGATAAATCGGCCGCCGATTACGGCCAGGCGATCGCGCTCTATCCGGGCTTCGCCAAGGCCTATTATCACCGCGGCGACGCTTATATCGCCGCCGGCCGTTTCGACGACGCCATTCCCGATCTCACCCAAGCGATCAAGCTCATCCCCAATTATGCCGACGCCTATATCGATCGCGGCAACGCCTATGACGGCAAGGGCAAGCGCGCGCTCGCGATAGCGGATTACGGCCAGGCGCTCGCGCTCGATCCGGACGACCCGGCCACGCTCAACAACCGCTGCTTCGACCGCGCCGTGCTCGGCCAGTTGCAGCCGGCGCTCCAGGATTGCAACCAGTCGCTCAAGCTCCGTCCCGGCGACGACAACGCGCTCGACAGCCGCGGCTTCGTCTATCTCAAGCTGAAACAGGCGGCGGCGGCCATAGCCGATTACGACGCCGCGCTGGCGGTCAATCCCGAGCGCGTCAGCTCGCTCTATGGCCGGGGCTTGGCCAAGCGCTTGAAAAACGACAAGGCCGGGGGCGACGCGGACATCGCGTCGGCCAAGCAGCTCGATCCCGGCATCGACAAGATCTTCGCCGCCTGGGGCGTCAAGGGCGGCTAGCGGAGCGCCCTCAAGCGAAATTCAGTTCTCGCGCGCCCAGGCTCTCGAAATATCCTTCGACCTCGCGCTCGCTCACGTCTTCCGGCCTGGCGTGCTGCCAGCGCGGCTTGTTGTCCTTCTCGACCACGATCGCGCGGATGCCCTCGAAGAAATCGTGGCCCACCATGACATTGGAATGTCCGGTTTACCCCCAAAAGCGGACTATCCGACTGGTTGGCAAAGGTCATATTCCTAAAGACGGCCCACACAGCTAAGCTGATCGTCGCACTTGGGCATCTCTCATTGATAAAATATGAGCTGGGCATCGTCACATGTTTCACTATTCTGATTATCTACGAGAACAAGCGGCCAAATACCGAGAGCTTGCTGAGAAGGCGGAGGAACCGTTCATCAAGCAAGAGTTTCTCGAGTTGGCGGAGGTTTGTGAAGAGGTGGCCAATAAAATCGACGATCGGCGGGCAAGCGGATAATCACAATCATTGCAGGTGACCAGCGCGCCCGTTCGCCACGCTTGCGAACGACGTGACCGAGTCATTGGCACTTTGCCGCATATCCGCTTTGTGCCAAAAGCGGACATCGCTGCGATGGAGCCTAGGACGCTGCTATCGATCATTTGAATAGAAGCAAACCGTGGCTGCCGGCGACGGCGCCCACGACCGTGATCAGACTTAGCGTCAGGAGCAGCCAATGCAGCCTCTGCACGCGTCTGAAGGTTGCTTCGGGATCAACCTTAGCCCGCAAAATCAGCCGGCGATGCAGGATCAGCGGCTCGGCGACGAACAGCATCACGGTGAAAATGAACCATGTCAGAACCATCGCGTGCATCCACCAATAGCTGAGGGAGAAGAAGCGGTTCCAAAGATCGAACCGAATGAGCATGTCCAGTCCGGTGAGTCCCGTCAGCAACGTCGTAGCCCGCGCCTGCCACGCAAATCGCCGCTCGATGGCGTTGAACAGTTCCAGACGCTCCTCGGGCGCCTTGAGGCGGCGAACAGCCGGCAGCAACACGGTCGTCACGAAGGCCACGCCGCCGATCCATAGAACGACGGCAAGGACGTGCAGCGCGCGCGCAATTATTACTTCATCCATCGACGTACCCCGATCACCCCGGGAACGACCCGGTCGGCAGCCTTACGAGCATAGCGCATCTTGGATGGCGATATGGTCGGCCGTTGGTTTTGAGCTCGCTAGGCCTTTGCGACGACCATGAGCCGGGATATTCGGGCTTGCAGGTAGCATGTCCGCCATGGGTCAAAAGCGGAAGCGGCGGCATGTCATTGGCATGTCCGCTTTGCCCCCAAATGCAGACATTCGCGATTGTGGCGGTCATCCCATATGGGGCGGACCGCCGTTACGAACCGGGCACGGCGAAGCGCCATGGCGCATGATTCGCCGCCTGGGGCGTCAAGAGCGGCCAGCGGGCGCTTCTAGGCGAAAGTCAGTTCTCGCGCGCCCAGGTTCTCGAAATAGCTCGCGACCTCGCGTTCGCTGACATCCTCCAGCCTGGCGTGCTGCCAGCGCGGCTTGTTGTCCTTCTCGACCACGATCGCGCGGATGCCCTCGAAGAAATCGTGGCCCACCATGACATGCTGGGTCATCCGGTATTCGAGCGTCAGCGCCTGTTCGACGCTCATGCCTTGGCCGAGCTGGAGCTGGCGCAAGGTGATCTTGAGCGAAATCGGCGAGGCCCGGTCCATGGCCTGGCGCGCTTCCTTGGCCCAATCCGCCTCTTCTTTTTCGAGCGCGCCTCGGATCGCTTCCACCGTTTCCTCGGCGAATACTCGGTCGATCGAGGTCTGGAGCGCGGGCAGCGTCGCCGGGCCGGGATCGGCCGCCAAGGCCGATATCGCCGCGTCCACCTGCGCGCGCGCATTGCCGGGCCGGAAATCGATCGCGGCCAGAGTTTCGACGAGGTCGTCGAGCCGGGCGCCGGGCACGTAATGGGTTCCGAACCCGCAATAAAGGCAATCCGCCGCGCCGATGCGCTTGCCCGTCAGCGCCAGGTAACGTCCGATGCGCCCGGGGCAGAGCGTGAGGAAACGCGAGGCGCCGACGTCGGGAAACAATCCGATGAATACCTCGGGCATGGCGAATTGAGTTTTATCGACAACCACCCGGTGCGACCCGTTCACGGAAATTCCCGCGCCGCCGCCCATGACGATGCCGTTCATCAGCGCCACATAGGGCTTGGGGAAGCGGTGGACGCGCGCGACCAGCGAATATTCCTCGCGGAAGAAATCGGTCTTGTAGTCGCCCGCGCCCACGGCGCTGCGGCGCGCATCGTAGATCGCGCGCACGTCGCCGCCGGCGCAAAAGGCGCGTCCGCCCTCGCCTTTCACCGCGATGGCGTGGATGTCCGGATCGCGTCCCCACGCCACCAACTGGGGATCGAAGGTGCGGTACATGGCGAGCGAGAGCGTGTTCAGCGCCTGCGGCCGGTTGAGGGCGATGAGTCCGAGCCCGCCCCGGCGCTCGATCCTTATGTCTTCCGCGGCCATGCGCGAAATCATAAAGGCGCGGCAAGAGGTTGCCTAGGGCGGCTGGGCTCCTTATGATCCGCCGCCATGGACGACCAGCCGAGACGCGGCCACGCCGCCGCCACCCGCAAGGACCGCGCGCCAGGGGCGTTTCCGCGCACCCGCCTGCGCCGCAACCGGCGTTTTGACTGGTCGCGGCGCCTGGTGGCGGAGCATGTCCTGACAGCGGCCGATCTGATCTGGCCGGTCTTCGTCCATGACGACAAGGCGGCGCGCACGCCCATTCCCTCGATGCCGGGCGTCGACCGGCTTTCCATAGCGGCCTTGGTCGACGAGGCCGGCCTGGCCAAGGAGCTCGGCATACCCCTGATCGCGTTGTTCCCGGCGACGCCGCCCGGCCTCAAGACGCCCGAGGGCGAAGAGGCGCTCAATCCCGACAATCTGGTCTGCCGCGCGGTGCGCGCGGTCAAAAAGGCGCATCCCGATCTGGGCGTGATGTGCGACGTGGCGCTCGATCCCTATACCAGCCACGGCCATGACGGCGTGTTGCGCGGCGACGAGGTCGCCAATGACGAGACCGTGGATCTTCTGTGCCGCCAGGCGCTGGTCGAGGCCGAGGCGGGCTGCGATGTGATCGCGCCCTCCGACATGATGGACGGGCGCGTGGGCGCGATCCGCGACGCGCTCGACACGGCCGGGTTGAAGCGCGTTCTGATCATGGCCTATGCCGCGAAATACGCTTCGGGCTTCTACGGCCCGTTTCGCGACGCGGTCGGCAGCAAGGGCGCGCTCGGCAAGGCCGACAAGCGCGGCTATCAGATGGACCCGGCCAATGGCGAGGAAGCCTTGCGCGAGGTCGCGCTCGATATCGCCGAGGGCGCCGACATGGTCATGGTCAAGCCCGGCCTGCCCTATCTCGACATCATCTGGCGCGTGAAAGAACGCTTCGGCGTGCCCACCTTCGCCTATCAGGTGAGCGGCGAATACGCGATGATCAAGGGTGCCATCGAGCGGGGCTGGCTCGATCCCAGCGTGGCGATGGAAACGCTGCTCGGGTTCAAGCGCGCCGGCGCCGACGGCGTGCTGACATATTTCGCGCTCGAAGCGGCGAGGATTCTCAAGCAGGGCTGAGCGCGGCGAAGAACCGCGCGATGGCCAGATTATGCCACGCCGCGCCGCCCTGGCCGTGATAGCCCACATGCCCGCCGCGCGCGGTGAGCACGGGACGCAAGTTCGGATTCCTGCTCCAATCGAAAGCGTCATAGGGTTCGTCCGGAACCCAGGGATCGTCGCGCGCGTGCAACAGCAGCGTCGGCACCGCGATGCCGGGCAGGAACTGGCCCGACGACGCGCTTGCGTAATATTCCTCGACGCTTTTGAACCCGGCGCGCCGCGCGCTGTAGACCTCATCGAATTCCCGCACGCTGCGCGCGTCCCTCACCGCTTCGCGCTCGGCCGGCGACAGCGCCACGCCCGGCGCCAACGCCTCGGCCTTCATGTAGTACAACAGATAGCGTTGATAAAAATAGTTGCGCCAACCGCCGAGGCGGCGAGCGGTTGATGCTAGGTCGAGCGGTGCCGACACCACGGCGGCAGCCTTGAGCCGGGCTTCGCCGCCGCGTTCGCCCAGATATTTGAGCAGCAAATTGCCGCCGAGCGAATAGCCCACCGCCGTCAAGCCGCGCGCGGCAAGCTCGCCCGGCAAACCCGCGAAGACGCGGGCGAGATCGTCGCTGCTGCCGGCATTGTATTGCGCGGCGCAAAGCGGGCGCGAACGCCCCGCCCCGCGCAAATTGAGCCGCAGCACCGGATAGCCCTGCGACAGGAAATGCACCGCGCTTTCGCGCATGTAGAAGCTGTCTTCAAAACCGGTCAGGCCGTGGATCAAAACCACCAAGGGAAGCGAAGCATCCGCGCGCGGATGCCCCAGCATGGTGGAAAGCGTATCGCCGCTGCCGTCGTTCAAGGGAATCAAAAGCCGTTCTTGCCGGTAGAGCTCGAGCGGCGCGCTGCATTTCACCATCACACTGCGCATGGTCTGAAGGTCCGGCCCCAGCCACGGCAGGCGCTGGCGGAAAGGCGGCAGGTCGACGGTTTGAAGCCGCGCGTCAGGCATGGCCGAGCAGGAACTCCCGCACGATCTTGATCTGGTCCGGCGCCGTCAACGACGGCGCATGGCCGATACCGGGAAACTCGACCAGACGGGCGCGCGGGCCACGCGCCGTCATCGCCTCGGCGTCGGCCGCGCGCAGGATGTCGGACGCCGCGCCGCGCAGCACCAGCACCGGGCAAGTGACGGCATCGTAATATTTCCAGAGATCGACGTCCCTGACGAACCAACCCTTCTTGAACGGCGCCGCGATCTTGGGATCGTAATCCAACCCCAGCCGGCCATTGGGTTTGATCCGCGCACTGTGCGCCGCCATGCTCCGCCAGATGTCGTCCGGCAGATCGCCGAAGCCGGCGAAAATGGAGCGCAGCGCGGTTTCGAGCGCGGCCAGATCCTTGAAGCTCGGGTCGAGGCCGACATAACGGCGTATGCGCTTCAGCCCTTGCTTGGCGATCAGCGGCCCGACATCGTTGATGACCAGCCGGCGGATGGGCGAATTCGGCCGCGCCGCCATCAGCATGCCGATGATGCCGCCCATCGAGGTGCCGACCAGATCGACAGTTTCGACCGCGAGTGCCGCAATCAGCGCCGCCATGTCGGCGAGGTAGAGCGGATAGTCATAGGCCATGGGGTCGTCGAGCCACTGGCTGCGGCCACGGCCGGGCATGTCCGGACAGACGACGCGGAAATCGGACGAGAGCGCCTGTGCCAGGATATCGAAATCGCGGCCGTTGCGGGTCAGGCCGTGCAGGCACAGCACCGTGCGCACCCGTCCATTCGTTCCCTTGGGCCCCGCCCATTCGTAATAGGCAAGGCGGTGAGCGGGCGGTCCCGGACAGTCAAGGGTCTTTTCAATCATCGCCACCCCAATAGATTGCGCCGCCGGTGACCGGCGTATCAAGACAGGTCATGGACGAGGCCCGTGCCATGGTTTAAGAAACACGGGATTCAAGACTGGGGGCAAGAAACGCTTCGGTCCCCAGCAAGAAAAGGTAAGGATAAAATGGCCGTTAAAGGGCCGCTCTCGGGCATCACCGTCGTCGATCTTTCCCGCATTCTCGCCGGTCCCTATTGCACCTTCCTGATGGCCCAGCTCGGCGCGCGGGTGATCAAGGTCGAGGCTCCGGGCAAGGGCGATGACGCCCGCGAATACGGACCCTTTCGCGGCGGTGTATCCACCTATTTCGCCTCGGTCAACCGCGGCAAGCAGTCGATCGCGCTCGATATGCGCAAGGATGCCGACAAACGCATTCTCGACAAGCTCCTGGAGAAGGCGGACGTGCTGGTGGAGAATTTCCGCCCCGGCACCATGGAAAAATTCGGCTATGGCTGGGACACGCTCCATCCGCGCTATAAGCGGCTGATCTACGCCGCCGCCTCGGGCTTCGGCCATAGCGGTCCGTCCTCCAGCAACCCGGCCTATGACATGGTGGTGCAGGGCCTGGGCGGGATCATGTCGGTTACCGGCCACAAGGGCCAGCCGCCGGTGCGGATCGGCATGTCGATCGGCGACATCGGCGCCGGGCTTTATACCGCCATCGCGGTCAATGCCGCGCTGCTCCACCGCGAGAAGACCGGCGAAGCCACCAAGATCGACATCGCCATGTTCGATTGTCAGTTGGCGCTCTTGGAAAATGCGATCATGCGCTACACCGTCACCGGCGAGATTCCGGGGCCGCTGGGCGCGCGGCATCCCACCATCACGCCGTTCGAGGCATTTTCCACGTCGGACAATTACATCATCATCGCCGCCGGCAACGACGCCCTGTTCAAGCAGCTGTGCGAGGCGCTCGGCCTACCCGAAATGGCCAGGAACCCGGATTACGCCAGCAACGATTTGCGCTTGCGCAACGAGCCGCAATTGAAAGCCGAGATCGAGCTGGTGCTGCGCGCCAAGCCCGCCGCCTTCTGGCTCGATCTATTCGCTAAGGCCGGAATACCCTCCGGGCCGATCAACAACATCGCCCAAGCCCTCGCCCACCCCCAGGTGGAAGCCCGCGACATGCTGGTGACGGTGAACGATCCCGCCGCCGGCCCGCTCAAGCTCGCCGGCAATCCGCTCAAGATTTCGGGATTTGCCGGGCCTAAAGCGCACGATCCCGCGCCCAAGCTCGACGCCGACCGCGAAGCGATATTGAAGGAACTGGGACTTTAAGCCGCGCCCGTCCCGGCTTACACTCGGGCCAAAACCGGCATAAGTCTTCAAGCCTTAGGGAGCCCACCCATGCTGCAAAACCGCTTGTCGCCCGTGCTCGACCCGCGCGCCTTGGCGCGCGAGATGTCGAACAAGCTCTTGATCGACGGCGCCATTGTGCCGGCGGTGTCGCGCAAGACCTTCAAGGTGGTCAACCCGGCCAGCCAGGAAATCGTCGGCGAAGCTGCCGACGGCGCCGCGGCCGATGTGGACGTCGCAGTCAAGGCGGCGCAGAAGGCGCAAAAGGCCTGGGCCAAGATCGCACCGCGCGAGCGCGGCAAGCTGGTCCATGAATGCGGAAAGCTTCTCGGCGATCATGTCGAGGAACTGGCGCGGCTCATCACGCTCGAAACCGGCAAGGCGATCCGCACCGAGAGCCGGGTCGAAGCGGGGGTCTTCGCCGATATTCTGGTTTTCTACGGCGGGCTCGGTTCGGAACTGAAGGGCGAAACCGTTCCCTTCAAGCCGGGCATGCTGACCATCACCCAGCGCGAACCGATCGGCGTGGTGGGGGCGATCATTCCCTGGAACGTCCCTCTCCTGCTGATGGCGCTCAAGATCGCTCCGGCGATGGTCGCCGGCAACGCCGTGGTGGTGAAATCCGCCGAGGAGGCGCCGCTCGCCGTGCTGCGCGCCTGCCAGATCATGAATCAGGTTCTGCCGCCCGGCGTGCTGAATATTCTCTCGGGCGACGGGCCGCAATGCGGCGCGCCGCTGGTGGCACATAAGGGCATCGGCAAGGTCACCTTCACCGGTTCGGTCGAGACCGGAAAAATGGTCTACGCCGCGGCCTCGCAGAAGCTGATTCCGGTGACGCTGGAACTGGGCGGCAAGAGCCCGATGGTGGTGATGGGCGACGCCGATCTGGAAAAGGCGATCGATGGCGCGATCGTCGGCATGCGCTTCACCCGCCAGGGGCAAAGCTGCACCGCGGCCTCGCGCATTTTCGTCCATGAATCCATCCACGACGCCTTCGTCTCGAAGCTCAAGGCCAAGGTCGATGCGATGAAAATGGGCGATCCCCTGGACGAGGCGACCGATATCGGCACGATCATCTCCAAGCAGCAATACGACAAGGTGATCGCCTATATCGAATACGGCGAGAAGAGCCCGGGCGCCAAGGCCAACAAATGCTCCGCCATGCCCAAGGACGCGAAACTGGCCAAGGGCTATTTCGTGCAACCGGTGATCTTCACGGGAATTTCGAACGACAACAAGCTCGCGCGCGAGGAAATCTTCGGGCCGGTGACCTGCGTCATCAAGTTCAAGGATTACGAGGACGCCATCCGCCAGGCCAACGACACCGAATTCGGCCTTGCCGCCACCATCTGGACCAAGGATCTCAAGACCGCGCTCGACGCCACCCAACGGCTCGAAGCGGGATTGGTGCAGGTGAACCAGAATCTGGTGGTGCAGGCCAACATGTCCTATGGCGGCGTCAAGAATTCGGGTCTCGGCAAGGAAGCCTCGCTCGAATCCATGCTCGAACACTTCACCCACAAGAAGACCATCATCCTCAACCTCAATTGAAGAAAACCCGGCATAAAAAAAAGGCACCGCGGCGTCTCCATTCGTCTTTCCGCCGGGTTGCGCTGGGATTTCTGATTGTGGTGCTGGCATTCGTCATCGGCGCCGGCGGAGCGAGTTATCTCTGGCTTAGAACGTCACTGCCGCAAACCGACGGCCAATTGGTCCTGCCCGGCCTCTCCGCCGCGGTTTCGATCAGCCGCGACGCCAAGGGCATTCCCACCATTACCGCGCAAAACGACCGCGACGCCGCCTTCGCGCTGGGATTCCTCCATGCCCAGGACCGGCTCTACGCCATGGATTTGATGCGGCGCTACGGCGCGGGGCGGCTTGCCGAATGGTTCGGCGACGCGGCGGTGCCGATCGACCGGTTCACCCGGATGCTCGGGCTTTACCACGCGGCGCAAAAGCAATACGACGCGCTCTCGCCCGAGCTGCGCGCGGTGTTCGACGCCTATGCCGCCGGCGTCAACGCCTTCCTCGCCACGCGGCGCGGCGCGCTGCCGCCGGAATATTACCTGATCGGCGCCGCGCCCGAGCCTTGGACCCCGGCGGATTCGCTGGTCTGGGGCAAGATCATGGATTTGCAATTGACCGGAAATTTCCGCGGCGAGTTGCAACGCGTGCGGCTGTTGCAACGGGTTTCGCCCGCCGATCTCGACGTGCTCTATCCGCCCTATCCCGACGACGCACCTACGCCCACGGGCGAACGCGCGTTGCTCGATGGCTTGTCCGCCGACGCGCTCGCTGCGGCTCTGCCACCGGGTGACGACCAGCCCGTGCGCGCCTCGAATAATTGGGCGGTCTCGGGAAAGCGCAGCCAATCGGGCAAGCCGATCCTCGCCAACGACACGCATCTGAGCTTCGCCTCGCCGGGCACCTGGTATCTGACGCGCATCAAGACCCCGGCGCTCGATCTGGCCGGCGTCACCGCCCCGGGCGCGCCCTTCATCGTCATCGGCCACAGCGACCGGATTGCCTGGGGCTTCACCACGACGACGAGCGACGTCGAAGACCTCTTCATCGAGAAACCCGATCCCGACGATCCCGGCCGCTATCTCGCGCCCGGAGGTTCGCTGCCCTTCGATGTGCGGCAGGAGGAAATCCAGGTGCGCGGCGCTTCGCCGGTTTCGCTCGTCATCCGTTCGACGCGCCACGGCTCGGTCATTTCCGACCTCGCCGGCTTGAATGCGCCGGGCGGCGAAATGCTGGCGCTTTCCACCACCTGGCTCGGTGACGACGACCGCACGCCCGAGGCGATCTGGAATTTGTCACGCGCCACCAACTGGACCGAATTCCTGGCGGCACTCAAGGATTGGACAGCGCCGCAACAGAACATTCTCTATGCCGACGCCGCCGGCCATATCGGCTTTTTCGCACCGGGGCGCGTACCGATCCGCGCCAAGGGCGATGGCTGGCTGCCGGCGCCGGGCTGGAGCGGCGAATACGACTGGACCGGATACATCCCTTTCGCCGCACTGCCGAGCGCCTTCGATCCGCCGCGGCAACGCCTGGTCACCGCCAATAACCGCATCGTGCCCAAGAATTACGGCTATTTCCTCGGCCGCGACTGGGATCTGCCCAACCGCGCCGAGCGCATCGCCGCGCTGCTCGACAGCGTGCCTCAGCAATCGCCCGATACCATGGCGGCGATTCAGGGCGACACGCTCTCGCTCATGGCCCACGACCTGCTGCCTTTGATGCTGACCACCCTGCCTTCCAATCCGCGCGCCCAGGCGGCGATGGACCGGCTTCGCGCCTGGGACGGACGCATGGGCCGGGACAGCATGGAGCCGCTGCTTTTTAGTGCCTGGTTGCGCGAGCTCAACCGCACGCTGTTCGCCGCGAAACTCGGCCCCGATTTCGCCGATTACTGGAGCCTGCGTCCCGATGCCGTGCGCGCCGTCCTCACATCGCATCCCGATTGGTGCGGCGCTTCCGGCTGCGGCTCGGCTCTCGCGACATCGCTTGACCGCGCGCTCGACGATCTCTCGTCGCGTGACGGTTCCGATCCCGGTACGTGGAGCTGGGGCAAGGCGCACCACGCCATATTCGAGCATCCGTTATGGTCGAAGCTGCCGCGGCTGAAGGACTGGCTGACGCCCAGCATTGCCGCCGATGGCGGCATCGATACGGTCAATGCCGGCGCCTTCTTCGTTCGCGACGACGACGCGCCCTTCGCCGACCGCTTCGGCCCGGTGATGCGCATGATCGTCGACATGGCCGAGCCGGGGTCGGCGCGGTTCATGGTGGTGCCGGGGCAATCGGGCAATCCACTTTCGCGGCATTGGGACGATCTGCTGACGCCCTGGCGTAATGTCGATTACGTCCGCTTCGGCGGCGATTCCAGCGGCGGCACGCTCGTGCTTTCGCCTCCCTGAGCGACGGTCCGCCTCCTAGCCCTCGACGATATAGAGCCGGCTCGATGCCGACGCCTTCTTGCGCAGCGCGATCGCCGCCTGGTAATCGGCCGATTCATGGAAGCGCTTGGCGGCATCGAGGCTCGGGAATTCGAGTATGACCAGGCGCTTGGGCGCAGCACCTTCGAGCGACACGGTCTTGCCGCCGCGCGCGATATATTTGCCGCCGTGACGGGCGATCGATTCACTGGCGGCCTTTTTGTAGGGCTCGTAGGCGACCGCATCGGTGACATCGATTTCGGCGATGAGATAAGCGACCATGCAATTCTCCCTGCTGATTCCGGGCGTTTCCAATTCTCCGAGTCCCTCTATAGCAGTTTGTTCATGCGCCGGCATGGGCTTGCGCCCAAGCCCGTCTGCCGTCCATAATTAGATTGTAGGAGGGTGGCAGGATGCCCGAAGGCCGCGGCGGCTCGTCGAGAGTGGCGATCGAACTGATTCCGCCACAACATTTCTTCGCCACCGGTACTCTGCCCTGCCCGTACGTCGCTGGCCGCGGCGAGCGCAAGCTCGTCACCGAATTGTACGGCAGCGGCGCCGCCAGGCTTTACAATGAATTGTCGCGCGCCGGCTTTCGCCGCAGCCATGCGCTGGCTTACCGCCCCGCTTGCTCCGGTTGTTCGGCCTGCGTGCCGGTGCGTATCCCGGTGGCGGATTTCGCCGAAAGCCGTTCGCAACGCCGCATCCGCAATTTGAACCGCGATCTTGCCGTATCGGCCGAGAATCCGCATGCCGATCACGAGCAGTTCCGCCTGTTCCAGCGTTATCAGCGCTCGCGCCACGCCGACAGCGACATGGCGGCGATGACCTACGGCGACTACCGGGCGATGATCGAGGACAGCCCGCTTTTGACCCGGGTTCTAACCTTGCGCGAGGCAAACGGCGCATTGCGCGGCGCCTGCCTGGCCGATGTGCTCGATGACGGGATTTCCGCAGTCTACAGCTATTACGATCCCGAGGAAGGCAAGCGCGGTTTCGGCACCATGCTGGTGCTGGCGCTGGTGGACGAGGCTAGGCGGCGCGGCTTGGCTTACGTCTATTTAGGCTATTGGATCTCGGCCAGCGCCAAGATGGCCTACAAGGTGCGTTTCCGGCCGCTCGAAGCCTTGACCGGCGGCGCCTGGCAGCGCATGGAGTAGCCGCAACTCGCGTGAAGAAGCTTATTTAGGAATCTGTATCTAAACGATTTTGTGCGCCGCAGCTTATTCCGCGGCGGAACGCGCGCCGAGATGCCGCAGGCAGCGGTCGATCCACAACGCCGTCAGTTTCTCCTCGAGCGCGTTCTGGCCCAAACGATCATGCAGGCATTTGAAATCGACCCGCTCCAGCGGCTGATCCTGGTTGAAGCAGGAAAACACCGCGGTTTCGGCGCCGGTGGCCGGGTCCTTCTGCAGTTGGAGGCACTGGGCGCAGATCTCCTTCATCATGCATTGCATCGGCGAGTTGATCGAGGCGATGGCGCGGTTGCCGGGTTTCAACAACGGCTTGAGCATGCCTTCCCGCGCCTGCCCCACCGCGTTCATCATGACGTCCGAGCCGATGACGATGATCCGGTCAATCTGATCCAGTGGAATCTGAGTGGGCCCTAGCCCGCCCATTCCATAAGCCGAAATCGCCGCCACGATATTGCCAACGAAGGCGCGGTCCTGCTTGCGGGAAGGCTGGAAACCCGGCGCCTCGTCGCAGCACCACACCACCGTGTCGGCGCAGGCCTCGATCTCGGCCACCTTGTAACGGTCCGCCACACGCTTGTAGCCGGCGAAATAGAGCACCTTGGAGCCGTTTTCGCGCAGCGCCTTGCCGATCGACAACAGCACCGCATTGCCCAACCCGCCGCCGGCCAGAAGCACTTTCTCGCCGGCGGGCGTTTCGGTGGGACTTCCGGTCGGACCCATCAGGATCACCGGATCGCCTTTTTCCAGCAGCATGCAGAGATCGGACGAACCACCCATCTCCAGGACGATGGTGGAGATCAACCCCTGGTCACGGTCGACCCAGGCGCCGGTCAGCGCCAGGCCTTCCATGGCCAGGCGCGTGCCGTCGATAAACGGGCTTTGGGTCTCGAAATTCTGCAGGCGGTAGAACTGCCCGGGATGGAAGGCGCGCGCCGCCGCCGGCGCCTTGACCACCACTTCGACGATGGTGGGCGTCAGGCGGATCATCTCATGCACCGTGGCGCGCAGTTCGCGGTTGAGAAGCGCCATCAACTCCGCGGGCTTCGGTCCGGCCGGCTTGCGGCGGTGGAGCATGCGGCTCACCACCGGATAACCTTGCTTGGCGCCGCCCATCGCCTTCACCACGTTGCCCGAGAATGACGGGTGCAGATCGCCGAAGAAGCTGATGGCGCGGCCATCGGCGGCAAGGCTCATCAGCACATGCACCGCCGCCGGCTTGGCCACCGGCTCCGGGCTGGCCGGGTTGCCGTCTTCGTCGAGCGCCTGGAAATACTTGCCGTCGAGCACGACATGGGCCGGGTCCTCGCGGCCCAGCACGGTGTTGGGCTGGGTCCCGGCGGCGACCAGGATGGTGCGCGCCGGAAGGGAAACGCTTTCGGACTTGGCGGCGCCATGGCGCATCAAGGTGAGCGACGCGGCGTGCCCGAAGCCATCCAATTCCACCGCCTCCGGCGCCAGGCCTTCGGCGAAACGGATGCCCTCTTCCATCGCCTTGGCCACCTCCTCGTGATTGAGGATATAGCTCGGCGCGTCGATCAGGCGGCGGCGATAGGCGATGGTGACGCCGCCCCAGCCGTCGATCAGCTCGATGATCCGGGGCGCGCGGCCCGCGCGTTTGGCCAAATCGCGCTCATGGCGGATGGCCCGGGCATGGGCGATGAAGTCCCCGGCGATGGCTGCATCCTCGGCGCTCCAGTTTGCGCGCACCGCGCGCTCCCCCCGTTCGGAAACCAGGGTTTCATAACGCTTGAGGAATTTCTCCACCTGCACCGGATAATAGGCGAGCGATTCCGTGGCGGTATCGATCGCGGTCAACCCGCCGCCGATCACCACCACCGGCAGCCGCACGGTGAGATTGGCCAGGCTCTCGGTCTTGGCCGCGCCGGTCAACTGCAACGCCATGAGAAAATCCGAGGCCTGGCGCACGCCGCGCGCGAAACCGTTCTTCATCGGCACGATGGTCGGCCGACCGGCGCCGGCGCAAAGCGCGATGTGGTCGAAGCCCAGCGCGAAGGCGTCGTCGACGGTCAAGGTGCCGCCGAAACGCACGCCGCCGCACATGGCGAATTCCGCGCGCCGTTCCAGCAGCAGGCGGATGAGTTTGAGAAAGTTCTTGTTCCAGCGCACGGTGATTCCGTATTCGGCCACGCCGCCGAAACCGGCCATGACGCGGTCATCGAGCGATTCATAAAGCTCGGTCACGTCGCGCACCGGCTTAAAGGCGTGGCGCGATCCCGTCACATCGACGCCGGAAATTTCCTTGGGTAGCGGTTCGATTTTCAGACCGTCGATGGCGGCGACATGGTGGCCGTCATTCATTAAATGATGAGAGAGAGTGAATCCTGCTGGGCCCAGCCCGACCACCAGCACCTTGTAGCCGGTTTCCGACTTGGGCACGGGCCGGCGCAGATTGAGCGGGTTCCAGCGCGTCAGCAGCCCGTAGATCTCGAAGCCCCAAGGCAGATGGAGAACATCCTTGAGCGTGCGCGTCTCGATCTGCGGAATATCGACCGGCTCCTGCTTCTGATAGATGCAGGATTTCATGCAGTCGTTGCAGATGCGGTGGCCGGTGCCGGCAACCATCGGATTGTCGACAATAGCTATCGCCAAGGCGCCGACAGAATATCCCCGCGCCTTGATCATGTTCATCTCGGATATTTTTTCTTCCAGGGGACAGCCGGCGAGCGTCACCCCGAACGCGCTTTTCTGGAAGACGCCGCTTTTCTTGTCCTTGAGGCCGTGGGCACAGCTGTCCTTGCCCTGCTCGTGACACCAAATGCAGTAATTCGACTGGTCGAGCGCGGCGGTCAATTCCATGCCCGAATCGGTGAGCGCGAAGCCCTCGCGCCGCCGCCACCTTGAAGGCGGAAAACGTAGCGCGGCGGTATCTCCTGCCTCGACCGTTTCGGCCGCGATCAGATGCAACGGGTTGGTTTTGTGCGGGACCTTGAACAGCACGCCGTCATGGTGTTTCGTCTTGCCCGCCGCAGACAGCGTGGCCCAGGCGGCGTAGCGCGCGGC
>Ga0181526_10002532_pt1 | contig 15842 bp, 16 predicted proteins | sample PEATcosm2014_Bin_35_FD_119750 | JGI IMG/M metagenome (GOLD analysis project Ga0181526, IMG submission 119750) | Peatland microbial communities from MTU Mesocosm Facility, Houghton, MI, USA - PEATcosm2014_Bin06_30_metaG | ecosystem: Environmental > Terrestrial > Soil > Wetlands > Peat | place...
GAAGGCGAAGAGTGCAGCGGTCGATGCGACGTAGAGACATTTGCCTGGATTGAGCCCACTGTCGAGACCGCGTTCGGTCACCAGCCAGCGCCCCGACAGGTACACGGCGACGGCCGCAACTACGGGCAGCGCGAATCGGGCTTCTGTCGACAGCCGAGCAAGCAGGTCGGCGGCAGTTCCGTCAATGTTGCCGGTATTGAGCCGAGCGACGATCGCCGGAATCTCCCCTCGGCCTGCCACCCAGAGCAAGGGGATCACGAGCCAGCTCAGGAACATCAACTTCTCGACACGACCCTGATCGTCACCCGCCTTCCGTCCGTAGATGCGGGCGATGCCGTATCGCTGCATCAGGGTGTGCTCGGCGTTCCATAGCGCCCCGACGACGGCCACCAGCAGGAGATTCACCTGCGAAAAGAGGACGACGACGGCCAAGGCGACGACCGGGCACCAGAGGAACAGCCGCCGATGAGTCGCCAGGCGCCATGGACTGGCATACACAAGGGGCAGGGTCAGCGGCTGGTGGGCGAATGAAAGGAACATCACGGCCGCCACAAGCACGGCGAGGAGATGACGGTCACCCTCGACCAGATGGCCGACAAGTGCAAGCGGTAACCAGCTCAGCGCCAGCACTCCGTCGGCTATCGGGCCACGAATCCATCGATCCGGGCGTCGCACGCGCACAACTGTAGGCCCGCCCCCGATTCTTCGTCTCCCGGTCTCAACGGGTGTTGCAGCCAGTGGTGAGCTGCGTTGAGCGGACCCCTCAAGCGGCGGCGCCTGCTCAGGTCTTGTGCGGACAGATGAGGTACTTCTCGCCGGTCGCCTGCAGCACGTAGGCCGAGAAGGCAGCCGGCTGCAACGCCTCTACAAGCGAGACCTGCTTTGTGTACGTGCTCGCGAACGTCGTTTCGAGCCCGGCTGCCACACGCTCTCGGAGATCCCGGAATGCCTCGGGCCCGATGCTCTGGAGGAACGGGGTCAGAAGCCACCCCCCAACACCCCAGGCCATCCCGAAAGTTCGATTGAGCACCGTCGGAGAGCGATCGAGACCGCCGTAGAGGTACACCTGCTTGTGGGTGGTCGAGCCGTACCTCGAGTACTGCCCGGCGCTTCGACCCAACGCAGACTCCATACACGTCAGGATCCACCCGGCCAGCTCTCCGCCGCCGATGGCGTCGAAGGCCAGTGTGGCCGAGGTCTCTGCCAAAGCATCGGTGAGCTCGGCCATGAACGAGGGCGATGTCGAGTTGCACACGTGCGCGGCGCCGATCGCCCGCAAGATCTCCTCCTGCTCGGGCTTGCGGACGATGTTCACGAGCGGCACGTTCTCCTCGAGGCACAGCTTGACGAGCATCTGGCCGAGGTTGGACGCTGCCGCAGTGTGCACAAGCCCGTTGTGGCCCTCCCGGCGCATGGTTGCCACCATGCCGAGTGCCGTGAGCGGGTTGACGAACGAGGAGGCGCCGACGCTCGCCGGCGTGCCCTCCGGCAACACGAGGCACACCGATGCGTCAACACAGCGGTACTGCGCGTACATCGAGCCCCCGGCGAGAGAGACCGTCTTTCCCAAGAGCGCTTGGGCGTCTGCAGAGGGTCCGGCCTCCACGACCGTGCCCGCCCCCTCGTTCCCGACAGGGAGCGACGCCCCAACCCGACCGCCGAGGGCGCCCATCGCAGCGGGAGGGACGGTGGCGGTGACGATTGGGCTGTCCGCCGGACCTGAGACCGTCGCCGTCGACATGTTCGCGCCCGCTAAGAGGAGGCCGAGATCCGACGGGTTGATCGGCGCAGCCTCCACGCGGATGAGCACCTCGTTGTCCTTCGGGTCCGGTATCGGGACCTCTCGCAACGAGAGCTCGACCGTTCCGTCCTCACGCACCAACGAGCGCAGCTCCTTCGCCGTACGCAGTTGCGTTGTGGTCATGGTCGCCTCACCCTTTGTCATCAGTCAGAAAGCAGAGTGTATTTGTGACGCCTGTTCTCATCGGATTCCGTCGAGGAAGGCGAGAACCCGGCTCGTGAGAAGGTCGGCTGCGGCTGCGTCATAGGACGGCAACGAGGAGTCGGCAAACAGGTGCTCGCTGCCGGGATAGAGGAACAGTTCGGCGCGCTCGACGGAGTCGACCAGGGCTCGCGCGGCGTCGAGGTCACCTTCGTCGGCGAAGAATGGGTCGGCGTCCATTCCATGTACTTGGACCGGAACGCTCGCCGGCCAGGCGTCGCCGAACTCCGACACCGGGAGGCATGCGTGGAAGAGCAGCGCTCCCTTGGCTCCGGCGCGGGTCTGGGCGAGCCGCTGCGCCGGCATCACACCCAACGAGAAGCCCGCATAGACCAGGGCGTCGCCGAGCTGCTCGGCCGCCGCCACCCCACGTTCCATGAGCGTGTCGAACCCGGTCCGTTCCGCGTAGGCGAGACCCTCCTCGAGAGTGTCGAAGGTGTGCCCTTCGTAGAGGTCTGGCACGTGGACCGCATGACCTGCCCGGCGCAGTCCGGCTGCGAACGCCCCCACTCCTGTCGTCAGTCCGTGAGCGTGGTGGTAGAGCACGACCTCGGCCATGGTCCTCTCGCTTTCGAAGGCTGAATGATCCAAATATCTCGAACGATCGGTGAGGGTAGTCTGATCCAACCATGGCGGTCAATACCCCAGTCCCGGACTATGACCTCGACGACAGGATCGAGCTCACCACTGCCGAGCAGGTGCGAGCGATCGGCGACCCGTTGCGGACGACCATCCTCGGCCTGCTGCACGAGCGGGCTGCGACCGTCTCGGAGCTGGCCGGCGCCGTCAAGCGCCCGAAGAGCACTGTGGCACACCACGTCAACGTCCTGGTTAGAGCCGGCCTGCTGCGCGTCATTCGGACCCGGCGAGTCAGGGCGGTCGAGGAGCGCTACTACGGCCGCACCGCCCGGATGTTCTTCGTCAGTCTCGGCCGCCGCGCGAACGGAGTGGCGCTTCCACCCGACTTCAACGACTTCGAGGTGGCGGCAAGCGAGTCCGCTGCGGCTTACGAATCAGGACAGTTGCGTGCGTTCATCCGACATGCCCGGATACCCGACGAAACGGCAGCGGACTTCTGGCACGGCGTTGATCAGCTGATCCACACGTTCGACCGGCTCGCTCGCTCCGGCGAGACGGTCTACGGGTTCGCCGTCGGTCTGTATCCCATGCGCGACTACCCGACCTTGCCGCCTCGGCACGACCGAGACGATTGACGCGACGGGCCGCTCCTCGTGCAAACTGCAACTGGCGAGGACGCCACGGCCTCTAGCCCGTGTGCGCCTGTAGAAAGTCCAGGGTCCGGGCGTTGAACTCCTCGACTTGCTCGTAAATGGGAGCGTGGCTGCAGTCTTCGAACACGATCAGCTCGCTGCGCGGGATCCCTCGCACGAGCGGATCGGCGAACCTGGTCGAGGTCACCATGTCGCGGCGCCCGAACGTGATCAGGGTCGGGGCTTGAATGCGGGTGAGCTGGGCGTCGGCATCGTGGTGCAGTACCGCGTCCGACTGTCGCAGGAACGCGTCAACAGGAGGCATCGGGCGACCTCGGACGAAGTCGGCAAGTGAGTCGACGTAGTCAGGGCGCGAGGTGTACAGCTCCGGGGTGAGGCACCAGGGAAGGATCCCCTTGATCACCATGTCGGTGACGCTACCGAGGGCCTGTGCCATGACTTGCCAGCCTTCGACGACGACCCGCAGGTAGGCATCGGTCCGGGGCCAGGCGCTGTGGAGGGAGAGCGACGTGACCCGTTCCGGATACTTGGCAGCCAGCCACATCCCCGTAGCAGCTCCGAGGGAGAGACCGGCTACATGCGCCCGCTCCACTCCGACCGCCAGCATGAACGCCGCAATGTCATCGGCGAATAGCTCGGTCGTATAGGTGCCGACCGGCTTGTCGCTACGACCGGCACCCCGAAGATCCACGGTCAGGCAGCGGAAGTGCTTCTCGTACTCTGCCACCTGGAACGCGTAGCACGCCTGGTCGGCCGCCAGGTACGGGATGAGGACCAGTGGATCGCCATCCCCCTGATCCTCGTAGTAGATCTCAATGCCGTTCGCCTCCACAGTGGGCATATCGACCCTCCCCTTTCCGCGCCCGGCCGCCGTGACGAGTCACACGGTTGGCAGGACCGCATCGTATCGAAAGCGATGAAGGGCCACCGACTGGCCCGCCACGGGATCGGACGTCACGAAAGGGCCGCCTCACCCCTTCTGTGCAGGTGATTCTCGGACCCGCCGTCCAGCAGGTGAGCTAGAACGACGCGATGAGTATCGCTGGCCCTGGAAGTCTCAATAAGGCAATGCCAACTGCCAACGTCGAATCTGCCGACACCGAGTCGCTTCTCAGCGCCGCCCGGCGAGGCGACGAGAGAGCGTATCTGGAGCTGGTGGAAGGTCATCGGTCCGAGCTGCACGCCCATTGCTACCGCATGCTCGCCTCATTGGAGGATGCGGACGATGCCGTGCAAGAGGCGCTGACTCGGGCCTGGAGGGGGCTGGCGCGTTTCGAAGCGAGAAGCTCGGTGCGGACGTGGCTGTTCAAGATCGCCACGAACGTGTCGCTCGACATGGCGCGCCGGAGAAAGCGGCGCGCCGTCCCACTCCTGGACGGTCGGCAGGTGGGTGCCGGCGAGTCGCCGGGCGAGCCACTCGTCGACGTACCCTGGATTCAGCCGTACCCGTTGGCGCCGGTCGACGCGGCGATGGCTTCTCCCGAGGCCCGCTATGAGCTGCACGAGGCTCTCGAACTGGCCTTTGTTGTCGCCATTCAGCATCTGCCACCACGCCAGCGCGCCGTACTCATCCTGCGCGAGGTTCTCGGTTACTCGGCCGAAGAGGTTGCAGGGCTGCTCGACACGACGGTGTCGGCGGTCAACTCCGCGCTGCAGCGGGCGCGAAGCGCAGCGGCCTCGCGACTTCCCCGCAAGAGCCAGCAAGCCGAGTTGCGCTCGCTCGGCCCGGATGGCGTCCGGGAGCTAGCACAGCGGTACGCAAGAGCGATCGAGCAAAGCGACATCGACACATTGCTGTCGATGCTCACCGAGGACGCCACCTGGTCCATGCCGCCCCTGCCGGCCTGGTATCAGGGTCGAGACGCCATTGCCGCCTTCCACGTCAATTACGTCATGCCTGAGCACTGGCGTCACGTCCCCACGTTCGCCAACGGGCAGCTCGCCGTGGGCGGCTACATCCTCCATCCGGACCGCCGCTGTTACGTCGCCGCGGCGCTCGACGTGATCATGATTGAGGAGGGGCGCGTGGCGGGCGTGATCGGGTTTCTTCGGTCGGAGATCGAGGGAGTCGATGAGTTCGGGCTGGTCGACTTTCGGCGGTTTGGGCTCCCGCCCGAGATGCCTGCCTAGGCAATCCGACGTTCCGCGATGAGTTCGCCATCCCGGTCAGGTCGGTAGTGGCAGTCGAGCTCGAAAGAGGTGGAGAGATGGTTGCGAGTCGCGAAGATGCTGCGTTGATGGTTCAGCTCATGCGCTGGGGCACCGAGATGGGCCTGGACGAGTCGTTGCGTGTCATTTTCGGCCCTGGCTGGGACCCGGAGACAGCGTCGATGGAAGACCCAGCCGTGGAGCGGGTCTTGTCCTTCGGCGAGACCGCTGGCGCGCTCGTCAAGCACGGGCTGCTCGCCAGAGAGCTGTTGGTCGACATCTTCTGGATCGACGGGATGTGGAGCAAAGTGGGGCCGCATGCGCTCAAGGCGAGGGAGCATGAGGGTGAGCCGAGCTTGTACGAGAACTTCGAGGCCTTGGTGCTTCCGGACAAGGTTCCGGCGTAGGGCCGATCCGGCGTGCGCCGGCAGCCCGCCGAGCACTCTCCATGATGTCGAGGATGATCTCGGACTTGGCATCGGTGTAGCCGATCCCGTCGTCGTGCCACGTTCGGGACACGGCACGCTTCCAGGCGGCATACGAATCCCGCGCCTCTGGATGGTTCCGCAAGTAGTCCCTGAACAGCAAGTGGTCCGCCTCCCACTCCGAGCCCAGACTGCAGACATGCACGTGGGTCAAACGGGGTAGCGAAGGTTCGGGTCTGAAGAACCGGTGCAGGTCATCGCGGCTTCTCAGCTGGAGGTGGAGCGACTCCAACCCGGCCACGTAGGCATCCTCGGCTTCCAGGTCCACAACGCTGACTTGGATGTCGATGCGCGGCTTGGCGGCCAGGCCGGGCACTGACGTCGAGCCGACATGCTCGATCCGGCGGGCTGTCTCGCCGAGAGCGCTCGCGATCCTTGCCCGCCAGGACTCGTACATCCCAGGCCACGCCGGATCGTAATCGTGAACGGCCAGCGAGTCACCCTGCCTCGCCGTGCCTTCCGTCACCTCGAAACCCGGCCAGATCACCGGCGCAGCCCATCTCCACAGCTCCATCCTCTCTTCGAGGCTGAGCTCGTACGGCTCAAGATCGCGAGGACGGGCGACGAGGGCGTAGAGATCAACCATGGTGGCACGGGGACCTTCCACTTCGCGGAGCTGCAGCCAGGCGGCCCTCGGCTCGCTGCCTGGCGGGAGACCCGCTACGCGCAAGCGTTCCGGCAAGCGCTTGGTACCCGGAGGGACGCCCAACTGCCGATCGTCGTGCTTCCCGTCATCGACCGGAGTCCGAGAGACACGTGCCTCGAGCTCTGCCATATCGGGCTCTGTCATCTGAGACTCAAACCCCTTTTCCGATGCAGCTGCAACGGGCGACGAAACCGTCATATCACGAACCTTTAAGGTAAAGCGGTGGGCCGAGCGAGGGCGAAGCTGACCGGGCGTGGGCGCCGTGGGGCGAAGCTCTTTCTCCCCGTGACTTTGCTCGTCTCGATATCCATGTTGGCGGCGGCGTGCAGCGGCAGCACGGCGCCGATCACTTCGGCTTTTCCCGGCGCGGCGGTGCCGACCGGATCATGGCCGTACCCGAATGGTGACATCGCCAACACGAGGGATGCGCCCAACTCGGCCATCTCGGCGGCGAGCGTGTCCAAGCTGCGGGAGGCCTGGACCTTCAAGCTGGCAGGCAAGGCCGAGACCGCCGTCGGCTCACTGACAGCTCCGCCGGTCGTGGCAGATGGCGTCGTGTATCTGCAGGACCAGGATGCCAACGTATACGCGCTGGCGCTCGCCACGGGCAAGCTGAAGTGGGAGTACCAGGTGAACCTCCCGGAGAAGAGCGGGCCCGGGCCGGACGGGGTGGCCGTCGCGGATGGCGCCGTGTACGGGGACACCTCGACCTCTGTCTTCGCGCTGAGCGCCGCGACAGGCAAGCCAATCTGGGTGGACAGCCACCTGCTGAACAGCGGCCAGGGGGCGTTCGAGATCCAGCCGCAGGTGGCCGACGGGCGGGTTTACCTGGCCAGCGCCTACGGCTCGGGTCCCGGCGGCGGCGTGCTGATGGCGCTCAGCGCGGCCACGGGCCACCAGCTGTGGACGTTCAACACAGTTCTCGGCCCAGGAAAGGGCGTGCGGGCTGTCGGTGTCGGCTCGGGCGGGGCCTGGGAGACGCCACTCGTCGGGAGCGATGGATCGGTGACGTTCGGCATCGGGAACCCGTACCAGAGCATCGGGTCGGCGATCGCGTATCCGTCGAGGCAGCTCTACACCGATAGCGAAGTCAACCTCGACGCGGGGACCGGGAAGCTGCGCTGGTACTACCAGGCCGTGCCGGACGACTTCCAGGACCACGACCTGCAGGCGTCGCCGATCTCGGCTTCTATCGGCGCAGTTCCTGTGATCATCACCGCCGGCAAGATGGGATACGTCTACGCGCTGAACGCCCGATCTGGCGCCCTGCTGTGGAAGACCCCCGTCGGCGAGCACAACGGCCACGACGACGACCCCCTGCTGGCGCTGTCGCACCAGCTCCGGGTCACGTTCCCCTACACCGTGCTGCCCGGATCGCTGGGCGGCGTGCTGTCGAACATGGCTGTGGCGGGCGGCAGCGCGTACGTGGCCACGATTGACCTCGCGATCACCTTCACCAGCCTGAAGTCGGTCGACGGCGACAAGGCCGCCGGTTCCGAGACCGGAGAAGTAGAGGCGCTCAGCCTCGCCACCGGCAAGGTCGAGTGGGATACCAAGGTTCCCTCGATGCCGCTCGGCGCGGCCACGGTCTCAAACAATCTGGTCTTCACCACCCTCTACAACGGCGTCCTGATCGCCCTCAACCGCGGCACCGGGGTGATCGTCTACCAGCGCCAGCTGCCCACATCGACGAACTCGCCGATCGCCGTTTTCGGCAACACGGTATTGGTGCCGGCGGGCGGCCCCCAGGCGTCAGCTTCGGGTGCCCGCGGGAACGCGCAATTGGTGGCCTACACGGTTCCGTGAGCGCGGTTGTGCCACGCTTGGAGGATGCGATCGCGGACGACAGGAATGTGGTGGGGAACTGCTATCGAAGCACCCGATCCGGCTGCATTGGCGGGCTTCTACTCGGAACTGCTCGGCTGGCCCATCGGCCACCAAGAGCCCGGAACCGCCATCCTCGCTGCGCCCGAAGGGTCGATCTACATCGTGTTCCAGGAAGCAACCGACTACGAGGCTCCTGTCTGGCCACCAAGCGACGGGTCCCAGCGGCCGATGATGCACTTCGACTTCCAGGTCGGCGACCTCGATTCGGCCATGGCGGAGGCAGTCGCCCTCGGAGCGACGGTGGCACGGCATCAACCACAAGAGCACGTCCGAGTGCTGCTTGATCCAGCCGGCCACCCGTTCTGCCTCTGCCGCGATGACGGGTGATCCTCCCCGGGTGTCGGGACGGCAGAGGCGGCGCTCACCGATCGTCTGACCTGCAGCGACCGCCACCGCTTGGAGGTGATCGGGCACCCTCGCACCACCCCTCGTCCCACGGCGATCCCACGCCCCTCGGCACCATCCTGAAGGACGTGACACTTGGTTTGAGCTGGCGGGCCACACTGTGGGGCAGCACGTTGTGAGGACCATACTGCTCATCAAGGAGGCGCAGATGTCCGACACAGACAAAGCGGCGGGCAACCTGACTCTGGACGATCTCGCCGACCGGCTTGCGAAAGTCGAAGAGCGAACGAGGGTTCGGGAGGCGCAGCTCGTGGCGGAGAACGCCCGACTCAGTCAGCGCCTCGCGCGAATCGAGAGCATGTGGGGACCACGGGCCACGGGGCCGTCGGCCGTACGACCCACACCTCGCCCCGACACCGACGACAACAGCGTGGCGGACGGCGAGAATTTCGTGTCCCGACGCGGCGCATTCAAGATCCTGGGAGCTGCTGCCGCAGGCGGAGTCGGCTTAGCCTTGGGCTCGACAATGCTCGGGGCTGAACCGGCAGCAGCGGCCACCGGCAACATGAAGTTCGGGGAGTCAAACAACGCCGGGTCTGCTCAGACCGCACTCTCAGGAAGGGTCAAGAGCGTTGCGCTGCTGGACGTCGAGAACGCCGAGACCGCGGACCCGGGAGCAGGTCTCTACGCCATGACCTATGCCGCGAGCGGCATCGAGCGTGTCATTGGGGCGATCGTCGGGGACACCAACGGCAAGGCCGGACCAGCCGTCGTTGGGATGAGCAGCGGCGGAAACGCCGTCTACGGCATCCAGGCTGCAAAGAGCGGGATCACCGGCGCCCCCCACCCATCGGCGGTCGTCGGTGACACCGACGGGGATGGCGCCGGAGTCCTGGGGCTGAGCAGCGGTGGGGACGGCGTCTACGGTGTCTACAACGACACGAGCCGTATCAACGCGGGCGTGCATGCCGGGGTCGTCGGTGACACCGACGAGAGTGGTGCCGGGGTCCTCGGGCTCAGCAGCGCTGGGGACGGTGTCTACGGTGTCGCCTTCGGCAAGAGCAGCGTCGGCATCGCGTTGCATGCTGGTGTTGTCGGTGACTCCGGCTACCTCAGTCCCGGCGTCATGGGCCTGAGCGTCGTGTGTGGCGTCTACGGAGTTGTTGTGGCTCGCAGCTCCCTCGGTCCCGTACTCGCCGGGGTAACGGGTGACTCCTCGACTTACGTCGGGGTTCTTGGGATGTCAAGTGGCGCCGACGGGGTCCACGGACTCACCGATGCGGACGGTGCAAGCGGCGTCGCCGGCGTGGACCAAGCGAGCGGCAACAGCTCGCACGCCGTCTACGGCGCATCGGACAATGGCATCGGTGGATATTTCCGCGGGGGCCGCGCCCCCCTCTTCCTCGCTCCTGGCGCTTCATCCGGCCCACCGAGCTCTGGTGACCACTCGAAGGGAGAGATCTACCTGGACTCGAACGGGGCAATCTTCGTCTGCACGGTGGGCGACGGAAGCGATGCCGGCACCTGGCAAGAGTTGGCCTATCTAGGCAATTGAGGGAGGCCTCGTTAATCGAGTGGGTGTACTCACGACGCGAGCGAACACGCGGAGTGCGGCCACCGGAACGATAAACCGGCTGCCACCTAGTCTCCTGAGTCCGAGATTCGCAAGAAATATGGCGAAAGGGGGAATTTCGGTCCGGCCGCAGGCGTTCTCCATGGGCAACGATGGAGGTGCTCATGGCAGAACGTGGTCGACCGAAGGCTCCCCTGGCGCTCTCCGAGGAGGAGCGGGACACGCTGACGCGTTGGGCGCGGCGCCCGAATAGCCCGCAGTCCTTGGCGCTGCGCTCGAAGATCGTCTTGGCATGCGCCGAGGGCAAGACGAACCAGGCGGTGGCCGCAGAGCTGAGATGTTCTGGCGACACGGTCGGAAAGTGGCGTCGGAGGTTCGTCGAAATGCGCCTGAGCGGCCTTGCCGACGAGCACCGGCCGGGCGTGCCTCGCAGCATCACCGATGACCACGTGGAGGCGGTCGTGGTGAAGACCTTGATCGACAAGCCCAGCAACGCCACGCATTGGTCGACACGGTCTATGGCCAGGGCCACGGGCATGTCCCAGCCGACGATCAGTCGCATCTGGAGGGCATTCGGGCTCAAGCCCTGGTTGGAGGACACCTTCAAGCTGTCGAGCGACCCGTTGTTCATCGACAAGGTCCGCGACGTCGTCGGTCTCTACATGCACCCGCCCGAGCGGGCCGTCGTGCTCTGCGTCGACGAGAAGACCCAAGTGCAGGCTCTCGACCGCACCCAACCGGTGTTCCCCTGGTTGCCGGGCACGCCCGAGCGGCGCTCGCACGACTACGTCCGTCACGGCACCCTCGATTTGTACGCGGCGCTCAACTTGACGAGCGGGATGGTCATACACCAGCTCACCAACCGCCACCGGGCCGTCGAGTTCAAGAAGTTCCTCGACGCCATCGACAAGGCGGTGCCGTCGGATCTCGCCATCCACGTCGTGTTGGACAACTCCTCGACCCACAAGACGCCGGCGATCCGACGCTGGCTGCTGCGTCACCCCCGCGTGCAGTTCCACTTCACGCCGACCTCCTCGTCGTGGATGAACCTCGTGGAGCGCTGGTTCGCCGAGCTGACCACCAAATGGCTGCGCCGCGGCACGCATCGCAGCGTCAAAGAGCTGGCGGCGTCCATCACCCAGTGGGTCGGCAGCTGGAACGACGATCCCCGCCCGTATGTATGGCACAAGACCGCCGATGAGATCTTCGACAGTCTCGCTGCATATTGCGAACGAATCTCGGACTCAGGAGACTAGGCCACCATACCCTGGTCGATCCATCGGCGGAAGAGTTCGACCTTCCCCGCCGGCCAGGCACCGTCGCACGGCATCGTCCCGTCGCCGACGCGGTCGGCGATCGCCTCGGCGTTGGCCCTCACATCGTCGTAAGACCACAGATCAAAGGCGGAGCTCATCGATTGGCGATCGTGTTCGCGGAACAGCACTTTGATGTGCTCGGCGAAGCTGACCGGCTCTCCGTCGCCTGGCAGTACGGGAGTCTCACTCATAGCTTCCTCCTGATCGATTCGGTCCATTCGAGTACGTGAGCGCAGAACACAATTCAAGGGTCAGGCGAGCGGCTGCTTTGCTCGTGCCCTTCACCTTGGGTGATTCCAGCCCCGGCTGCGGACGTCAGTTGATGTCGAACTCGTTGCCTTCCGGATCCTTCATCCCGACCGCGTAGTGGTCCAGCCCTTCCTCGGACAGCGCGCCAGTGATGGTGGCGCCCAGGCCGGCCAGCCGGCCGGCCTCCTCGTCTACTCGCTTCCTGCGAGCCTCGATCGGGTCCGTCCGCTCGCCGCTGGCGTGGATGTCGAGGTGCAGCCGGTTCTTGACCTCCTTGGCTTCTGAGACGACATGGAACCAGATGCTCGGCCCGTGGCCTTCCGGGTCGCTGATCCTGTCCGCCCCGGCGACTAGCTCCTCCTCGGGCACCCCCAGCTCGCGGTAGAAGTCGTTCCAGGTAGCGAATCCAGGCGGGGCCGGCGCGAGCTCATAGCCCAGCGCGGCGGCCCAGAACCGAGCCAGCAGGTCCGGCTCGGCGCAGTCGATGACCAACTGAAAGCGGACGGGCACCGGTTTCCTCCCCAGGCGGCTCGGGTAGCGACATCCTGCCAAATGCTCCGCGGCGCCGCGGCCAGAGAAACAGACACTCGGCGAACCGCCGTCATCGACGTCCGGCCCGCACCCCAACGAGCCACACGGTGTCTCCCTTGGGTCGCGGACTGCGCGCTGGCCAGACGGCGGGTGCATGCGGCAAGTGGGGCAGACTGGGCGCTACTGAGGCAGCCTTCGAATCTCCGGGCTTCTCCCGTGGCTGGCATGTCAGACCGACTGGCAAGAATCGCAACCCCGCCATTGCTGGCAAGACCGACCGCGCGACAGCTGCCGGTTGTGCCGCACCATATGTCGTCGACGTCAGCCAGTCCGCCCGGCAGCTGTTGATTGAACCAGCTTGTGCCGGCGTTCGTGGTCGCCACTACGTCGGCTCCGCCAGCCGACGTAGTGCCAACGGCCCAACAGTGCTCGGCCGTAGAACAGGACACGCCGGTCAAAGGGCCCGTCTCATTCGGGATCGACTCAGCCACCCAGTCCTGGCCGCCATTCGTCGTGGCCATCGCAAATCCAAGGAACGGCGACGCCAACCCGACGGCCACACAGGTGGAGGTGGTCGGACAGTAGAGGCCAGCCAGGAGATAGATGCCGTTCGCGAGGGACTGCTCCCTCCAGCGCTTCCCGCCCGTGGTGGTCGCCACGATGACGACGCCCGACGTGCTGAGTCCGAGAGCCCAGCAATCAGTTGTCGTCGGGCAGGACACGCTGTCAAGCGAGGTGATTCCCGTCGGGAGAGCCTGTGCGGTCCAGCGTTTGCCGCCGTCGACCGTGGCTACGACAGCCCCGGTCTCGGATGTCGACGAGCCCGCCGCCCAGCAGTACTCCGTCGTAGGGCACGACACACCGCTCAGGCTGCCGACGCCTCGCGGGAGGCGAGCGGCCGCCCACATGTGGCCTCCGTCGGTCGTGGTGACGAGACTGGTGTCGTGCTCGCCTGAGCCGACCGCCCGGCAGTCCCGGGCACCGGCGCATGTCACGTCAGTCAGGATCTCAATCTGGGGTTGGATGTGTTGGCGAGCCCAAGCCCTTCCGCCGTCGGTGCTGGCCTCGATCGCTGCTCCGTTCGAGGCGGAGCCGACCGCCCAACAGTGACCGGCGGTCCCACACGAGATCGCACCGAACCTGAGAAGCCCGGCTGGAAACGATTCAGGCGTCCAGCTTCTCCCTCCGTCAGCCGTCACGGCCGCCCCGGGAGCACCCGCGTGAGTCGACCCGACTATCCAGCACCGAGAGGCGGACCGGCACGAGACATTGGTCAGCTCGAGTAGGCCGCTCGGTGCAAGCGGGTTTGGGAGCCTCTGGGTCCTCCAGGTACGGCCGCCGTCTGTCGTGACGACGGCTTCGGCGCCAGCGCCGGAGGAAGCTTCGGTCCCGACCATCCAGCAGTCGTCGGCTGTCGGGCACGAAATGCCCTTTGGATTGGCAAAGCCGCTCACCAACGACGAGTTCCAGGTACGCCCGCCGTTCCTCGTCGTCGTGACGATGCCAGCGCCGGACGTCAATGTCCCTGACACGACGCAGTCGGCGGCAGTCGGGCAGGACAGGATGTACGCCGCTGCGATCTTCGGCGGCTCGATCTTGGTCTGCCAGTTCCTTCCTCCGTCGGTCGTGGCGAGGACGATCGGTGACTGCGAGGTCCGGGTTTCTCCGACGGCCCAGCACACCTTGGATGTCGGGCAGGACACGTCCCACAGGACGAACACCGCCTTCGGTACCGACTCGGTCGTCCACGCACCGCGGCTGTTCGTGGTCACGACCACCGGGTTGTCCTCGGCGAGCGGTCCGCTGTCACCCACCGCCCAGCATTTGGTGGCCGTCGGACACGACAAGCCGGAGAGGATGCTCGTGCCGCTCGGAAGCCGTTGTCTCATCCAGGTCTTGCCGCCGTCTGTCGTCGCCACCACGCCGGCTTTGAAGGTCGGAATACCCAAGTTCTCGCCGGTGTCATAGCCCACAGCCCAGCAGCGGGTCGTCGTAGGGCAAGAAACAGCGCGAAGGTAGTGCAAGCCGTTCATGGCGGCTTCGGAGCTCCAGGTGCTGCCTCCGCTGGTGCTCGCCACAATTGCGCCGGCATCCGAGGGCGTGGTTCCCACGGCCCAGCAGTCGGAGCTGGTCGGGCAGGACAACCCGGCCACGTCCTCAATAACGGGTGGGTACGACTTCTGAACCGTCCACGCCGGAGGGCTGACACGTACGTCTCGACGCGCCACGGCCGATGCCGAGCTTTGCCCCAGTCCGGCCGATGCCGACACCAACGCGCCGGCGATCAGGGCACCAAGCAGGCGCGCACCCGTTCTCGAGAGAGCCATGAATCCGGGTCTTGTGACTCAGTTTGCCTAGTCGCCGTGACGGTTCAACTCGCACCGTCTGGTTCGAAGCTCACTTCGGCCGTGTCGACGATACCGGCGCGGCGCCCTGGCGCGCTCTGTTCCTGCCAGTAGAGATTGGTGTGCGCGATCACCTTGTCTGGAGGCGGCGCGCCGTATTCGCTGAGGTCCTCCGTCGTGTGTGCGTCGCCGACCAACGTCACGTCGTAGCCGCGAACGAAGGCCCCGTGGATGGTCGAGCGGATACACGCGTGGGTCTGGGCGCCGGCGACGACCAGTTGGCCCACCCGGCGCTCCGCGAGCAACGCCTCCAGCTCCGTGTTCTCGAATGAGTCGCCGTAGCTCTTGTGGACAAGAGGCTCCGAATCGCGTCGGACCAGTTCCGGCACGTACTGCCAGTCGTCAGTGTCCAACTGGAGATGGTCGTCGGAGTGTTGCACCCACACGACCGGCACCTCAGCTGCGCGAGCCCTGCCGACAAGGGAGTTGATGTTGGCTATCACGCCGTCTCGGTTGTAGGCGTTCGCCACCACCCCGTTCTGGACGTCGATGACGAGCAAGGCAGTGTTCGGCCGACCAAGCAAGGTCGTCACGGGAGCTCCTGTTTTGTGTCGAGGACCGTCTTCTGTCTCCACCCAATGTAGGTCGGGCGGAAGGCCGGCGAAGGAGCACGGCACTGCCGAGCGGCGCGGCTGTCTGCAGGAACGTGTAGGCGAAGGACGTGTTCTCCCGATGCTTCGCTGACGTGGTGACGACGGCAATCGATGAGCCATCGCGCTCCCGCTCTCGCGCCGAGGAGCCCGAATGTCGTTCAACGTACCCCGGGGATCGTGTGTCCCCCTGTCTTGGGCGCCTCTTCCTGCCTGTCGTTCTCTCCCTACTCCCGGGGACTGGAAATGTAATCGGCAAAGCGATCGGGACTCCGTGCCGACGCACGCCCTGGCCCCCTCGGAGTTGCGAGGGCGGCGTCCCATCCCTGGTGTAAACGCGCACCGGGCGTAGGTTCCTTCATGACCGGCAAGTCAACGAAGGAGGACCTACACCCGTGGCACGACGAGTATCGCCCATCGACACCATTCGCGC
>Ga0181526_10002534_pt1 | contig 15829 bp, 21 predicted proteins | sample PEATcosm2014_Bin_35_FD_119750 | JGI IMG/M metagenome (GOLD analysis project Ga0181526, IMG submission 119750) | Peatland microbial communities from MTU Mesocosm Facility, Houghton, MI, USA - PEATcosm2014_Bin06_30_metaG | ecosystem: Environmental > Terrestrial > Soil > Wetlands > Peat | place...
AGGTCGCTCCGAGAGGCTATGCGGGATTTTGTCTCACGGGTGACAGGTGACGATTTCTGCATCGAATTGGCACGCGTGTACGGAGATTTCATCGATCCACCCCTCTTCGGCCCAAATAGCTGGGGCGATGAATGGAAGTTCTTCATCTGGCGGAACCATTTCGTGATGGCATTTCACGCTGCACCGCACGGAATTGCTTGGAAAATACTGAAATGGCCCGAGGTGCCTGAGGAGTTCCGAGACCTGCTGGACCCGGTTCTTGTGGAGGAAAAGGATGAGGACGATTGAAACGGTGGCAGCATCAGTCCGGGTCGTATTGGGCGTCTTGCGCCACAAGATCATTTGCCGAGAGGCCGCCTTGGGCTTATGTTGAGCCACAATGAGCAACAAACACTTGTACGTCGAACAGCGCCCACAGGGCGATTACGCGGTCAGGGAAGAGCACTCGAAAAGAGCAAGCGCAGTGGAACCCACCCAGGCAAAGGCGATTGATAGGGCTAGAGAGCTGAATCCCGGTCATTCCCCGGATGTCGAACGCGTCCGTCACACTTCGCGGGGGAAGCCCGACCAGTGGCGTAAGGCCTAACGAGGCCTTGGTCGCGCACTCGGGTTAGTTGTCAGGGTTGTCACCCGGCCCCGAATAGCCTTGAGATGTCGCGGCGCTCTTTTTTTGTGGGACGGCCCATGCCCCGTTGACGGGCAAGCGAGTGCTCGATGCCGTCCTGTTTCGCCCGCTCGTATTCAACCGCGGGGGTGAGGTCCGTCATGAAATCCGGCAACTGCTTTGCGCTGACGCGTGAGCGCGGTATGCCGATGACCCTGAGTGTGCGGGTGATCGCGCCGACGCGCACGATGAGGACCTCGCCGACATGGGCATCGCGGCCTGGTTTGGCTTCGAGTTCGCCGACAAGCACGTGACCGGAGCGGCAGGCCGCAGTGGCGAGGGGGCGCGTCTTGAACACCCGCAGGCTCCAGAGCAGCTTGTCGAGCCGGGGGTTGTCCATGGCAATGGATTAAGACTGGAAGAATGCGGTACTCAAGTAAGCAGGGCCGCAGTCCCGTCGGATTCTCCGCTGCAGCAAGCAAGGGAGGCGGGATGGACAGCGGGGGCCTGGGCCTGGCCGGTGCCCTCCGGTCCGCGGCGGCGTCACCGCCCTGGATCGCGACCAACCAACATGCTAGTCGATCCTAAACTTCGTGCCGCCCCACTTGGAACCAAACGCTGCATCCATAATCTGGGCGAGCTTCCGCACGGTGGCTTCATCCCGTCCAATGAGGTAGCGATAGGCGTCGGCTGCGGTCGTCCGGTTAATCAGATTCATTTGGTCGGCAGTGGCCAGCCTGTGGGGTGCCCCATATCCACGATCGAAAATCACGAGACAGACCTTGGGCGAAAGCGGGAAAAGCTTCCTGCACCCTGGATTCAGGATGCCGTAGGTTCCGAGCGGAGGCGTTCGAGACGCCGCGGGCGGGGCCGTCAGCGTAAAAGGCTGATCGCTGGTAACGAATGTCTCACCATCCGGTGCATGAAAAAAGGCCCACTCCATCTGCACGAGCAGGTCTGCGATCTGGGGTGCTTGGTTCACCATTATCTGGAGGCTGGCGTTCCTACTCACGACAACATCGACCTTTCGATTGGCGAACATTTCGGACAATTCCTTTGGTGGCACACCGAGAACCTTGCCCGTCTCCCGCTCGTATCGGGCGAAGACCTCCTTGGCCTTGTCGTGGTCTGCGTAGAGCATCCGGCCAACACGCCCCATGATTGCCTCTTCAGTCATCTCAACTTGCTTCTCGAAGTCGGGTGCGCGGTGCTTCTGTACGGCGACGAAAAAGGCAAGCTTCCGGCGCTCCGCCCTAGTCAGTGGCGCACCACATTCGATGTTGTCGATGATCGGCACGACTTGCCCTTCGAGCACGGAGAGATCCTTTTCGATCTGGTTGTCTCGGGTCCCATCCTTCTTTTCGATAGCGTTGTAGTACCCCTGAACCGCCGTGTTGAGCGGTGTCTGTGCACGGATCTCTCGGGTAGAAATGTCGCAAAGCCACAGAAGTCCCCGGTCGGTTCCGTCCTTGGTGAACCGCCTGAGGTAGGAGACCGGCAGGTAGTGGTGACGCTTGGCTTCGGACATAGTTGCAAGGCAAGGACGCTCTCAGCGATCATTCACGTGATCAAGTGCATGCCGCGTATGTGCGCTTTCGGTCCATCATGCTTGGCGGGGCCATGGGAATGGTCGTGACCACAACGGCGTTCGCTGGTAACGGTGGCCCGTCGTGTTTTGCTGCGCACAGTGCTTTCGATCTGAAACGTTAAAGGAACTCGTTCGGGCCGAGAGGAATGAGGGTGACTGCGGCCTCTGCGGCTCAAAGGGTTTGCGGTGCGTTCGGGACGCTCAACTGATCCCGCATTTTCAGCCTTTAATCGAGGCATACGGCAGGCCGATCCAGCGGACGTTTCCTTGGGGTTTGGAAGGCTCGGATACAGATAGCTTGGCTGGAGTTATGGACGCGGACGGTTTGGAGGTTTTTTCAAATCTGGTGCCGCTTGCACGTCGAAATGAATTTTTGAGCCGGGTCATGGGCATTGGCGGCGTATCGGCCAACGATGTCTGGGCGTCTCCGTTCGGAGCTAGCATTTTTTTTGGAAGTTCGGGTTGGGAGCTTTTCCGTCACGTGGTGAGAAACCAGCGTCGGTTTGTTGTCGAGTCGCCGGTCATTAACTTGTTGCGCGGCGCGAATGCGGCAAACCAGAGCTTTCAACGGACGGTCCCTTCTGGGACCACATTGTTTAGGGCGCAGGGTCATCAGCACACGGAACAGACGACGCCGCTGACAAAGGAACGACTCAAGGCTCCTCCGCCTGAACTAGCTACCGCAGGCCGCGCAAACGCTTCGGGCATCTCAGTTCTCTACGTGGCGGAAACGGTAGAAACTGCGGTTGCCGAGGTTCGTCCGTTTACCGGCGGTTTCATTTCGGTTGGGACGTGCCGTGCACTACAAGATATTCGGGTATTTGATCTGTCGGGCAGGCTTGAATTGTTGGGCCGGGACCCATTTGCCCCTGGATTCTTGAAGGAGTTGGAGATCGCCATTCTTGCGAGCAAACTGGATGAGGCATTTGCCGAGCCAATCGCGCCGTTCACGTCCGAGAGAGACTACGCGCCGACGCAGTTCGTCGCCGAGCTCCTCGCAAATGAGGGCTATGGCGGTATTCGATACCGCAGCGCACTTTCGCCCGGCGGGTTCAACTATGTGTTTTTCGCCCCATCGATGTTCGAGATAGATTATAGTCATTCAGTGCAAGTCACCGGGGTTGAGGTGAGTTTTAAGCCGCACGTCTTCTATAGCCTCTCAGCGGCCCTGCAGCAATTAACTGAACCTGAAGAACTCGAAACAGCCGATCCGCCGGATTAGTCAGTTATCAGGAAAACGAACTGGTACTACGTGCATTGGGTGCGATGGCCCGACGCGTCCAACGAGATCATGTGAGTGGGCGACAAAGGCACAGCTCTGAGACTTCTTGTGTCGGAGGCTTGGAAATCCAAAAAAGCGGGGATGCCCACGCCGCTCCCAACGTCCCAGATCCCGTCTTCCTTCCACGGCCGAACCCCCCGCCGTGGTCCCTGGGTCGCAGGAGACGTGGTTCCCGATCGCTCAGGTTCCGGGTATCAGGTGCTCCTGTCTGACGGCACCACAGAAGCCGCCACATGGCTGTCGCCCGAGTTCAGCGCCACTGGAACAGGGTACTGGTGGGCACGGCGAGAGTTGGCACCCGTGGGCTGGAGGATGATGGAGGATCTAATGATGCGCAGCTAATAGCCCGTTGCTTTTTGGAGACTGGCGGTCCGCAATCGCGAGCGTGAAACTACTGGTTCTCCTCGGTGCGGGAAGCTCGTGTGCGCAGACCACACCCGGCGACAGCCGTGGCGATAGGTTTCCCTTGGTGGGCGAGCTCAATTCTGAGGTTTTGACGTGGGCCAAACAACACGCGACCGTGATGCGTACCCCTGATTACTTTGCCCGACTCTGGCAGCTACGCACGGAATACAACCGAAGGGACCCGTTTCTTGGGTTCGATCAGACCGTCAATTTTGAGCAGGTGCTCGGGGATTGTTACGCTCTCTGGAATGGGTTGAGGGGAGCGCCTTTTGGCGATCCGGTCTTTTTCAAGGCGGCTGAAAGCCTCAGTTTCAAGGATGGCGAAAGCGGATTCTCTAACGCGGGAGAGCAGATTCGCCATATTCTTGAAGCAACTGCGCTCCGTTTTCGCGAGAGCAGCCAGAGTTTCGAGGCGGGTGCCGATCAGAGTCCAGCGTTCGCCAGCTACCGAGAGTTACTTCAAGGGTTGGGCGACAATTTTGACCTTGGGATCTACAACCTGAACTACGATACCGTCGCCTATAAGGGTGCTCCCGGTCTTCTATTCACAGGGTTTGATGAGCTTGGAGATTTTCAGCCCGGCAACGTCCACGATCGCGAGCAATGGAATTTCATTTATCATCTCCATGGTAGCGTTCATTTCTGTTATCCTGAACGGCCAGTTGATCGAATTGTTTGGAAAGACAAACTTGGCGGCGATTTCATAGACACTCTGGACATTCCAACGGAAGGCTCCGATAGACGGGTGAGGATCGCCTCAACCGTCATCACGGGCGGATGGAAACTGGAGCAATTGCAGGACGAACCGTTCCAGACCTATTATAGTTCGTTTCGGCGACACGCGTATCAAGCCGACGCAATCATGATCGGAGGCTACGGCTTTGGCGACAGCCACATCAACAGCGTCATTACGAACGCTATTTATAACAGGCGACGCAAGGTTCCGGTCCTGATACTAGAAAGAGCCGAGATGGGCGGAGCTCCCAAACTCGGAAAGTTGGCCGAACCTGGACGCAAAATATCCCCTTGGGAGCGTTCTCAAAGCACACTGCGGCTTTCTGGGATGAGTAAGCCCGGACCTGCAGCGGTATCCAAACACCCTGGCTTTGAATTTCTCGATGATTACCGAGCACCAACGGCGCTGTGGACCGGAGGGTTTGAGACGGCGGCCTCGAATGTTGAAGCCGTCGTACGCTGGCTCAAGATGGGAACGTTCGGATTTTAGGAAACGCAGAAAGCAGCTCGGACTTTGCGCGGGCCTTTGCACGGCCTCAGGAATTCAATGGCGAGGGAACAGCCAAGCCAGCACAGTCGCAACAAACATGAGCATAATCGCCGAGAAGGTTATCTAGGGTGAAAGGGTAGCCGGGAGTGAGAATTGGCATACATAACCGTTCCCTTATGTCTGGCCGTAGGGCCTAGAAGCAACACAGTTGCTTGACTCGCGGACAGTGTAGTGTATCATGGCACTACATGAAAGCCGTAGCTTATTGCAGGGTCAGCACGACAGCCCAAGGAGAGGATGGCGTCTCACTGGAGATGCAGAGAGACAGGATAGCTGGGTGGTGTGTAGGCAATGGCTACGAGCAGGAGGCGGTGTTCGTTGAAACCATGAGCGGTGGGCGAGCAGCCAACCGTCCAGAGCTACTCAAGGCGCTGTCACTCGCCTGCAGGATCAAGGGCGTTCTAGTCGTTTTTTCTCTTAGTCGGCTCGCTCGATCCGTGAAGGACACGCTCCTGATTGCCGAGCGGCTGGAGAAGGCAGGGGCTAACCTTGCTTCGCTGACTGAGCGGATTGATACCAACTCTGCTCTGGGGAAAATGGTTTTCAGATTGCTCTCGACGCTCAATGAATTTGAGAAGGACCAGCTTTCGGAGAGAACTAAGAGCGCGATGGCGCACCTCCGCCGCTCCAACCGCCGGATCTCCGCCAGGATTCCGATGGGGTACGATCTCGCGAAAGATGGAGGGACACTGGTAGCCAACCCAGCCGAGCTGCGGGTTATCAAGCGTATCTGCTCGCATCGAGCGCAGGGGAAGAGTCTCGCGTCAATCGCTGGTCAATTGCAGGAGGATGGGGTTGCAACGAAGGCGGGGGGCCGCTGGCATGCCTCGACCGTGAGGGCGATACTTGAACGCAGAGAAAAGCTGGTCGCATGAGACGCAAATCAAAGCCCGCGATACCCGAGCCGAGCCTGGCGGAGGTTCAGGCGACGCTGCCAAAATCTGAAACGATCCATCTTCGAGTCACGAAGGCCGAGAAGACCGCAATCCGTGCAACTGCCGGTGCTCTGCGGCTATCGATCACCGAATACCTCTTGAAGTGCCATGCCATCGTGGCAGGTAAGATCGGGCGGAATCGGTGAAACGCGTCTAGAAGCACGACCAGCCCCAGGGGCAAGGCTGGGTAGTAGGGCATTTCGAGTAGGCGGGTCATGGGTTAGAGGGCGTCTTCGATCTTCGAAATGCGAAGTCCAACCAATTTTCCGTTGGTATCGAAAGCCCAGTCGGACTCGACGTTGGTGTACCAAGGCCAGCCTTGATAGCCCCCGATCTGGACGCAGATTATACTAGCGGCTTTGATCTCGGGGAACTCGGTATCGACTTGTTCGGACGTTGTCGGCGCAAACGGGTCCACGGGGGACCGCTGCCAACGATAGCGCTCCTTCCAGCCTTTGCCGGCTATCACAGCGTTTACGTCGTGTAGTGACGATCCGAACGGGGTTTCTTGGAGGAATCTGGTGCGAATGACGCTCGCGTCCTTGCGGAGGGGGTTTGTGGAGGCGACCACGCAGGCCACAACGACCGCAGCACCGGCGATGCCCAAGGCACAGAGGATTTTGTTGGGGAGCGTCATGGCCCATCCTCGCTTCGGGTCCGCATCAATATCAGAGGGTCCCCAACATCCGGCCCCGAAACGGTGAGAACATCGTCCTCGACCCGGAAGGTGAGGGTCTTCGGCGAGGGGATGTTATCCTCGGCTAGGGTGACCTGTTGAGCGTTGACGTGGAAGGTGCCGTGCACAGCAATGCTTGAAATCGGGTTGCTTGAACTCGGTTTTCTATCCGGATGGCTTGCCGCGATCTGGACGGGGATGATGAGGATGCGGAAGCGGCCATCGTCCCGAAATTCGTAGATCGCGACAGCGTCCCCGTAGGGCTTGTCGTCGAATACGAACGTGCTCCAGGTCCCGATGATTCCTGAGGGCTTGACGCTACCCGCAGGCTTGGTGCCGAGCGAGGAGCAGCCGACGGTGAGGAGGACGAGTCCTGTTAGGATGAATCCGCCGACGAGATAGGATTTCACGGGTATTGCCGCCATTATGGGCGATAAAGTCTCTGGGGAAAGGGGTTTCCGGCCCCGAAATTACCGGGATCTACGTACTGGCGCAGCTTATACGTTGCCAGGAGGCGTGAGACGACCATAATAGAATCCTGTGAGCATGAACTTGTATTCCACACGGGCGGGAATCGCGCCATCCGTCGCCGCGGATCATTAGGACGTTCGGCGAAACAATGCAAATTGGCTCACTGTCCTTCGAGCACCTCGGCAGCCTGGCGTGGTACATCGTCATGACCGCCGCAGGCGTATGGATAGCGGTGGCAACTCCGCAAGCTTTGCCCTTCATCGATAAGGGATATGCGGACAAGAGCCGCAACAATCCGACTGCCGCGGCAAAACAAGTGAAGATTTTTAGGATTTTCGGCGTGTTCTTCGCATTGGCGGGCGCGGCGCTGTTCGCGATTGAGTTTCTTGGTCTAGACAAATGACGGTGCATCTAAAGACCGTGCCGAACCAACTACCGGAGCCAACGTCTCCGTCTGTCACGCCTCCTGCTGGTGCAGGAGGCGCGCCATCCGTCGCCGCGGATCATTAGGACGTTAGGCCCGCTGACGCTCTCTGCGTATGAACCCCGTCCAACATAGGTGCATCCTCATTTTGTGTCTTTCCGCCTCGGCTTACGCTTCGGAGCCAGACGAAAAACTTATGCCTGGTATGCCATCCCCGATCGTGGGCACTTACTACAATTTATGGCACCCCCTCGGACCCACGGACAAGGGATTCGACTTTACGGCAGGATTTCGTCTGCAAGACGGGAACATATCGGCACCACTCGAATTCTGGATTTCGAAAAAAACGGCCGTACTCTTAGAGGTAGACTCCATTTCTTCGATCAACCGCGTTGTCTCGGACACAAATAGAACGGGGCCAACTGCGGCGGACGCTAAGGCCGCTCATTTCGCAATAGAGACCGCTCGCATGCTTGTATGCGAGAAAGTCAAGTATCGGGGGGCGACCGGGATTGCCCTTACAATGAGTAAGCGCGATCTGACGGAAATTATAAGGCGACTGAGCGACGCCGGATTGGATGACAATACCGCCAAACTAATCGGAAATCTTGGATCATCGGTAAGGGAAGATGTCGATGTCGCCACCAAGACTTGGAGCAGCGAGTGGTACGAGATCGACGCTTTAGGCGGCATCGATAAAGTGACTGTTACGGGTTCACTCGATCCGATGAAAGTAGTCTCAATTCTTCACCAAGCCGTTTACGGCGAGGGGACAGTCAAACCTGGACTCTTGCGTCGAGAGATATTCTTCGATCTTAGATTGATGAGATGACAAGCGCTTGGTGAAAGCTGGTCATGCCTAACCATTCCCAGGGTCCGACGTGTCCGCCTGTAACGCCTCCTGCGGGTGCAGGCGGCGCGCCATCCGTCGCCGCGGATCATTAGGACGTTCGGCTGGGAACACATGAACAACGCGCCTCGAAAGCGGCTTTACGAGATACGATGGCTGCGATACTCGGTTGTCGCGGTTGGCGTGATTTTCCTCGTTTGGTTCGAGGGAGTTTGGCATTTTGTTGTCAAACAAGCGGACCCGGCGGCCACTAGGTGGATTCGAGGGGCTACGATCGTAAAGAAGGCCGTCGGTGATATAGATTCACTAGAGCTAATACGGTCATATTCAAGTGTGTCCTTCAATGCTGATGGAAATCGAAGCGGGCGTTTGCATTATCGTGTCCACGGAACACATAGCGATGTAGACTTGTTGGTTTCTTGGCACAGGTATCACCAGGACACGGAACCCGTTGTCGATAAGGTGCAGTGGATTGACACTAAAGGCTTCGACACGATTTGGCCGTAAGACATGAAAGAACAGCCGAACCAACCACCGGTTCCGACGTCTCCGTCTGTCACGCCTCCTGCAGGGCAGCCGCTGCGCCAGCCGTAGTCACGGACTATCTCAACGTTGCCGCCGCACATGCCCAAGGAAACCTACCTTCAACTCGCAGTCCGTGAGTTTAAGCGAATGAAGAGACTCGCAGATGATGCGATGGAACAAGTTTCCGCCGAGCAATTTTTTGCGATTCCGTCGGTGGGTGACAACAGTATCGCCGTCATAGTCAAGCATGTCGGTGGCAACTTGATCTCACGCTGGACCGACTTTCTGACCTCCGATGGAGAGAAGCCTGGGCGTAACCGCGACACCGAATTTGCAATACTGCCTGATGATACACGCGACAATCTGATGCGGCAATGGGAGGAAGGATGGGCCAAGCTCTTCGCCGCCCTTGAACCACTAGTCGATAGCGACCTCGACCGCACCGTGACCATCAGAAAAGAACCATTGAGTGTCGTGCAGGCAATTAATCGCCAGCTTACTCACTATTCCTACCACGTAGGACAAGTCGTGTACCTGGCAAAGCACTACGCCGGTAAATCGTGGCGTACCTTGAGCATTCCGCTGGGCGGCTCTGGGCAGTTCAATCGAAAGCCTTCCAAGTACGTCGAAAAAGCCTAAGCATCTACCGGGTCTGACTTTTCCGTCCGTCACGTCTTCTGCAGGGCAGGAGACGCGCCAGCTCTAGCCGCGGTTCATTAGGACGTAAGGCAGCAAACATGCAGCTCGTGCGTCCCGGTCCCGAACACCTTTCGAGCTACGTCGCCGCGCTGCAGCATGGGTGGTCCGCCGACAACGAGCGCGGTGTTGAGGCCGCACGCGAAGAGCTCGCCCGCATTCAGGCCGATGCAGCAGCGTTTCTCGCCAGCATGGAAGACCGCGAAGGTAAGGGTCCTCCAATTACTCTGCCAGACGGTTCGGCGGCTAAGCGTCTCCCGGGCTTCAAGCGCTGGCTCTGGGACGGCGAGTTCTGCGGAAGCATCGGGTTGCGGTGGCAGCCAGGGACCACGGCGCTACCGCCTTATTGCCTGGGGCATATCGGCTATGCGGTCGTGCCGTGGAAACAGCGCCTCGGTTATGCGAAGTCAGCGCTGCGCCTCATACTTCCGGAAGCCAAGGCAGTCGGCCTTCCTTACGTGGAGATCACCACCGATCCGGACAACATCGCGTCGCAGCGCGTCATCGAAGCGAATGGAGGTGTCTTGGTCGAGCACTTCATCAAACCCCAGCAGTTCGGCTGCAGGCCTGGCCTGCGCTTTCGCATTACGTTCACACCCGCCGCTGACGCACCGGTCGCGCCATTCTCGTCTTGAGCGTTATGGGAAATGTGCGGCGGGATTAGTGGCCGCCTAATCGACCGGTTGTGGGCGTCATTTGACGCCGGGTGCGCTAGCGAACCACGCCTCACCCTCCTCCTTGGTCATCAGCTCGCGGTAGTGCCATATCTGGGGCTCTGCGGCCATCGATCACAGAACATCTCTTGAATTGTCATGCCGTGGTCGCAGGCAAGATCAGGCGGAATCGGTGACGGGGCTTGCGATGTTATCAGAATGGCTCGACTTGCTTCAGCACTCATCACCGACATTCAGTTCAATTTGCAAGCCCATGATTCCACAACCTGGCAAGCGGAGCTAGTAAGGGCTTCGATGATGACAGCCCTAGCCATTTTCTTCGCCTCATGGTGCACTGCATCGCCAGCAGAGCCATCATAGAGGAGGGAGTCGTCGAATGGCCCTAGGACGTGTTTCACCCGTTCTACCATGTCGGCAACCTCTGGGATCTTGGGGATGCTGCGTTCTGCGAACGCGACCGTACTGCGCACAGCGTTTTCAAAATCAGTACGGCTGGTCTTTACCCCAGCCTCGGTCAGCCGCTTGGCCAGCTCGCCACGGGAGTCGCCCGTACCCTGGAACCCCCAATGTCGTCGCTCATAGGCTCCCAGGATCAGTTTCTTTGCGCGACCGACCATGGCCTTCGCGTCGAGAGATGGCAGCGTGCCATTGGCATGGGCCGCCTGATAACCCTCGAAATCCCGAAGGTCCTCGCAGTTCTTGAGGCAACGCCGCGCCCTTGTGCCCCACTTGTCAAAAGCCTCCCGGTAGCGCCCAAAATCGTCTGCTGTGTCCCATGGTGTCGTATCGAAGGCGATGTGGGTGATGCTCCCTATGGGGCGATCCTCGGGATCAACAGGCCTCCGTTTGAAATCGTACTCCATGTTGAGCCGCCTCGTGACAATCCGCTGCATGAGGTCTCCACCACTGCGCCAGATTTCCGATAACGGCGTAAGGCTGGTGTATTTCCAGGTAGAATCATAATTGCGGTTGAGAAACAAATCATTGATCCACGCATTCGGGTCCTTGCACCCGTGCGGCGGCTTAATACCAGCCTTTGCCAAGAGTACGTCGGCATCGGGATCGGCATCGGGCAGCATTGCGAACGTCGCCTGACCTCTGGTTCTCCAGGACAGCGGTTGCAGGAGTTCATGCTTCTTTTTGAGCATCTCGGCGTTCCCAGCCGCCGCCATGCGGCCCTGAGAGAAGATGCAGCAAAGCGGACCCTGAGTTGCGGATGCGATGTCCTCGCCATTAGCGTCAGTGAGGAATCCGTCGGTTGTGCACGATGCAACGGCAGCACCCGGTGGAAGGCCGGTCAAAATCTCGCCTAACACGGCGCGGACAAAGCTGGTCATCCATGCCGCGATGGGTGCGCATGTTATCGGCGACGGATGCGTATTTCGGAAATCACCGCTGCGGCTGTCGAAGACGCGTTTTCTCTCTATCGCCTGAGCGATCTTCCCGTAAGCACTGTTAGCAAGGGTCTTGTAGAAGCTGCTTTCAAGGCTGTCAGGTTCTGCAGCATTCCTGCGCTCGGTGCATTCTTTGACGAACGCCAGGAATGGCCTGACCGATCCATCACTCGGGACGACAACCCCGTCGAGAATCTCAAGTCGAGCGCCAAGCTGGCAGGCCAATGAGATTTCAGGCGAACAACAATTGGAAACGCCGCTTAATGGGAAAACCAGCCCGTACTCTGTGCGAACCGGGAGGCAGGGGCATCTTGTGTTCGACGGAAATGTGAACCTCACGCGGGCAAAACCCAGATCCTGGGGCTTGAATTCGTTTACATCTTTCGTCCGCCGATAGCTCGCCCAGTCAGGAAGCCCAACCAGAGCAAGTGCAGTGGGGTAGGCCCCAGCGAGATCGTAGTCGCTCCACACACCTGGGCGACCAAAGCCAAAGAAAAACGTCTCATTGCGCCCGCCGTGATAGCATTCGGCGCAAAGCCGCTCGTAGTCGTTGCGTTCAGCGGTGAGGGGCTCCCGATTTATTGTTTCAAGCCTATTTGTCCTCGCGTTCCATGGTCTCTCGCGCACGACCTCAAGCCCAAGAATTCTCAATCGATCGAGGTTGGCTTGCTCCCAGACCTTCTTGAGCAGACCCACCGAGATGCCGCCCAGAGTGGGCTTCAGCGAGGAAAGGCCGAGATCGAAGCAGAGAGACCTCATGCGCAGCGCGAATTTCACGGGAATCTCGGCGTCGCGGAGCCCATATTTGGCAAAATAATCCGGATATTGCTCCAGGAGCAGGTCCATCTGGGTTATCCACCCCCCGGCATCAAGCTTGGGAAGGCCGATGGACTCACCAAGAGCATCGAGGGTTTTGCTATCGGTGGGGGTGAGGCACAGCGTGTCGATCAGCCTGATGTTGACGTTGTGGCCGTTGCGGCTCCTGTCGTAGACGCAGAACTTCCTTCCAGATGTAAGGGAGGTAAACGTTCTGTGTATCGCATCAAAACGGCTCTTCAGGCGGTGGAAATCCTTGAGGGCAGTGATGTCGGCGACGGTGAAATGACCTGCAATGACAATCCACTTGGGCCATGCCGAAAGGACTCCAGAGCCGAGGCAGTCGCTCACAGCGTTGGCGACCACGGTGCCTAGGGAGAGCCGCTTGCCGCCGAAATCCCGTGTGTACAGCATCTGGGAGGCACTCTTCCCGGAAAGAGGCTGAATGCAGAAGGTCTGGTAGCTCAGGACCTCGTTGTAGGCCTTGTGGGTCTTGGGGTCAGTGCGTTCGACGTATTCGGAGTCAAAACCAATCCAGAGTTCGTCGGTTGTGGCAGGAGAGGGCAAGCGAGGGTGTGAAGACAACATACCTCCTGCAGAACAGCGCCAACGGCCACGAAACCGTGAAAAGGCACGAAAAAGGGGAAAATTTCCAAGGATCGGTTACGGAGGTCAGTACTGGGCAGACGAGCACCCGATGCGGGCAGCATCCAACAGGGCGACAGGTCCAGACACCGAGAGAGCGCAGACACAGGAGGGTGGACAGGGGCAGATTCACAGGGCCAAAGGATTGTCACCGTGTAGAAGAAGAGGATGAACCCGAAGGCACGCAGGACAGGTAGAAGGAGGGAACACGCCAGTTAGAAGAGGCAGGTAGGCAGAGGACTACCCACATGAGAGACCATAGGAGCACAGGCGGGGAACCACATGCAGAGCAGGAGCGAGGAACCTGAGTATTGTCTCCCTATGTCATGGCCCGATGAATCGTCTACCGCTCGGGGAGCCTCGCAGCCGTCGGCTACCCCTCGCTACCATTATGGACTGCCTACGGAGGCTGAAAGAGTAAGTCCTATGGTTCTAACCGCAGGACATTTAAGAAAACTTGCACTCACGATGGTCGAATACGCGCACGTTGTATTTTTCGTTTCTTAATCCGGTGGCTCTCGTTTATGGGCTTGAGGACGGTACTGTCCAGTTACGGAGTGGGGGCGGGCGAGTGGCGCTGATCGAGGAGCCTTGGACAGTCACGCTAGGCAGCTAGAACTGGCGGGACACTGGGAAATCAACTGAAGAGAGAGAGCTGAACAAAGCTGCAATTAAGGCGGCTCGCTCCCTAGGTGCGGCAACTCACATCAAAGGACAGCGGAACCGCTCCAAACGTGGCCAGTCCATCACGTAGCCAACGACGCACCCTGCTGGGCGGTACCCAGGTTTCGGCCTGGGTACCGCTCACTTTTTGATACCTGGGCGGTGATTGATCGGAACCAGCGCCGTTCTACCTGCTCGTGCAAACAAATACTCCCATATTGCTAGACATAACAAAAGCGGCCCACGCTTTGGGCGTGAGCCGCTGGTATGTGAGCGGGATCAAAACCGCTGGCAGGAGGCTGGCCGACAGCCCGTTCGTGGGTCGGTTTTCTACGCTGCCAAAACTTCTGGCGTGGCTTGACGCCCACGCCGACTTTGTGGCGAGCCATCATTTGAGGAAGCCAAGGCGACGGCTGCGTCCGCAACATCCTCGGCCCTCAGTCTCAGGTAAATCCTGTGAATCAGTTCAGAGGCATGTCCCACAAAGCGCATCGCCTTCTGAATTGAAATCCCAGCCCGAGCGAGGCGAGTGACCACGCTTACCCTGCAGCAATGGAAGCACAGGTGACCGAGGCCTATCTCCTTGAAAAACTCGTGCCACATTCTGCCTGCCTCATCGGGAACCACACAAGTGACGGTGTGGCCTTCGTCCCTTAGACGTTCCATGAGGGGGCGCAGGGTGGGGACGAGGGAAGTGGTGAAGTAGTGAGGCCTGCCACCCCTGCGTTTTGCTTGGAAGGAGATGGTGTTCCCGACTAGGTCCACATTGTACATCGGCACCTGCGTCTCACGCAACCGGCACCCCTGATTCCAACTGATCTCAAAGCAGATTGACATCCACTCCGGGCGGCTCTTGAGGGCCTCGCGTATCTTGACCAGTTCGTGGTCCGTAATCTCCGGCTTCTCCTTGGACTCGTCCTTGGGAATGCCCAGCTTCTGGCACGGGTTGACGTTGGCAAGGCCACGGTGGATGGCCTCGGTCATGATGCCCGATAAGAACTTCACGTCGGCGAGGGCCGTGTTCTTGGAAATCTGTTTCTTGGAAGTTTTCCTCACCTGTGATGAACGCCAAGTTACGAATTTAAGCACGTCGTTGTAGGTGAGGCTTCTCGGGGTGCAGAGATGGTTGTCCATGAGGAACACGTACCACTGCTTCCAAGCTCCCTGCACCCGTTGAAGCGTGTTGGCCCTTTCAGGGCCGCAGTGTCTAGCCTTGATGAAATCGGGCACCCAGTGCTCCCACCTTTCGGTGCCGTTCGTGCCCTTGTCCAATGCGGCTTCCTTGGACTTCTCCTGCACGAGTTCCATGGCCTTCCTGCGCCCCTGATGGTCGTCAAGGAGGTAGGGGGTGGCCTCCTGGACACGCTTCTGCCGCTTGGGGCACCAGTACCAGATGTACCAAAAGCGGCTTTGGCGTCTTTCAAAGACATTGGCATAGCGACTCATGGCAGCACCTCCTCTCTTGTAGCTGCGTCCCACACCCCTCCGTTGTAGGAAATGCGGCAGAGTTTCCTGTCTACACAGGCCGTGCATTGGCGGGAATCGCTGGCTCCCCATCCGTTGGGATCGCGTGCTGCGTTCCAGGTGTTCTGAGCGTGTAACAGGTCCCGAACCTTGAAGTAGTCGGGACCGATTTTCGCCGCATTGGATGCGGGTTTCTTGAGTTGGTCTTTCATTGGGTTATGCAACAGTGTGCAACACGGGTTACAGTCGGTTGCCTGCACTACCCTCAAAGAACTGCTTGTTTCTGCCCAAACTTCGCTATACCTGGAGCCGGGGGTTCGAATCCCCCTCTCTCCGCCAGTTTCCTGGCGTGCGCTACCGCAGCTCGTAGATCTCCATGAGGGCCAGCCCGAACGAGTTGTTCGCGCCGTCGACCTGCACGGTGTAGTCGCC
>Ga0181526_10002535_pt1 | contig 15818 bp, 7 predicted proteins | sample PEATcosm2014_Bin_35_FD_119750 | JGI IMG/M metagenome (GOLD analysis project Ga0181526, IMG submission 119750) | Peatland microbial communities from MTU Mesocosm Facility, Houghton, MI, USA - PEATcosm2014_Bin06_30_metaG | ecosystem: Environmental > Terrestrial > Soil > Wetlands > Peat | place...
CGTTGGAAAATCGTTGCGCGAACTGGATTTTGCGCGCGACCGGGAGCCTGATGGTCGCGGCGGCGGCGGCGTTGTTGGCTGGCTGTGAAACGTCCCGCTTGACGATGGCTGCATTTAGTTCGCCATACAAACCGGACAATATTTTTATCGCCGCCCCCCAATTGCCGGGCGATCTGAAGCGCGTAGCGGTGTTGCCGCTGGCTTGCGGGGAGCGGCGGACGGATTTGGCGGAAGGGTGCAACGCGCTCGGACCCGTCCTGGTCACCGAACTCATCAAAGCGAAAAAATTTGAAGTCGTTCCGATTCCGCCCGAAGAATTAACCCGTCTGACCGGCCGGGCGGATTGGACCGGCGGAGAAGTTTTGCCCGCCAGTTTTTTGGATTCGCTGGAGAAAAAATACGGATGCGACGCGGTTTTGTTCTGCCAGTTGACCGAGTTTCAGCCTTATCCGCCGCTGGCGGTAGGCTGGCGATTGAGACTGGTGGCGGTTCACGGGCACAAAACACTGTGGGCCGGCGACGAGCATTTTGACGCGGGAAAACCAGCCGTCATCGCCGGCGCGCGACTTTATCAACAGCGGGAACAACGGCAACTGGGTGACGACACCGCGAGCTGGCTGGCGTTGAATTCACCCCGGCAGTTCGGACAATACTCCGTCGCCCGGCTGCTGGACACCCTGCCGGCCCGGTAAAACAATTAAAGTTTCAGTTAAAACAGCCGATGAGACAATTGCGAGTGATTAACAAAAATGTCGGACGTGGATATGGAAATTGAATTTAATCCCAATCGAGTCACCGGTTCCGCTGCCAGCCAGCCGGTCGCCAAGAGCGGCGCTCCGGCGTCCCGGCAGGACAGCGCGTCGCTGGACAAAGCCGGCGCCTTGAAGTCGGCCATTAACAACATACCGCTGGTGCGGCCCGAAAAAGTGGCCGCCGCCCGCGCCGCGATTTCGGACGCAAATTTTCCGCCGGATGCAATGTTGAAAGCCATCGCCTCCCTGATTGCGGGTAACGTCCAATAGATTTGACACCCAACCGCACACCATGCCCGCAGCCAATCCTTGGAAATCCTACCGGCAAATCGCCACACAAACCGCGCCGCCCGGTCAATTGATTCTGATGCTCTTCGACGGGGCGGTGCGGTTCCTCGAACTCGGACTCACCGGCTTTGCGTGCGAAGATCCGGCCGAGGCGAACATGGCCATCCACAACAATTTCCAGCGCGCGCAGGACATCATCCGGGAATTGAACCGCGCGTTGAACATGGAACAAGGCGGCGAGTGCGCGGAAACGTTCCACCAGCTCTACGACTATTTTGAGCGGAAGATTTTGGAAAGCAACTTGAAGAAGCGCCCCGAAGGAGCCAGGGAAGTCATCAAACACCTGACCGTTTTGCGCGAGGCTTGGGCTGCCATGCTGGCCAACCAGGGAATCTCGCCCGGCCAGGTTTCCGAACGCGCCGTCGCGCTGGCGGCGGCGCCCGCCTGATTCTTTACCATGAATGCCGAACGCGATTTGCAAAACAGTTATCGGGAGTGGCGGCGCCTGGCCGAGGCGGAGGGCGAGGCCATCCGCGCCGGCAACTGGATGCTGGTCTTCGACTGCCAGAACGTGCTCCGCCAGTTGCAACCGCGCATCGTCCGCCAGACCGAGGCCGCCCGCCGGGAATGGGCGGTTTTGGGCCTGGATTTCGAGGCGAAGGAAAGTGGTTTGAGCGTGGTGATTCATTCACTGATCGAAATCGAGCGCCGCAACCAATCCTTGATCCACGCCCGCCAGCGTCTGGCCCGGGAGGAACTGGCGAAATTGGAACAAGCCAGTCTCACCTTGCGATGCATCCAGCGAAGTTACACGCCGACGAGCCGCCCGAGTGAACTTCGCTTTCCCAGTGTATTGCAGTTTCAAAACCGGGCGTAATCCGGGTGTTCCTTTCCAAAGAATGCCGATGGCCTCCGCCGCCCGATGCATAACCAAGACAGCGGGCAATGCCCGGCAAGCTGACAACTCTGGAAATGGGTTTTCATGCGTGCGGAAACGCGGTCAAATTTTCCGCGCCTAATTCAATTATGCCGTTATGTCATCGGTCGCGCCAAAACAGAATCGGTCTTCCGAAAAAAGCCTCCGCGATTTACTGGCGGCTGCGCAACAGGACAGGCGGCAAAACCGGTTGCTCGAAGCCGCCAGAAATTATCTGGCGGCCGCCCGGTTGCGGCCGGATTGTTTCGAGGCGTTCTGCCAGCTCGGAGTCATTCTGGATCAGCTCAATCAACTGAAGGAGGCGGTTCCCTGTCTTCAGACCGCCATCCGGCTCAATCCCAAGCGTCCGAAACTGAATTTGTTTCTTGGCGGCATTTACAAGAAGCTCGGCCGCTTCGATGACGCGGTGGCCTGTTGCCGGCGCGAAATGGAAATCGAACCCGCCAACGCCGACGCGCATTACAATCTCGGACTCGCGTTGCAAAATCTCGGACGCCTTGAAGAAGCAGTGGCTGCTTACCAAAAAGCCGTGGAATTGCGACCCGATTACGTGGATGCGCTCGTGAATCTCGGCTCGGTGTCGAGGCAGGGTCTCAACACCGGGGCCGCCTTGCGTTGTTTTGAAGAAGCAATCCGCCGTGAACCGCAGAATCCCAAGGCGCATTGGGAGCGTTGCGCCACGTTGCTGGCGCTGGGGGATTATGAACGCGGCTGGCCGGAATATGAATGGCGGTGGCGGCAAAATGATTTTGCCACGCCGCCGCCGCTATTTCCGCAGCCCCGCTGGAACGGTTCGGATCTGGGTGGCCGCCGGATTTTTCTTTACCCCGAGCAAGGCTATGGCGACACAATTCAGTTTGCCCGCTACGCCACGCTCGTGGCGCGACGCGGCGGCGTGGTGATCATCGGCTCTCCGCCGCCGCTGCGGGCGTTGATGGCAACCATTCCCGGCGTCCGCGAAGTGGCCACGAATCGCGCCACGCTCCCGCGCTTCGACGTTTATGCTCCATTGATGAGCCTTCCCGCGATTTTTGGAACCACGCTCGAAACTGTGCCGGTGGAAATTCCGTATCTCGCTCCACCGCGCAACGATTTCAAATTCGAGAACACAAATGACGGACAATTCAGAGTTGGCATTGCCTGGGCGGGCGCCCGCTCGCATAAAAATGACTCCAACCGTTCCGCGCCGCTTGAATGTTTTCTCCCGCTGATGGAATTGCCGGGAGTTCGTTGCCACAGTCTTCAGGTCGGAGATGGCATCGAAGAATTGAGCCAGCCCCAAGTTGCTGGAAAAATCACCGATCTTGGGAGTCGTTTCCGGGATTTTGGCGACACGGCCCAGGCCGTCGCGCAAATGGACCTGATTGTTTCCGTTGATACGTGCGTGGCGCATCTGGCCGGAGCGATGGGCAAATCCGTCTGGACATTGCTGCCTTACGAGGCGGAATGGCGATGGATGCTCCGGCGCGAGGACACTCCCTGGTATCCCGGCATGCGTTTGTTCCGCCAGACCGATCCGGGAAATTGGAACCGCGTCCTTGTGCGCGTTGCTGTCGAGTTGACAGACCGTTTGAGCAAGTTGGCAGGTGAGAGACACCGGCAATTGTTTTCGGCGGCGGAAATTCAACCGGTGCCCGGACCAATCATGTCAGACGATGCCAGGCTGGTGGGGTCGTCGGTGAACTGAAACATGGACGATGTGCCGTCAGCAATTAAAACCGAAGATGAACCCTGAAAACGCCGACGGATTGGAGCCGGGCTGGCAAAAAATCCTCAAGTCATTTCCGCCGCCGCCGATGGAGGAGTGATGTCGTGGCGAGGCGTGGTCCGCCCAGCTTGCGTTCCTGCCCGGAAGCCGGGGACGATGGACATCAATCTTGAGGTTATGTCGGAAAGTGGCACAAACGATCTGCGGTCAGCCGCGCCCGTCCTCCGTAGCAATACTGCGGAGGGTGGATCGAACCGCATTTTGGTGGTGGACGACGAGGAAATCGTTTTGTCCGTCCTGCGCGACACGCTGCGGCGCCAGAATTACGAGGTGGTGGCCACGACCCAGCCGGCAATGGCGCTGGAGGAGTTGCGCAAAAATCTGTTCGCGGTCATCATCGCCGACCAGCGGATGCCGCTCATCACCGGCCTGGAACTGCTCGACCAGGCGCGGCGAATCCAGCCGGCCGCCACGCGCATCCTCATCGCGGCGGTGGTTAGCCTGGACACCGTCCTGGATGCCATCAACCAGGGGGTGATCTACCGGTTCATCGTCAAGCCGTGGCTGCGCGAGGAGTTGCTGGGAACCATCCAAAACGCGGTTCAGCGCCACGAACTCATCCAGCAAAACCTGCGCCTGCAAAACGCCGCGCAGACGATGAATGGCCGGCTTCTGGAATTGAACCAGTCGCTCGCGGAACAGGCGCAACTGGTCGCCCGGCAAAACCAGCAGCTCACGCAGATGAACCAGGCGCTCGAACAGCATCTGTTCCGTTCCATGGAACTTTCCCTGCGCGCCACGCAGACGTTTTATCCGGCGCTCGGCCAACAGAGCCGGCGCGTGGCGCAACTCTGCCGCCCCATGGCGCAGGTGCTCAACCTTCCCTCGGAAGAACGCCGGATTTTGGAAAACGCCGCGCTGTTGCATGACATCGGACTGATCGGCGCGCCGCGCTCGTTGATCCGGCGCTGGCAGGAAAATCCGGCGGCACTCAACGCCGCCGAGCGCGCGCTCATCGAACAACATCCGGTTCTCGGCCAGGAATTGTCCGCCTTCAGCAGCGCCATGGACCAGGTGGGTGTGCTCATCCGCGTCCATCACGAGCGGGTGGATGGCGCGGGTTATCCGGACCGGCTGGCGGGCGACAAAATTCCGTGGCTGGGCCGGTTGCTGGCGGTCGCGGTGGCCTTCGCCTCCAGCAAGCTGGTTCGCGAGGACGCGGTGGAGGACATCAAATTGCAAGCCGACACCGCTTTTGACGTGGACGCAATCCGGGTTTTTTTGCGGGCCTTGCCGCTGGTCCATACGCTGCGCAAGGAGCGGCAGATTCAGCTTTCCGAACTCCGCCCCGGCATGGTGCTGGCGCGGGGAATTTGCGCGCCCAACGGCCTGCTGCTGGCGCCGGAAGGCCAGCAGTTGAACTTCACCTACATCGAGAAACTTCTTAATCACAACCGGATTCAGCCGATTGATCAATCGTTGGTTGTGTATTGCTGAACCATGGTAACACCTGTGGCCATTTTAGACCAATCGGTGGAGGATTCTGTCGCGTCGCATTCCCTCTTGGAGCAGTGGTGGCGCAGTTTCTTTGAATCCTCCGAGGATGCCCAAGTCGTCTGCAACTCGGACGGATTGGTGGTGAAAATCAATCCCAGGGCCGCGCGTCTGCTCAAACTCGACGGCGGGGTGATGGAAGGGAATTTTTCCATTTTTGACATCCTGCTGCCTCCCGCCGGCCCAAAACTGCGCGAGGCGTTGCGTCACGGACACGCCCGTTCCGACACGCTCCATTCCGTCATCATCCTGGCCGGTGGCCGGCAAAGCGGCATGACGGACTTGGAACTCGTGCCGTTGGACGAACACCACATGCTCGTCACCTTCAAGGATGTCGCCCGCCGGATGCGGCTCGAATCACACGTCAACCGGCTGGTCACGGCCATTGACGCCACGCCGGAAGTTTTTTTCCTGACCAACGCCGATTTCCGCATCACCTTCGTCAATCCCGCCTTCCACACGGTTACCGGCTACGGCATTGAAGCCGTGCTGGACCGCACGGACGATTTTCTGCGCGCGCCGTCGGAGGAGGAAAAGGTTCGCGCCTATCTGGAGCAAATCAGCCAGGGCCGCGAATGGATCGGCGAACTGGTCAATCTCCGCAGCGACGGCACGCCTTATCAGGTTGAAGCCACCATTTCGCCGATTTCCGACATGACGGGCCAGTTCATCGGTTACGTGGCCTGCGAGCGGGACATTACCACGCGCAAAAAGCTGGAGGGCGATCTTCGCCTGCAACACGATTTTGTCCGCAGCATCCTGCACTCACTCAACGGCGCCATTTACAGCCTCGACCGCGAATTCCGGGTGACGCACGCCAACGACGGCTGGCGGCAACTGCCCGCTCAACACGGCGGCCTCCGGCTGGACGGACCGCCGGAAATCGGCCGCTCCCTGCTGGATTACGTTCCCGACGCCGCGCGCCGGAAGGAATTGCGGGATATCTTCGAGGCCGTCCTCCAGACCGGCCTGGCGCAGGACAATCGTTTTCAAGCGCCGGATGGACACCACTGGCTCGTGAAAATTTCGCCGTGGATTCACGCCAGCCAGGTGCGCGGCCTCATCTGCAACATCTCCGACCAGACCCGGTATCAGGAGCTGCAAAACCAGTTGTTCCAGTCGCAGAAAATGGAAATCATCGGCACGCTCGCCGCCGGGGTCGCCCATGATTTCAACAACCTGTTGCAGGCCATTCAGGGCAACACCAACCTCGTCATCATGCAGTCCCCGCAAAATTCGGAACTGCATCACTGGGGCGAACAAATCAGCCTCGCCGCCACGCGCGCCGCCGAGATCACGCAGCAATTGCTTTCCTTCAGCCATCGCTCCGAGGGAAAACAGCGCTCCGTGCTCAATTTGAACCAGGTTGTCCAGGAAGCCGGCCAGCTCGCGCGCCGCACGCTCCGGGCCAACGTGAATCTGGAAATCATTCCGGCGCCGAAGGCCATTCCGGTGAAGATTGAGTTGAGCCGGGCCACGCAAACGCTGCTCAACCTGTGCGTCAACGCCCAGGACGCCATGCCTGACGGCGGCACGCTCACCATCACCAATGCCCTGGTGAAATTGTCACCGGAAATTGCCAAACGGCACGGTGTGACGGCGGAAGGCGAATTTGCTCGTTGCAGCGTTTCGGACACCGGTTGCGGCATCCCCTCCAACTTGTTGCCGCGCATTTTTGAGGCGTTTTTCACCACCAAGGGCAAAGCCGGCACCGGCCTCGGCCTCTCCATTGTCCAGCGCATCATGCAGGAGGCCGGCGGTTTCGTGGAAGTTGACACCGCCCTCGGACTCGGCACCACGTTCCATCTTTATTTCCCCATTGCCCGTGCAAATCTCACGGCGAAGCGGCGTCCGCCGGAAAACGTCTTGCCTTGCGGCCAGGGCCGGGTGCTGGTGGTGGACGACCTTGATTTTTTGCGCGAATTCGCCAAGACTTTTCTCGAAACCACCGGCCTGACCGTTCTGGTCGCCTCCTCCGGCCACGAGGCGCTCCAGCTTTTGGAAAGGGAAAACGGCGCGGTGGACATCCTCTTCACCGATTACAGCATGCCCGGCATAAACGGCGCCGACCTCATCGAACAGGTCGCTGCGCGCTGGCCGGACATTCGGCCGGTGTTGACGTCGGGCTTTCTGGATGACCGAATGATGAAACGGCTTGACGCGCTGAACGCCAAGGTTCTGGCCAAACCCTACGAAATGCAGGAAGCCGCCGCCACGCTCATCGGCCTGCTCCCCAAAAGGATGTGACCGCCCATTGGGGTTTTGGGTCTAGGCTATCGGGTCTCGGGAACCGAAACCCCAGACGCCAGACGTCAGACGCCAGACGCCAAACCCCAGAACCCAGAAACAGGGACGCCTAACTTTTAACGCAAAAGCGCAAAGAAGCAAAGACGCGGAGATTTCAAACCAATTCTTTCCGTTGCGTCTTTGCGTTAAAAAAGAGTTTCAGTTGTCACCTGCCACTTGCCCTGTGGAGTAAAATAGGGACGCCAAACAAAATCTGGCCACCGCTTCTCCACAGCGCGGCTAAAGCCGCAACCAAAGTGGCACAGGCGTCTCGCCGGTGTGTTTTTGTAACGGGTGACAACTTTGCTGAAACACACAGGCGAGACGCCTGTGCCACTACATCGCCGGAAAATCGTCGCGGCGCGCGATGAAGTTGGGAGATAGCACCACAGGGCGAGTCATTTGCTTTGCGTCGCCGCAATCACCCCGTCGAGCACTCCCGCCGCCGCGGGCAGGATGGGGCGCAGCGTTTCCACGCGCGAATTCAAACCCACAATGGCGTCGTGCGCGCCAGCCATCACCAGACGGCGATACCAGTCCACAAACGCCCGGCTTACGACGGGTTCCTCGGCCTGGCCGCAGAGTCCCGCAACCGGCTGCGAAGCCGCCGTGGCACAGAGAATCTGCGCGGCCACGGCGCGCGGCGGGCGTTCGCCATTGACGGCGCGGCTCCACAGCGGCAGCGCCGACGCCAGTTCCTGGCTCAAAAGCAAAACCTCGGCGCGCTGCGCGACGATGATGCCGTCGTCCGGCAACTGGCGGATGGCCTCCGCCGTCCAGTCGCGGGCAAATTCCAGAAACTCCGGCCGGCTCAACGCGATCTCGCCGCCAAGCCGCCAGACGCCGGCGTGTTGCGCGTTGGATTTTACCATCTCGTGCAATTGATTCAGTGCTTCCACCGGACGATTCCCGCTGGCAAGAAATTTCGCGTAATCCAGTTTCGCGGCTTCGACGTGGCCGGTTTCCGTGAGCGCGGCGGCGAAGGCCTTTTCCGCGGCGGGCAGGTCGCCAAGTTTCGCCAGGCTCAAGGCGAGGCAATGCGACGGCACGACGGTGAGAATGTCCGGGTTGATCGGCGAAAGGGCGGTTTGCTTTCGCCTGGCCAGGCATTGGCGCATTTGTTCCGCCGCTTCGCGATACTGCTTCAGTTCAAAATGCGCGAGGCCGAGTGCGAAGTGCAGCGACGCGGTCAGCCCGCCGCGTTTCGCCAGCGTCGAATTCAGCGTCTGCACGATCTCGTCGTGCGCCCGCGCCTTGTGGAGGTGACACGTGAGTTGCGTGAGCAGCACTTCGCGCAATTCGGGAACGATCCCGGCCGGCGGCTGCGCCGACATGAGCTGGAAGGCCTCGCGGTAATGCGCCAGGCCCGCCGGCAAATTGCCGGAGCGGACCAGTTCGAGGCCGAGGTTCATCGCCAAATTCGGGTCGTTCGGATATTCCTCCACCGCCTGGCGGAGCAGGCGGAGGTTGCGTTCAATCTTGTTGCGGTCCCGAACGATTTCCTTCGCGTAACCGTGATGAAGCAGTTGCGCCGTGCCGATGGCGGTCTTCAGTTCCCACGCCATGCCGCATTTGACCAGGCTTGGAAAAACCTGCTCGTGAATCCGGCTGTAATAAAAAACCCCCGGCGCGTTGCGGAACAATCGCGGCACAAAATACCGGCCCTCCGCCTCCTGCCCGCAGCCCGCCAACGGCAGGCGATGGGCGATCACGTCCGCGCGCTTCAAGTCGGCGACCAATCGCGCGTGCTGGTCGGCGGGCAGTTCCTCGTCGGCGTCGAGCATCAAAATCCAGTCGCCGGTGGCGTGTTCGAGCGCGGCGTTGCGCGCGGCGGCAAAATCATCGCACCACGCGAACGAATAAATCTCCGCGCCGAATTCCCGCGCGATTTCCACCGTGCGATCCGTCGAGCCGGTGTCCACCACGACGATTTGCGCGGCGAACCCGCGCACGGACTTCAGACATTGCGCGAGAAATTGCTCCTCGTTTTTGACGATCAAACAAACCGAAAGGCTTTGGACTTTGGACTTTGGACTTTGGACTTCACCGGGCAGTTTCAGCCAGTCCAATTTCGCGCCGCCCTTGAGCGACTTGTTCAAAAATTGTTTTGCCGCCTTCCAGTTTGGCGCGATGGCGCGGGCACGTTGCGCGCAAAGCTTCGCGCTTTTCCCGTCGCCGGCGGCCAGCGCGATTTCCGCGAGCAGCAAAAACGCTTCGGGATGAAACGGGCGGACGCGCAGCGCCGCAATGACCGACTTCCACGCGGACTCGAATTCATGCCGTCCGAATTGTGAGCGGGCTTCGTCCAGGTTGCCAAGCCGGGCGAGGGCTGGCGGCGCGGTCGGCGTGGCGGATTGCATATTGCTTTGTGTCCAGCAACGTTTGTCAGCCGCTTTGTGAGTGAGTTCCAGACGGGGCAGGGGAACATTGATCTTGATTCCCGCCGGCAGGGTCATCGGAACTGGATAACCCTTTTCCAGCGACACGTCCGCGCCCATCTGCCATTTCGCGCGGAATAAATCCCAGTTGCGCAGCATGGCCTGCCGGTAATCAATCTTTGCCCCCTTGAAAGTCTGGCTGCCCGTGTGGTGGACGAATGCATCCTGCGCGATGCGAATGTGGAATCCGGCCAGCCGGGCGCGGATGCAAAAATCGTCGTCCTCAAAATTTCCGGAGCCGAACCGTTCATCCAATCCGCCAATCGCGCTGATGACTTCGCGCCTGGCGGCGAGACAAAAACCGACCGCGCGGGTGACTTCAAGGGATTGTCCGCGGTGATTGCGCGTCCATGCTTCCGCAAATCCGGGCATTTCCTGAAGATTGCCATACGCCGCCTTGACAAGCTGCGGGCCGGAAACATTATTTGAAACCGGCCCCGCAATGCCCGTGTCCGGATGCCGGTCGAAGGCTTCCAGCAAGTGTTCCAACCAGCCGTGGGTGACGATGGTGTCATTGTTCAACAGCACGAGAAAATCGCCGCGCGCGATGGACAGTCCCTGGTTGTTGCCGCCGGCAAAACCGCGGTTCGATTCGTTGCGGATGACGGTGCAATTTTCATGCGCCGCCTGCCACGATTTCAAAAACTCCGGCGTGCCGTCCGTTGAGCAATTGTCCACGACGATGATTTCGTGCGGAACCGTCGTGCGCGCCGCCAGGCTTTCCAGGCAGGCGCGGGTGTGTTCAAGCTGGTTGAACGCGAGAATAATGATGGAAACGACGCGGGACTTTTTTTCTTCGCCGGGTTTTGCCGGCGGATAATCCGTGAACCGTCCAACGCCGGTGGGATTCACCCGGCCATCCTCGTGAATGATGAAATCCGGCTGGACCTTGCCGAGCCATTTTTGGTGGAGCCGCGCGATGTTCTGCGGCGCCCGGCGGAATCGCTCCGGGCCGCTCTGCGATTCGTGGTGCGTGACGACGCTGGCGGGTTGATACACCAGCCGTTTGCCGGCGGCGGAAATTTTGAGGCACAAATCCACGTCCTCGTAGCCGTTCCAAAATTCTTCGTCGAAGCCGCCAACCTGCTCAAAAATTTCCCGGCGGACAAAAAGACACGCGGCGGTGAGCGCCGGACAAATCTTCGGACGGTTCGCCTCCGGCAAATCGTGCGGCTGGCGTGAGAAAATGTGTTGCGCGAGCAACGGATCGCCATGCGCGCGGTCGTCGAGCAGAACCACGCCGGCGTGCTGAATGGTGTTGTCGGAATAAAGCAATTTGCCGCCCAGCGCGCCGATTTGAGGATCGGCCTCGGCGGATTGGATGAGCGGCGACAGCCAGCCGGGGCGGACCTCGGTGTCGTTGTTCAAAAACAAGACGTATTTTCCGCGCGCGGCGGCGGCACCCTGGTTGCAGGCGCGGGCAAAGCCGGCATTTTTTTCGTTCAGAATTGCCGTCAGCCGTCCGGCGGTTTGCTCCGCCGCGACAAACTCGCGGGTGCCGTCGGTCGAGGCGTTGTCCACGACGATGAGTTCAAAATCTTCCGTCGGTGTGTTGGCGTGAAGCGCTTTCAGGCAGGCGCGCGTGAGATCGAGCCGGTTGAATGTCGGAATGACGATGGAGACTTCCGGCGCGATGGTTTTTTTCATTTTAGCTTCCGACGTTGAAACAGAAACCACCGCGCTTGCGGCGGGCGCGGACGAAATGGAAACAGACCGCTTCCGTGCGTCCGCATTTTTCCGCGCGGCGAGCGCCGCTTCATAGCCGCGCAATGTCTGCTCCGCCGCTTTCGGCCAGGTGTATTCGGTGAGGAATTGTTCACGGAGCTTTTCGCGCTTGGGCGCGTCGGCTTTGTAATTCCGCCAAGCCGACAGGACTGCCTTGCGGATGGAAGTCACGTTTGCCGGATCACAATAATAGGCATTTTTGCCGAAGTATTCCGGTTCGGACGTGCGGTCGCTGACGACGAGCGGGCAGCCGCAGAGGGCGGCTTCCACATTCGCCAGCGCCGCACACTCCATCCAGCTCGGCAAAGCGTGAACGCGCGCGGCCTTAAACGCCGAAGCAAGTTGCTCATGCGGTAGATGCTCAATGAACAGCGTGTTTGGCGGCGCGAACTTGCGGCAAAGGCGCAGATAATTGATGTCGTAATTCCGTCCCACGACGACGACGGGAATCTTTTCTTGGCGCAGCGCGTGCAGCAGCATCAACTGGTTTTTGCGCGGCTCCACCAAACCGACCGTCAGCACGAAGTTGCGCATTTTATATTCCTCGATGAACCAATCCGGCTTGGCGGATTCAAACACGCTGATTTCCGCGCCGTTATGAACCAAGTTGTAAGGCTTCTCAACGCCAAGTGTTTTTCGGAGATTGGCAACTTCGGCCAGGCTCAACGGCAGGAGATGGTCCACCATTTCGAGCAGTTGCCGCTGGTATTGGTGATAGCCGAAATAATTTGGCTCGCCAGCCTGGGAACGGCGGAGGCCGTTGACGGCGAGCTTGTCAGTGGCCAACAGCGCCAGCCGCTTCTCCAAGTCTTCCGGACTGGTGGATGTGGCGAAAACGTGCGGCACGGCCGCGTCGGCCCACGCCTTTTCGGATGCGTCCCAATAAATCGGCGAGAGCACAACTGGCACTTGCGGCGCGAGCAGGCGAATGGCCTTGAGTTGCGCCAGCGTTTGATGCGGAAACCACAGATTGAAAACATGCACGAGGTCGTAATTGCGTGGGTCGGGGCGCGGCGTGCAGCAAACGTCCACTTCGACGCCGAGCATCTCGAGGTATTGCTTCGTTTTCTTCAGTTGATTCATGTCGCCGCCCGCAGCGCGGCTTTCAAATGAGTTCACCATCAGCACGCGCAACCGGCGCGATGGGGCTGCGGCATGAAACCGGTTGGCAACCGAAACCCCCACCTCGCCAATGTGATCCGAGCGGTCAGCCGAACGAACCGCGCCGGTCTTAAAAATCGCCGGTTGATCCAAGGCGGTCAGCAGCGCCCGCAATCCGTTGTGGTCCGGGTCAAGTTGCAAACCGCGCCGCGCAAGAAGACGCGCCATAGCCAGTTGTCCGCTTTCCTTGTAAGTCGCCGCCGTCGCTTCGATCACGCCGACGTGATGCGGCATGAAATGAAGGGCTGAATTCAGCGTGTCAAGCGCGGCGCGCGGGAAACCGTCGCGGCGCTGGGAATTTCCCAGCGCGAGATAATCGTCGGCCAGCGACTGGAGAGCTTCCCGGCAAGCGGTAGAGGAAAGTTCCTTGTTGATTTTCGCCACGAGCAACTGCACCTCACCCGGCGGGTGCGCGTTGCGCCGCGGGAATAATTTCGGGTCGGGCGCGTCGGCATAGGCGTTCGTCGTGTCGCCATCGTCCGGCAAATAACGGCCTTCGCGCGATAGGTCTATCGCCTTTTCCAGCACTTCAAAAATGTCCCCGCCCCATTTGCCATACATTTTGGAGCCGTTGCCGGATTGATTGGTCAACGCGGCGTAGGAACGCGCCAGTCCATTGTTGAGTTTGTGGACAATGCTGACACGCCCGTCGTATAGAATTTCATAACCGGCAGCGACCAGAGCGATGTGATGATCCGGATCGTCAAACTGGCTCGGGCTGTAACGCAAATCCATCATCCCGCAACGGGCAAACACGTCACGCCGGTAAAGATTGCAGCAGCCACGGACGTGAATTGTCCGCGCGAGATAATTTGCCTGGCCGAGGTCCGTTTCATCTTCGTGCCCGAACAAGCCGGGGAAATGCCGCCATGCGCCGCATTGAATGTCGCCGCGCGCGTTGTCATTCAGCACTTTCGGGCCGACGCAACCGGCGAACGGCCGGCGGCGGAAATCCTCCACCATCGGCTTGAGCCAGTTCGGCGGCAGCACGATGTCGTCGTCGAGCCGCGCCACTAACTCGCCTTTGCCCTGCATGAGCGCCCAATTCAATCCCACCGGCACGCCGGAGTTGAGCGGCAGTTTGCTGACGGAAATGGGTAACGGAAATGTCGCGGCCAGTTTGTCGAGATAGTCAATTGTGCCGTCTGTGCTGCCGTTATCGGCAATGAAAACGCGGAAGCGGTCAAGTGGATAATCGGTGGCGGCGAGGCTTTCGAGACAGCGTTTGAGCAGCGCGACGCTGTTTGCGGTGACGATGCAGCAATCCACCGTCGGAAATTCTGATTGTGGCCGGTAACACATCGGCTCGCCAATCTGCCAGCAAATTTCCGTGTGCCCGTAAAGCCGCCGGATTTCATTAAGGTCGGGATAAAACGGGTTCCAACCCCATTTCGCTTCCCAATAAATTGCCTGCGTGTGCTCAACTTGGTGTTTGGCGACCCAGGTAAGTTGCCGGAGGGATTTCTCGGTGCCCGCGAGCCGGACAAAACTCGCCGGCCCCCAGCAGCGCGTGTAATGAACCGCCGCGACCGACGTCTCCACGTAAATTTTATAGCCATGAAATCGCGCGGCCACGCAAAAATCGTCGTCTTCCGTCCAAACGTGGCCGTAATTTTCATCCAACCCGCCGACGGCGGAAATCACGTCGCGCCGGTAATACGCCAGCGCGCCCGGCACGGAATCCACCTCCGCAATTTTTCCGGGACCACCTTCAGGCGCAAAGGCTTTCCGGTTCCGATGGCGGATGTGAAAACCGAGGCCGTTGATGATATTCCGGCCTTCGGCTTGAATTCGACCGTCAGGATAAACCAGTTTGACGCCCACAATTCCCGCGCGCGGTTGCGTGTAAGCCGCTTCCACAAGCTTGGTGAGCCAATCCGGCGTTTCAATGACAACATCCGCGTGCAAACGAACAACATCGCGGGTTCCGGCAGCGGTAAAGCCAGTGTTCAACGCGGCGGCAACGCCCTGGTGGGAGCGGCGAATGACACGAACGCCTGTTTTGTCTTTGATTTTCGACAAGCTGTCGTCGGTCGAGCCGTCGTCCACGACGATCAATTCCCAATCAGGATATTGAGTTTTGGCCAGAACACTGTCCACACACGCGGCCAGCGTTTCGGTTTCGTTGTAATTGGGAATAATAATGCTGATGGATGGAGTTGGCATCGCGGTTGGAGTGGTTGGCTTCAGGCGCATTGTGCCGCGGATTCCGGAACGCCGGAACGCCGGGGTGAAATTCTTGGTTTTGTGGGTGATTCAGACAGGAGCTGGTTCGCCAGCAGCATCGCACGGGTGATGGCTTGGTCCATGTCGTAATACCGATATTCTCCGAGTCGGCCGCAAATCAACAGATTCGGCATATTTTCGGCGTGCGCACGGTAGCGCTCGTAAAGTTTCGCGTTGGCTTCGTTCGGGAACGGATACTCGTATTGGTCCGAATCCGACGGCGTCACGGTGACTTCGCGCGTGAGCACGGTGCCGCGAATGCGCCCAGCGTATTCGCGCGGCATCATGTGTTTCCATTCCAAGGTGCGGATGTGCGGGCCGTTGGCGGGATTGGGATTGTTGACCTGGCAGCACGGCTGGACATAATCCACGTTCGGCAGATATTCGTGCTTGCGTTGCTGGCCGCGGTAAAGCAGGCGACCCCATTCGTAGTTGAAAAACTCGTCAATTGATCCGGTAAAAATCAGCCGACACCGGGCGCGAAAAGTTTCGCGCGCAAGCAGGTAATCCACGCCGGTGAGAACCGGGATGCCGCGCAGCATATTTTCCATAAGACCGGCGTAACCTGCCACTGGCAACCCCTGATATTCATGCCGCATCAGCCGCGGTTCGTCATCGAGGCGCACGTCAAAGCGTTTCGCCAATCCCGCCGAAAGGCTCCGCGCAGGAACTCCCCATTGCTTTTCCGAATAACCCTTGACGAATTTTTCGTAAATCAGCCTCGGCATCAGAGAAAGCGATGC
>Ga0181526_10002538_pt1 | contig 15801 bp, 17 predicted proteins | sample PEATcosm2014_Bin_35_FD_119750 | JGI IMG/M metagenome (GOLD analysis project Ga0181526, IMG submission 119750) | Peatland microbial communities from MTU Mesocosm Facility, Houghton, MI, USA - PEATcosm2014_Bin06_30_metaG | ecosystem: Environmental > Terrestrial > Soil > Wetlands > Peat | place...
GCCACCGAGCCCTCCTCGCGCGCGAACATGGTCTGGTAATCGCTGCGGTCGAGTTCATCGGCCTCGCGGCGGCTTGCGATATAGGGCGGCAACGGCATGTCGCCGCGTTCGGCGAGCGCCTGGTCGAGCACCGCGCCGTGAAACGCAAAGGCCAATGTCACCTCGCCGCCGGCCTCCGCCTCGCCCTTCGCTTCGACCGTCGCGTCGAGTTGTTCGAGGAAACAAACGCGGCCTTCGGCGCCGAAGCGCACCACATCGCCGACCGCAAGCCGCTTCGCCGGCTTGACCAGCGCGCGCCAGCGCGAGCCGTCGAGCCGTTTGAGCAGCGTTGCGGAAATCGCGGGCTCGCGGTCGCCTCGGCCAAGCCTGCGGCCATGCAGATGGGCGGGAAAGACCTTGGTGTCGTTGACGACGACGGCGTCGCCCGGGCGCAGCAGCGCCGGCAGATCGCGCAGCGTACGGTCCTCGAATTCTGCGGCGGCGCCGGCCCCCACCACCAGGAGCTTGGCGCTGTCGCGCGGCGAAGCCGGCCGCAACGCGATGCGGTCTTCCGGCAGCGTGAAATCGAACTGATCCGTGCGCATAGGCAGGCCAGTTTCCACTTTGCGGACCATGATCTAGAACGGCATATCGCAACCTTTGGCGCGGCAAGCAATGTGAGCCCGAATGCGGCCTTAACCGCGGTCATCCAGGTCAAACCCGGCATTGGCGATGTCATCTGGCATCTGCCGTTCATCCGCGCGATTGCGGCGGCGGCGCCAGGCGGCAAAGTGGCGTTTCTGGCGCCGCCGTCGAGCCGCGCCCAGGAACTCCTTGCTGCCGAACCGGGCGTTGCCGAGACGATCTATTTCCGCCATTCGGGTTCGGAATTCGAGCGCGGCGTCAATCTGATCCGGCTGTCGCTCCTGCTGCGGCGGCACCGCTTCCGATCGATCTGGATCCTCGATCGCACCACCCGTCCCGCGCTCGCCGCCATGCTTGCCGGCATCCCGGAACGCATCGGCCTGGGACTTGGCGCGCAGAGCCTGTTCATCACCAACAGCGGCGTCGACCGCAGTCATTTTCACGACCACCCGATCGACTGGCTGCGCGCCCTGATGGCCGCCATGAAGGTGCCGCTGCCCTCGACCGAACCGGCATTACGGCTCGATGATGCGACGCTGCGCGCGATCGCGGAGAAATTCACCCGCGCGCCGCGGCCCTGGATCGCGCTCGGCATCGGCGCGTCGCATCCCGACAAGGATTGGCCGGACGTAAACTGGACAGGTTTCATCGCCGCATTGCGCGGCCGTGCCACGGGGACCGTTTTTCTGATCGGCGGCGAAGCCAATGTCGGGCGCGCGCAAAATTTCATCGCGGCAAGCGCCGGCGCACCCGCCATCAATGCCTGCGGCCTCGGGGTCACCGAGGCTGCCGCCCTCCTCCGCCATGTCGACCTCTTCGTCGGACCAAGTTCCGGCCCGCTCAATCTTGCGGCCGCCGTCGGGACCGAGTCCTTCGGCCTGTTCGGTTCGACCCCCGTCTTGACCTATTCCAAATTCATCCACGCCATTGTGCCGGACGGCGGCCCCTCGCCGGGCGGCATGGGGCTGATCTCGCCGGCGCAGGCCATCGCGGCGATCGCGCCTCGCCTCGCCAGCGGAGCAGCGACACCCTGAGCGCGCTCACTGCAGCGATTGGTCGGTGCTGCGCTGATCGACAAAGCGGATCGCGATCGGACGGCCCGCAACCGCGCCACTCATGCCATCGGTGAAACGGAGCGGCGTGCAGCGCGCAAGCGCGGCGTTGACGGCGTCGCGATAGACACCGCGCACGTCGGCCGGCGCGTCATGGCTTGCATAGGTCACGCGCGGCGGCGCGACGATCTCACCGTCGCGCTTGAAGGCGAAACGCACGGTGTATTGCATGCCGTGGCGGGCTTCAGCCTTCGGCGGCGGCACCCAGCAGGCGCGCAACGCCGCGAACATGGCGCCGATCGAGTCGAGCGGCTTTTCCTCGCCGGCTTTGTCGGCGTCGCTGCCGGATTTGTCGGCATCGGTCTTGCCGGCCCCGGATTGATCCGCCGGCTTTCCGTCGTCTGTGGTCACGATCGTGAGCTGCAAATTCTCGCCGATCGGCGCGCCATATTGGGGAAAGCACGGCCCATGATGGAACACGTCGCAGAATGACGGATGGCACGGTTCGCCGCTCAGCACGGTGCAGGGCGCCCGCGCCGGCGGCAGCCTGTTGAGCGCCTGCGACCGGGCGTGGTTTGCGGCGCCAAAGGCTACGACCACTCCGACGACCGCAACTGCGCCCCGGAGCCCATGCATGACACCGTCCTATTTGATGTCGGCGGCCACCTGCATCTTGACGATCTTGTCGGGATTGCGCGGCGGCTCACCGCGTTTGAGCTTGTCGACGACGTCCATGCCGCTCACCACCTCGCCGACGACGGTGTACTGGCCGTTGAGGAACGAGCCGTCGTCGAACATGATGAAAAACTGGCTGTTGGCCGAATGCGGATTGCTGGTGCGCGCCATGCCGACCACGCCGCGGGTGAACGGCACTTCGGAAAACTCGGCCCTCAGGTCGGGATGCTCCGAGCCGCCGGTGCCGTTGTGGTTTTCACCGTCGCCGGTCTGCGCCATGAAGCCGTCGATGACGCGATGGAACGGCACGTCGTCGTAAAATTGTTCACGCGCCAGAAGCTTCAGCCGCTCGGCATGGCCGGGCGCCACATCGGTGCGCAATTTGATGACGATCCGGCCCGGCGTCGCCTCGAGCACCAGCGTGTTCTCGGGATCTATTCCCGCCGGCAGTCCTCCAGCATCAGTCATAACCTATTCCTCTATTTTGAGTGTTCGCTTCGATCGCGGCGCGCGACCGCATTATTTCATATCGGCGGCGACTTGCGCGCGGACGATCTTGTCGGGATTGGCCGGCGGTTCGCCTTTGTGCAGCTTGTCGACCACATCCATGCCTTGGGCGACCTCGCCCACTACGGTGTATTTGCCGTTGAGGAACGAGCCGTCGGCGAACATGATGAAGAACTGGCTGTTCGCCGAATTGGGATCGCCTTTGCGGGCCATGCCGACGATGCCGCGCTTATAGGGCACGCTGGAAAACTCGGCGTTCAGGTCCGGATATTTGGAGCCGCCGGTGCCGTCGTGGTGCGATCCGTCGCCGGTCTGCGCCATGAAGCCATCGATGACGCGGTGAAACGGCGTGTCGTTATAAAAGCCGTCGCGAGCGAGCTGTTCCAGGCGCTGCGCATGATGCGGCGCAAGGTCGTTGCGCAATTTGATGACGATCCGGCCCTCGGTGGTGTCGAGGATGAGCGTATTCTGTGGATCGAGACCGGCGGGCAGCGCCGGCGCGGCGATGGCGGACGCGGCACCCATCAATGCAAACAGAATGGCAAGGACGCGGATCATCTCATCTCCCGGGTATGGTTCAGGCTTTGGCGAATTTCGATTTCAGGCGGGCGGCGATCTGCGCCGGCACGAAGGCCGAAACGTCACCGCCCATGCCGGCAATCTGGCGGACCAAAGTGGCGGTGATCGGGCGGACCGCGGGCGCTGCCGGCAGGAACACGGTCTCGACTTCCGGCGCCATGGTGCCGTTCATGCCGGCCATCTGCATTTCGTAATCGAAGTCGGTGGCGTCGCGCACGCCGCGCACCAGGATGGTGGCGCCGGCGCGCCGCGCGGCGGTGATGACGAGGTCGGCGAAGGTCGTGCAGGAAATTTCGCAGCCGGCGGCGCGGCCGAGCGGGGTGCAGATGTCGTTGAGCATAGCGAGCCGCTCATCGGCGGAGAACAGCGGCGTCTTGCCGGGATGGACGCCGACCGCAAGCACCAATCTATCGGCGAGCCGGACGGCTTTGCCGACAACGTCGAGATGGCCGTTGGTAATCGGATCGAACGACCCGGCAAAGAGTGCAGTCCGCTGCATAAGCGCGGTCTAGCCCGCGCCGATGTTGGCTGCAAGACGACCGCTTACGCAGCGACCGAGGTGAACACTTAGGCGGTGGCGCAGATCAATTGCCAACCCGACGGAACGCTCTGTGGTTGGGTTCGTTGTCCTTGCACCTCACGGCGTCCGGGTTTCGGCAATACGTACAGAATTCCCCCATCTTCTCAGATGGTTATCGTAATCCGCATAATTGTGATGGGAATCACGGTGGGTACGGGCTGCCTGGACCATATTGATTTGGAGATGAGAGACGACCGGCCGCCTCGAACGCGGTGCGCTCGCCAAACGACTAACTCGCAAGGCCAAAAGGCCGCGAACAGGGGATCAGGTGTCATGATCAAGACCATTTCAGCCATTGCGGTCGCCGCCATTGTCGCGGCCGGTTTTGTGGCCTTCCCGAGTTTCTCGCCGCAGGTCGAGGCCAGCGTGTCTGTGCTTGGCGCCAAAGGCGATCGCGCCGACATCCGCCCGCTCGGCACCGATTGCGGCCAAAAGGCATGGCCCTATTTCGATGCCGCCTGCCTGCGCGATGCCCGTAACCCGCTGGTGCAACCGCAAGACGTGCGCATGGTTACGGCCGATCGCACTGCGGATGCCGCAAGCCGATAGCGCGGAAGCTGCGGACTACTGAATCTGCGTTGTTTGTCTGCCGAACTGACTGTCCAACTTTCTATCTGCCGGCTTATCACCTGCCGAGTTTTTTCTGCCGAGTATCTACCTGCTAACGTTCTACCTACTGTCTGCCTCTTCGGCGGAAGGTGCGCACATCACCTTCCGCCGTTCTTTTTTTTCGCGCATGATTGGGCCAACGCCGGCCATCGAGAGCGGCGCCGTCCATGCGGAAGAAATCGTGAGGAAATGCCCGATGCTGCAGCGAACGATACCGGCTTTGACGCTGTCCTTGATCTTCGCCGTTCTTGGTGCCCAGGCCACCATCGCGGAGGACGCGGCCAAGACCGCCTATCCGGATCGTCCGATCCGATTGATCGTGCCCTACCCGCCGGGAGGGCCGACCGACGTCATGGGACGGCTGATCAGCCAGTCGCTGACCAACACGCTCGGGCAGCAGGTCTATGTCGACAATCGGCCCGGCGCCGGCTCGACGCTAGGCGGCAAGGCCGCGGCGAGTGCCGATCCCGACGGCTATACGCTCCTCCTCGGCAGCGCGGCGACGCTCGCCATCGGGCCGGCGCTTTATCCCGACACCGGATTTGATCCGAAAGGGTTGGTGCCGATCGCCGCCGTGTCGAGCGTGCCCTTCGTCATGATCGCGGGACCGAAAAACACGATCAAAAGCGTCGCCGAAGTCATCGCCGCCGCCAAGGCGCATCCCGGCAAGCTCACGCTCGGCGTCCCCAATGGCGCGCCGCCGCATATGCTCGCGGCCTGGTTCAAGAGTCTGACCGCAACCGACATCCTGGTCGTGCCCTATAAGGGCGCCTCGACTGAAATCACCGATCTGATCGGCGGCCAGATCGATCTCGGCATCGAGCCAACTTCGGTCGTGCTGTCGCATCTGAGCGACGGCACCATGCGGCCGCTGGCGACGACCACCGCGCAGCGGCTCCCCGAACTGCCGAACGTGCCGACCCTGATCGAGAGCGGCGTACCGGGCTTCGTCGCTGCCTCCTGGACCGGCCTTGTCGGCCCTGCCGGCACGCCGCAAGCGGTCGTCTACAAGCTCAATGCCGCCGTCAATGCCGGATTGCGCTCCGCCGACCTGCAGATGAAGCTGAAACTGCTCGGCGCCAGAGGCCAGCCGGGCACGCCGGCGGACTTTGCGGGCTTCATCGCCGCGGAGGTGCCGAAATGGACCGCCATGGCGAAATTGTCCGGCGCCAATACGCAATAGCGCGTGCGAGCGCGCGCGCTCATTTCCCCGGATGATCGAGCCCGAGCGATTTGATGATCGGCGACCAATTGGCGAGTTCGGCGGTCATTGTCGCCGTAAAGTCAGCCGGCGTGCCGCCCATCGGCGCATAACTGAGCTTGGTAAGCGCATATTGCAGCTCAGGCGCTTTCAGCCCGTCATTGATCGCCGCATTAAGCTTGTCGATGATCGGCTGCGGCGTGCCCGCCGGCGCCAAAAGCCCGGTCCATGCCGTGGTGACGAAACCCGGATAGCCGCTTTCGATCATGGTCGGCACGCTGGGCATTTCCGGAATGCGTTTCGCCGAAGTGACCGCGAGCGCACGCAATCGGTCGACTTTGATCAGCGGCGCCAACACGCTGGTCGCTTCGAAAGTCATCTGCACATTGCCGGCGACCACGTCGTTGATCGACGGACCGCCGCCTTTGTAGGGCACGTGCACGATATCGATGCCGGCGCGCGCTTTGAACATTTCGCCGATCAAATGCGGCAGGACGCCGATGCCGCCGGAGGAGAAGTTCACTTTGCCCGGATTGGCCTTGGCGTAGGCGACGAGTTCCGGAACGGTCTTCACCGGCAGCGACGGGTTGACCACAAGGACGAGCGAGGTTGCCCCGACCAGCGCCACCGGCGCAAAGCTCTTCAGCGGATCGTAGCCGGCATCGGGGTGCAATAGCGGCGCGATGATGAGGCCGCTCGCGGCGGAATAGAGCAGCGTATGGCCGTCCGGTACAGCTTCGGCCGCGTCCTTCGAACCGATGGTATTGCCGGCGCCGGCGCGGTTTTCGACCACGAAAGGCTCGCCGAGCTTGCCCTGCAGATAATTCGCCACGATGCGGGCAATGATATCGACCGGACCGCCCGGCGGCGTCGGGACGATGATTTTCACCGGCCGGTCCGGATAGATCTCGGTCCGGCCTTGGCCAATGCCGAGCAGTGTCGCCATCAGCATGGCCGAGGCGGCGATCGGCCATAATCGTCCCGGCGGATGGATCAGGCTCACGGCGTTCCCCCTTTTGTCTCGTTCTTAGCAGTGAACTCGACTAATCTACCCGGATATTGGCCGTCTTTACCACTGGACGCGGCCTCTTGGCCTCGCCTTGACCCCCTTCTGCGTCGCGTCTAAGAGCCGCACGGATATCCGGCAGTGCCATGATCGTGCTGATCGACAATTACGACAGCTTCACCTTCAACCTGGTGCACTATTTTGGTGAACTGGGCGCGGAGGTCGTGGTGCACCGCAACGATAAAGTGACAGTTAGTGCAGTCGTCGCCGCCGATCCCGATGCCATCGTGTTGTCGCCCGGCCCGTGCACGCCTAAACAGGCCGGCATCTGCCTCGATCTCATCGCGCAAGCGGCCGCGACTATTCCGATCCTCGGTGTCTGCCTCGGCCATCAGGCCATCGGCGACGCGTTCGGTGGCAAAGTGGTGCGCGCGCCCTCGCCTGTCCACGGCAAGCTCTCCGAAATCCGGCATCAAGGCCGCGGTATCTTTCGCGGCATCAACGCGCCGTTTCGCGCGACGCGCTATCACTCGCTGGTAGTCGAGCGCGGCAGCATGCCGGGCGAACTCGCCGTGACCGCGGATACCGACGATGGGCTCGTCATGGGGCTCGCGCATACGACGCTGCCGGTCCATGGCGTGCAGTTTCATCCCGAGAGCATCGCGTCCGAGCACGGCCATCTGATGCTGAAAAACTTTCTCGACCTCGCCGACGCATGGAATGAATCGAGCGGCCGGCGCAGCGCCCTAAAGCTCCATTGAGGATCTCGTGACCACAGAATTCAGGGCGCTCATCGGCAAGGTTGCAACCGGCGCCGCGCTGAGCCGCGACGAGTCTGCGGTCGCTTTCGAGCAGATGATGTCGGGCGAGGCGACGCCGTCGCAGATGGGTGCGCTGTTGATGGCGTTGCGGGTGCGCGGCGAGACCGTCGACGAGATCACCGGCGCCGTTACGACGATGCGGGCCAAGATGCTCAAGGTCGATGCGCCGCCCGGCGCCATCGATGTGGTCGGCACCGGCGGCGATGCCTCGGGCTCGTTCAATATCTCGACTTGCGCCGCGCTGATCGTCGCCGGCGCCGGCGTTCCCGTCGCCAAGCACGGTAATCGTGCTTTGTCGTCGCGCTCGGGCGCCGCCGACGTGCTGGCGGCGCTGGGCGTCAATATCGACCTCAACGCGCAGCAGATCGGCCGCTGCATCCGCGAAGCCGGCATCGGCTTCATGTTCGCGCCGGCGCATCATCCGGCGATGAAAAACGTCGGCCCGACTCGCGTCGAGCTCGGCACCCGCACGATATTCAATCTGCTCGGCCCGCTGTCCAATCCGGCCGGCGTGCGGCGACAAATGGTCGGCGTGTTCTCGCGGCAATGGACCGAGCCGCTGGCGCAAGTGCTGAAGAATCTCGGCGCCGAAAGCGCCTGGGTGGTGCACGGCTCCGACGGGCTCGACGAGATCACGACCTCGGGCCCGACGACGGTCGCAGCGCTCGAGGCCGGTACGGTGCGCACCTTCGAGATTTCGCCGGAGCAAATCGGCCTCGCGAAAGTCAAACCGGAGGCGCTGCGCGGCGGCGATGCGCAGACCAATGCCAAGGCCATCGAGGAGGTGCTCGAGGGCCATAAAGGTGCGTTCCGCGATGTCGCTTTGTTCAATGCCGCGGCGGCTCTCGTGGTCGCCGGCAAGGCCAAGGACATCAAGGCCGGGCTCGAGCTCGCAACCCACGCGCTCGATTCCGGAGAGGCCGAGGGCCGGCTCGACCGCCTGATCGTGGTTTCCAACGATGGCTGACATCCTGCAAAAGATCGCCGCCTATAAACGCGACGAGATCGCGGCGGCAAAGCGCGACCGGCCGCTCTCCGTCCTTGCCCAGGACGCGAAAGCGGCAGGCGCCTCGCGCGGTTTTCTGCAGGCCGTCGAACGCCGTCTTGCCGGAAACGACTACGCGCTGATCGCCGAGATCAAGAAGGCAAGCCCGTCGAAGGGTCTCATTCGCGCCGACTTCGATCCGGCGACGCTTGCTCTGGCCTACCAGTCCGGCGGCGCCACCTGCCTTTCGGTGTTGACCGATGTGCCATCGTTTCAAGGCCGGCTGGATTTCCTGCGGGCAGCGCGTGCGGCAACAAGCCTGCCCGTGCTGCGCAAGGATTTCATGTACGATACCTATCAGGTGATGGAAGCGCGCGCCTATGGCGCCGACTGCATCCTTATCATCATGGCCGCGGTCGACGATAACTGCGCCGCCGATCTCGAATCGGCGGCTTTGGCGCTTGGCATGGACGCGCTCATCGAAGTGCACGATGAAGAAGAGCTTGAGCGGGCGCTGCGCTTGAAGTCAAAGCTCATCGGCATCAACAACCGAGATCTGAAGACCTTTGCGACCACGCTTGCGACCTGTGAAAGGCTGGCGCGCCTCGTGCCGCCCGGCCGCGTCATTGTCGGAGAGAGCGGCATTTTTGCGGCTGCGGATCTGGCGCGGCTCGCCGCCGCCGGCATCTTAACATTTTTGGTCGGCGAGAGCCTGATGCGGCAGAGCGACGTCGCCGCCGCCACGCGAACTTTGCTGGCTCGGCAAGCCGCGCTCGCCGCGGCCCGGTAGCCGGACGGGTGAAGACTTTGGCACGCCGCAGCAAAAAACTCACGCATCTGAGTAGCCGCGGCGAAGCCCATATGGTCGATGTTGCGGGCAAGCCCGCGACCGAACGCGTCGCGATCGCCGAGGGCCGCGTGGTGATGCAAGTCTCGACGCTCGACATCGTGCGCAAAGGCGACGCGAAGAAGGGCGATGTGCTCGGCACCGCCCGCATCGCCGGCATTCAGGCAGCCAAGCGCACCCATGAATTGATCCCGCTGTGCCATCCCCTTCTGCTCTCGCAGGTCGAGGTTGATCTTAAACCCGATGCAAAACTGCCCGGGGTCGTGGTCACGGCGCGGGTCAAGGTCACGGGTCAAACCGGCGTCGAAATGGAGGCGCTGACAGCGGTGTCGGTCGCTTGCCTCACGGTCTACGACATGGTCAAGGCCGTAGAGCGCGGCATGCGCATCGAAGGCATCCGCTTGATCGAAAAGCGCGGCGGCAAGAGCGGTCCTTATCGGGTGAAGGAATAGCGCCGTGGCTCTGCTCTCGGTCGCCGAGGCGTTGGAGCGTGTGCTTGCTCAGGCCGTGCCGCTGCCGGCCGAAATGGCACCGCTCGCCGAAGCAAATGGCCGCGTCCTGGCCTCCGATCTCAAGGCGCTACGGACCCAGCCGCCGGCGGACGTTTCGGCGATGGACGGCTATGCCGTGCGGGCGAGCGATGTCGCCACTGCACCGGCGCGGCTCAAGGTGATCGGCGAAGTGGCCGCCGGCCGGCCGTTCAATGCGACCGTTGGGCCGGGCGAAGCGGCGCGCATCTTCACCGGCGGCGTTGTGCCCGGCGGCGCCGATACGGTGGTGATCCAGGAATTGACCAAGCGCGCCGGCGACACCGTCGAAGTGCAAAGATCAACCGCCAAAGGCCGCAATGTCCGCGCCCGCGGCCTCGATTTTCGCCAAGGCGATCCGCTCTTTTCCGCGGGCCATCGCTTCACCGCGCGCGATCTTCAGCTCGCAGCCGGGATGAACCATCCGCAGGTGCCGGTCCATCGTCGGCCAAAAGTCGCGCTATTCGCCACCGGCGATGAGCTCGTGCCGCCCGGCACCGAGCCGGGACCGGGACAGATCGTCTATTCCAACGGCTTTGCGCTTGCAGCGCTATTGCGCGAAGAAGGCGCCGCGGTCAGCGATCTCGGCGTCGTCGGCGACCGCTTGCCCGAGACGATCGCTGCCGTGCGGCGCGCCCGCGATCTTGATGCCGATATTCTGGTGACGACCGGCGGCGCCTCGGTCGGCGAATACGATCTGGTGCAAAAGGCCTTTGCGGCCGAAGGCATGGCGCTGTCGTTCTGGAAGATCGCCATGCGCCCGGGCCGGCCGCTGATGCATGGCCGGCTTGGTGACATGCATGTGCTCGGCCTGCCCGGCAATCCGGTGTCGTCCTATGTCTGTGCGTTCCTGTTTCTGGTGCCGCTGATCCGCCGCATGATCGGCCGTACCGATATCGAGCGGGCACCCGAATCGGCCGTGCTCGGCTGCGACCTGCCGGAAAATGACGAACGCGCCGATTATCTGCGCGCGACCCTGAAACCCGGCGCCGAAGCGGCGATCGCGACGGTCTTCCCGGTCCAGGACAGTTCCATGATGGTGCCGCTGGCGCAGGCCGATTGTCTCGTGATCCGAGAGCCTTACGCGCCGGCCGCCAGCGCGGGCAGCCGCTGCCGGATCGTTAAATTCGAGCGTTAAACGGGCGTTGGCGCCGTCCTGCGGTTTGTTCACTTCAAATTAAATGGTTGCAGAACACATATGGAACGGATAGTGTTCGTTCATGATTTGTTTCGACCGCGGCGGACGGAACCTGGGAACTTCTCGGGCGATGTACCGGAACTTGCGGTCCAGGAGGGGAAGCGCCGATGCTTACTCGTAAACAAGCGGAACTCTTGCGCTTTATTCACGAGCGGCTGAAGGAGGCGGGAGTCCCGCCCTCTTTCGACGAGATGAAGGACGCGCTCGATCTGCGCTCGAAATCGGGCATCCACCGGCTCATTACGGCGCTTGAAGAGCGCGGCTTTATTCGCCGGCTGCCCAATCGCGCCCGCGCCATCGAAGTGATCAAGCTGCCGGAATCGGTCGCGCACGGCCTTGCCGCCAACCGGACGCGCGGCTTCACCCCGAGCGTCATCGAGGGCAATCTCGGCCGCGTCCGCAGCGGCGGCGACGACGAAGGCGGCCGTCCGGTCGCCGTGCCGGTCATGGGCCGCATCGCCGCCGGCACGCCGATCGAGGCGATCCAGACCCGCAGCCACACCATCAATATGCCGACCGATCTCCTGACCGCGGGCGAGCATTTCGCGCTTGAAGTGCGCGGCGATTCGATGATCGAGGCCGGCATCCTCGACGGCGACATGGCGCTGTTGAAGCGCACCGATGCAGCCGATACCGGAGATATCGTGGTCGCGCTGATCGACGACGAAGAGGCGACCCTGAAACGCTTTCGCCGCCGCGGCGCCTCGATTGCACTCGAACCGGCCAATACCGCCTATGAGGTGCGCATTCTGCCGCCCAACCGCGTGCGCATTCAGGGCAAGCTCGTCGGGCTGTTCCGGCGTTATTAGCGCAGCCTATCCGCTCGTCCCGCGGCAGCGGGGACCCAGAGTTTTTGCTCCAGGATTCGTGTTTGCTCCGCCGGATTCCCGCTCGCGCGGGAATGCGCGGGGAGAATTTCACTGATCCGCTACGATGTCCTCCGGCCGCGGCGTGGCATCGCGCGGCGATGCCGTTGCCTGCGGCGGCGGGCCTCGGCGCTTGCGCGCCGGCGCCCACGGCCGATCGAAATTCTTCGGTGCGAGTTGTGGTAAGGCCGTATACACCAGCCGGTGACTAAGTGCCGCTGCCGGCCACCTTGGCCCAGGTGTCGCGCAACCCGACGGTGCGGTTGAAGACGAGTTTTCCCGGCGCGGAGTCCGGGTCCGGGCAGAAATAGCCCTGGCGTTCGAATTGCACCGCCGCGCTGAGAGATACCTGGGCCAGCGACGGCTCGACCCGCGCATCGCCGATGACCTCGAGCGAATTCGGATCGAGCTCGGCGGCGAAGTTGGCCGCGTCGGGATCGGGCCGGTTGAACAGCGGATTATAAAGCCGAACTTCGGCCGGCAGCGAGGCCTCCGCCGACACCCAGTGCATCGTGGCCTTGACCTTGCGGCCGTCCGGCGCATTGCCGCCTTTGGTGGCGGGATCGTAGCTGCAGCGCAGTTCGACAATGTCGCCGGCCGCATTCTTTACCACGTCGCGGCAGGTGATGAAATAGGCGTAGCGCAGCCGCACCTCGGTGCCCGGAGACAACCGGAAAAACTTCTTCGGCGGATTCTCCATGAAGTCATCGCGCTCGATGAAGATCTCGCGGCCGAAGCGAAGCCGTCGGGTTCCGGCGGCCGAATTTTCCGGATGATTGACGGCTTCGACCACTTCGCTCTGTCCTTCCGGATAGTTCTCGATCACGACTTTGAGCGGCCGCAACACGGCCATGCGCCGCTCCGCGGTCTTGTTGAGATGCTCGCGAATGGAGAACTCGAACATTGCGACGTCGACGATGCTGTTGGCCTTGGCAACCCCGATACGTTTGACGAAATCGCGGAGCGCCTCGGGCGGCACGCCGCGCCGCCGCAACCCGGCGAGCGTCGGCATGCGCGGATCGTTCCAGCCGCCGACATGGCCGCCGCGCACGAGCTCCGTGAGCACGCGCTTCGACAGCACCGTATAGGTCAGATTAAGCCGCGCGAATTCGTATTGATGCGGCTGCGACGGCACCGGCAGGTTTTGCAAAAACCAGTCGTAGAGCGGCCGGTGATCCTCGAATTCCAGCGTGCAGATCGAATGCGTAATGCCCTCGATGGCGTCCGACTGGCCGTGCGCAAAGTCGTAGCTCGGATAGATCGACCACAGCTTGCCGGTGCGCGGATGCTCGGCATGCAGGATGCGGTAGAGCACCGGATCGCGCAGATTGATATTGCCCGACGCCATGTCGATCTTGGCGCGCAGCACGCGCGCGCCGTTCGGAAACTCGCCAGCCCGCATGCGGCGGAACAGATCGAGGTTCTCCTCGACCCCGCGGTCGCGGAACGGGCTGTTTTTGCCGGGCTCGGTCAGCGTGCCGCGCGCTGAGCGCATCTCGTCCGGGCTCTGATCGTCCACGTAGGCCTTGCCGGCGCCGATCAGCAGTTCGGCCCATCCATAGAGCCGCTCGAAATAGTCCGACGCGTAGAACAGATTCTTGCCCCAGTCGAAGCCGAGCCAGCGCACGTCGGCCTCGATGGCGTCGATATATTCCTGCTCTTCCTTGGTCGGATTGGTGTCGTCGAAGCGCAGATTGCACTGGCCGCCGAATTCTTCGGCGATGCCAAAATTGAGGCAGATCGACTTGGCGTGCCCGATATGAAGGTAGCCGTTCGGCTCCGGCGGAAACCGGGTGACGACGGTCTTATGCCGCCCCGACGCCAGATCGGCGCGCACGATATCGCGGATGAAATCCTGGCCTGCCTCGCGGGTTGTCGTCTCCGCAACCGACATCGTTTGTTCCCTTTGGCGGCCGTTTGGCCCGCGCAGCGCGCGACTCTAAGATATAGTCGTGATGGCTACCCGATTGGACAAGTTGGCGTGCGGGGTCAAGTCCGGCGTCTATCGGCACGCGGGCGGGCTGCCGCCGCACATGCCCCCGGGCCTGAGTTTTCTTTCACTGTGGTGCAGCGGTGACAGTAGCCGTAAAGGTCGCTTGGTATGATCGGTGATCACATACTCCGCACGCGCCGAGGTGAAACGCCGTGAGAACCATTGGCCTTTTCTCGACTGTGATCACCGCTACGCTAATTGGCCTTGGCGGCGCCCAAAGTGCGCCCGCCGATTTCGGCCAAGTATGGTCGCTGACGACGCCGTTCGGCATCTACTATGGCATCATTGGGCGTGAAACCGTGGATTATCCAACGACCCACGCTCCCGGAACGATCGTCGTCAGCGCCGGTCAACGGCGGCTCTACTACGTGCTCGGCGGCGGCAAGGCCATTCGCTACGCCATTGCGGTCGGCATGGAGGGCGCGGCCTGGACGGGCGTCAACACGATTAGCGCCAAACGCGAATGGCCGGACTGGACGCCCACGCCGGGTGAACGGCAGCGCTTTCCCACCCTGCCCGCTCATATGGCAGGGGGCGCGGATAACCCACTCGGCGCGCGCGCGCTCTATCTCGGCGATACGCTCTATCGCATCCATGGCACCAACGAGCCGTGGAAGCTCGGCGGCGGCGTGTCGTCAGGCTGCATTCGCATGTCCAACGATGACATCGTGGACCTGTATAATCGCGCCAAGATCGGCGCGACGGTCATCGTGCAGCGGTGACGGCCGCGAATTTGCGCATTCCGGAACAGAGCGAAGTTTTGTTGACGAGCCAGTCCCTATTCCGCTCATTCCCGCGCCAGCGGGAATCCAGGCGGCGTTTCGCATCTCCGCGGATCAAGTCTGGGTTCCCGCTTACGCGGGAACGAGCGGTTGATGGTCCGAGGTGATCGACACATGATCCCTTGCCGTATTGAGGCTCCGACTCAAATCCGACTCGATGTCCGCTTCGCTCCGAAAGCGGTCCACATTCTGCATCGCAGCGAAACGCCGCCAAGGGCCAACGGCCGACATAAATGCTTCTGTCTTAGGATGGTCTATCCAATCACCTTGTCAGCGTGGGCTAACGATTAGGGCGTCATTTTATGTCATCTGTTGCAAGCGTGTTTTCTCAATCAATCTTTCACGGCACGCGTGCCGATTTGAAAATCGGAGATCTGATCGTCGTCGGCTATCAGTCCAATTTCACCGACATTAATCCGCTGTCTTGGGTTTATTTCGCGGGCACACTGGATGCGGCGATCTGGGGTGCGGAACTGGCCGTCGGCAGTGGACCAGAGCGAATTTATGTCGTAGAGCCGACTGGGCCGGTCATGGACGATCCTAACCTGACGGATACAAAGTTTCCCGGTAATCCGACGCTTTCATATCGCTCCCGCGATCCGCTGCGAGTCATTGCTGAAGTTGCAAAATGGCAAGGGCACTCGCCTGAACGGCTACAGCAGATGAAAGAGAATGTCGCCCGCGCGAAGGCGGAGGCGACCCATATCATCGACTAGCAATTCAACCTTGCTGACTGCGCGGGCGCAAGTCGCTTCTCAAAACTCTGATTTTTCGAACCGAAACCTTCCTTGCGAAAATCTGGATTCTTGCATCTACCAAAGCAACGCGGAGACCGCTTCGGGTCACGTGTGGACGGCGCCCTGGCAAGAGCTTTTTTGACGTAGCTGCAGCATTGGTCGGGTGCGGTCACGTGTCCGGCCTGTTGATGCGGCGGGTACGGCCGCTGGCC
>Ga0181526_10002546_pt1 | contig 15771 bp, 21 predicted proteins | sample PEATcosm2014_Bin_35_FD_119750 | JGI IMG/M metagenome (GOLD analysis project Ga0181526, IMG submission 119750) | Peatland microbial communities from MTU Mesocosm Facility, Houghton, MI, USA - PEATcosm2014_Bin06_30_metaG | ecosystem: Environmental > Terrestrial > Soil > Wetlands > Peat | place...
CGCAATCGAATTGGCGCCCGTGCCGACCGCATTGGTTGCGCCGAGAATGCCGGATGCGCCGGCCTGCCCAATCTGGCCGAGCGTAGTTCCATATTGTCCGCCAGCCTGCACTGCTTGACCACCCAAGGCGCTTGCCGCACCACTGCCCAATTGCGCATATTGCAGCAACGGATTGACTTCATTCTGCCAATAAGTTCCGGCCAAGCCCTGATTGTATTGCGATAATGCAGTTCCGATCGGTCCCGCCGATCCACCAAGGCCGCGCGCCGCAAGCGCATTCGTCGCGGCAAGATTACCCCATTGCGATTGGAACTGAAATCCGGGCAATTGCGAAAGCGTCTGCGTCTGTGACGGCCCCGGCGTCAACAGACTTGTCAATGTCGGCAAAGCGCCTTGGCCGGCCTGAATATACGGATTCAATGCCTGTTGCGCGACGCTGAATTGCTGCTGTTGCTGCGTCAATGCCGCATTGAGCGCATTCTTTTGCGTCTGTGCCGCCGTCAATGATCCGAACACGCCAGCACCAGCCGTCAAGGCACCGGCGCCCAAAATCGCACCACCGACGCCAACACCGCCAAGCGCCGTTCCAAGTGCCCCAATTCCAGCAACAGCCGATGCAATGAAAGACATTTATTTGCCTATCTGCAATGTGCGGCAGAATTCGAGATAATCGGCTTCGTCCTTGGCAATGAAATGATCCTCGATTTCGTCAAGATCGGTCGAATCGGTCTGCAAGATTGTCGTCCACACCGTATCGGCATGAGCAAAGGCAATGCGCTTCGTGCCGGAAGGCGACACAACCGTATAAGGCGCCCTGATCCGCTTGACGCCATCAGCCAAAAGCACCGAAATATCGCCCTGCGACACGATATTGAGTTGCCGGTATTTGTGCAGTTTGCCCGTCACCATCACGCCGGCCGGAATCAGCACTTCGCGCGCATAGATACCATCGGAAAAATAATGTTTGGTGCGGATGGAAACTTGCGGATGCTTGAGCATTTCGCGTTCAAGGAACGCGACCTTGGCGATATTGGAAAACGCGCGCAATTCCGGCTTGATGCTGACGACATCCTTCATGCGCGCAATCCTTGCCGCACCAGAATGCCCTTGAAATCGCCGTTCTTGTATTGCACCAGCATATCGCCAAAATCGATCATCAGCGGATTGCGCGCGACCAGCGCGACAAACGGAAATCCGGCAAAGCGCGCGAAGCGGTTATACAGGATTATGCCCTTTTCGCCTTGGCCGCCTTCGATCATGGCGGACAATTGCCCCAACGCTCGATAGAGACATGTTTCCAATCGAGGCATTTCTTCATCCTGTCCGAGCCGTATCTTTTCCTGCGCGAGACGTACCGCAAACTCATAACCGCGTTCAAGCATCCTGCTCGACTTGCGCAGCCAATCGTCATAACGGAATGCCCAAAAATTGATGTTGTAAACACCGTCTTTGGTCGGCCACAGTTGATTGCGAAAGAACTCGTAAGTCGCACCAACCTCCGAACATAATCTTTCCAGTGCGAGATTCACATTAGGAACCATGAACAATAATTGCATGGCATCGGTTTGCAGAAACATATAATCGCAAGCCTTGGCAAGCGACAGAACATGCCCCGCATCCGAACCGTCGATGAAACCTACCCGCGCTTCGTAAATTCCAGGCTCCTGCCACACGAACAAAATCGCCCCGCCGTCCGCAATCAACAGCACATTATTAAGATCGGCAACCTGCTCGCTCGCGTCGATTGCCGCCGCATCCGGCATTGCAACATATGGAAACACATTCGGATGATTAAAGATTCGATTCAATTCACTGGCATCATAAGACCGTCTTACGAAACGATCTTGCGCAATTCTTGCTTCACCATGTCTTTCGGCAACGGCGGAAACCATTCCACCCGGATGTATCGCGTTTTGGTCAATTCCAGAATGTCCGCCAATGTTTCGAACATCAATGACGGCCTCGATTTCGCGTCCGGCGGTTGCAGACTCAGATGAAACATCCCCGTCCCCTGATCGAACCAGCCGTAGTACAGGCGCCGTTGGTTCAACATGGCCGTTTACCTTGCCCGCCGCGCCGCCAGAATCCCGTAAGCTCCCAACGTCGATATCGCGAATGTCACGTTCGCCGTCAGGAACATTTGCTGTGTCGATCCCAACGGCACTTCCACCCGCATCATGCCCAACGGCAATGTTACCGAATCCCCCGCCGCTATCGACTGATCCGGCAGGTTGCAATAACAGCCCCCGTTCGGACTCAACGGGTCGGTTGCCGACTCGCTGTTGATCCAACCGTTGATGGCGCTTGTTGTACTGCTCGCGTCGGGCGCGGTTGCGATGCTTCCCCATACGTCCCAATCTCCAGCACTCAATTGGATCGAAGTGATATCGGTCGGCGTTGCGCTTGTCAGGTTGACCGCATTCGCCAATGCCACTTGCGATGCGATGTATTCGCCAAGATTCCCGGCATTGGCGTTGTCGTTGGTGTCCGTTCCCGGCAGTTGCCCCGCCGGCAAGTCCGAAGTCTCGATCGTCCGAAACTCACCTGTCCCTGGATTTCCGGTAGGCGATGCAATGAACAGACCGGGCTGTTGCACACCGAACGCGGCACCCGTCAAAACACCCGATGCGCCACCCGTTCTATTCCATAAAGCGACCAGAAACTGAAACCAGACCTGAGAGATAGTGCCCTGATCGCTGACAAGCGGAACTGTCGGTACGGCCGGAAAGCCGGTCGCAATATTGCTTGGAGGGGCATTGGCCATTTACGCACTGTGTTTCAATGGCTCGATATAGGCGCCCTGCAATGCAGTCGGCATCGGCGCCGCCCAAGAAACCTCTCCAACCAGATCGCGTCCCATGCCAAGCCCGCGCCAGCGCAGCATCGATCGATAATGGCCCGCGCTGACCATCGACTTGACCCGATGATTGCCCCAGGATGCGCCGCCGTCGCGCGACAATCGGAAGGCAACCAACGGAATATTATCCTGCATCAAAGGCCCGAAGCCGCCATTGAAGCCCGCGTTCCACGGATCGCCCGTAAGATTCGGAATCTCCCCGGTGCCCGCTTCATTTCCCGTGGACATGTCAGCCACGAATGCAGAATTGGTCACATATTTCAATTCGCCCATCACATGCGGGAACGAACGGATGCACGGAATCGGGAAACCATTGTCGGTAAACACGGTTTCATCGATCGCATACAACTGCCCGGTCGCCCAATCCTGCCCCACGTTCGTATCCGGATAACCGTTCTTGTCCGAAACAAACGTATGGAATGCGACCTTTTCCCGATGAAACTTGCCGTTGTTGTCGATCGACACGCGCTGATGCCATTGCCGCGTCGATAAATCAAAGCCCCAACTCTCATCCGTAGTCGGGAAATGAATCACATAGATCGTATGACCACCTTGCTGATAAACGTATCCGATGGCGTCCTGCACCGTAGGAAACTTCGTGAACCGATATTCCAAGGCCCGCGTCGTGATCGCCTCGACGCCATAACCTTTGTTCATCAGGACGATACACTCGCCGTCTTTGTTCCGCGACAGCCAGAACAGATTGGAATCCGTGCGCGCCAGTGAGTAAGGCGCAGCGCAACCATAGGGAATATGCACGTTCGGCCATTCCTCGAACGGGAACGGCACCGCGCCGGAAAGATACCACACTTCCGAATAAAGCGAACCCAACAGCCACCATTGCCGCAGATTAGCCGCGTGCGCCACAACTGGATCAGGGCGGCTCGATTTTGCCGCGACCTGCAAGGCATTGAAGGCAACCTGCAATCCCAAAGAACAAGTGATCTGGTTCGTTCCCGGCATGTTGAACAACAGGAACGTATCGATGTAATCGACGTTCGTCGAACCGACAAACGTCCCGGTAGCATCGACAATCGGGCCATTCCATGTGTTTGTCGCCAGAGTGACGGAGTAGCCCTGATTGCTGCCGTCAACGAAAACCCCGTCGATGCCGTTATCCGAAAACGCAACCGGCGTCAGCGCATTCAAAGCTAACTGGCCGAGCAGATTCCAAACCCAATTGCCATCGACGTAATAGACATTCTGCCCGACCACGACATAAAGCTGTCCTTGCGACGATGTAAAAACCCCGCGCCCTTTCGACGGCACCGGGCAAACACTCAAGGCCCGATTCCCAGGACGCGGATAATGCGTCACGGTTGCCGGCGGATTGGTTTCCTGCGGATTTAATTCGGGGATGAGATTGATGCAGCGCTGCGCATCGGCAATCAGCCCACGCGCCGCATAAGCACCGGAGGTAAGGGGAATTGCACCGTCTTGCAGAACACCGCGCATTATTTATTTTGTCCTTTTATGCGGGAGTCTCAAGATTCGGAGCAAAAGGATTCTTGCTCTTGCGTAAGCGGCGGAATCCAAAGCAATTCCGCGCGCTTGCGTTCAATGACAGCCACGACTTCACTGCGGCTGTCGTATGCGACTGACGGACGAACCGGGGCGTCCGGCGGCAGTCGGCTTATGCGAAACTGGTTCGACCTTGCATCGAACCAGCCGTAGTATACCTTACGAATACGCACATCAGCCGATCCAGACACCATTCTTGGCGCACGAAAACCGTTTCTGTGCGTAGGTTGTGATCGTCGTTGACGTGGTATTGTTGATCTTGTCCTGTGCGGCCGTCACCGGATTATTCGCAATCGAAGGATACACATCGAACGTGTAGGCCGTGTTGTTGATCACCACTACATTCTGTCCTTGCAGACACGGTGGCAATGCCACGCCGCTCGCACCGCCGGAATCGGACGTGTCAACTTCGAGCAGAAAAATGTTCGCCGGAAGCTGCAACGAAGCAGATTGGCCCGAACCGACTGCCGTAAATCCGTATTGATACGAAACATTCTGCCCATTCGCCAAGCCATTGAGCCATGCGCCGTCAACCAACGCAGGCCCGGTTCCCGGCGGCGTTCCGACCGTGGCAAATGCCATTTGCCCAAGCGCCATGCCGATGGCGATGCAAAATGCGGCATAGAAAACATCGCGGACAGTCTTGATCATGGGAATCTCCGTTCAAGGTTTTGGTCGTGTTTAAGGACGATGCAATAACCGGATTTTTCCAGTGCATCGATAATGTCGTCCGCGAGTGTGGGACCTAGATCGACAGGTACGCCATTGACAATTTCAACGCCGCATGTTTCACAAACTTCCGTGATGATCGCCTCGATATCCGCGTGAAGCTGTGACATCACATGAAATCGTCGGAATCGCCGCGATAGTCGTAGGCGCGATTCCTATTGCGCAATGCTTGCGGCATTTGCAGCACACCGACCGCCGAGTTGGCATCGCGGATCGAATTCAGTGCGTCGCGCGCGAGAGAATTAACGGTACTATCCGGCGGCATCTGGTAGCTTGCGCGCAGCCTGCGCACCATTGTCCAATGAATTGCCGGTTCGTATTCCGGCGGCAGGTTTATTTTCTGTTGCAAAGACGCAAACCGCGTCAGGGTTTCCTTGAAGCAAATGAAAATCCCATATTGCGAAGCCTGCGGTATAGGCCAAGGATAAACCGTTCCTGTCGGCCATGTCGGATCATAGAACAACTGCCACGCGATCGTGCCGATGTTCTTGACCGTGATACGATTATAATCCTCCATCGACTGAATGATGCGGATCGGAATATCGACATTCAGATTGCCGGTATTCGGCGCATTCAGAAACCGCAAGAAAGCCGACTCCGCGCGATCAGGTCGCGGATCGATCGGAAAATCGCAACCCTTCCCCACCGAATAAACCGTAGCGCCCGTCGATGCAATTCCGACCGTCACAAGATGATAAACCAGAAACCGTTTCCGGTTCCACTGCGACAACAACCAATTCATCTGCTTCCATGCGCGATTCAAGATCGGCTGTTCCACCGATTCATCGATGCCGACAATGCCTGCATCGATCAGCGCGTCCGTCAAGATTTCCTGTGCGGTCGGAACGACGATCGGCGGCTGCGGCTTGATATTTTCGGAACTGAACTGCTGTCCGGTCGGCGGTCCCGCCGGCGGAATCGGAGCAATCCAGAAATCGTTGTTGAAGTCCTGGTTGAAGTCGCCGCCGCCGGCCATGTCTTTATCCTATGGTGCCAAAGCCGAAGCGTAACTAATCGAACAAATTATATCGGTCGTGCCAGTAAAATCCGCAGCCGTTATCAATCCAGTTCCGGTACTCGATGAAGTCAAATTGAGTGTACCAGATGCCGCATTAAGGTATCCAGCCATAGCCCCGGAATATGTCTGCACATTGCCAATATATCCGCAATTCGCAATAGCGACCTGGCCGCCCACAGGAAGCGGCGGAAATCCTGTCAGGCTGACATTGCCACTTCCGTTCCCAAGTGTCGTGAACGTAATGCGCCAGCTTGCCGTAATGTTCTGACCGTGCCGCACATAGCTCGCAGTTTGACTATATACGCAAGGAGTGCCCGCCGCTGTGCATGGCGTCGAACCAAATACTACGACTGGCGTGAAAACAATAGGCTCGCCATCCATGTAGTTCCAAATCAGAGGAACACCACTGTCCTGAATTGGCTTTGGCGTACTATTGCTTTCGTCAAGGTCCTCAAGGACATTCGCAGGCGTTGCGCCGGTATAAGCGTGCGCGGCGGCATTAGCGGAAAAATGCCGAACGATATTCGCAGCCGCGCCGCTTTCAAAAGCAACGCTTACGTTTGTTCCAGAGCCATATTGTAGTACGGCAAGATTGAATATTTCATTGTTGTCGGACGGACAGAATTTCACGCCGGTATTGTTCGCGGAATCCGCAAGCACAGTCACAACATTGAAAGTATTGAAAAATGAACCGGCTCCCGTAATGCAGCCGAAGCGAATAGCCGCGCCAGCAGCAGTCGTATTTAGACTATAAATATTATAGAAAAAATTGTGTGCCGTACCGCTATTTGAAACGTCGGAATAACCGTCAAGATCGAGGCCAGCCGTGGCGAAGTTGTAGAAAGCAAGATTGGAATACTCCCCGCCGACAGCCCCGATGAGTTTAACTGCCGTTCCGGCAACACTCGGGCCACCTAGAAAAGCAAGATTGTGCAGACCTGAACCAACATACCCGGCCGTACTCGGCACGTCAGGAATAGCCCCATTGATGATCGTTCCGCCCGGAGTGCCGGTCCAGACAAACCCGCTGCCGTAAGTTACGGCGGCAGACCAAACACCGGCGCTTCCGTTCGATCCGTTGCCGGCGCCAACAATGGAAACATGACTGCTGGTGAAATTAATTGTACTCGACACGGCGCACAAATTAGGCGGCATAATAATTGTCGCGCCGTTCTGTGCATTCCCATAAGCTATAGTCGCGGCGATCGCCGCGCTGTCATCCGCTCCCGTCAAACCATTCCAATTGCACTTGGCGCCCCACCAGCGCGGATCGAGATATCCATAAAATGATGCACAACTTGCGGGCGCCATCTGACACAAAAATAATGCAGGCTGTTGAAAAATAGCCTGATTCATCGTCGTCAAAACAGAATTCAGCTTTGCTCCTGTAATCTGCTGTTGCCCATTCGTCGTGATATTGTTGTTGATCTGCGTCTGCACGCTCGATTGCGTCTGCTGCGCTTGCGCACCGTCAAGATGCACAAGCGCAGCGATCAGAACAACAAATAAAGCCTTGCAGATTTTCACGTCAGGCGGCTTTCTCGATCTGCGATGGCTTTAATTCCGCATAACAAATCCACCATTTTTCGCCATGTTCATCGACAACGCCATGCCAAACGCGGCCGATGTCGCAATCCGATATGGCCGCATTTGATGCGAGATTATTCAACGCCGCGTTGATTTCATCGGGATAGAGATCGCGGTGAATAGCGACATGCCGAATCATATATCCGGATTTATCGTCAAGGTGAACGATCCAATCCGGCTTTGTTTTCGGCAGATCGACCGCCGCGACCTGATCGCGCAAATATCGATCAAGCCGATCGACATTCGATTCCCATCTTTTCAACGCAAGCAAATGCTCTTGCGGCGATGCGAAGTTTTTGCGAAATGGAAATTCCATGTTACGCGGCTTTCTGCATTTCTTCTTTCAGCCGTGCCAGCGACCAGCGCCGATCGACCTTGATGCCTTTGCTGGTCGCTTCCGCGACAAGCTGGTTATATTCTTCGTCGTCTTTCGTGGGCACCAGCGCATTGCCGCTCAACGGCAAGTCGCCGCCTGGATTGGCAACCACATCGTCGATGGCTTCCTGCGTTTTCTTCCATGCCTGGAAGGCCAGGAATTCATCCCATTGTTTCGCGTCGATCTTGTCCGGATTGACCGAGCCTTGGCTTTTTAACGCCGCGACCACGGCTGCCGTCACTTCCGGTAATACCGTTTCCAGCAATTCACGGTTTGCCGCCCGTGGCTCTTGCGGCGTCGGCACATAAATCTTGCCTTGCTGCATCTTGTTCGGATTGAATTTCAGATTCTCCGGATACGGCTTCGGCCGCCATTTGGAATCCTCTTTCCAGTCCCAAACATGGGATTGTCCGTAGCGGCCTTTTTCATCGACCGTTGCTTCGCGATAACACACGCCCAATTCCGCCGCTTCGAATTCGTCCTTGACGATCCGCGCCGGTTCGGTCGGATGATAAAGCCAAGCCGGGAACTGTTTGAGATTGGTACGACTGAAATAATGCCGGATCGATTTGATCTGCGACCAGTCCGGCATGACCGGCTTCGGCGGCGGAGGGTTGAAGCTGACGACTTCACCATCAGGCAGAACAACTTTCGATCCTTCATTGGCTATTTCAGGATCGAGATAGCCGACTTTAGCGCGCGGCGGTAGAACGAATGCCATGTGTCACTCCGATTGTTTGAAATTATAGGCCGATGAGATCGGCCGCTTCCCGGCGAATTCCGGGCTTGCGGCCGATACATCATTTTCTTCATTCAGTTGCTTGAGACGACTGGCAACCGGAAACCTTATCGACTGAATGCGTTTTTGCGCTGAGTGCGGCCAAACCCTAACAGCGAAAGGATGGCTTCCGGTTAGGGCGTGCTGTCACAAGCGGTACAAATCCATTCCGGTCTTGGAACGCCACTTCCGAACAAAATGTCAAGGCGATCAATAGGTTGGTCTGTGGTCGGTTCATAAGTCACAAGACTACGCATACTCAGCCGATCATATTCATGCCTTGCCGCCGCAATAACGCCCTTCTCATTCGGCGGAATCCAAAGCGGAGCCACCACCATTGTGATCGCATCCGGCGCATAAGCCAAATTCTGCCGGTAAGTCGTTGCCGCATTCGCGAACGGCGTGAAGGTCGCATTCGACGCCGGTGTTGCCGATACGGTCTGATACTGTTGCGGCGTATACGGAAGGCCGGCATAAGGCGTCGTCGATGCCGGCGGAATCAACGGCGGATAGATATCCATCGTTGTTGCGCCGTTGAGGACGTTATTGAGGACAACGAACTGCGCCAGCGTGCCGAGCGGAGCGTAATTGACGCGGTTGACCGCATAGACGCCGGCGATCGTGATGATGTCGCCGGCATTGAGCGTTCCGGAAAGGGCACTGATCGTCAGAGCTTGTCCGGACTGGCTCGCGGCATTGAGCGTTCCGGTCGTTGCCGTTCCCGTGGTGTGGGAAACGACCGACTGATCTTCGAACAGCCTGAATTGCAAGGCCTCATACATCATGCCGGTATTGTACTGACGGCTGATGGATTCGACCGGATTGAGCAATCCACGCAATGCCTGCTGGATGCGCGTATCGGAACGCGGAGCAAGCACCACTTTCCGCATTCCCATTTCACCGAAGTTCGGCGCCGAATTTTCTTCCAGGATTGCCCTGGCAAGAGCGATCGGCCCATCCGTGATCGGCAGAATGTTGTTGTTCGCATCGACATTGGCGACGATGTTTCGGACTGCCGTGGCAGTATTCGTCATGACCTGCAACGCGACGTTGGCTGCGAGCGCATTGACGCGCGGCAGAACGATGCGTTCCATGTAGTCGTCAACGTCGAGAGTGGTTTCTGCGGAGGTGAAAGCAACGTCAACATGGCGCTGCGTGGCGACGGCCAGCAAGAACTGCTGTTCCGTGGTGTCCTGGATCGAAATGCCGGGACCGTCTGTGACCGTGTACTGGTTCGCATAACGGATGCGAAGCTGTGCGCCGATGCGGGCGCCTTCGATGCCGAATTGCGATTCGAATTGTCTGGAAATGTTCTGAATATAGTAGTTGGTATTCAGGAACATGCGGATGGAATACCGAGTGATCATGCTCGGCGTTAAAATATTGTTGGCCATTGGGGTGGGCCTCTCTAGTTATCTCAGCGCCACCTCGAAGGGCGCGGATGGAATTGGGGGCCGCTATGCGCGGCGGTTCATGTCCGGTTCCCGAGTCGGACACAGGTTTCGGGAGTAGTAGCCCTGGTTTCGTTTCCAGGTACGGCGGGGTCGAATTATTTCCGCTGCGACCTATTTCATCCTCACACTTTTAACTGATTGAGATCAGCGTCGCGCCGATCGCTTCTTCATCGTTTCCTCAAAGCCGCGCGTAAATTCCTCGTCGCTGGCTTCGTCCGAACGCCAGTCGATTGTCTTTGATGCGCTTGGCTCGATTGGCGGCGGCGGCGCGGGTGCGCGCGAGACTTTTGTAGGTGTGGCCGGCGCTTTTGGCGCGGCGACGGGCGCGGTTTCAGTTGACGCTTGTGCCATTGTCATCCTCGTTAATTCTGTGACGCGGGTTCGTGAATCCAGTTGAGCAAGACGCACGGCATTTTCGCCATCAGTTGCAATTTTCGAAAGCAATTTGTGCGCATTTGCCCGATCAACAGCCAACACATCGGCTATGAAATCATCGGTTACACAGCCCGTCGCCTGCAACACACGCGCTGTTTCATCGAACTTGGCACCGCCATATTCGGTATAACCTTTTTGGATGATATCCGTTCTGGCTTCGGCCATTCGTTCCGCGTTGGCAACTTGCCGAACCAAATTCATGTCAACGGGCGGAAGCGGCGTCTGATTGATGTTCGGACGCCCTTCGGGCGAAGGCGGATTGGGATTTGTCTGTAGCCTTTGTGCAAGAGCCTCGGCCTCGGCTGCGCGGCGTTCGGCGGCTTCGGCGCGGCGTTCGGCTTCCTGTTTTTTTGCCGTGGTTTCCGTGATGCGGTCGAGCATCCATTTCGGCGGCTTCGGCGGTTCGACGGGCGGCGGCGCAGGTTGCTCGATGATAGGGTCAGCCGCAGCGGGCTGCGAACCAGAGGCGGGGCTGTCAAGAGCGGGGGCAATTGAGCCTACCGTGGCGTCCGCTGCGGCTGGGGGCGGTGCGGTGTCTGTGGGGGCAGCACCGCCCGCATCGGGAATCTGGTAGTTCGGGATCAGGTATTTGCGCAAATCATACATGGATCGACCTTTAGTGGCGTGTTGCGATGGTGTTCATCAGTTTCGCGCGCAGGTTCGGCGTGGTGCCGAATTTTTCCACGATCTTCTTGTTTTCATAAGAATCGCCGACGAATTGCTGCGTGTTGGGCTGTAATTGCAGGCGATTGTCTGTTTCCTGGCCTTCCGCCATTTTGGCTTGCAGGATGAGCGCGAGCATCATCTTGCGCTTGTCGGCTTCCGGTGTTTTCGGATCGGCCAATCGTTGCGCATACATGGTGCGCGCGGCGACGACGAATGTTTTCCAGTTGGCATTGGCGAATTTGTATTCGTCGGGCCAGTTCACGCGGAATTTTGCGGAACGCTTCATGCCGTGATATTCGCCGGCGATGCGCTTGGCATCCTCGCATAACATGCGGACCAAGGACATACATTCTTCGTTACTGAGTTGTTCGCCGTTGATTTCGATCATCGCCGTACCGGATATTTGTCTGGCTCGTTCGGCGCGCGGCCGGGATTATGGCTCTTGACCATTTCCGGTTTGATGCCGTCCTTGGCGTGATTATCGGCGTCCGATGGCGGATTGCTTCCGACACGATCAGGCATTCCGGTTGTCGGCATTGGTCTAGCTGTGGTCGCCATTATAATCCCCGATGATATTCGAGATTGATCCAGCCGCTCGACATTGAACTGATAGGTAGTTCTGGAAGTTTTTGTTCGGATAGCATCGAGCGGCGGCTTTCGCGCAGTCTTTCGTTGAGCGCGACATTCGCCGCAGTCGCTTCGTTGAATTTCATTTGCATGGTCAGGAACGCGCGCATCGCTGTTTCAAGCGATTCGGCCGCGCCGGTCAACACCTCGCGTTCCCACGCCGCAAGATGCCGGTTGTCGTGCGCGATGATGCGCAGTTCGTCGCAGGTGTCGATCATTGCTTTTTCTTGCGCTTGGCTGCGCGTTGGATCGAATAGCCGATGGCGGCGGCCTGTGCGCGCGGCTTGCCGGCGCGGATTTCGGCGGCAATGTTTCTGGATCGCGTCTTGTCGGATGAGCCTTTTTTAAGCGGCATTACATCACTCCTTGTGCAAACGGATCATGCGCGACCGGAACCGCAGTCTGCATCAAATGCGAAGTCAGCGCGGCCATTTTTAATTGCCCGACCGGGACTTGCAATGTTTCGACCGATCCGGTCGGTTCGCCCTTTTGGTTGAATTCGGAGCGGTCGATATCGCCGTTGATCGGCGCGCCATGTTTGAGCCATGCCTTCAACAGCCGCTCATCGCGATGATGGGTGACGACCGCGACCTTGCCCTGGTATTGCGCCAGTGCGGCGGCAATGCCAGCAAACAAGCGCGCACGAAAGGCATCGAAGCTTTCACCGCCCGGCACTTTCTGTTCCGGCTTGTTGACCGCGAAATCCGCAAGGATCGGGACTGCCGTGCTGGTCAATGTCCCGGCGTATTTGCCTACATTCCAGGGACGAAACGATTGGCTGAATTCGGACACCGGCACGCGCACGAAGCGCGATATGATGCGCGCGGTTTCGGCGGCACGATGCAAGTCCGAGGACACGATCACGTCAGGCGGATCAAGGCGAAGCTGCTGGCCGAGCTTTCCGGCTTCCACCCGGCCTTCCCCGGATAACGGGATGTCTTTCCAGCCACTGCTACGATCAACCGATACATCATCGTTGTTGTATTTGGTCGCGCCGTGCCGGACGATCTGCATGACGCGCATATCGCCGTTCTGATTTTGCGCAAAAGGATCATAATCGACCGGATGCAACGTGATCACAGCGAATAGCCTTCACCGTCTTTTTCGAACAGGATTTTTTTGACTTCGCGCAAATAGGCGATGAATTCGCGGACGCCGTTGATGGTCTTTCTGATGCGTTTCATTGTCGGTATTTATCCAGACCGTCATAGGTTGTAACAAGCGACCAGAAATAAGCGATATTTGCGGCCAGTAGCAAGGAAAGCACGATGTAGATCATCAGGCGTCGGTATGGATCGAGAGATAATAGAACGCACCGCCGAACATCGCGATCAACAGAACCGCAGCGATGATGATGTCCTTGATCATTGCATGGTCTGCGTGGGTATTGCGCCGTTCGGGCGGAGCATCAGGTATTTTCCGGGCCGGTGTGGATCGGGCAGATAGTGATTGCCGTCCGGCGCGCGGCGGGCGATTTGGTCGAGCGGAGAGCCGCCCTGCGTTTCAGTATCGCCTGACGCGCTGCCGCCTTGGCTTTCTTCACCGTCTTGTCCGGCGTTCTGCTGATCCAAATCCGACTGATTGACCGCCGATATCGTGTCGTAAATGTGCTGATGACCGAGCTTGGTCAATTCGTGTTCCATCTGCGCTTTTTGCGCCGGCGTCAGCATCAGTTCTTTCAGCATCTTGATTTCGGCATCCATGCGCTTCGTGTCGGAATCGAAGGCTTCGATGTCGCGTTTTTCCTCGCGCCCACGCAGCTTCAATTGCAGATCAGCCAGCTTCAAGACCAATTCCGAATTCATCGCCGTCATTTTCTGCATTTGCTGTTGCAGCGCCAGAACTTGCGGGTCTTGGCTGTCGTCGAACAGATACGGCTTGACCGCCTTTAATTCCTTTTGCAGCCGTTCCATGATTTCGTCTGCGCCGGGAAAATCACCATACTTGAACACCAGATCGGCAATGACGGCGCCCAATTCCTTGTTGGCGGACATGAATTTCGTGGTCGCATCCCATCCTTCCTCGCGCTGCGTCGCAAAGTCGGGACCGGGATCGGAAATACACTCATATTCGCCCACATTCGGATTGAATGAAATCCTTACCGCTTCTTCGTCTCTCGCTTCGTCCTGCAAATCCTGGACGGCATTTTCTTGGTTTGGATCGATCTTGATCCAGCGTTTGTCGTTGTTCGAATCGATGATGTGGAGCGTGCGTTCGGTGTCGTAGATTTTCGGAATGAGATCGAGCAGTTGCACGCCGATATAGCGCAGCATGTCCGACTGGTGTTCGGCAAAATGATAGGTGGCAACGTCGCCTTGCTGCTGGCGTTCGCCTATGGCTACGCCGGATTCAGGAAATTTCGATGCCGGCTGGCCGGTTTCCGATTGCCATTGCCCCGATACCATCATCATCCAGCGTTCGGCCGATTGCATTCCTTGCATATAAGCGGGCGATGGCGTTGGACGCTCGACACGCTGCGGAGCCTGGATTTGCTGCAACGGTCCATCGGCTTCGTCGTCAACATCGTTGTAGGTCAGGACCGCGAAGGCATTGATGTTGGCCGTTTTCCAACCCTCTTGCCCCTCGATGGCGCGGGCCGGCGCAATCCACGGTGCCTTGGTCTGGATGGCCACGTCCTCAACAGACATTGAGGCATCGTAATTAAGCATTCGCTGCGGATCGATCAATGGGCGCGTATTGCCCTTGATATCGAGCGTGGCATCGATCCCCACTTCACGTCCGACGCAGCGGCAAATCGGGATGTACTTGCCGGCCCAATCGCCGCGATCGATGATGGTATCGCCTGCGATCAGAAACCATTCCACTTCGTCATCGAACACCTTGCGCGTGCCGCCGTCGATCACGCCGTTGTCGATGTCGGCCATCAGTTTCTTGTAGATTTCCTGGCCGGATTCGGAGCGGATTTCGGACGCCAGCTTTTCGACTTCCGTGCCGGCCTCGTTTTTGTACCAAACGTAAGTATCCGGCTTTTGTTTCTTGCGGAAATACTTCGCCAGCATGATTTCCTTGTCGGTCATCCAGTCCGCGAAGGCTGAATCGACCGGAGCCGTGCCGACCTTGTTCTTGTATTTCGGATATTTGCGGTTAAATTCCTTGCGCGGCGTGCGCTCGAATACAAAGCCGAAATTGGCGTCCGAGCCGTCCGTTTCCCTGATCCACGGATCGAGATAGACGCCGGTCGGATCGCGCGAAGCTTTGAGATAGATATCCTGATTGCGCGTGCGCGGGCCGACATAAGCCGTTTCGATCAGGCAGTAGCCTATGCCGCCGTCCACCTGCTGTTCCGCGATCTTGCGCTTGACCGCCGAAAATTTGGAAATGTATTCGATGCGCCGGATGATCGACTGCATCACCTTGGAAGATTCGTAAGTCGCCTTTCCGCCGGTCGGTCTGATCTTGACGCCGTAATTGGCCTTGGAAAGTTGATTGATAATCAGATCATTATGCGTGCGCGTGTTGTTGATCGTCAGGCATGGCATGTCGGTGCCGTCTGCCGTGCGATCATTGTAGATTTTGGTCGGCCATTGCCATGCGTTGCGCGAATCGGCATTGGCGAATTTGATATCCTCGCGAATGCGTTCGTCCTGGATGCCCTGCCAGTCCTTGCAGGCTTTCCAGCGTTCGGTCGCTTCCTGCACTATGCCGGCGTCGCCGGGAAGCAGCGGAACGTCATCGGTCGATGCGACTGAAACGGCCATCAGA
>Ga0181526_10002551_pt1 | contig 15728 bp, 13 predicted proteins | sample PEATcosm2014_Bin_35_FD_119750 | JGI IMG/M metagenome (GOLD analysis project Ga0181526, IMG submission 119750) | Peatland microbial communities from MTU Mesocosm Facility, Houghton, MI, USA - PEATcosm2014_Bin06_30_metaG | ecosystem: Environmental > Terrestrial > Soil > Wetlands > Peat | place...
AGCGCAGAACACGCTGTTTTTTTTAAAGCATACGACGGCATACGATATCACTGGCGCCTGGTCCCTAACGATTCCGCAAAATGGACGATATGTGATTCGCACGCAGTTCGCGGCGTTTGCGCAGGGATCACAGGAGGCGTTGCTCAATGTATCCAGTCGCGATCAAGTGGTGAATTTCTCGTTGATTCTGGCTTCACGTGCGGCGCAACAACAGCAGCAGGAGGAAGGTCAATCGGCGCAAGCTTCACAGGCGATTCGGCAGCTGATGGGGAATGGTGCGCAGAGCCTGAACCTAGTGAATGCGCTGACATCGGACACGGAGACGCAAGCGGGAGGCGCCGGGACCAGCGGAGCGGCGCTGCCATCGGCTGCAGGTAACTCGGATTTCAGTTCGGAATCGGTGGCAATCAGCGGGCAGGCAGGTGCGGTAAGTCCGCTGGCCGGCGTGGACATGGACCGGCTGCGCGACGCGATGGAGACGGTTCGCGCGCAGATGGGCGGACAGCTCGGGCCTGGTGGGCAGCCGAGCGCCGGTGTGATGGTCATGAATGGCGGAGGCGGGATGTTCGCGGGTGGCGGCGCGGGCGGCTTCGAAGGAGGATTCGGCGGTTTTGGCGGCGGTGGCTTTGGCGGCGGAAGAGGAGGGTTTGGGAACTTTCGCGGCTTCAATCCCGGACAGCCGCACGGTGCGATCTTCTGGACGGGCAGTAACTCGGCACTGAATGCGGAGCCGTTCAGTTTACGGGGGCAAGAGCAGGAGCAGCCGGCGTCGGGAACGAACCGGTTCGGGTTGACGTTCATCAGCGCGCCCTATATCCCTCACCTGACGAAGCCGAGTGGAAAAGACACCATGTTTCTGACACTGTCGGGGTCGCGCAGCTCGAACCCGTTGGATGAGTACGCGACGGTCCCGACAGACGCGGAGAAGAGCGGCGACTTCTCCGAGGCGGGGCTTCCGGCGATCTACGACCCGACGACGCTTGCGCAGTTCATCTCGAACGGGACCGCGAATGTGATTCCGTCGAATCGGATTTCGCCGCAGGCGTCAGGGCTACTGCCGTATTTTCCTGAGCCGAATCTCCCGGGTACGGTGCAGAACTATCACCTCTTGTCGACGCAGCAGAGCAATTCGACCCAGGCCGGGGCCCGCTATATGAGGAGCATCGGTGCGAATGCCTCGCCGTTCGGGCTTGGTGGCCGTGGCGGAGGCGCCGGAGGTGGTGGGCGCAGATCGCAACAGAATCAGGGGCTACGCCAAAGCGTGAATTTCAACTACAACTGGTCGCACTCAGCTTCGGACAATGTGAACATCTTTCCGCAGCTGGGCGGCAAGACGGCGTCTGATTCGAATTCGGTGCAGGCTGGATACACGCTCGGCTATCACCGGCTGACGAGTATCTTCAACACAAGCTGGAACCGCAGCAACAGTCACACCACGAACTTCTTTACCAATCGGACGGATATCGCGAGTCAACTGGGGATCGCGGTTCCAAGCGGCCAGTCGGCTGTGGCTACACCGGACAACTACGGCCTGCCCAGCGTGGAGCTGAGCAATATCCAGGGACTCAGCGAGCAGCAGCCCAGTTTTTCTATTGGCCAGACCATCTCGGTTTCGGAGACGTTGAGTTGGATTCATGGCAAGCACAACTTGCGCTTTGGCGGCGACTATCGCCGCGTGCATCGCGACTTTCTGGCGGGGTCCAATGCGACCGGGAGCTTCACGTTCACAGGATTGTTTACCGAGGACGCGACAGGGGATGCGACGACTGGAAACCCCTTTGCCGATTTTCTGCTGGGCTATCCGCAGGAGACGACACTCGATTCAGTGACGAGCAAAAGCTATCTGCGCGACAACGTGTTCGATGTGTACGCGCAGGATGATTGGCGCGTGTTGCCGAGCATGACGCTGCTCTATGGCGTGCGCTATGAGTTCTTCGCGCCCTACACGGAGAAGTACGGACATCTCGGTGAAGTGTTGACGAACCCCGCAGCGGGGTTCACGAGCGAGACAGCGGTGACCTCGGGTGGAGCAGGACTTCCGGCGTCGCTCGTCGATCCGTATAGCACCGCGTTCGCACCGCGACTGGGGCTAGCGTGGCGCGTGCCGAAGGTGAAGCAGATGGTGGTGCGCGGCGGCTATGGAATGAACTACACCGTGGGTGCCTATGCAACGTTTGGAACGACGATGGCGCATCAGCCGCCCTTCGCGAACGAACAGACAAATCAAGAGGCTGACGCAACCGGCACTCCTACATCGGCGTGCGCGCGCAGTACGTCAGCGACTTGTTATACGCTGGCGAACGGATTTCCGGCGGCGGCGACGATTGGGAACTACGCGCTCGATCCGCATTTCAGCTTGCCCTATGTGCAGGTCTGGAATGTCGATATTCAGAAGAGGCTGCCGTGGGGCATGGTGGTGAACGCCGGGTACAACGGGTCGAAGGGAAGCAATCTGGACATCGTGACGGCGCCGCGCGCCCTGGCGAGCAGCCCGCTGACCAATCCGACCAATTTGCTCTTTCGGTATGAGTCAGCGACGGCATTTTCGAAGTTCAGCGCAGGCACTTTAAGGGTGAACAAGCAGCTGACAAAAGGTATCGCGATGGGCGCAAACTATCAGTATTCGCACTCGATCGACGATGCCGGTGCGCTGGGCAACGTGGGTGGTGTGGGTGCGCAGAACTGGACGGACATCCAGGCGGAGGAAGGGAATTCGAGTCTCGATCAGCGGCATAAAGTGAGTGGGACGTATCTGTACGAACTGCCGTTTGGATCGGACAAGACGTGGGTGACAAGCGGTGCGGGCGCAAAGATTCTTGAGGGGTTGTCGGTCTCGGGCAGCTTCACGTTTTCAACCGGAACGCCAATCACGCCCGCATACAGCGCGCAGATTACAAGCGTGGCCTGCGGGACGGGGGGAACCTTTCGTCCGAATCTGACAGGCGCATCGATCAGTCAAGGGGGAGGGACGTTGAAGCAGTGGTTTAATCCTGTTGCCTTCACGGCCCCTGTATCCCCGGCAAACAATCCGTATCCATGCGGCGTCTTCGGCAATGCGCCGCGCAATCTAATTGCGGGGCCGGGGACGGTTTCAAACAACATGTCGCTTGCGAAAACGATGCAGTTGGGCGATACGCGGAGTATGGAGATTCGCGCCACTCTGAACAATGCGTTCAACACAGTGCAATATGCGGGAGTGGATACGAATGTGGCGTCACCGACGTTTGGGCAGGTCACTTCGGTAGGGTCGATGCGGTCGTTTCAATTTATGGCGCGGTTCAGGTTTTGAGCGACAGCGGAGTTAGCGCGGCTAGCGGTGCTAGCGGGGCCAGGAAGACATCGAGTTGACAGGTGGATAGGCAATGTTGGGCTGGATGCACAAACCGGTTTCGGTGGCAGTGGCGATGGCTCTAGCGTTCATGATGCCCATGGCGCCGTTCGTCTTAGCGCAGGAGACGCCGTCGACCAACGGTCAGGTCGGGACGACGCAGACCGGCGAGTTCATCTTGAAGACGAATGCGGAACTGGTGCTAACGAACGTAGTGGCGCGCGATGCGAAGACGGGCGAGTTTGTGCGGGGGCTGAAGCAGGGTGACTTCTCGATCTACGAAGGAGGGAAGCAGCAGCAGATTGCGACGTTCGACTATCAGAGCGTGGAGATGGCGACACCCTTGAATGAGGCGACGGTCAGCGGACTTGCCGCAGGTCCGACCAGCAATGGCGGCAAAGCGGTGGTCGTGGCGAAGCCTGAGGACCTGCGCAATCACCGGCTGATTGTGATGTTCTTCGATTTGACGTCGATGCAGCCCGAAGATCTGGACCGTTGTGTGGAGGCGGCGAAGGCATTCTTGAAAACCAAAATGCAGCCAGCCGATCTCGTGGCACTAGTTTCGCTGGGAGACACGCTGAAGGTCGATCAGGATTTTACCGCTGACAAGAACGCCCTGATCAATGGTGTGGGTGTCTATAACGGGACAGAGGGGCAGGGATTCGCGCAGGGTGCGACGGCAAATTCCAACCAGGCCGAAGACACGACGGGATACACACCGGACGAGAGCGAGTACAACGACCTGAATACGGACCGCGAGCTGTTTGCGTTGCGGGCGGTTTCGAAGTCGCTCGAGAAGATCACGGTGAAAAAGTCGCTGCTCTACTTCTCGGGTGGGATTTCACGCGATGGGATCGAGAACCAGGCCTCGCTGCGGTCAGCGATCAATGCGGCTGTGCGTGCCGACCTGGCGATTTACAGCGTGGACACACGGGGATTGCAGGCGATATCGCCCTTGGGAGACGCGTCGACGGGAAGCCTGCGGGGATCGGGCGCCTACAACGGCGGCGCCCTCTTGAACAACATGAATGCCAACTTTGCCTCGCAGGAGGTGATGGCAACTCTGAGTTCGGATACGGGTGGGAAGGCGTTCTTCGACTCGAACGACTTTGCTCCAGCGTTTGCGCAGGTGCAGAAGGATTCGTCGGAGTACTACGCGATCGGGTTTCACTCGTCGAACCCGGCGCGCGATGGGAAGTATCGCAAGCTGACAATCAAGATCAACCGTCCGGGAGTCAAGCTCGAGTATCGGCCTGGCTACTACGCGCCTGCCGACTTCAAGCATTCGGGCAAGGAGGATCGGGAGCGGGAACTGGAAGAACAGTTGACGAGCGACCTGCCGGCGACGGATATGGCGGTCTATCTCGATGCGATGTATTTCCGGCTCGATGAAAACCGCTTCTATGTACCCGTCTCGCTGATCGTGCCGGGGTCGCAGATTCCGTTTGTGAAGGGCGGCGATAAAGACAAGGCGACGCTGGATGTCATCGGCGAGGTGATCGACGAGGTGAAGCGCCCGATTGGGCAAGCGCGCCAGACGGTGAAGCTTAATCTCGATCCTTCGCTGCAGGCGCGGCAGAGGAATCTTGAATACACCACAAGCTTCAATTTGCCGCCGGGCAAGTATCACCTGAAGTTTGTGGTGCGGGAAAACCAGACGGGGCGTATGGGATCCTTTGAAGCGGACATCACGCTGCCGGAGATGAGAAAGATGCCGCTGAAGATGAGCTCGATCGTGTTGGCGTCGGCGCGGCAGCCGAGCAAGGCGACTACGCCGCTGGTGCGCGAAGGCGAGGAGTACGTGCCGAATATCAGCCACGTGTTCCGGCAGGATCAGCACCTGTATTTACTGTATGAGGTGTACGACCCGACGCGAGAAAAGCCTGCGGAGAATCAACCCAAGGGTACGAAGCCGGGTATTAGCGTACTGAGCAGCCTCGAGCTGATGCAGGGCTCGGTGAAGGTGTATGAGACGCCGCTCGTACAGGCGAAGGCAGTTAATGTGGACGGGCGCAATGCCGTCTCCGTCGAACTTGATGTGCCTCTTAGTGGGCTGAAGCCGGGCCAATACGTGTGCCAGCTGAACGTGGTCGACGACGCCGGCGGCAGCTTTGCCTTCCCCCGATTCGCAGTGCTTGTGAGGGAGCCGAGCCCCGCCGCGACACCGACAGTTCCTGCGGCACCGCCGTCCTCGAGATAAGACGATCGAGAGGCTTGCCGCCTTCGCGCGAGTATGGCGAAGGCGGCAAAGTTGCGTCAGCCTCTCTTGCCAGTTATCAGACGGAAGAGAAAGACCAGCACAATAGCGCCGCCTGTGGCAATGAGGATGGTGTAGATGAGGCCGCCGACCGGGTTGAAGCCCAGCGCTCGCGCGATGAAGCCACCCACCAGACCGCCCACAATTCCCAGGATCATGTCGACAAAGAACCCGTAGCCGCCGCCCTTCATGATCTTTCCGGTGAGCCAGCCGGCAATCACTCCAACAAGAATCCACCACAACAGATGCATCGTTTTGTCCTCCATTCCTTCGCGAGAAGTTTTGCGCCTCGGAACGGGGGGAATTCCCGCGCGCTTGAGGCAGCCCGAATCGCGGCCTGCCCAGTGCGGTGCATCTTACAACGAAGAGGGCGGGATTGAGTATCAAGAAATAGACCTCCTGGATTTGAGACGGCGCTTTTGCATCGATTCGCGGGTATGATCCGGGGATAGTGAGGTCGGTATGAAGCAGAAAAACACGGCGAAAGTGGCAGTTATCACGGGTGCAACCGGCGGAATCGGGTCGGCCATTGCGCGCACTCTGTCCGAGGCGGGTTATTCGCTGGTCTTGAGCTCCACCTGCGGAGACAAGCTCAACGCGCTGGCGGCGCACCTGAGCGGGCCATGCGTTGTGATTGCTGGCAACCTGCGCGCTGAATCTTTGCCCGAGACTTTGCTGTCTGCCGCCCTGAACAATTTCGGGCGCTGCGATGTGTGCTTCAACAACAGCGGCTTGGTGGAAGCAGGGACCGTGGAGACGCTTGAGATCGAGCGCATGTGCAACATGATTCGCGTCAATGTGGAAGGCGCTTTCCGCATGGCCTATACGTTTCTCAAGTACTTCGTCCGGCAGGGACACGGGCACCTGTTCAACACATCGAGCATTCTGGGCAAGAAAGTACGGCCGACGGTGGGCGCGTACGCGGCGACCAAGTATGCGATTGAAGCTTTGTCGGAGGCGTTGCGGATGGAGCTGGGCAAGTCCGACGTGCACGTGTCAAGCATCGAGCCGGGTGTGGTGCGCACCGGTTTGCAGGATCACTGGGAGGTTCCTCCGGAGGCGCTGATGGGTATGGAAGAGCCGCTCGATCCGGAAGAGATTGCGAAGATGGTCCTCTTCGTTCTGGAAGAACCGGCCAATCTCCGCATTCCACAACATGCACTCATGACCAGAGACCGCGAGCTGGCGCTGACCTAGCCCTGGGGCGAAGACTGGGGCGGTGCGACCTCCCAGATTGCATAAGGACAGTGGCGGCAGCTTGAGCCGCAGCAATAGCCGCGCTTGAGGTGATACGCCGCGGTGAAGACCATGTTCGGTCCCTCCATATAAAAGTCCTCTGGTCCGATCTCGGGTACGTCCGGAGAGGGTCGATCCGTGTCCATCGTTTTATTGTCGCGGATCGGACACGGTTTGCGTCGACGTTATAGCGGTTGTCCAGTTGATGTATGGGGAAACCGCAAAGCTGTGTGGGCCTTTTCCTTCAAGAAAAGACCACCTTGCACTGAATCTAAGACTCCGCGTGAACTGGAGAACCGCTCTAAAATCGAAGCATGACTCTCACTGCGCAGGACCGCGCCCGCCGGATCAAAATCATTCTCTTCGACGTAGACGGTGTTCTGACGGATGGGACCATCTGGCTCGTGCCCGCTCCCGCGGCCGGCAGCGCCGAGACGCAGGCACACCTCTCCAAACATGACGGGCAAGTTGGGTTCGGCGTGCAATCCGCGACGATGATGGAGGCCAAGGGCTACAGTGCGCACGACGGCACGGCGATTTCGCTCGCGCGGCTGGGCGGGATGAAGTGCGGTGTGATCACCAAGCGTGTCAGCGAGACAGTTGCCACGCGGTCGCGCGATTTGAAGCTTGAGTTTATTTATATGGGGCAGGCCTTCAAGATGCAGGCGGTGCGCGAGATCATGCAGAAGGAAGCCGTGACGCTCGAAGAGATTGCCTATGTGGGCGACGACGTGATCGACCTGCCGGTGATGCGGGAGTGCGGGTTCGCCGTGGCGGTGGCCAATGCCCGGGCGCAGGTGAAGGCTGAGGCGCATTACGTGACGCCTAATGCGGGCGGCTACGGTGCCGGCCGCGATGCAGTCGAGTTCATCCTGGAGGCGAAAGGGCTGCTCGACAAGGTGATTGCCGAGTATATCGACGAGCGCAACCCAATCTCTCCGTCGATGGATATTGGGAAGGGCGGCAACCTGCGCTAGTCCTAGATCGCGCGCCACAGGCTGAAGGCGAGGATCAGCAAGACGATCAGGCTCACGACAGCATAGAGCCGATCCTTTTCCAGAGCGAATCCGACAACGGCGAGTGCGACGCGCGCGACGGGTGTGGCGATCAGCAGCAGCAGGCCAAGCTGGATGAGGCCTTCGCTGTCGAGATGTGCCGCCGATTGCAGGACTCCGCCGACCGACTGGATGGCGTCGCCGCCCGCGAAGAAGTGCCGATAGCTCACTCGATCGGCGTGGTGGCTGGCAAGATAAAGGACTCCACCGAAGAGTACGACGGCCGCTGCAAGCAGTACGCCAGCGCGCAGCAGGTTGCCGATGATGAGCTCAAGCCGCCTGTCGTCCATTGGCTAGATCCTTCCAGCGAAGCCGTTGACGATCATTTCAATGGCCAGCGCCAGCACCACGACGCCGAAGACGATGCGGAGGGTACGCACGCGGGCGTGGACCAGGACCTTGGTTCCCAGAAATGCTCCGGCCAGGACGCCTAGCATGACGGGCATGGTGATCCGCGGATCGATGTAGCCGCGACTGAGGTAGACGCCGGCGCTGGCTGCCGCAGTGACACCGATCATGAAGTTGCTGGTAGTGGTGGAGACCTTGAAAGGGATCTTCATGGCGCGGTCCATGGCGATGACTTTGAGTGCGCCGGAGCCGATGCCGAGCAGACCGGAGAGTGCTCCGGCGCCCAACATGAGAGCGAATCCAGTGGGGACGTTGCGGACGCCGTAGCGTTGGCGCCGGCCATCGACAGGATAGTCACTGCCGAGGCGCAGGCGCGCGCCCAGAACGTCGGACTCGACGATAGCTGTGCTTTCCGGTTCGGCTTTGAAGAGAGACTGATACGCGGCCTGCACGAGCACGAGCCCGAATACGATCGCGATCACATGTGTAGTGACGTGCGCGGCAAGAACGGCACCGGCGATTGCACCCAGCGTCGTGGCAATTTCGAGCAACATGCCGATGCGAATGTTGGAGAAGCCTTCGCGCACGTAAGCAGCCGCGGCACCCGACGAGGTGGCGATGACCGAGACGAGGGAGGCTCCGATGGCGTATTTGATGTCGACGCCGAGAGCAAGAGCCAATGCGGGAACGATGACTACGCCTCCGCCGAGGCCAGTGAGCGAGCCGAGAAACCCGGCGACGGCCGACAAGGCAAAGACGATGGATGTGAACATGAGTGCAGTCATGAAGAAGAGCGACCTTCTGGAATGAACGGCCTGTTTATTGATTTCCGGCTGCGAACTCCGGAAAAACGCGGTCGATGAGCTCGTTGCGAAGAGTCAGACGGAGATCGGAGTTCGGATCGGGCTCGGTATTGGACTGAGCGTGAAGGGGAGTGGCGGGTGCTGGTGCGCCCGTGTCGGTGGTATTGACGGCGAGAATACTCGCCGCTTGGCGCGCGGGATCGATCAGAAGTTCAGACGAGAAGCCGCCCTGATCGCCGTCGTGATAGATGTACCGGTGTCTGTCGATGGCCAGGACAAAGAATCCGAGGCCCATCCTGGGCTGTGCGCCATGGGGCCCGCTGGTGTAAGGCGTAGGCTTTTGCCCGGGCTCGGTGGCGGGCAGTTCTCCGGTCCAGGCCTCTTCAAGCGAGCTGCGTTTCAGCACGATCTCGTAGACCGGATTGTTCGGGGCGCCGATCAGAAAGCGGACGTACTTCTCCATATCGGAGATGGGCGCTTTGAGGCCGCTGTTCGATGTAGTGATTCCGGTGTCGAAGTTGAAGGGCTGGGGCTCGAGCTTCGCGCCTTCGCGCAGATAGCTTGCCGAGACGTGCGATTCGAGGAAATAGGGCGCGCGATCGAAGTAGCTGGCAGTCATGCCGAGCGGCTTGAGGATGTTCTTGTCGATGTAGACCTCGAAGTCGTCGCCGGTTAGGCGCTCGATGATCTGACCGAGAAAGACGTAACCGAGATTGGAGTAGCTCCAGCGCAATCCCGGCTTGAATGCGACGTGGGTGTAGGGCAGCATCGCAGCCACCTGCGACCACTTGGTCGGCTCAAAGGGTTGCCAGTTGCAGTTGGCGGGGTCGTCGCAGTCCCAGGGCCAGGTGGGGTTGCGGAATCCCGCGCTGTGCGTGAGCAGATGGCGGATGGTGATCGCGTCGATGGGGCCGAATTCGTCGTGGACCTGGCGCAACTCCGGCACGTAAAGGACGGCTGGGTCGTCGAGGGAAAGCTTGCCGCGATCGCGCAGCTGCAGGATGGCGATGGCGGTCATGGTCTTGGTGATGGAGGCCCAGTTGTAGGTGGTGTCGCCGTCCACGGGCTGGTGGGTGTTGCGGCGTGCTTCCCCGAACCAGAACTCAGTTGGAGGGTGTTGAATCTGGAGGATGGCGATCCCGCCTCCTACGACGCCATGCTGAGAGAGCACGGCCTCGAAACGCGCACGAACAGAATCCGTCTTTGCCGCAGCCGCCCGGGCGAGCAGCAGAAGCACACAGGCCGATGCAAGACGGAGCGCAAGACGGCTTCTCAGCATTGGGCCCATCATACCGGTTGCGTCAATTTGAGACTCTGACGGTGGCTCTAACGCCCGTCTGGAGAAGAGGGGGAGAAGCGAATTGTGACGAAACTACGAAGATTTTCGTTGACTAGTACGAAGGACTTCGTATAACTTCGCTCCCATGATGACGAAGTCCTCCAAAGTGCTGCCTCGGCCGACGGAAGCGGAACTCGAGCTCCTGCGGATTCTGTGGGAGAAGGAGTCGGCGACTGTACGGGAGATCTACGACGCGCTGAATCGGTCGCGGGCTGTGGGCTACACGACCGCGCTCAAGCTGCTGCAGATTATGACGACGAAGGGATTAGTGGTTCGAGACGAGGCGAATCGCGCGCACCTGTACCGCGCGGCAGTAAGCCAGGATGAGACGCAGAACGAGATGCTGAAAGACCTGAGTGTTCGGCTCTTCTCCGGTTCCGCGGCGCAGCTTGCTCTGCATGCGCTGGCGATGGAGCCGGCAAGTTTTGCTGAACTGGCTGCCATTCGCGCGTTAATTGATTCCAAGCGCGCCAAAAAAGACCTACGACCGGTCGACCGAGAGCAGGGAAGAGAATAGCCATGACACACACACTCGATGCCCTGGCATGGACGCTCATTCACTTTTGCTGGCAGGCTGCCGTGGTTGCCGTCCTGTATCGCGCGTCAATGATCGTGCTGTCCCGTAGTGCGAGCGAGACGCGGTATGCGGTGTCGGTTGCGGCGATGGCGCTGATGGCGGCTGGCGCCTTCACGACATTTGCGTGGGAGATATATTCTGCACGTCCGTCGCCTGCGCTGCACATTGCCGCTACGGAGATCCGAAGTGTCGCGTCTGAGGCTATGCCGCGGTCGATGGCTTCGGAGGCAGACCTATCGAACAAGACAACGGCGGAGAGTGCGGTGAGCCTGCTGCGGTGGATCGATGGGTTCTGGGTGCTGGGTGTCGTCGTGCTCTCTGTCCGCAGTATCGGTGGGTGGTGGGTGATTCAGAGGTTGCGCGCCACCGCGATTGATGAGGCTCCGAGCGCCTTGCGGGCTAGCTTCGCGCGGATTTCGGCGGTGCTGGATCTTCGCCGGGAAGTTGTCCTGCGGGTGTCAAGCGCGATTGCCGGACCGATCACGGTGGGCGCGGTGCGGGCTATGGTGTTGCTGCCGGTCTCGGCGATCACATTACTCGGGCCAGAAGAACTGGAGATGGTGCTGGCGCACGAGCTGGCTCACGTCCGTCGTGCCGATTTCTTCTGGAACCTGCTGCAGACGCTGGTGGAGACGCTGTTCTTCTTTCACCCTGCGGTGTGGTGGATCGGCCAGCGCATTCGTCACGAGCGTGAGTTGTGCTGCGACGATCTGGCATTGAAGATCTGCCCGAACCCTGTAACCTACGCGACGGCGCTCTTCCGGCTTGAAGAACAGCGCGCGCGACAATGGAGGCTTGCTATGGCACTGGACGGCCAATCGAATCAGACCCTGCGCATGCGGATTGCGCGTATTCTCGGCGAACCGACGGCGCAGACTACTGGCCGTTCGATTCAGCCTTTCTCGCTCATCGTTGCCGGCATCGCACTCGCGGTTTCTCTCGTGGCAGCGCCGCCAGTGGTGGCGAGCTTCAATCCCGGCTATTCTGCGGCGGTGAAGAACGCTGCTCTCACTGGAACAGATAAGGCTATTGCTGTTCCCTCATTGCGCGCGATTGCGCCCAAGCCCAGTGCGTCGCATTGGTTGGCGCAGGCAGCCACGCCGACGCCGCAGCTCACGGCAGAGAGCAATCCAGAGCCGAAATCAACCTATATCGACCGCATGAAGGCCGCAGGGTACGATGTCGATCTCGACAAGTACATCGCGATGAAGATTCAGGGAGTCACACCGGAGTTTGCTGAGGCGATGGCGCAGGTAGGATTCGGGAAACTCTCTGCTGACAACCTGATCGCGTGCAAAATTCAAGGGGTGTCTCCTGAGGCTATCGCCCAGATGAAGCAACAGGGGTTTGAGATCAAGAGCATCCAGGATGCGATTTCCTTCCGCATCTTTGGGGTCACCCCCGAGTTTGCATCCGGCATGAAAAGCGCCGGGTTCCCGAACCTGACGTCGCAGCAAATGATTTCGATGAGGGTCCAGGGCGTCACGCCGGAGTACGCACAAGAGATCGCGAAGGAGTTCCCGGGCGCGACCGTTGAAGACGTGATCAAGACGCGGATCTTCCACATCGACGGGGCGTTTATCGAGCAGGCCAAGAAATTTGGGCTGAAGCCACTGTCGCTCGAAAGGCTGGTGCAGTTGCGCATCTCGGGCGTTCTCGACGACGAGTCGACCAAACCGTAGCTCAGATCCAGACAGGCTTTGGGTCGCCGCGGCAGCTTAGCAGCGATCTCGGGAGAGCAGTGTCTCTTTCAAGGGAGGAATGAAATGAATAGGCATCGGCTTCATGTCCCCATGGTGATTTTTGCTTCGGCGATGAGCGCGCTGCAATCGGCGGCCTTGGAGCCGGTGCGCGCAGCCTGCAGCATCAGGGCGAGCGAACGCGCTGGAAGGTTGAGTCTGCGCATCGAGATAGGGGAGTGCGGCGATCAGGGCCACTGTGGGTCAAACTTTAACGAGGAATCCATGGACCGGATTACGGGGATTTCTCTGGCCGACCTGGCAGAGGATGGCGCGGCACGGACGGCAACTCTGGCTGCGGAAGCGGGGACGCTGACGTGTTCGGGCACGGTGCACGATGGATCCCTTGAGGGGGACGCGGAGTTCAGGCCCGATGCAGCTTTTGCGGCGCGGATGGAGCAGATGGGCTTTTCGGGGCTCGATTCACAGAAACTGATGGCTTACGCGCTGGTCGACGTCGAGAGCCAGTGGGCACAGTCGATGCAGGAACTGGGGATTCAGGGGCTCACAGCGGACAATCTGATTGCGTTGCGCATCTTCAAGGCCGATCCCGCGTATGTGCACAGCATGACGGCTCTCGGTTATTCCTTGCCGACTGCCGATCAGCTGGTCGCGATGAGGGTGCAGGGAGTGAACCCCGAGGAGGTTCGGCAGATACGCGCGCTGGGATATGAACCGACATTCGATGAACTGATGCAGATTCGGATCTTTCACGTCACGCCGGAGTTCATCCGGCAGATGCAGGGCCGGGGATTAAAGAACCTGACCATCGCGAAGCTGGTCGAGATCAAGATCTTCAAGCTCGACGAGTAACGGAGGTGATCGACCTGCGGACCGGCTTCAGTGCCGGCGGCTGCCTCCCGCAATCGAGGGGATGATCGACAGAGTGTCAGTGGCGGAGATGCCGGTGCGCTCCTTCTCGGGCAGATAGCGCACATCCTCGTCGTTGAAGTAGATATTCACAAAGGCGCGCAGCTTGCCTTCGCCGTTGAACAGATGCTTACGAAGCTCGGGATGGGTTGAGGTCAGAGCGTCCAGAGCTTCCGCAATAGTGGATGCGTTGACCTCCACGGCATCCTTGCCTTGGGCATAGGGACGCAGGGGCGTAGGAATAAGAATAGTCATCGATTTCAGTCCTCGTGCAGCTCGACGGCTTCTCTGAAGGGGAGTCGAGCTGCTGCTCTTACTGTGGCTGGGCCACGGTTCTCAGGTACGGCTTCACGGTTTTGTAGCCGGGGAAGATCCTGTCGGCTTCTTCATTGGAAACTGCGCCGGTGATGATCACGTCGTCGCCCTGACGCCAATTCGCAGGAGTCGCAACGCGATGCTTCGCGGTGAGCTGGATCGAGTCGAGCACGCGGATGATCTCGTCGAAGTTGCGGCCGGTGGTCATCGGGTAAGCGAGGGTGAGCTTGATGCGTTTGTCGGGTCCAATGACAAAGACCGTGCGAACGGGCGCGTTTTGTGCGGGCGTACGGCCTTCCGCGGTCTCGCCCGCATCGGCTGCGAGCATGTCGTAGAGCTTGGCCACCTTAAGCTCCGGGTCGCCAATCAAGGGGTAATTAACGGCAGATCCGCTCACGTCCTGGATATCGGAGGCCCACTTGGAGTGATTTGAGACCGGGTCGACGCTAAGCCCGATCACCTTGGCGCCGCGTTGTGCGAACTGCTTTTCGAGGTTGGCAACCGCGCCAAGTTCGGTAGTGCAGACGGGCGTGAAGTCCTTGGGATGAGAGAAGAGAACAGCCCAGCCGTCGCCGATCCACTCATGAAAGCGGATGGTGCCTTGGGTCGTCTCGGCGGTGAAGTCCGGGGCGAGATCGTTGATGCGGAGTGACATTACCTGCTTTCCTCCTCAAGGGAGCGGGGTGAATGGAACGCAGAACTAAAAAACCCACCGGGCCGATTGGCGGGTGGGTCATGAAGAACTCTCGAAGGGGCAGTCTCAGACACATTCCCGCACGGCGCCGCCGCGGCAACAGCAGCACAGACAGATGCGGGTTGCGGAAGATGCCGTCATTCGATTCGGACAGCGCGGCGTCAGGTCCTGCACTTCGTTAAGGCTAGTGCTTGAAGCGAGGAGGTGTCAATGGAGGGCTCAGTAAGCGCTTCATCGTAACCCCTTTTGGAATTGGGCGGGATGCCATCTAGAGTCTCGGCATCCCCTCGTGTACAACCTTGCCGATGCGGCAAAACGAAGGCCGAGAGAGAGGCTGGCAACTTCCGAATCTTGCCCTGATCTGTTTCGCCGGAGATTCTAACAAGCGCGTCACGAAAGCCTGTAAACTTGGCTGGAGCCTGCCCCCCTTTCGCTCCCGAGGAAATGATGACCTCCGATTCTCCTGCTGCGTCCGCATTGCCGCTGGACAAGCAAAACGCGACGGCCGCCGATTACATCAGAATCCTCCGTCTCGACCACAGTGCCAAGCACATCTTTATCCTACCCGGCTTGATGCTTGCTTACCTCCTTCGGGGACATCAGGTCACCATTCACTATGCAGATATCGTCCTCGGCCTTCTGACCGCCGTGTGTATCGCATCGGCCAACTACGTGATCAACGAATGGCTCGATCAGGATTTCGATCAACATCATCCAACGAAATCGAAACGAACGGCAGTGCAGAAGAAACTGCGCGGCGCAATTATTGTGATCGAATGGGGCATTTTAGTCGGCATTGGTCTGACGAGTGCGTACCTCGCAAGCAGATCGATGTTTTTGGTAGCTGCGGTCTTCGCCATGCAGGGCATCTTCTACAACGTCCGACCCATGCGGACGAAGGACAGGGCCTATCTCGACGTCATATCTGAATCGATCAACAACCCTCTGCGCCTGATGATTGGCTGGGCTATTGGCTGGGTGGGGCTTTCCTGATGGCAGCCAAGCGGCTCTCCGAATACCGCGAAATTGTCGAGACGCACGGCAAGGCACTTCTCGTGCGATATCGGGCAAGCTTTGCCAGCTACACCGAGGTCTCGCTCACGGTTTCATGCTTTGCGTATGGGCTACTTTCGACTTTTTTCCTTGCAGTCTTTCTCATCAAATATC